>Ga0208190_1001022_pt1 | contig 10325 bp, 10 predicted proteins | sample June2015DPH_13_1_FD_184708 | JGI IMG/M metagenome (GOLD analysis project Ga0208190, IMG submission 184708) | Peatland microbial communities from SPRUCE experiment site at the Marcell Experimental Forest, Minnesota, USA - June2015DPH_13_10... | ecosystem: Environmental > Terrestrial > Soil >... | reverse complement strand
ATCTGCTGGTTTTTCTGGTGGTTTCGCGGTTGGCGGAACTGGGACGGAGGCTTGTGCGGGATCAGGGGCCGAGTCTTGTGCCGAACCCTGCGGGGAAGGTTTCGCAGATGGTAGAGAACTTTGCCCCAGACCTTGTGGCGAAGCTTGTGCCGCACCTTGTCCAGAAATTTGTGGCCGAGCTTTCGGGGAACCATGGCGCTGCTCGGCCAGATCGAGGGCTGTCACCGTGAGCGCCGCCATGCGTTCGAGGGCGACAAGATCCCGCTCCTCGAACGCGTAGGGGTGATCGGAGAAGAGTTCGAACAGTCCGCGAACTTCGCCGGAGCGGCGCAGGAGCGGCAAAACAACAATGGACGCGATGCCAAGGGCCTGGCAGGCTTCCAGATTCACGCGCGGATCGGTTTCCGCATTGTCACAGCGGAGAATCTGGCGGCGGGCGATGCTCTCGCCGGTGAGTCCGGAACGAACCTGCAGGCGCGCACCAACAGCCGGAGCACAGGAGCCGGCGCTGGCGTGGCAGACCATTTCGTCTCCCTGAGGCAGGGCGAGCGCGGCTCCCGTCGCGCCCGTGATGTATTGCGCGCGCTCGACAAGTAGCTGCAGAGCAGCTTCAAGTTCCGGCTCTTCAAGTGCCGAGCGGCCCGCGCTGGCAGGGGATTCGGAGGAGGGTGGGATTTCGCGATGCGGAGGTTTCGGAGAAAGCGGGGTATCGGATTGGGGGGATCCGGGCATTGACGGAGTGTTTGCCTTCCCTAAAGGAAACGGCTGATCCGAGTCTCGCCTTGGAGAGTCAGACTGTCAAGACATAGGGGACCTTTCGTGCGATCGAAGAAAGGTTAGACAAAATTCAGCTGGCCAAGTGTCATACAGGTGGTAAGAGAAGGTAAGGGGCCCGAAGGTTGGTCATAAGCACACTCAAAACGGCCGAAGTTGAGTCGCTGTACGAAAAACACGGCCCAGCTTTGGCAGCCTACGGGTGCTGCTGCGGACTCGACTTTGCTTCGGCGGAGGATGTGGTGCAGCAGGTATTTCTAAAGCTCCTGCAGGGGCGAACTCTCATGCCCCAGATGCCTGTGCCTTATCTCTATCGGGCCGTACGCAACGCGTCATTGAACCTGCATCGCGATTTTCGGCGCGAGGTCGAAATGCCGGATCGTGAGACTTGGTTCATTGGCCCCGATGGACATCCGGAGGATGTACTGGCTTTACAGGCGGCCCTGCGGGAGTTGCCCCAGGACCAGCGAGAAACAGTGTTCCTTCGGGTCTGGGGCGGCTTGGCGCTGCAGGAGGTTGCCGACACGTTAGACGTCTCCATTAATACGGCAGCGTCGCGCTACCGCTATGCACTGGAAAAATTGCGCGAGCGATTACAGCCCGTTTCGAAACGTTGAGGGGGAATATGCAAGACCGTGAGCATGACGAGGAGTTGGTGCAGAACCTAAGAAAGTTTCGGCCGCGCGCGATTCGACCACTGGAGCAGCGGCGAACCGGAAATTCGTCGTTAAAGTGGCTTACTGCCGCGGCGGCTGTGGGTCTCGCAGGAAGCATGTTGTTCTGGTATACGCAGATCCATAAGACGAAACCGCTCGAGAGAATCGTCGCACAAACATCGATTGAAATTAGGCCCCAAACACATTGGAGTACCCCCGCTCTGACGAAGCTGGCTCTCGACGATGGGAAAGCATTTGACGCACTTCTGGCGGACGAGTCGCGAAACTTATTGCCCAGCATGCGAGGCGAACGGAGCGCACTTCGAGTTCTAGCCAAAGAATGACACAGAAGGGAGAACACGATGAGAATCAAGGTATTGGCGGCTGCAATTCTGATCATGGCGGTGGGCGTTGGTCGAATGCTAGCAGAGGTGAAATATCCCGCAGAGACCAGGAATGCTGCGCTCCGCTACTGGATGGCGTTCGCCGAGATGCAGGACGCATGGGCGGACAAAACAACGCAGGAGTTGCTCCAGAAAACTGCGGCCGGTGAGGCTGCCTGGGACGAAACGAAACTCGGGCCGATTTTGGACGCCAACATCGACGCGATCCATATGATGCAACGCGCCACTAAGCTCCCGGAGTGCGACTGGGGGCTCGAGTATGGGCGAGGGTGGAAAGCTTCCATCGCGTACGCTCCGCGCGCACGCGCGCTGGCACGACTGAACACGCTGGAGGGGATGCGTCAACTGGCGAAGGGCGATTCAGTGGCGGCGACGAATGCGTGGCTAGCCGGGATTCGCTTTTCACGGGATCTCACGCGGGGTGGAGGCTTAATTTTTGCGCTAATGGCGAAGAGTGCGCTCATGTCTAACTTGCGGTTGTTGACTGAAGCTGGCCGGAAAGGACAGCTGGACGAAGCGCAGAAAAAACAGATATTTGCCGCTGTCAAGGCGCTGCCGGAGGACGGTCTCGATTGGCGAGAGGCGTGGGGAATCGAAACTTTTACCACAGAAGAGGTTCTTCAGGAATTGCGTACCGCAAAGGACCCGGACGCGGCGTATGAAGCGATCATGGGAAAACCTGTGCCAAAGCAAGGCCTGCCCCCGAGCGCACAGGAAATTCAACTGTACCGGGAATACATGCTGGCAGCGCAGGCAGCGTTACGTGAGTCTCCAGTGAAGGCAAAATCGCTGCTTGACGGCCTGGAAGCAAAGAAGAGCAGCTTGGACGAAGTCGAACGAAATCTAATTCCGAGTCTTCAGAACACGAACGCCGCTCGCATTGAAGTGTTGACGACTCGGGCGGAGTTGCTGCAAGCGTTAGGCGGAAAGTAACGCGTGGGTTGGGCTGCATGGAAAGCGGTAGTTCCAACGGTGACGGTTCACCGGGGCCGATGCAGGGGTCGCTAGGAGGTGGCGTCTTTGTGTCGCAGCCAGTCGATGAACATTTGCTCTTTGGGTTTGTCATAGGCCATGAGCAGGTGGCGGATGCTGCGTCCGCTGACGAAGTGGCAGACTTCTTCGGCGAGGTTCTTGGCGTGGTCGCCGGCACGTTCCAGAGATTGAGTCATGAAGATAACTTGCAGGCTGGAGTGACGGGCGACGTTTTCGGGATTTTCGATATGGCGAAGGAAGATCAGATTGCGTAGGCGATCCATTTCGGCGTCGGCGCGGAGTACGTCGATGGCTTTCTTCACGTCGCGCTGTGAAAAGGACTGGCCGACATCGGCGAGCATTTTCTCGAGGACGGTCGCCATCTGAGTGAGTTCGCGGGCGTCCTGGGGATCGATGCGATTTCCGGCGGCCTGGGCGCTGGTGGCAAAGCTCAAGAGCAGGTCGCCGATGCGCTCAAGGCCGATCATGAGCTTCATGCAGGCAAGCAACTGACCGGTCTCAGATTCGGGAACGCGCGTGATCGTCGTGGTGACGCCGGAGTCGACTTCGACGTCAATGGCGTCCAGATCTTTCTCGCACTGACGGATGGCGTTGAGGCGCGACATGGAACCGGTGGCGATGCCTTCGGCGGCGATGGCAGCGGCTTCGCGGGCGAGTTCACAGGCCTCGACGGTACGCTTCACCAAGTCGGGGCTAGCCTCAGGCGAGGGCGTTTTCACGCTGGCTGTGCTCATAAGCGACACCGTATACCTCGGTTGGATGTCAAATTTCTCCGGAAGGTTCCGGGTAAACTCAAAGCGCGGGACACAAATTCACATTAATCATATATCTCGCAGTCAGGAGGCAGGTTAAAACCCGATGAATTTCCCAGCCAGCAGCGAGTCAGGCGGCCGGAGGATCGAACGGAGGGAGAGTGAACACAAAGGCAGAGCCGTGATTGAGTTCACTTTCGGCGCGGATGGTTCCGTGATGGGCGAAGATGATGTGCTTGGCAATTGCGAGGCCCAAGCCTGTGCCTCCGGACTCCCGGGAGCGCGCCTTGTCGACGCGGTAAAAGCGCTCGAACAATCGAGGCAAATGTTCGGAGGAGATGCCGGGACCGAAATCGCGGACATAGAACTCGATGGTGGGAGACTCCGCCGAGGCGCGGGCCCCAAGGATGATCTTTTTTCCTGACGCCGCGTACTTCAGGGCGTTTTCGATGAGGTTCGAGAATATCTGGTGGATGGCTTCGCGGTCGGCGTTGACGTTTGCGTCGGGAACGGCATTTTCGACGACGAGTTCGACTTCGTAGGAGCGGGCTGCTTCGCGAAAGCTCTCGAGAGCGTCCTGAAGCAATTCTTCAGGGCTGACTTTCTGAACGTCGAACCTCTGTTCCCCGGATTCCACGCGGGCGAGGGTGAGGAGATCCTCGGTCAAGCGCGACATGCGGGCGGCATTCTTGCGGATGATTTCGAGAAATTCGCGAACGTGATCGTCGGCGAGCGGGCTGTCGAGCAGGGTCTCGGTGTATCCCTGGATGGAAGTAAGGGGAGTGCGCAGTTCGTGAGAGACGTTGGCGATGAAATCGCGGCGCGTTTTTTCCATGCGCTCGGTTTCGGTTAGATCGCGAAGAACGGCGACAGCGCCGCCTCCGGGCATGGGAGCAGCGGTGACATCGAAGGTGCGTCCGGCCGCGATGGTGTTGGAGCGCGCGGAGGTAACGACATGGTCGCGGGCGGCTTCCTGAATGGCGGCCAGAAAGTCAGGGTCGCGGACGCTGTCGATCAACGGGGCATTCAAGCGCGGCGAGCGTTGGAGCAGGCGGGTCATGCCGCGATTGGCCCACTGCACCCGGCCATCGGGGCCAACGGCAACGACCGCATCCTGCATGCTGTTGAGGAGGGTCTCGAGTTCGCGCTGGCTGGTTTGCACGCGGGCGAAGCTTTCCTCAACCTTGCGCGTGGTCATGTCGAGAGCGGCCGCCACCTGGCCGATCTCATCGGTGGAGGTGGAAGCGATTCTGGCGGAGAGGTCGCCCGCAGCGACGCGTTCGGCAAAGGTCACGATACGAGCCAGACGCCAGCCAACATATTGCGAGGTCGCGGAAGCGATGACGAGGGCGATGACAAACGCAGTGAGCGAGCCCCATAACAAGGCGCGGCGCAAAGGACGGGCGGTGATTTCAATGTCGGGCAAGGGATAAGCGAGGCGAACGGCGCCGCCAGAAATCGGGGCGGCCACATAGAGGAAGGCAATCCCAAGAGTGTGGCTGGGACGTTGATCGATGCCGAGTTCGCCTTTAAGAGCGGCGGCAACTTCCTTGCGCTGCGCGTGATTTTCCATCGTGCTGGGATCGGCCTCGGAGTCGGCCAGCACTTTGCCGGTGGGATCGATGACGGTGGCGCGCGCACCGGCGGCTTGTCCCTCCTGCGAGGTGATGTCGGCCAACGTATGCTGCCGGTCGGCTTCCACGCGATAAGCAAACATTTGGGTTTTTTGTTTGAGATCGCGTTCGATCTGCTCGTGGAGCGTGTGTTCCCAGACCTTGCGGACGGTCCACTGCAAAGTGATCGCGGTGACGGCAATCACCAGAAGAAAGACGACCATCAACTTGAAGAAGATGCGACGTCTCAATGCGGGACCTCGAAGCGATAGCCGGCGCCGCGGACGGTCTTCAGGTAACGGGGATTTTCCGGATCCGGCTCGATTTTCTCGCGAATGCGGCGAACATAGACATCGACGGACCGAGGAGTGACGTAAGCCGTGTCGCGCCAGACGGAATCAAGCAGTTGATCGCGGGTGAAGACGCGGCCAGCGTGGCGCATAAAGTAGTCGAGAAGACGGAATTCAGTGGCGGTGGTGGGAACTTGCTTGCCGCGAACGGTCAGGGTCATTGCGGCAGGATCAATGTGAACCTCTTCGATCTTGGTGGGCAGCGGCGGCAGAGGCCGCTCGAAACGCCGCATGACCGCCTTGACGCGAGCGACCAGTTCGCGAGGGCTGAAAGGCTTGGGAATGTAATCGTCGGCCCCGAGTTCGAGCCCGAGGATGCGATCGGCCTCTCCGCTTTTCGCGGTAAGAAAGATTACCGGGACCGAGGCAAGCGAGACCGATTGCCGGATCTGGCGGCAAAGCTCGAGACCATCTTTGCCGGGAACCATGATGTCGAGCAGGAAAAGCGCGGGACGCTGGCGCTCGGCATCGGATACGACGACGTTGCCAGTCGAATAAAGGCGCACATTGAAGCCGGCGCCTTCCAGATGATGACGTACGAGGCGGGAAATGTCCGGGTCGTCTTCCACTACAAAGAGCGTTGGTTTCACGGCCTCCATTGTAGCCGGGAAATGTGTCGATTCTGTAACGATATGGCTCCCGATTTTCATGCCTGGCTAGTGGAGAACCAATCCGGCTTCGGCGGAAAAATCCATGGGCATGAAATCCTGGCGCAGGAATTTGGGATAGGCTGCGGCGGCGATCATGGCGGCGTTGTCGGTAGACAGGCTGCGGGAAGGGAAGAACACGGGTAGACCCTGCATCTCGGCTTCGCTTTGGAAAGTGGCACGCAGTTCCTGGTTCGCGGCTACACCGCCACTGACAAACAGAGTGCGGATGTCGTATTCGCGGGCGGCGGCCAGAGTTTTCGTGACCAGATCGCTGACCATTGTGCGCTGAAAAGACGCCACCAGATTGAGTGTCTGGCGATCGCAGAGGCGAAGGTAATCGTCGACCGTGGGCTTTGCGATTTCAGCGAGGGCGCTACGGCGAGCGTCAATGGACGGGCCGAGTTGATGTGTCTCTACGTAGCGCAAGACGGCCGTTTTAATTCCGCTGTAGGAAAAATCGAAATGAGGACGTACATCTTCTTGTGCGTGTTGGGCTGGTGGATGCGCGTTTAGCGGTTCATTGCGGTCGCGATGCTTGATCTGGGCGATCTGGAATTTGACAGCGTGCGGATCGCCGTGCGGGGCGAGACGGTCGATGATGGGGCCTCCCGGATAACCGAGGGCGAGAAGTTTGGCGACTTTGTCATAAGCTTCTCCGGCGGCATCGTCGCGGGTGTGGCCGATATTGATATAGGACCAGAGATTTGCCTCGCGCTTTTTCTCGAACTCGGCGAGATAGAGGTGGGTGTGACCTCCGGAGACGACCAGGGCGAGGACGGGGAACTCGAGATCGGCGTTTGCGTTTTGGCGGTGCTCGAGGAGTACGGCGTGGACGTGTCCTTCAAGATGGTTGACGGCGATCAATGGCTTGTTTAGCGCGAATGAGAGTGCTTTGGCGAAGCTGATGCCAACGAGCAGCGCGCCGGCCAATCCAGGCCCTTGCGTGACGGCGATGGCATCGACGGAGTCGTAGGTTTGTCCGGCTTCGGCGAGAGCTTGGCGGACAACGGGTACGATGGCACGCAGATGCTCGCGCGATGCCAGTTCTGGAACTACTCCACCGTAAGGCTGGTGCGTGGCGATTTGCGAGGCGACTACATTGGAGAGAACCTGCTCGCCCGCGCGCACCACTGCGGCTCCTGTTTCGTCACAGGAGCTTTCGATGCCGAGGATGGTGGGGTCAGGCATAATCTAGCTTGGAGCTACTGGTTCCTGGCTTTTAGCCATCGGCTTCAGTTTAGACGATCGGACGAGTTCGACTCGTGATTGCTTCTGCCAGACAATTCGCTACCGAAATCGTGCGAACGCTGCGTTCGCGCGGACATCAGGCTTACTTCAATGGCGGGTGCGTCCGCGATTTTCTGCTTGGGCGCGTGGCGGCTGACTACGACGTTGCTACGGACGCGACTCCGCGCGAAGTCATGGCAATTTTCCCGCAGACTTACGCGGTGGGCGAGCAGTTTGGAGTTGTTCTGGTGCCGATGAAAGCGGGAACCACGGAGGACACGGAGAGGCACGGAGGAAAAACATTCATCGAGGTGGCTACGTTTCGGTCGGATGTTGGGTACTCGGACGGACGACATCCGGATGAAGTGCGGTTCAGCAAAGATCCGCGGGAAGATGCGCAGCGGCGGGATTTCACGATCAATGGAATGCTCCTGGATCCGTTGACGGATGAAATTTTGGATTTTGTTGGCGGTCGCGCGGATTTGAAGTCGGGAATCGTGCGAGCGATTGGGGATCCGGAACGTCGGTTCACAGAAGATAAGCTGCGCATGTTGCGTGGGGTGCGCTTTGCGGCGCGTTTTGATTATCAGATCGAACCGGCGACGCTGGCGGCGATCGAAAAACTTGCGAACAAAATTCATCAGGTTTCGCAGGAGCGCGTGCGCGACGAACTGACGAAGATGCTCACGGAGGGACGCGCGGCGCGTGCGTTTGAACTGCTGGAAGCGACAGGGCTTTTGCGCAAAGTGCTGCCGGAGATTTCGGCGATGAAAGGCGTGGAGCAACCGCCGCAATATCATCCGGAGGGCGACGTTTTTGTGCATACGATGTTGCTGCTCGAGAAGCTTGCGGCTGGTTGCACGAAGACGCTGGCGTGGGGAGCGCTGTTGCATGATGTCGGGAAACCTCCGACGTTTCGGGTTGCTCCGGATCGAATCCGCTTTGATGGGCATGTTGAAGTGGGAGTGAAGATGGCGGCCGAGATTTGCCGGCGGCTGCGGTTTTCAAACGACGAGACCGAGCAGATTCTGGCGCTGGTCGACAACCACATGCGGTTCGGCGATGTGATGAAGATGAAGCAATCGACGCTGAAACGTTTTTTCCGGCTGCCGGGGTTTGACGAGCATCTGGAATTGCATCGCATCGACAGCCTGTCGAGTCACGGATTGCTGGACGCTTACGACTATGTGCGCGAACAGAGGCGGGCGATTCCGGCGGAGGCGATTCGTCCGGAGCCGCTGGTGACGGGTGACGATCTGATTGCCGTGGGATATGCGCCGGGGCCGCGGTTCAAGGAAATTCTGGGAGCGGTGGAGGATGCGCAGTTGGAAGGGCGGGTCGCCACGCGCGAGGCCGCGATGGAGATGATAAGACTGGAATTTCCTCTTTGAGGGTACCCCCCCACTCCCCTTCTCAACCGCCGGTATATTAGAATCAGTTGTTTAGAGTAAGTTCGACGCCAAAATATTCAAAACATTATAGTTAGACTTACTTCTTGGAAGTCTTTTATTGGCTATGAGTTAGGTATGTTTTTCGGTCATTTTTCGTTTTCCATCCTCCCAAAATATTCAGGAATAAGGAGTTACAGGCAAAATCTTGAGCGCGTGAGACTTATGCGCGGCAAAAAACCGGCTTTTGGCGATACCGGAGCTCAGTTTGTCAAAGACCAATTTCGAGATAGGCGCTTATGCACCTCTTGTTATGAGAGGACGGTTTCGGAGTTAAGTCAACGGAAATTGCGCGAGTTCTGGGAGCTTCTTTTCCGCGCATTCCCGCGTCTCGCGTTTCTCGGCGGGCCGGATCGTGGTCACAGCGGCTTCGATTGGGACAATCCCATAGTCATCGTGATCGGATCGCGACGTCGGCGGCAATGTTCTCACTTGGAGAAGGGAATATCAGCGTAGTTAATTCGTTGTGAGTGTAATGGCTGGTTTCGTCACAACAGTTCCGCGCGTTCCCCGCCAGACGTACAATTCGAGGATTGCATCGGCTGTAAGCCTGTCGGTCGAGGGTTAGGAGGAACTATGAAGTCCATTGGTTTCGGTGTTTGTCTAGGGACGGTTGCGCTTTTGGTGACGACAGGAACGGCGCAGTCCTCGAAGGCGGCATTCTCAGTCACGGCCGCAGCGCCGTATTCGGAGGTAAAAAGCGGCGAGGACGTATACGTGAAAGTCACCCTCACGAACAATTTGAATCGAGTTGTTACGCTTGAGTTCGCCAGTCCACTTTGCGACTATGCGATGGAAGTTCGCGATGCTGATGGCAATCTTCTGCCGGACACGGACGTTAAGTCAAAGTTCGAGTGCCCACAAAGATACACCGGTGGACATGGATTCGTCCCCGTAAAGCCGAATGAGCCCCTTACAGCCACGGTTTCAGTAAGCATGTTCAGCGACATATCGCGACCGGGAAAGTACTCTGTGCGAGTGGCGTGGAGAGAACCGAAAGAGCTTGGAGGAGTGCTTCTAAAATCAAATACGGTTGAGATAACCGTAGTTCCCTAGCAGGCTGCGGAAAAATACACTCCGCGACTCAGCCTTTCTCCAGTCTCAGTGATTTTGTGACTCGGTGAGGGTTTTGGCTGTATCCGCTGGTGCCCCGCGGATTCATTTTCGGTCCTGCGAGCACACTGCAACCTCGGCTTACGTCGCTTGCATCGCAAGATTCCTCATGCGGACCAAGTTATAGGCAGCAGCCGCGAAGGTGAAGACCTATCCCACCCTGAAGATTCCGCGATGCCGAACTTTCCGCAACAGCGCGATCGTCTTCAGCCGGCCGAAGCACTCTTCCACGCGTTTCCTCTTCCTCTGACTGATGGCATACCCGGCGTGGTGCGTCGTGCGAGCATCAATGGCACTTCCACCGGGTCGCTCCAGATTTTGAGCCACATGCGGCGTGACCTTGAG
>Ga0208190_1001018_pt1 | contig 10344 bp, 8 predicted proteins | sample June2015DPH_13_1_FD_184708 | JGI IMG/M metagenome (GOLD analysis project Ga0208190, IMG submission 184708) | Peatland microbial communities from SPRUCE experiment site at the Marcell Experimental Forest, Minnesota, USA - June2015DPH_13_10... | ecosystem: Environmental > Terrestrial > Soil >... | reverse complement strand
CGATCGCATATCACGAAGGCATTCCAGGACATCACATGCAGCTCTCGGTGCAGCAACAGCTCACGGGGATGCCCAAGTTCCGGCTGCATAGTCTCGGCTTCAACGCTTACATTGAAGGATGGGCGCTGTATGCGGAGCAGCTGGGCAAAGAGGTTGGGTTCTATCAGGATCCGGTGTCGGATTACGGGCGTTTGTCGTCGGAGCTTTTCCGGGCGGTGCGTCTGGTTGTGGACACTGGAATTCATTCGAAGGGATGGACGCGGGATCAGGTGGTGGAGTTTTTCCGCAAGTCGGGGGCGATTGACGAACCTTCGATTCAATCGGAAACCGACCGTTATATTGCATGGCCGGCGCAGGCGCTCAGCTACAAACTGGGGCAGTTGAAGTTCCGGGAACTCCGCGAACGGGCGCAGAAGGAGTTGGGGCCGAAGTTTGATATTCGCACTTTCCACGACGAAATGCTCAATGGCGGAACGCTGCCGCTGGACCTGCTGGAGGCGCGCACGGATCGATGGATTGCGGAAGAGAAGGCGAAGTGAGGGGTGGTGGCGGAAATAGCGTTCCGGCGCAGCATCCCCCAGCGGCTGGAAGCCGCTGTGATTCCGCAGCAGTTGCGGCACGAGTGGAACTCGTGCCCTTCCCGTTCCTGCACCAGCGTGGGTTCGGAGTGGTGCTTGACGGGGCAAGGAACCGCGCCGTCACTTCGTTAAAATAGATTGACCATCATTATTTTTCATCATTGGGGAGAACAATTGAACGAATATTTTTTATCGGTGCTGCTGGGAATTGTCGAGGGGCTTACGGAGTTTCTGCCGGTGAGTTCCACCGCTCATCTCCGGCTTTCGGAAGTTCTGCTGCACGTGCCGCTGGAAGATCCGTACTGGAAGATGTACTCGATCGTCATCCAGCTGGGCGCGATTCTGGTTCTGCCGATTTATTTCCGGCACCACATTGCCAAGCTGATTTCGACGTTTCCCGAAGGAGAAAAGCGGGATTGCGATACCTGGACGCATCCGCTGAGCCTGGTGATGATCGCGTTTGTGGTGACGGCGATCCCGTCGTTTCTGCTGACGAAAGTGATCGGCAAGAACCTGGAGAATGTCTACGTGATGGGCGGGGCGCTACTGATTGGCGGCATCGTGATGTGGATCATCGACGCCATGAAGGCGCCATGGGAAGCAGCAGGACCGGGAGCGAATGGCACTCCGATCCACACGTGGAAAATGGATGATATTCACGGCGGGCAGGCGGTCTGGATTGGGGCGTGCCAGATTCTGTCGGCGGTTTTCCCCGGGACCTCACGCTCCATGTCGACGATTGCGGGCGGGCAACTGGCAGGGATGTCGCGCGCGGCCGCATTGGAGTTTTCGTTCTTTCTTTCCATCCCGACGATGACGGTGGCCACGCTGTACACGCTGCTGAAATCGCTGAGCGGCAAGGATGAGAATCCCATTGGCGTCGCCGAGATCACTCCGCACCAATGGGTCATCCTCGCCATCGGATTTGTGGTTTCGTTTATCGTCGCCTACGGAGCGGTGGCATGGTTCATGAACTGGGTGCGGAAGCGCGGGTTTGCGCCGTTCGCGATGTATCGCATCGTGCTGGGAATTGCGGTGCTGGCCTGGACAGCGGGATGGATTCACCACTAATCTCTTATGCGGGCAGCAAACCTGCCAAAAGACGTGCCGAAATGCAGTGGTTGCGCGTAGAGTCCGTGGTGAGAGAGTGGCGGTGCGCAATCGCCGCTGCTTGCGCGCCGGGGTTGCGGTTCGCCCGTTACAATTATTCCAAAGAGGATTTTGATCGCCATGATGATTTTTGCTCAACTTCGCCCAGCGAGGACTATGTTGTTGTTTTTTAGCCTTAGCGCACTGATTCCCGCGGGAGCCATCGTACTCGGCTCCGTCCAGAATGCTTTCGCCGCCGACTTCGGACCGTCCAATCCTTTTTATGCGTCGAGCACGCTGCCTTTCCAGGCTCCGCCGTTCGACAAGATCAAGGACGACGACTATCAGCCCGCGATCGAAGCGGGGATGGCGCAGCAGCAGGCCGAAATCCGGACGATCGCCGACAATCCGGCCGCGCCCACTTTTGACAACACCATCGTCGCCCTGGAGAAGAGCGGGCGGTTGCTGGACCGCGCGACGGCAGTATTCTTTGGAGTGACGGGCGCGAACATCAACCCCACGCTCCAGAATGTGAAGACGATCGAGGCTCCGAAACTGGCGGCGCATCAGGATTTCCTGTTCCTCAACACGAAACTCTTCGCGCGCATTGCCGCGCTCTACAAGGAACGCGGCACGCTGGGACTCGATGCGGAGTCGCTGCGGCTGTTGGAGCGCTACTACGACGATTTCGTGCACGCGGGCGCCAATCTCTCGGAAGCCGACAAGACGGAGATGAGAAAGCTGAACGAACAGATTTCGTCGCTGGAGGACGCCTTTAACACGAAGCTTCTGGCGGCCACGAAGGATGGCGCCTACGCGACCGGCGACAAAGCCGCGCTGGCGGGCCTCAGCGAAGCGCAGATCGCAGGCGCCGCGCAAATTGCCAAGGACCGCAAGGTGGAAGGTTTTGTCGTTCCACTGCAGAACACGACGCAGCAGCCCGATCTGGCTTCGCTCAGCAATCGCAGCACGCGGCAAGCGATGTTTGAGCACTCCTGGAACCGGGCCGAGCGGGGCGACGCCAACGATACGCGCGACACCATTGCGCATCTGGCGCAGCTTCGGGCGCAGAAGGCCAAGCTGCTCGGCTTTGCGAGTTTCGCGGCGTGGACGCTCGACAATCAGATGGCCAAGACGCCCGAGGCCGCGTTGCAGTTCATGGATGCGATCGTTCCGGCGGCGACGGCACAGGCGGCTCGGGAGGCGGCGGACATCCAGGGCGTGATCGATTCCCAGAAGGGCGGCTTTCAGGTACAAGCCTACGATTGGGATTTCTACGCGGAGCAGGTGCGAAAGGCCCGCTACGATATCGACGATGAGCAGGTAAAACCCTATTTCGAGCTCGACAGTGTGCTGAAGAACGGCGTGTTTTATGCGGCCACTCAACTCTACGGGATCACTTTCAAGGAACGGCACGACCTGCCGGTCTACCAGGCCGATGTGCGCGTGTTTGAGGTTTTCGACGTCGACGGCAAGCACCTCGCGCTTTTTTACTGCGATTACTTCAAGCGCGACAACAAGAATGGCGGCGCCTGGATGTCGAACTTTGTCGGCCAGTCGCGGCTGCTGGGGACTTCTCCCGTGGTGTACAACGTTGCGAACTTTGCCAAGCCGGCGGCGGGCGAGCCGGCGCTGATCAGCTTCAGCGATGTGGTTACCATGTTCCATGAGTTTGGACATGGACTGCACGGCATGTTCTCGGATGCGGAGTATCCGACGCTTTCGGGAACGGCGACGGCGCGCGACTTCGTCGAATTTCCCTCGCAGTTCAACGAGCATTGGGCGAGCTATCCGGCGGTGTTTGCGCACTATGCGAAACACTACAAGACCGGTGCACCGATGCCCGCGGAACTGGCGGCGAAGATCCGGAAAGCGGAGACGTTCAACAAGGGCTACGACATGACGGAACTTCTGGCGGCGGCGGAACTGGACATGCAGTGGCACTTTCTTCCGGCCAGCGCTCCGCTGCAGAACCCGGACGAGTTCGAGAAGCAGGCGCTCGACAAGACGCACCTGAACGTCAGTTATGTGCCGCCGCGATACCGGTCGAGCTACTTCAGCCACATCTGGGACACGGGATACAGCGCCGGGTATTACGCCTATCTCTGGACGCAGATGCTCGCCGACGACGGGTATCAGTGGTTCGAGGAACACGGGGAATTGACGCGGGCCAACGGCGACCGCTTTCGCAAGATGGTGCTCTCGCGCGGCAATACGGAGGATCTGGCGAAGATGTATGCGGACTGGCGCGGGGCGCCTCCGAATACGAAGGCGATGCTGAAGCATAGGGGGCTGGAGGGAGCGGGGGCGCGGTAGGAAGATCTGAATCAGGTGTCGGCAGAAAGCGTGAACCACGGGGTACACGGGGGTGCACGGGGGAAACCGGGGATTAATCGGAGCCTTCCCCGAGCAAAAACCGGGCTCAAAAAGCTCGGGAACCGCGGGGAGTGGCACTTACGTAATCTACATTTAGTAACCACATTCGCCACATACTGAGGCTGACTATGAGCAGCCCTCCCCAATCTCGCGCAGCGTGGCGTGTTCCGCGCGCTCACCTCGAAGGCAGTAATCCAACCGTGCTTCGGTTTTCGAATGGCCGGAGCGTCGCAGCCAACTTACAGGTAATTTCTCAGACCGGCGGCCTGCTTTCGGTCTCTCAACCGATGGTGCAGGGATCGGAAGTGAAGATGATTTTCCTGACCGGAACCGGGGCAGTGCTGGGAGGCGCGGAAATGCTTCAGCCCGTCAACGACAGTTTGCAACCTTTTCGGTTTGTTTCGCTGGCGGAGGACGATCAACGGCGACTGGGAGAACTGGTCGCGCAACGGTCGACCGAGGAAGACTCGGGGCAGGCATGGATGGAGAAGCTGAGGGCGGCGTCGGCGCGGCAGAACGAGCCGCGGCGTTGGCGGTCGAAGGCGGCGGGAGCGGTTGGCCTGTTGATGGCTGGGCTGGCCACGGCGGCGTACGTGTTGCACTTTGGCTTGCTCAAGTAGATGGTGGTGCAGTTTGAAAAGTGGGCGACCCAGAAGGTGGATTTGCTGCGAGCAAAAGCAGGTCCTTCGCTTCGCTCAGGATGACAAGTCTTTTAGTGAGGACCAAACTGCACAATTTTTCGCAAGTAGATGATGTTGCGTTGGACGGTCATTGGTCACTGCCGCGAAATGGACTCGAACAGCACTCGCCGATACCCACGATTCAGGCTGCATACACCTGTGTTCATCGCGGTCCCCGGCTCCGCGAATGTCGTTGTGCCGGGAGTGGTTTCGAAGTTAAGCCGGACGGGCATGGAGATCTACGCTGGGGTCAACCTACAACCGGGAGAACTGATGGAAGTCGAGTTAAGGGCAACGGGCAGGACGATCCGAGTCGCCGGGGTGGTATGCAATCGCACGGGCTTTTGTTTTGGGCTTGAATTCTGCGCGCTGCGGATTGAACCGCGGCCGCTTGTGGCCAGGATAAATCGGGATTGCGTGCGGTGAGCGGGGGGGCGAGGGTAAGAGCCTGTTAACAGCAATTTGAGTTCCCGTTCAAACGGTGATTTGACCTTATTCATGGCCAAATCCCCGGAACTACCGATTGTAGTATCGCTGAAGCGCGGGGACAGGGACGAAATCTTCATTTACTCGCAATACGCCCGAATGGAATTCGGGCCGAAGCTTTTTGCAAAACCAGCGGACGTGAAGATTCAAGACTCGAAACCCTGAGCTTGGTGAAAGTCCTCGTTCCCCAAGCAGCCCTTCTTTTGCCCGAACCCAACTCGCCAACCTGTATCTTTTCCTGCATTGTAGGAAGCGGGCCTTCTTGTCATAATTATCAAGCTCTGGCCCCGTAACGGTGCTGCCGGGTGAAGGCTGCCTGGGCAATGCCGTCGCTGCCACATGACATTTTTCTCGAAGATTTTTGCGCCCACCAAGAGCCGGCGGCTGAACGAGCTGATCGGATTTCTGTTTTGCGTCTCCGCGCTCCTCCTTTTTCTCGCGCTGGCTTCTTACTCGCCGCTCGATCCCTCGCTGAATAGCGCCTCGATCCTTACGGGATCACACGCGGCCCGCAACTGGGTCGGCATTCTGGGAGCGTATCTTTCCGACCTGGTGCTGCAATTCTGGGGGGTGGGAGCGTTTCTGCTGCCGGTTTTCATGGGGATGCTGGGCGTGCGGTGGTTCCGGTCGCGGGCGGTGCAGTCTCCGATCGCGAAAACGCTGGGCGGAATCTGGCTGCTCATGTTTACGCCGGCGCTGTTGGCTATTCTGCCGGGGCATTTTCGCTGGATGGGCGCCATTCCGATTGAAGGCCTGGCGGGACGCATTGTCGGGGATGTCTTAATCCGGTACCTCAACGTTGCCGGGGCATACATTGTCTGCACTACGGTTCTGGCGGTCGCGCTCTACCTGACCACGGCGTTTTCGTTCTCCGCGATTGAGTTGTGGGCGCCGACTCGTTTTGCTTTTGTGCTGGCGCTGCGGGATCGTTTTAAGGACTGGCAGGTGGAACGGGAGCGCCAGCGTCAACAGAAGGAACTCGAAAAGCGGCGCGCGGAAAAACCGAGTGTCACGGCTCGGCTGGTGCCGGCGCGTCCGGTGGCGGTGCGTGCGGACAGTTCGCGGCAGGAAATGTCGGGTGAGGACGGGTCGAGGCATCCTCAGGACGCAGAGCGGCAGACGGGGCAGGAAGTTGCGGGCGAGGCTGTCGCTGCGGCTCCGCGCAACGGGATTGAACGCATGATGGCGGGCGAAGGCGCGGAGGATTTCGCCTCGATGCCGCACGCTGTACATGCCTCGGGCGAGATCGAAGTCACGGATCGCGCCGACACGGATGTCAAACCGAAGACGACTTTTCCAAAGATTGCGGGCAGCTACAAGTTGCCGCCGTCGAGTCTGCTGCACCGTCCCGACGAACAGCAATCGGTGAATGAGGATGAACTGAAGGTCGTCGCGCAGGTTTTGACGGCGAAGTACGCGGAATTCGAGGTCCACGGGCAGGTTACGCAGATCAACCCAGGGCCGGTTGTCACCACGTTCGAGTTCAAACCGGAAGCCGGCATCAAATACAGCCGCATCATTGGACTCACGGACGATCTTTGCTTAGCGCTGCGGGCGGAGAGCATTCTGGTGGAACGCATGCCGGGCAAAAGCACCGTGGGCATACAGGTGCCGAACCGGGAGCGCGAGATTATCTGGCTGCGCGAGAACATAGAGTCGCAGGAATTTCTGGGGTCGAAATCGAAGCTCACGATCGCGATGGGCAAGGATATTAATGGGCGCATCGCCGCCGCCGATTTGGCGAGCATGCCGCACCTGCTGATTGCGGGATCGACGGGCACAGGCAAGAGCGTGGCGGTCAACTCCATGATCATGTCGATTTTGTACAAATCGACGCCGGCGGAAGTGCGGCTGGTGCTGGTGGATCCGAAGCGGCTGGAACTGGGAAACTACGAAGGCGTGCCGCATCTTTACACGCCGATCATTACGGAACCGAAGCTGGCCGCCAATGCGCTGCGCAACGCGGTCCGCGAAATGGAGCGGCGGTTGAAATTGCTGGCGGCTAAAGGCGTCCGCAACATCGACAGCTATAACCGGCTGTTTGACGACACACCGAGTTTATTTAGCGATCAGAACAACCCTGAGGACGGGCCGCTTCCGAAGATCGTCATCATCATCGACGAGTTGGCCGACCTGATGATGCTGGACGGCAACAACGTGGAGGAATCGATTACGCGGTTGGCGCAGATGGCGCGCGCGGTGGGCATCCACCTGGTGCTGGCGACGCAGCGGCCTTCGGTCGACGTCATCACCGGACTGATCAAGGCGAACTTCCCGGCGCGCGTGTCGTTCCGCGTGGCGACCAAGGTCGACTCGCGGACGATTCTCGATGCGAACGGCGCTGAATCGCTGCTGGGACGCGGCGACATGCTTTACCTTCCATCGGGCTCGGCGCGGGTGCATCGGCTGCATGCTCCTTATGTGACGGAAAAGGAAATTGCGGCGGTGGTGGAATTCTGGAAGGCGCAGGGGCAGGCGCAATATCAGGAGAAATTCCTGGAGACTCCGAAAGAAGATCGCGAGTCGTCGGGCGGCGGTGGCGACGACTCGGGAGAAATTTCGGCGGAGGACAACGATCCGCTGTTCAACGACGCCGTGCGGCTGGTGATCGAGTTCGGCAAGGCCTCCACTTCCCTGCTGCAACGCCGCCTGCGGATCGGATATGGGCGCGCAGCACATCTCATCGACCTCATGGAACGGGATGGAATCGTCGGCGCCGCCGACGGGCCCAAGCCGCGCGAAGTGCTCAAGCGGCCCGATTGGATCACGGAAGTGGAAGAGTCGATGCGGTAGGGAAACTTCGATTCGGTGTCGGCGAAAAGCATAGACCACAGGGTACACAGAGGCGCACGGGGGAAACCGGGACTCAATCGGAGTTCCCCTAGAGCGACTGCTTAATGGAGAACATCCATCATGAAAAAGGTTAGGTCGGCGATGAGCGCCAAGGACGGACAGGCTCGTTTTAAGCCGCGGGACTTCGTCAGCGTTCCCAGATTTTTGCTTGGTGTCTGTTTCTTATTTGCTGCGGCGGCATTCGCGCAACGCCCGGCAAATACCTTTGCGACGTTCGACGTCACTGGCGCGGGCAGGGCCTATCAACAGGGGACGGTGGCGAGCGGCATCAATACTGCCGGGGTGATTGCGGGATATTACTATGACGCGCTCGATGTGGCGCACGGGTTCGTCCGTACGGCGGCGGGGGCGATCACGACGTTTGACGCGGTGGGCGCCGGCACGGGCGCGAACCAGGGGACGTTTGCCATCGGCATCAACACGGGCGGAAAAATCGCGGGCTATTACGTTGACGCGGGCAATGCGTCGCATGGATTTGTGCGAACCGCAGCGGGCGTCATCACCGCGTTCAATGTTACGGGGGCGGGCGCGGGCGCCAATCAGGGAACCTTTGCCGCCGGCATCAACACGGGCGGAAGAATCGCGGGTTATTCCGTCGATGGAACGAACGTGAGTCACGGATTTGTGCGGACCGCGGCGGGCGTCATCACCGCGTTCAATGTTACGGGAGCGGGCACGGGCGCCAATCAGGGAACGTTTGCCGCCAGCATCGCCACGGGTGGCACGATTGCGGGATATTCGATTGACGGAAGCAATGTGAACCACGGATTTGTGAGAACTTCGGCGGGCGTCGTCACCGTGTTTAATGTTTCGAGCGCCGGCACCGACGCCTTTCAGGGAACATTCGTTGGCGGTATCAACACGGCGGGCACGATCACGGGATATTCCATTAGCGGCAGTAATGTGGTTAGCGGTTTTGTGCGCACCTCGGCCGGGGTGATCACCACGTTCGCCGCCGCGGGAGCGGGCACCGGCACTGTTGCCAACGCAATCAACACCGCCGGCACGATTGCGGGGTTTTACTACGACACGAGCCTTGCGTTCCACGGCTTTATGCGCACGTCCAGCGGTACCATCACCACCCTCGATGTGCCCGGCGCGGGTACGGGGGAAGGCAGTGGGACGGTCGCCAATGGCATCAACACGGCGGGCGACATTGTGGGATATTTTCTTGCTGACAACGGACCGTATCATGGGTTTCTGCTCACGCCGTAACGCCGGAGAAAGTCTGCTGCCCTGGTCCGTAAAAGTGATGGGAGAATAGGCGACTTGGGTTATCCTCTAAGGACTCCGATTCAGCGTCGGCAAAGAGCATAAACCACAGGGTACACAGGGGCGCACGGGGGAACCCGGGACTTAATCAGAGTTTCCCTAAGGCTATTGCTAGCGTAAGGTTTTGGACGGTGGGGGGACGGGCGTTTTGCCTGTTCGGCGGGGCGGGGACGCCCGGCGCTCCACCGACAAGTTTCGATAGGAGCCCGACACCATGTCCGAAGAACTGCACGAATTGCACGAGCACGCGGAACACGCTCGTGAGCATCCCGATCTTGCGCCGGTCACGCTGACCATGGCCGTGCTGGCCGTTTTGGTGGCTACGGTTTCGCTGCTGGGTCACCGAACCCATACCGAAGAAATCATCCTGCAGAACAAAGTCACCGATCAGTGGAGCTATTACCAAGCCAAAGACATACGGCTGCACACGGCGGAGGCATTCTCGGACCTGGCGGGGATTGTGGCGGCCAAGGACGCCACAGCAGCAGCGAAACTTCAGCAGAAAATCGGGGCCGAGGCGGAGCACTATCGGGAAGATAAGAAAGAGGTGCAGGCCAAGGCACACGAACTGGAGCAGGAGTTCGCGCTCACGAACCGAAAAGCTGACCGCTTCGATCTGGGCGAAGTCTTTCTGGAGGTCGCGCTCGTGATCACGTCGATCACCCTGCTTTCGGGCAAGCGAATCTACTGGTATATCGGGCTGCTGCTGGCAACCGGAGGAGTTGTGGTTGCGGCTACGGCGTTGCTGCTGCACTAGAAGGCTGCGGGGGAGCGACCACCGGGGCTAAAGCCCACAAAGATTCCGAGGGGCGTGCGCGGCCCTGAAGGGCCGCTCTTCCACCTTACGAGACCCTTGGGCTCTCGAAGGGCCGCTCTTCCGCACTGAAGCCTACATTCCTGATTTTTCCGCAGCTAGAGATTGTGACGAGAGAAACGAAACATGAAGAAAACATGGATTTGGGGGACTCTTTGGGTTTCGGTCTTGATCGCCGGCGCTCTGGCGGCGCAGG
>Ga0208190_1001012_pt1 | contig 10403 bp, 11 predicted proteins | sample June2015DPH_13_1_FD_184708 | JGI IMG/M metagenome (GOLD analysis project Ga0208190, IMG submission 184708) | Peatland microbial communities from SPRUCE experiment site at the Marcell Experimental Forest, Minnesota, USA - June2015DPH_13_10... | ecosystem: Environmental > Terrestrial > Soil >... | reverse complement strand
TCCAATGTTTACCAATCCTCCGGGACTGCTACGTCTTGAGCCGTACTCCAAAGGATTGCGCGATCGAATCTGGTGGGGCTCTGCTTCCAACGCGACAGCTGTGTGGGCCGCGAAGCTAGGAATGAACATGCAGACCTCAACTCTCAAATTCGACGAGAGCGGCGAGCCGCTACACATCCAACAGGCCGCGCAGATTCGGGCCTTTCGCGCAGCCTGGAAGGAAGCTGGTCACAAGCGCACTCCGCGTACTTCAGTTAGCCGCAGTATTTTTCCGTTGCTCGATGACCGTGATCGACGCTATTTCGGACAAGGCTCTCGTGAAGAGGAGGACAAAATCGGGTTCCTTGACGAAAATACACGGGCGATCTTTGGCCGCGGCTACGCTGCTGAACCGGAGATTCTCATCGAGCAACTTAGGAAAGACGAGGCGATCGCGGAGGCCGACACGTTGCTGCTAACCATCCCAAATCAACTCGGTGTTGCCTACAATGCGCACGTCATGGAGGCAATTCTGAGTTCGATCGCCCCAGCGCTCGGTTGGCACTAAATTCTCGCCGCATTCCAGGAGCTGTTTCCCCGAAAGAGCGTGGCGCGGACGCCGCCGCTGCGCGGCAGAGGTCGCGGGTTCGAGGCCTGCTGATTCGCGCAATCTGATCGTCAAGTGAGACGAAGAAGGAAAGAATCCAGTCCCAGTCGAACCATTGACCACCTTGGCGCGGTTCGGATTCTCCTGCTTAATGTTTGCTGCTTCTTCACTTCGTCTCAAAATCGGTGGAGACGCTGAGTTTCTTCCAAATTCGTGCTTCCTCTAATCGCGCAAGATCATTCTTCTCCGCGGCGGCGTACGCATCGCTGCCGAGCAAGAGTCGCAACGGAGGGTTCCGTTCTTGCGTCAACTGGACGATCGCCTGAGCTGCCTTTTTGGGGTCACCAGGCTGCTTGCCGTTGTAGTTCCGCTGAAATCTTGCGGTAGCTCCAACCGTCGAATCGTATTCCGGATGACCTTCGCTAAGTTCGGTGGAACTGCCCGCGAAGTCTGTGCGAAAGCCACCGGGTTCAACGATGGTGACCTTGATGCCGAGCGGTGCCACTTCGCGCGAAAGCACCTCGGAGAAGCCTTCGACACCCCATTTCGCCGCCGAATAAGGCCCACGTCCCGGAGGGCCAATCCTTCCGCCCACCGATGAAAACTGAATGAACTGGCCAGCTTTCTTTTCGCGAAAATACCTGAGAGCTGCCTTCGTCACAATAATTGTTCCAAAGAGGTTCGTTTCGATCTGTGCCCGGAATTCCGATAGAGGCGTGTCTTCGACGGAAGAAAGATTGCCATATCCCGCATTGTTAACGACCACATCCAGCGAGCCAAATACATCGACCGCCGCCATTACCGCGTTTGCTGCTGCTGCTTCGTCGGTCACATCCATTGCGAAGAGCTTGACCTGATCTCCATGTCGTTCCGACAGATCTGCTAGCGACTTAATGTCCCGAGCTGTCGCCAACACTTTATTGCCCGCAGCAAGGCCCGCTTCAACAATCGCGCGACCCAGACCACGAGAGCTGCCGGTGACTAACCATACCTGCGCCATTTATCCTCCTGTATCGGAGCCAAACACTCGGATATGCTGGAGAAGCTTCTCAAACTCAGGATTGGATGCGCGATGGGCATACGAACGGACTTGTTAGTTACGGAGGAAATCGCAGAATCTTCAGACCTCAGGGCGACTCCCTTCGAGTTCGAGAGAGCCAAGAGGGTTGAGGCGGCGCTCTCAATTCTCGAAGGCAAATGGAAGATCGTTATTCTGAACCGGCTCTTCGCGCGCCCTATCTGGCGATTCTCTGAGCTTGAACGCGCCGTCCCCAGCATTTCACAACGTATGCTGTCGCAACAGCTGCGTCTCCTTGAGAAGTGCGAGTTGGTGAAGCGAACCGTTCATCCTCAATTTCCACCAAAGGTGGAATATGCACTCACCGAGTTTGGGAAAACGCTCTGTCCGGCGATGAAGACGCTCGTCGATTGGGCGATGACCTTCCCCAAGACCCGCGAAACGTCCCGGTATCAACCGAGAAAGGCTCGAAAAGCCTTTTAGTGTTTTGAGCTTGTGATTAGGGGAGGGTGCAGGAAGAGGAACAAGCCTGTTACGAAAGCTGACGTCCATTCTGGTGAGACGGATTGCTTTCTCTAGCCGACTTCTCGGTAGTAATCCGGTGTCCGTGAGCGTATTGGCGATGATGCACAATTTGAGACCGCCCCTCGGAGTTCAACTACTCCGCTTGGGAGCAGCATGGACGCTTCTTTCTAGGTGCTTTATATTGAGGCTGTTCCTCGAACGGGGATGAGCATGGCTCGCAAGCAAAGTCTTCCGAAGAAGCCGTTGTCGACGCGTCCGGATCACCTGCGGAAGTTTTACGGCGCCAATCTGGCCGAGGTTTTTCGCACACCGGCATATGATTGCTCCCTCAAAAATGAGTTTGGCGTGCCCGACTTCGCGCTCACCAGGCTCAAGGGTGGGTCGATGGAGATGCAGCGAGCGCCGGCCTATCCTGAGGACCGCGCCATGCTCATCTGCGTGGCTTTAGCTCCAACTCCGGTTGACCGGTGGCGCGCACGAATCGCCGGTCAAGAAGTCAGCGTCTCTCATTCGATCGCATTCGCAACAACGGTGATCGATCTTATGAAGCCGATGGAGATGTGGGCCGCAGGTCCGTTCGACTATCTACATTATTATGTGTCGCGCGATCTGCTGGACAGAGTTGCAGCAGACAACAGGATTGCGCAGGTTGATTCATTTCGGATGGTCTTCTTTGAAAGAGACCTCGTCGTTGCTCAATTGACCAAGGCCATCCTCAGTCAGGTGCGCAACCGTGAACCGCTCAACATGCTGGCATTAGAGGATGTCTCGCTTCTTGTGAGCACACATCTTCTGCAACGCTATGGAAACGGTAAGGGAGTTCTCCGGGCACAAGCGGGCCTTGAGACCTGGCAAAAGATTCGCGCAGAGGAGATGTTACGTGCACATCTTGAAGGCGAGATAAGAATTGCGGACCTTGCAACCGCCTGTCAGCTCTCCCCGAGTCATTTCTCTCGTTGCTTTCGCCAGAGCTTTGGCATTTCAGTTCATCAATGGCTCATCAGGCTTCGAATAGAGACGGCGAAGAATCTGCTTCGCGAACCCCACCTGAGTCTGGCAGAGGTTGGATTTCGGTCGGGATTCTGCGATCAGGCTGCCTTCACACGCGCGTTTACCACGCTCGAAGGGACAACGCCGTTTCGCTGGCGCAAACTGAACGGTCGTGGCGGAGTTGCTACTGACCACCTTGTCTATGGTGAGCTGCGCTCTCACTAGTGCCTTCTATAGAAGCAACGATCCGCTTCACCGAGAACTGCGCTTTTCTGTCCGCATCCGAGTCCCGAAGAGAATGACTGGAGACATGGTGGCTCAGATAGATCCCGAGCAAATCCCACGCCACCTGGGCGACGTCGGTATCCTGCAATAGGTGTCGCTTGTCGATCGCGTCGCGGATCAGCATAATGAGGGTTTGCCGCCAGACAGATTCGGCCGCCGCGGCAGCCTCCCGAACAGGTCCCGGCAAGAAACTCAATTCGACAATGGCTTGAGCGATCGGACAACTGCCCGGGAGTCCTGCCCTCCTCGTCCATCCAATCCATACATTTAGATAGCGAATCAGCGACGGCAACCCACCTCCAACGCCAGTGTCGGTTCCGAGGCAGGTACGACTCCAAAGGTCCAATGCAACATCAAGAATGGACCGTTTTAGGTCGCCCAAATGAGGGAAATGCGCGACGACGCCACTCTTTGACAGGCTCGCGCGTCCGGCAACCGAACCAAAGGTAATCGTGCAGAGCCCCTCTGCGCTCGCCAAATCAAGCGCCACCCGAAGGATGCGGGTTCTGGTTACTTGACCAGACACTGATCGTCCTCAATTCGTCCTCTACAAAAGCTCTTCTCATTCCCGACGAGGTAAGCTACGTCGCCAGGCGACTCCGGGAGGTATGGTACGCGGTACACCATCTTGGGAGATTGCCAATATCCGTCCTATTTGTCGATTCGGACTCAGTTTTCGTGTCTAACGAAACGGATTAATCAGTGAAGACCATGAATCATGCTTCAGCGCCAGCATTTTCTGGGAGCGATCTCATTCAACCACGGTCATTTTGTACAAGAATGACCGTTCTTTTTGGCACTACGCTACACCTCGGGCAATCTGACGTCCGCGTTGTCCCATGTTGAGTCTGATCTGAGACTCTCAGCCAAAATCGCTTGCCGCAACAGAGCTATTCATGACGACATCATCGAACTCCGCGAACGCTTACGGTGCGCAGATGGCGAAGTATTTCACCATGAACCAACCGCCCCATGTTGCAATCGATTCTGCGGTTTCCGTCGTTCGGCCGCAAATGGCGATTACCCGGCTGATTGCACGAAGCGGCATCCCCGAGCGAACTGCGTCTATCCCTTCTGAAAAGGCCTATGTTGTTTCGGTTCATCTCAATCATGCGAATTCCGGGGAATGGGAACTGTGGACCGATGGCAAGTACACAAAGACGGGGGCATGGCCAGTGGGTGGGGTTGCAATGTGCGACCTGGAATCAAACTCGAGTATTCGAAATCCAGGCCCGATCGACTGGATCCACTACCATGTTCCGCGTGCAACCTTGGATTCCCTTACCGACGATGCCAGAATACCCAGAGTTAAGCGTCTCCACTGCATTTATGGAACCCCCGACCCGGCTGTCTATCACCTGACGCAATTGATTCTGCCGTGCGTAAATAGGCCGGAGATGTTCTCTCAGTTGTTCATGGATTCTCTCACCATGACGATCTGTTCACACCTTGTCGCGCAATATGGTCAGACTCCCGACGCCAATTCGCAGTTCAAGGGCGGTCTGGCACCGTGGCAAAAACGCCGCGTCGTGGAATTGTTCAAAGAGCACTTGGACGGCGAGGTGAAATTGGAAAGACTTGCCGAGGAATGTAGGCTTTCAGTCAGCCATTTTGCGCGATCATTCAGGAGATCGTTTGGGACCTCCGCACATCGTTACCTGATTCTGCAGCGCGTTGAGATCGCGAAGGGCCTTTTGTCGGAAACCAATAACTCATTGGTGGAAATTGCGGCGCAGGCTGGATTTTCTGATCAAGCTGCCCTTACTCGGACCTTTGCAAACCTCGTTGGTACGACTCCGGCAAAATGGAGGCGCGAAAACTCAGGCCGCAGGATTTTCGTCGAAGTATCCAAAGGTAAATCCCTTCAATCACAGGAATAGATCCCACGCTCAAGTCCACTCCGGTGACGGTATTGAGCCTAGTTTCCTTCTAATGCGGTATCGTCGCCGATTTGATACTCCCTAGAGTCTTCGCATTGAACTCAGACCGGAGGCGGTCTTTTCGCCTGCTCCAATCCACATTGGAGCAGGAATTCACAAAAGTGGTCTGAGCTTTCAATCGTGTCGTCGTGGTTTCCAGATATGGTGCGTTTGCAAGTCCGAGGCTAAACGGGCGATTCGGTAAAAGTTCACTAGGGAGGAAAATGATCATGAAGAAGGCTTACTGGGTTGTAACTGTCGCTGCTGTGCTGATGGGTGCGGCTCTAAGTGCCGCCGCGGCGGGTCCTACGCCGACTGGCATCAAAAACGTCGTTCTGGTGCATGGCGCCTTCGCCGATGGCTCCGGCTGGGACGCCGTCGCCAAGATCCTTGAGAAGGATGGCTACACGGTATCGGTTGCCCAACCTCCCGAGACCTCGTACGCCGACGACCAGAAATACACGAAGGCCGCAATCGACGCCATGGGCGGCCCGGTCGTGCTGGTCGGCCATAGCTACGGCGGGTCCATCATCAGCGAAGCTGGTAACGATCCAAACGTTGCAGCACTGGTATACATCGCTGCCTTCGCGCTCGATGAAGGTGAGAGTTGTGCGTCAATCGAAACGGCCGTGCCGCAAGCCTCTAAGGCATTCAAGCCGGATAGCAACGGAAACTGGTGGATAGAACAGGACCATTTCGCCGCCGACTTCGCAGCGGATATTCCCCCGGCCCAGGCTCACTTCATGACCATATCGCAGGTACCGATCTCCACCGACGCATTCACCCACAAGGTCACGAATCCGGCCTGGAAGAACAAGCCGACATGGTACATGGTGGCCAGTTCAGACCGCTCGATCAATCCGATACAGGAACGCATGATGGCCAAGCGCGCCAATGCCAAGACGGTCGAAGTAAATGCCAGCCATGTGGCCTACATGTCTCATCCGAAGGAAGCAGCCAAGCTCATCGAAGAGGCTGCTTCCTCCGCACACGCCAACTAGCGGTCGGTAAATGTTTACGTTGCAAGTGAAGTGTGCGTCCCCCGCGCGAAGCAAGAGCGATTTGACGCGGAGGCGCGCAAGATTGAAATCGAAAATCAAATGATCCGTCTGGATCTCTACTGCAAAGGAGAATAATCGTGAGTCAGCATATTAAGAATGTAGTTCTGGTGCATGGAGCTTTCGCGGATGGCTCGGGCTGGAAGAGGGTCGCGGACATCCTCAAGAATGATGACTACAGAGTATCGGTGGCACAGCCTCCCGAGACCTCGTACGCCGACGATCAAAAGTACACAAAGGCCGCCATCGATGCCATGGGCGGCCCGGTTGTGCTGGTCGGCCATAGTTATGGCGGGTCCATCATCACCGAGGCCGGAAATCATCCAAACGTTGCAGCACTGGTCTATATTGCTGCATTTGCTCTCGATGAAGGCGAGAGTTGTGCGTCGATCGAAACGGCGTTGCCGCAAGCATCGAAGGCGTTTAAAGCGGACAGCAATGGGCTTTGGTGGATCGACGAGGCCCACTTCGTCGCCGACTTCGCAGCGGACATTCCACGGGATGAAGCGGAGTTCATGGCAATAGCGCAGGTGCCGATCTCCACCGACTCGTTCACTCATCAGGTAAAGAATCCCGCGTGGAAGCACAAGCCCACCTGGTACATGGTCGCCAGCGAAGACCGATCGATCAATCCGGACCAGGAGCGCATGATGGCCAAGCGCGCTAAGGCAGAGACGGTCGAGGTGAAGTCAAGCCACGTGGCCTACATGTCTCATCCGAAGGAAACAGCCAAGCTCATCGAAGCGGCTGCCACCTCCGAACGGATCAAGATAGCTGCTTGAGGAGTACATCATGAAGGATCACATCACCGTACAAGGGCAGGACGGCAAGTTTGCCGCCTATATCGCGCGGCCGGAGACAGTACCGGCTCCGGCCGTTGTCGTTCTGCAGGAGCTGTTCGGGGTGAACGCCGACATTCGCAGGCACTGCGATGAATTGGCGGAACAAGGTTACCTCGCGGTCGCTCCAGACTTGTACTGGCGGCAGGAGCCGGACGTCGACCTGAACGTCACCTCCCAAGCCGACTGGGACCACGGCCTTCGCCTCTATTCGGCTTATGACAGAGATGCGGGCGTAAGGGACATAAAGGACACCATTGACGCAGCGCGCAGTCTCCCGGAATGCAACGGTAAAGTTGCATTGCTCGGCTATTGCCTCGGCGCGCTGATGGTCTTCATGACGGCCGTGCGCAACGACGGCATCGACGCCGCGGTCTGGTATCACGGCGCCGATACTGACAAATACCTGGGAGAGGTCGATGGGCTTCACGCGCCCATTCTTATGCATCTGGCCGAGGAGGACGAGTTCATCTTCAAAGCTGCGCAAGCGGAGATTAAAGCGGCACTTGCTAAGAAGCCGAATGCCACGGTCTACAGCTATCCGGGGCAGTGTCATGCTTTCTCCCGCCATAACGGAAAACACTACAACGCCGCCGCGGCTCACCTTGCCAACGGACGGACGAGCGAATTTCTGAGTCGCCACTTGCGGTAACTGACGGACGCTCCGGAGGCAATCACGGAGGGGAAATCTGCTGGGATGACTTGGGAGATCACCTTGGTGTTCTGCGGTTTGCCCTTCGAGCATTTGCAAGATCATCGAAGAATCGACGTCGAACGAATCGACCAACGTAATGAATGAAACGGGGCGGTGCAAAATGAGCGTGCGAATTACAAAAACGCCGTTTAGCTGCGAACTCGTTACGATCTACTCGAAGAGGTCGTTTGCCGAGCTCATCAGCCGTGTTGAGGCTACATTTCAGTACTACGACGCTAAGACTCTCCGTGATCTGACAGCCGAAGGGGACACGGAAAAACTAGCGGCGTATGTAAAGCAAGTAGGTGATTCGACGGAATTCGCGATCTTCTTTTCTCTCGACCAGGGTTCGACACAGCGATTAGCTGGAATACCGATTGAATCGCGTTTCTACCTGTTCGGAAATGCGACGATCGCCCAGGGCCTATTCCGATATTCCGCACGAGCAGGTCTTGGAGCGCCGGTGCGCTTCTGCGTCTCACAAAAAGATGGCGAAGATGCGCGCATCGACATTGATCTTCCAACTTCGTTCTTCAGCCAATTTCCAGAAATGAAGGATTCACCGGTTCCTCAGTTATTGGACGATCGCATGATTCCGCTCTTGCAGGAGATTGCCAGCTAGACAGTCGGGCATTGGTGATCCAAGACACGGTTTGAGAAGACATCTCGAAGATCCTTGCATGTGATAGGACGTCCATGAGGGCAGAGTCGAGCTTTCACTCGGAGGGTCCAGCACGTAATCGTCGAGGGCAAGGAGAAATAAAAGGTATGCGCAAATTGAGTGGAAAGATCGCGCTAGTCACGGGTGGCAACTCTGGGATAGGTCTTGCCACAGCAAAGCAATTTGTGCTCGAAGGAGCGTATGTCTTTATCAGTGGGCGTCGCGAAGGTGAGCTCGCCAAAGCAGCCCAGCAGATTGGCGAGAGCGTCACTAGCGTGCAGGGAGACGTATCCAAGTTAGCCGACCTCGATCGACTCTTCATGCAGATCAAGAAAGAAAAAGGTCGCCTCGACGTCGTTTTCGCCAACGCTGGAGTCGCCAGATATGGCCGTTTGGATGAAATTACGGAAGAACTGTACGACTCCATCTTCGATACCAATGTGAAAGGCGTGCTCTTTACCGTGCAGAAATCACTCCCAGTGCTGGCGGACGGAGCGTCGATTATTCTGAGCGCATCGATCGTCGCCAGCAAGGGCTTACCGGCGAACGCCGTTTATAGCGCGAGCAAAGCCGCAGTCCGTTCGTTTGCTCGAACCATGAGTACCGATCTTAAAGGACGTCAGATCCGCGTAAACGCGATCAGTCCCGGATCAACAGATACTCCGGGTTTCAGTGAACTCGTTGGTTCCTCGGAAGTTGGTCATGAGCGGATCAAAGCCCTTTCGACCGCAATTCCATTGGGACGTCTTGGCCGCCCTGAAGAGATTGCCAAAGCGGTAACATTTCTCGCTTCCGACGAGAGCAGCTACATCACGGGAATCGAACTTTTCGTGGACGGAGGGATGGCTCAAGTTTAGAAATTAAACCAGCGAACAGGTCTCTTCGCCATTGGAAAGGACCAGAAAGGATCTTCGAGATGATCAGAACAATTGAGGTTGAGCGATTCAGCCTCATCTCCTCTAAACCCTTCGACCAGGTGGTGGCGGCTTTTTACTCTTCTATCGGTCATCCGGACATGGCCGAATTCGGGAGATCGACTAATGAAGCGAGTTCCTTTGCCGAGTTGAAACGCGCAGTTGAGAAAGGCTTGAGCGAAGCCGGCCTGATGCTGTTTATGCAGCTTGATCACGGCGCGGTTTTGCGCAAAGAAACGGGCCGCGAGACTCCGAAGATGATTCGCTTCGTCATTGGCAATCCCCTCATCATGAAGGAAATGGTCAAGCATATCCCGGATGCGGGCTCTTACGCGCCGGTTACCGTGCTTGTGGACGAGCGCGCCGATGGCGTCCATTTGTCATATGACAGGATGGCGAGCTTCTTAGCCCCTTATGGGAATCGCGACGCACTAGAGGTCGCGAGGGATTTGGACAAAAAAATCGAGGATCTATTGCGGGAAGCCGCAGCGTGAGCACACTTGACATCACTGCGAAGTTTGAGGCTGGGCTCAACGAGGTTAAGAATTCCGTAGGCATGAATCACACTCTGTGAAAATCTCCGCCTCGTCTCTGCGGGAATTTGAATCTGAGGTCTGTGGTCTGGTTCGTGACTCGTGTGGAGACTCGGTACAGAACCTGTACTGATCTGAATTCGGTCTGCTACAATTCAACACAGAGCATGGACAGATGCTCGGCGTCGCGGTAGCCTGCGGACGGTTTTTTGGCGGTGTTTCGTACTGTCCATTTACTGTCCATTTCGTACCGGAAACTGGTTATATTCGGTGGAACGGATTGAAGCAGGCGAAACGGTTGACAGCAAGAGTAGACAGTAAACATGCGGGTTTGGCCCTAACCGTATGAAAAGCAAGAGGGGACGTAGTTCAGTTGGTTAG
>Ga0208190_1001010_pt1 | contig 10421 bp, 9 predicted proteins | sample June2015DPH_13_1_FD_184708 | JGI IMG/M metagenome (GOLD analysis project Ga0208190, IMG submission 184708) | Peatland microbial communities from SPRUCE experiment site at the Marcell Experimental Forest, Minnesota, USA - June2015DPH_13_10... | ecosystem: Environmental > Terrestrial > Soil >... | reverse complement strand
AACCCACCGACTTCGTGATTCCCGACCAGTTCATCGATCGCACGTTTAACCGCATCGCCACCTTCTTCGGCGATGGGATTGCCGGCCACGTCGCCTTCGGCGATCCAGTCTGCGCCACCGTCGCCAAAGCCGCCACCGATGCCTGCGCGAAAGTCGGAGTGGTCGGCAAGCTCGGCGGCACTTACGTCTGCATGGAGGGCCCGCAGTTCTCGACCCGCGCCGAATCGAACCTCTATCGCAGTTGGGGCGCTGACGTCATCGGCATGACCAACCTGCAGGAGGCCAAGCTCGCACGCGAAGCCGAAATCTGCTACGCCACCATCGCCATGGTCACCGATTACGATTGCTGGCGCGAGGGCCACGACGCCGTCACCGTCGAGGAGATCGTCGCGGTGCTCCACAAGAACGCCGACAACGCAGCCAAAGTGGTGAGGGCCGCCGTCGCCGCCATGCCGCCCACGACGCAATTCGCCCGCACCTGCGCCTGTGCGTCAGCCGCAAAGTTTGCCGTGCTCACGCAGCCCGACGCCATTCCCGCAGCCGCTAAAGAGCGCCTCAAGCTGCTCTTCGGCAAATACCTGGGCTGGTAAACTTGAGAACTGGCACGGCCAGCGCGATGACTGCAACATCACAATCCGGTCCGTTGGCAGACCAGCAGCTTGCTTCCAATTTGGCAAAGCTCTGGCCCCATCGGGAGCACGAGGCGCCCTCTATCAGTGGAGTGCTTTGTAGGGTGGGTCTGCATCGATGGCGCTCGCTCGACACATCCGAGATTGCGCCTCACAAACGAGTGCGCTTTTGTTTCTGGTGTTCGGTCGTGAAGATCGATGGCCACATCTATACGCCTTGAACCGCACAGCAACGGCTTCAGTCATTTAGGAGACCAATGTCCATCACCGTAGTCGGCAGCGTGGCTTACGATTCCATCGAAACCCCCGCTGGACGCCGCGAGCGCTGCCTGGGCGGCGCCGCCACCTATTTCTCGCTCGCCGCCAGTTTCTTTACCGATGTGCGCGTCATTGCCGTCGTCGGCGAGGACTTCGGCCGTAAGCAGGAAGCAGTCTTTGCCGCCCGCAACATCGATACGCGCGGCATTGAACACACCGCCGGCAAAAGCTTCTTCTGGGAAGGCTCTTACCTCGAAAATATCAACGAAGCGCAGACTCGCAACACCGAGCTCAACGTCTTCGCATCTTTCGAGCCCAAGATTCCTGACGCCTATCGCGACTCCGACTTCCTCTTTCTCGCCAACATCGATCCTGTCCTTCAGCGCCGCGTGCGCGAGGCGATGCCCAACGTCAAGCTCGTCGCTGGCGACACCATGAATTACTGGATCAAGGACCATCGTCCGGCCCTGCTCGAAGTTCTCAAGGGCCTCGACGTTCTGCTCATCAACGACACTGAAGCCCGTATGCTGGCCGGCAACAACAACCTCGTTCAGGCTGCGCGTGGCGTCATCGCCCTCGGACCTCACGCGCTGGTCGTCAAGCACGGCGAGTACGGCGCGACACTGTTCTACAGCTCTCCTTCAAAAAATCGAGGCGAGGAGCTTCGCACCTTCAGGGCTCCGGCCCTTCCGCTCAAAGAAGTCATCGATCCCACCGGAGCCGGCGACAGCTTTGCCGGCGGTTTCTTCGGCTATCTCGCTTCGCAGCCCGAGCAGACGCCCGCCGCCTGGCGCCACGCCATGTTTTACGGCAGCGTCATGGGTTCCTACGCCTGCGAGCGCTTCGGCACCGAGCGCCTGCAGCAGATCACGCGCGCCGAAATCGATGCGCGCTTCAACCTCTTTCGCGAGATCACGCACCTTGACTGAGAAGAGGATTTCCAATGCGGAAGGCTGGGCGGTTCTGGCCTTCTGCGTGGCCGCCTCAGTGGCCGCCATTCTTTGGAGCTGGCGTCACGGTGCGATGCTCAACTACGGCGATGCCGTTGCTCATTTGCACATCGCGCGCCGCGTCTTCGATTCCCGCACGCCGCGCTTCTCCGAGCTCGGCTCGGTGTGGCTGCCGCTCCCGCACATTCTTCTTCTGCCCTTCGTGCAGAATTACTTCTGGTGGGCTACCGGCCTCGCTGCCATCATTCCATCGTCGCTTTCCTACATTGCTTCCTGCGCCGGCATCTATCGCCTGGCGCGGAACTGGCTCGACCCAGCGCCCGCGGCTCTTGCGCTCGCCTTCTTCGCCCTCAACCCCAATCTCCTTTACCTGCAGACCACAGCCATGACCGAGCCGCTTTTCCTTTGCGAATTCATCTGGATCGTGGTCTGGCTTGTGGAATGGCGCACCGCCCTCGACGGTGAGACTGCAGCCGTTAGCTTCGAACTACGCTCGGCTCCGCAGGTATCGCGCTCGAACATTGCGCACTCAGTGCGACTCCAGGCCTGCATCGCAACCGCGCTCGTCGCCGCCACTTTTACGCGCTACGACGGCTGGATCATCGCCCTCGTTGCCTGGAGCGGCGTTGCAATTACGCTCCTCCGTCACGCGGCCAAGGGCGAGCGGGGACGCCTCGCCGCACCTGCGCTTTGGCTGGCCACGGTCGCTATCGCCGCCGCGCCCCTGCTCTGGTTTCTCTACAACTCCGTCTGTTTTGGCGATTGGCTCTACTTCGAGCGCGGGCCTTACTCTGCTCACGCCATCGAACTCCGCACCGCCGCATCGGCTGGTTGGCCGCTGCATCCCGGCTGGCACAGCCCGTGGGTCGCGCTCCTCTACTACCTCAAAGTCTCCGAGCTCGACTCTGTCGCAGCTCCCGGCTGGGGCAATGCCTGGGGCAACATCGTCCTCGCCAGTGCCGCGCTCGGAACCGTCGCCGCCTGGCTCGTCAAAAAATCCGCCGCCCGCCGCCGCGCTCTGGCCTGGACATTCCTGCTGTGGCTACCTGTCCCGTTTTACGCGTGGTCCGTTGCGTACGGATCGGTCCCCATCTTTTTTCCAGCATGGTGGCCGTACACCTGGTACAACACACGCTACGGCCTCGAACTTCTGCCCGCGCTCGCGCTTGGCCTTGGTTTCGCGGCCCAGTTGGCTGCCGACGGCCTCGGCCGCATCAAAGTTCCGAGTCTCCCACCCCTTATTCCCAAACTCGCGCTTACGCTCCTCTTAGCTCTCGCAGGCATGAACGTCGTTGCGCTCCTGTGCACCGGCCCGATCGTCTTCGTTGAAGGCACCAAGAACGCCGACGCACGCCAGCCTTACGACGATGCCATTCCACCGGCTCTCAAGTCGTTGCTCATCCACGATCCACACGCGCCCGTGCTCATGAACACATCCCTCTACCCTGAGATCGTTGCCTCCACCGGCATTCCTCTCCGTCAGACCATCAACGAGAGCGACCTCGAAATCTATCGCTCCGCCCTCGCAGCGCCAGCCAGCCACGCCGCCATCATCGTCACATTCGACGGCGACGAGATAGACAAAGCCGTCAAAGCGGATCTCGCCGACCTCACGCTGATGGACCGCTTCACAGCCGAACATCAGCCATCGGCCGCGATCTATGTCTCCACCAAGTGGGTCGATCGCCCCCATGTTTCTTTTTAAGCGCGCGCTCTTGCATCACTCGGCACATCTCCCAATTCCGGATCTGCTGCCGACTCGCATCGGTGTTAGCATCGGGCTGGGAAGCACAGTGATTTTCGCAGCCGTACAACTCGCTCGTCCATTTGCCGTTCGCGATCCGGAGGAAGATTGATCCCCTTCACCAAGGCTCACGCGTGCGGGAACGATTTCCTCATCGTGACTGAAGAAGCTGCGGCAGGCCACGATCCCGCGGCACTCGCGCGCCGCCTCTGCCAGCGCAACACCGGCATTGGCGCAGACGGCATTGAGTTTTTTGCCTGGAAAAACGAGTCTGGGCCGGGCCCGCATTCCGGCCGCATCCGCCTCCACAACGCCGACGGCTCCATCGCCGAGATCAGCGGCAACGGCACGCGCTGCGTCGCGGCGTGGATGGCCGACGCGCTTGGCTCGAAGCCCGGCGACAAGCTCGAAATCACCACCGATGCTGGTCTCCGCGTCTGCCGCGTTGACGCCGTCCGCAATCGCGACGACTTCACCGTCGAAGTCACTACCGGAATGGGCGTGCCCCGGTTTGTGCCGCACACGCTCAAGCTGATTGACGGTGTTGAGGTCGTCGGCGTCGAAGTCTCCACCGGCAATCCTCACTTCGTCGTCCTCGTCGAAAAGCCGGACTTCGCCATCGGTAAGCGCGCTTGGATGGGACTCGGCGCAGAGATTTACGCGCATCGCGATTTTCCCCAGCGCACCAATGTCGAGTTTGTGCGCGTCGTAAGCGAGCACGAGATCGAGATTCGTATCTTCGAGCGCGGCGTGGGCCCCACGACTTCGTCGGGCACCGGAACTTCCGCCGCCGCCACGGCAGCTCTCGCGTTGCGCCGCTGCATCTCGCCGCTCAAAGTTGTTGCGCTCGGCGGCCCGCAAACGGTCGCTTGGGACGGCCCCGGCACTGAACTGCATCTCACGGGTCCAGCTGCGCTCATCGCCCGCGGGGAGGCCTGGTGAGGAGATCTGGTGAATTGAAGGCCCTGCTCAAGCCACCGCCCGTCGCGTTGGATGCGGCCATCGGCATCGTCGCCCCGGCGTCTTCGGCAAATCCTGAGCGCGTCGATTTGGGATTGGCCGCGCTCCGCTCGCTGGGCTATGCGCCCAAGCCGGCGCCCAATGCTCTCCTGCGCGAGCCGCTCTACTTTGCCGGAACTCCGCAGCAGCGACTCGCCGATCTGCACGCAGCCTTTGCCGATCCTGACACCGCCGCCGTCATGTGTATTCGCGGCGGCTACGGGTCAAACTACCTGCTTGATAACCTCGATTTCGCGATCATCGACGCGCACCCCAAGCCGTTCTTTGCCTATAGCGACCTGACCGGCATCCAGCTCCGCCTGCTCGACGAACTGGGCCTGCCCGTCTTTCACGGCCCCATGCTCGCGGCTGATTTCTATCTCCCCAACGGCGTGCATCTTGAAAGCTTTCGCGCCGCTCTGGCAGGCGAGCCCTATAGCGTCGGCGCCGCGGAAGGATTGCGTAACCTCAAGCCCGCCGCGTCTTCAACCACCGCGCGTGGCAAGCTCTATGGCGGCTGCCTCAGCATCCTCGTTTCGCTTCTTGGCACGCCGTGGGAGCCCAGCACCGAGGGCACTCTGCTGTTTCTTGAGGACACGGGCGTCAAGCCCTACCAGATCGATCGCATGCTCTGGCAACTGCGCAAAGCTGGAAAGCTCGACGGTGTCCGCGGCATCGTCTTCGGCGAGATGCTCGATTGCGCTTCGTCCGGAGCCCCTGCGTCGCTGCTCGAAGAAGCCATTCTCAATGCTCTCGATGGTCTCGATGTGCCCGTCATGATCGGATTGCGCAGCGGTCACGTCTCCCGCGAAAATGTCACCCTCACCTTTGGCGTCGAAGCCGAGCTCGCCGTCGGCGACAGCGCTCAACTCCGCATCCTCGAGCCGGCGGTGAAAAAGTGACTGCATCGCCGCGCCACATCCACCTCATCGGCATCTGCGGCACAGCCATGGCCTCGCTCGCCGGCCTTCTGCAACTCAAGGGCCACCGCATCACCGGCTCTGACAAAGCCGCCTACCCGCCCATGAGCGACCAACTCCGTTCGCTCGGGATTCCCATTCTCGAGCCTTACAGCGAATCCAATCTCGATCCAGTGCCGGACCTCGTTGTCGTCGGCAACGCGCTCTCCCGCGGCAACCCGGAAATCGAGCGCGTCCTTGACGACCGCATTCCCTTCACCTCCATGGCCGCTCTCCTGCGCGAAGAATTCCTCAAAAGCCGCGAATCCCTCGTCGTCGCCGGAACTCACGGCAAAACAACCACTACCAGCATGCTTGCGTGGATCTACCAGGTCGCCGCGCGCAACAATCCCTCGCTCGAGCCTTCGTTCCTCATCGGCGGCGTCGCAGAGAACTTCGGCACGAGCTTCCAGCTCCGTCCAACGCGCAATTTCATTCTTGAGGGCGACGAATACGACACCGCATTTTTCGACAAGGGCCCCAAGTTCCTTCACTACTTTCCCGCCGCGCTCATCCTCACGCACGTCGAGTTCGATCACGCCGACATCTACGCCGATCTGGAAGCCGTCAAGACTGCCTTCAAGCGTCTCGTCAATCTTGTCCCGCGTCGCGGCCTCATTGTCGCCTACGACGGAAGCCCGAACGTGACCGAATGTGTGAGCCACGCCTTCTGCCCAGTCGAGCGCTATGGATTTACCGAAGGCGCCAATTGGCGCATCCGCAATCTTCGCTACGAATCTGGCCGCATGCGCTGGGAAGTTCTTCGCTCCGGTGTCGCCTGGTCTGACTTCAACATGCACCTGGCCGGCGAGCACAACGCCCTCAACGCCACAGCCGCTGCCGCCCTCGCTGCCGCCGCCGGCATCCCTGCTGCCGCCATCGCCGAAGCTGTCTCGACTTTCCAGAGCGTCAAGCGCCGCCTCGAGGTCCGCGCAGAAATCAACGGCATCACCCTCATCGAGGACTTCGCCCACCACCCCACGGCCATTCGCGAGACCCTCCGCGCGTTGCGCTTCGTTTACCCCGGCGCACGCCTTTGGGCCGTGCTCGAGCCGCGTTCGAACACGCTGCGCCGCAAAGTCCTTGCCGCCGACCTCGTTCAGAGCCTCGCTCTGGCCGATCGCGTCATCCTCGCCGCTGTCTATCAGCAGGAGCGCATTGCGGAGGCTGAACGCCTGCACCCGGAGGAAGTTGTCCGAGCCCTCAACGACGCAGGAACGCCCGCGGAGCCTCTCGCTGACGCTGATGCCATCGTCTCGAACCTCGCGCCGCAGCTCGCGCCCGGCGATGTCGTCGCAATCCTATCCAACGGCGGCTTCGACGGCATCTACGAAAAGCTGCCCGCGCGCCTGCGTGAGCGCTTTGCCGCCGCACCCTGAGAACGAAGGCACGCATGATCTGGTCGCTCATCTTCATCACCAACATGGTCGTCCTGGGAATTCCCTCGGCCCTTCTCTTCATTCCCTGGTGCTGGATCACCGGTGACGTGCTTCCGCTCTACAAGGCAACGCGCTTCATGCTCGCCTCGAGTTGCCGCCTCGCCGGTGTGCGCTTCCAGGTTGAAGGCCTCGACCGCATCCCCCGCGACCGCGCCTGCATCTTCATGTCCAACCACGTCTCCAATCTCGACCCGCCAGCGCTCATCTCGCTCATCCCCGGCCGTACCTCCGCCTTCATGAAGCGGTCTCTCATGAATCTTCCCATCCTCGGCACCGGCTTCCGCCAGGGCGAGTTCATCGCCGTGGACCGCAGCGGCAACCCTGCCGACGCGCAGCGCAGCGTGGCTGAAGCTCAGCGCGTTCTCGCGAAAGGCGTGCACATTACCACATTTGTTGAAGGCACTCGCTCGCCCGACGGCCGCATGTTGCCCTTCAAGAAAGGCCCGTTCTTTCTCGCCATGGCCGCGAGCGCGCCGTGCATTCCCGTTTCCATCCACGGAACAGAAGCGCTCCTGCCCAAGGGCAGCCGGCGCATCCATCCCGGCCATGCCCACATCGTCTTCCACGATCCCATCGACCCCGCCGCATTCGCCACGCGCGACGACCTCATGCGCGCCGTCCGCACCGCAGTCGCCTCGGGACTGCCCGAATGGATGCGGACATAGAGCCAACGGGCCTCAGCTTTCCCACGACTCTTTTTTGGGCGCCTCGAGGAGATGCAAGCCCGACGCTATGAGCTAATAGCTGAGAGCTGCATTTCTGACCACTGAACACTGACCAACGGCCACTGAGAGTGCGATACTCACCATTGCACATCCATCCTGATTGCTCATGATCGTCTCGCTCATCGTCTTCGTCACCATCGTCCTCCTGGCCCTTCCCTCAGCGGCCATCCTCATTCCGTTTACGCTTCTCACCGGCAACGTCGGCCCACTCTACGCCGTCGGCTCCTGGATCGCTCGTGTTGCCATCCGGGTCGCAGGCATTCGAGTTCAAATCCAGGGCCAGGAAAAAATCCCTCCCGGCCGCGCCTGTATTCTCATGGCGAATCACCTCTCCAATCTCGACGCGCCTGCGCTTATGTCCCACCTCCCCAGCCGCACTGTGGTCTTCCTCAAGCGCCCGCTCATGAAGATTCCCATCCTCGGCTACGCTTTCAAGCTGGCGGGCTTCATTCCCGTCGCCCGCGACGGCACTGTAGAAGGCGCGCAACTCGCCGTCGCCGACGCCGAGCGCGTCCTCGCCAGCGGCTTGCACATCACCACATTTGTTGAAGGCATGCGCTCGCCCGACGGCCGCATGCTGCCCTTTAAGAAAGGCACTTTTTATCTCGCCAAAGACTCCGGCGCGCCCTGCATCCCCATCTCAATTTATGGAAGTGAGAAGATCCTTCCCGCGGGCGGCTGGCGAATCCACCCCGGCGTGGCGCACATCGTCTTTCACCCGCCTATCGATCCCGCCAATTACGCCACGCGCGACGAGTTGTCTGACGCCGTCCGCGCCGCGATCGCCTCCGGATTGCCGGAATGGATGCGAGGCTAAAGCTACGGCTGCACCATCGCGTTGTATCCGTCGTTCAGCAGCCGCGTGCACATGCGGTTGGCTTCGTCGTGCGTTGCGAACGGCCCGATGCGCACATGAATCAGCCCGTCCGGCGGCTCTCGCTGAGCGTTTGCCGCGTACCCGCGCTTGCGTAGAGCATTTACCAGCACGCTGGCATCGTCAGCGTGCGAAACTGCGGCAACCTGCACCATGAACTGATCTGCGGCGCCTGGCAGCGCGGGACGCACCGGGGGAGCAGCGGCTGGGGGCGACACCGCCGGCGACCCGCCATGCGATCCATTTCCCGCCGCAGGGATTGCTGGCGACACCGGCGCGGGTGCCTGAGCCGGCGCTGCAGGCGCTGGCGCCGCCGCGGGCGAACTCGTGGGTGAAGAGATTTGCCCGGCCTTCGGCGTTGGCGGTGTCGCCGGATTCGCGCCGCCATCCGCGGCCGGCGGCATTGTGCCGTCACTTGCCGGCGAAACTGGCGGCTCTGGCGCCTGCGCGTCTGCTGAGGGCTTGGGAATCGATTCGTTTGCCTGCAGCGGCTCCTGGTCGGGAGCTGCCGTTGGCGCGGCAGGCTGCGCGGCAGTCGCCGGTGCTGCTGCCGAACCGTGATGCCCCACCGTGTATCCGAGCCAGAAGGACAGCCCGCAAACGAGGATGAGGCCGAAGACACTGCCGACCAGCGCACCCCACCCGAGCGTCAGCTCAGTGTCGTGCCCGCGCTCATGACCGGGCTCCTGGGGTTCCTCACCGTCCGGCTCTTCACTGTCAAAGTAGCCTCGCATCGACCGCCCTCACAGCATCAACCCTTCCTGGTCGCCTAAGCCCTAAGGCTGCTTATCCGCCGGCTTCATCTGCGCCGAGAATTTGTTTAGCAGCGACATCAGCTCCATCGGCAGTGGGAAGACGATCGTCGTATTCTTCTCCACCCCGATCTCAGTCAGCGTTTGCAGGTAGCGCAGCTGCAGCGTCATGGGCTGCGTTGCCAGCAGCGCGGCCGCATCCACCAGCTTTTGCGCTGCGTTGAACTCTCCCTCGGCATGGATGATCTTCGAGCGGCGTTCGCGTTCCGCCTCGGCCTGTTTTGCCATGGCGCGTGTCATGGTCTCGGGCAGATCCACCTGCTTCACTTCCACCGAAATCACCTTTACGCCAAACGGCTCCGTCCGCTGGTCGATGATCGATTGAATCCGCAGATTGAGCTGATCGCGATGGCTGAGCAGCGTGTCCAACTCCACTTCGCCCAGCACTGAGCGCAGCGTGGTCTGGGCGAACTGCGAGGTCTGGTAGATGTAGTTGACCACCTTGATGGCGGCGGAATTCGGGTCCACTACGTAGAGCGTTACCACCGCGTTCACCTTGATGGTCACGTTGTCGCGGGTGATCACATCTTGCGGCGGGACTTCCAAAACTTCCTGGCGCAGAGAGATGCGCACGATTTGGTCGATCGGCCGGAAGACCAGGATAATGCCAGGCCCCTTGGGCGCTCCCAGCACGCGGCCCAGCCGGAAGATGACCCCGCGCTCGTACTCGCGAAGAATCTTGATGGAGTTCAGCAGGTAGAGGACGACGATAGCAATGATAACCAGGGTGGGAACACCAAGGGACATGAGAAGTTCCTTTCGCTACACAGCAGGGATTGTACTCCAGCGGAACTCGCGCCGCCTGTGCAGGTTTGAACAGTGTGCGGGGACCATAAGGCTCAATTTCCCGTCAGAGCCCAACGCGAAATCGGGCTTCATCCGGGCAAATTCGAACGGCGACCGGCGGGATACCGCGCGCCCCATTGCCGCACGGATAAAGATGCCTAATGTTCCTTGTTCACTGGCTCCGCCGTCGGCTCAACTTGCAGCAGCATCTTGTCGTGCCCCGTCACGCGGAGCGCCGTTCCCTTG
>Ga0208190_1001007_pt1 | contig 10441 bp, 9 predicted proteins | sample June2015DPH_13_1_FD_184708 | JGI IMG/M metagenome (GOLD analysis project Ga0208190, IMG submission 184708) | Peatland microbial communities from SPRUCE experiment site at the Marcell Experimental Forest, Minnesota, USA - June2015DPH_13_10... | ecosystem: Environmental > Terrestrial > Soil >... | reverse complement strand
AAGCAGAACGTATTCGACGACTTCATCGGTGCCGCGCAGTGGCTCATCGCCAACCATTACACAACTTCTTCCAACCTGGCCATTCGCGGCGGCAGCAACGGCGGTCTGCTGGTCGGCGCATGCCTCACCCAGCGTCCCGATCTTTATGGAGCAACGCTCCCCCAAGTCGGCGTCATGGACATGCTGCGCTTTCACAAGTTCACGATCGGCTGGGCCTGGACCTCGGACTATGGCTCCTCCGACGATCCCGAACTGTTCAAGGCCATTTACGCCTACTCGCCTTTACACAACCTGAAGCCGGGAACGAAATATCCTCCAACCTTCATCACCACCGCCGATCACGATGACCGGGTCGTGCCCGGACACAGCTTCAAGTTTGCCGCCACCATGCAAGCCGATCAAGCCGGTCCCGCGCCGGTTCTGATTCGCGTGGAAACCAAGGCTGGACACGGCGCCGGCAAGCCTATCTCGAAACAGATCGACGAAATCGCCGACGCCTGGTCCTTTGTCGCCTACAACCTCAACATGGATGTGCAGCTGAAGTAAGCGGAAGGCCGCGGCGGCAACGCGAGGAAGATGAAAATGCGCCAACTGGACATTTAAGGACATGGAAGCGCGGTAATATCCTTATAAAGTCAGTTGGTTATGGTGGGCGCTATAGGATTCGAACCTATGACTTCCACCGTGTGAAGATGGCACTCTACCGCTGAGTTAAGCGCCCAACCTTTACGATTCAAACAGATACAGCCGGAACCGTCAACGGCGTGGGAACGATTGGGAACGGTATGGAATTCACGATGCGCGATTGTGCTTCCCGCTTTGCTGGCGTCACGGCGTGGACGTACTTGTCCATTGTGATGCTAGCGTTTGCGTGTCGCATCAATGCCTGCGTGGTCGCAACGTCCGCACCTCGGCTCTTTACCAGCGTCCCATAAGTGTGACGCAGCGTGTGCCAGCCGAGACGCTTTCCGATGCCAGCCCGGATAGCTGCGGGCCGAACGTGATTCTCCATTCCAGCCGTGGGCCAGTACGGTTGACTGCCGTTCTTGTCGGGACTCGCAAAGGTGTAGTCCGCCTCTTGATAGTAGGGACAGCGCCGACGCCAATCGAGCAGAACATCAGCAAGCCCAGCATCTAGGGGTACAGGCTTGCGGCTGGCCTCAGTTTTCATCACACCAATGTGCTGGCGCACCAATGCCACAGCTGAGACGAATCTCGCCCGCCGTGAATTCCACGTCAGCCCATTTCAAGCCCAGCAGTTCACTCACGCGCAACCCCGTGGTGACTGCTAGATAGACGGCAGTCTTCCACGGGTCGGCCAGTTCCCTAAGCAGGTTCCCGATTTCCTCAGCAGTGTTATTTCGTATTCGGGCTGCTTGAGTTCACTGAGCACCGCAAAAATGTCCTCTGGCTCGAGAGCCAGCGCCTCGTACGATGTGACCTGGGAGAACTCCCTGCCCTTGACGCAGCGGCAAGGATTGAACTGCTCCCCACGAGGGATCAAACCTCGCACTGGCCCCAGGTATACACGCCCGACATAATAGACCTGTACCTACCGCGGGTAGACGATTCGATGTCAAAGCCGAGAAACCATTGTTTCAACGAGCGAGGCTCGATTTCGACCGACAGAGTGTCCGACCACTTGGACAAAAGAAGGTTTCGCACGATCTGCTCGTCCCACGAACCGGAAAGCGAGCTAAAGAGGGTAAAAGGTTCGGGCCGTGGGATGGCTCCGCGTGAAGCGGAGCCACGTATTCTTCTGCTGGCTGCCAGCGCGTGGCCGTCGCTTACGCCTATCATGAATTTCTAGATTAGTAGCGTTTCATTGCTTTCGGACGAACCAGGAAACGGCACAGAGTCCTATGGTAATGCCAGTCTCGAAGACTGCCCGTGATGCCGCTCGCCGCCGATTTTGGTGGGCGATGTCTGGCTTTGTCATGGCGCTTGCGCTCCTGCCCTTTTCCTACAAAGTCGAACGTCACCTGGAGACAGTTGTACACATCAAGGGCGGAGAATCCGAAAAAGTTGACCTGGAACTGGCGCAGCGTTTCCAGTCTCCGTTCGCCAACCGACTAATTCTGGTGATCAGCGGTATTCCCGATGCGGATTCCGCCAAAGGCGCAGATGCGTTGGGCTTCCTAACCACTTCGTTGCGTAGTGTGCCAGGAGTGTCGGGGGTGGTCTCAAGTGTGGATTGGCCCGATCCTCTGTTCACCGGGAAAAATGGCGGGACCTTGATCATTGTTGGGCTGGAGCCGCGCGATGAAACTGTGGAGGGGTTGGTCCCGAAACTACGGGCAAGAGCAGACTGGATGGAAGGTCAGCTCAGGTCGCAATATCCCAAGATCAAACTGGAAATTACAGGCGAAACGCCATTGAACTTCGATCTTCGCAAGGTCAGTGCCGACGACGTCACCCACGCCGAAGAACGAGCGATGCCAGTCACTCTCGTGCTGCTGGTGCTGGCTTTTGGCAGTGTTGTGGCCGCGCTATTACCGCTGGGAGTTGGACTGCTCTCCATCTCCATGGCGTTGGGTGCGGCGGCGCTCCTCTCGCATTATCTGCAGCTGTCGATCCTGGTACAGAACCTGGCGACGATGCTCGGTCTTGGCTTGGGCATCGACTATGCATTGCTGATGGTGAGCCGCTTTCGCGAAGCGTTGGCCGAAGGATATGATCCCGGCCCAGCTGCCGATATTGCCGCCAGGCAAGCTGGGCGCACGCTGATGATCTCGGCTACGACCGTTGCGATCGGATTTTCGGCGCTCCTGATTGTGCCCATCAGCGAGCTGCGCTCCATCGGGGTAGCTGGCCTGCTGGTGACCGCTTTGAGTGTCATGTTGTGTAAAACCATTCTGCCCTGGGCGCTTAGTCTGCTGGGGCATCGCGTCAATTTCGCAAAAGTGAGTATTCCAGACGGACGAGCAAAACCGCGAGACCTATGCGCGGCGAGTGAGAGGTGGGTGCGGTGGGGCGGCATCGTAACCCGCTGGCCCTGGACAGCTTTGCTGGTCGCCGGGATTCCGCTGCTGATTCTTGCATACCAGGCACGAAGAATCTCCCCTGGCATTCCTGACCATGACTCACTCCCGGCCGCAGCCGAGTCGGTGCAAGCACTGCACACGCTTCAGGGCATGGGGCGGTCGGGCATTGTGCAGGGTCTGCGAGTGATCCTCGAGTTGCCCCCGCAGTCTCCACCGCTCTCGCCAACTGGCTGGCTAGCCACCACTCGCTTGACGAAACGCTTTCAGAGCGATCCTAGAGCGGAGGAGGTCCTATCTCTTCCCACCCTAACGGGAATGTCTGACACGGCGGATGCCACCAACGATCTGCCAGAGTCAATCCGCAAGAGTTTTCTCCGCAGCGATGGCCACGCTACCTTGATTGAGTTGCTCCCCACCTCGGCTCTTTCGCCCAACCAGCAGGTTCAATGGGTTCGGGACGTGCGTTCCTCCGATGTCGCGGCGATGACCGGCGTGCCTGGCGCGGTGCTGCGCGTCGGCGGCGTTCCCGCGCTCGAGGCAGATTATGACCTGGTAGTAAAAGAGCGTTTGCCGAAGGTGGTCCTCGGCGTCATATTGGGGAGCTTGCTGGCGCTGCTGATCGGGTTACGTTCTTTATTCGCAGCGATCAAAGCAATTTTGCTGAACCTGCTCTCCGTGGGCGCTTCATTCGGTGCGCTGGTTGTCGTCTTTCAGGATGGCCACGGTAGCAAATTTTTTGGCCTCGAAGGACCGACCGGTAGCGTATACCCGATCGTGCCGATTCTCTCATTTGCCATCGTCTTTGGATTGAGCATGGACTATGAGGTCTTCCTGGTCGCCCGAGTTCTGGAAGAACGGCGGCGCGGTCTATGTGAGAGATCAGCGGTGATCGAGGGTCTGGCGCGGACTGCCGGTCTCATCACGAGCGCTGCGGCAATCATGATTGCCGTATTCACCGCATTCACCTTGGGGAGCTTTCTGGTCGTTCAGATGCTGGGTTTTACGCTGGCCGGGGCGGTGCTCATCGACGCTACAGTGGTGCGGATGATCGTCGGGCCAGCTCTGTTGCGACTTGCCGGCGACTGGAATTGGTGGCCCTTCGGCTTGTATGGGGCTTCGGCAACGTCTGACAAATAGGTTCTCGGATGACGGCGAGCACTGGGAATGGTTCCGCGACAGCACTGTCCCTCGCAACGGCCCAATTTAGGCGATGCGACCTATTTCACTTTCTCTTCTTGAGCACCGGACGGGCTGAGATCAAAGTCCTTGCGCCCAAGATTTGCCTTCGTTGAGCCCGCCTCGATTACGAGAATCGAGGAACCGGGCTTGCCCTGGAGCTTTGCCTCTATCTGCGATGCAGACCAAACGCCGCTGACCTGTCGCAACCCGTAGTAAATAAATTCCTTCTGCTGCCCCGTCCCGCGGAGCGTCTTAACTACATGCACAGGGTACAAAATGCCGCGGTCAATCCACGATGTTACCGAATCATAGTAAGACCGATCCTGAGCGCCGGACGTGCTCTTAAGGACAAAGCAATCCCTTGCGCCATACTTCTCCGGTTCCAGGAGTTTCTGATTCTTCCAGAAGAACTGGCTCTCTACCATATCTTCATAGGAGAAATCTGTTCCTACTATGGGGTCGTTCCAGCGTTCGAATGGCAACACGCTGGCGGCCTTCTCACCTGGAAGTATTTTCTCAATCGTCACGTGCCCACTCCCGCTCATTTGCAGAAGAAGGCGGGTCTTCTCTGAGCCAGGCCCCGAGATCTCGCATAACAAACGCAGACCGTCGGGAAACCAGTGGGCCTTGGCGGCAAACTTGTAGCTCGTGCGCTTCTCGTTGCCTTCGATCCGTGTAAGTCGCCCAGTCAAGCGGTAGTCCAATTTCTCAATACGCTGTCGGGAACCAGTCAGAACTGTCTCCAGGTCAGGATTCGCCGCGAACGCGCGCGATGGATGCACCGGCCACAACAGCACTAGCAAAGCGATGGGCGCCTGAATCACCTTGAAGGCGCTGATTCTTTTCATATGGGATCGTACCACTGGCTCGAATAAATACGGAGCAGCCTATGGTTCAAACTCACGATCTACAATATTCCGCCTGCGACCCTGCGCGAAACAAGCCACCACTAGAGCGGTGGATTCCGTTGAATGTATTTCTTGCTGTCGAACTTCTTCCCCGTGCTCGCACCGGACATATATCGAATTTGTCCGAAGATTGGCCATTCAAACCAGGGACGGTCGAACTTTCCTACGATCGACCACGCAATTCCTGCATTCAGGCGCACTGCGATCTGGTATGCCTGAGCCGGCGATGGGCTCCACTCCAGAATTTGTTTGCCCAGTACATCCGCAGATAGTTGTGCATCCAGCCGGTGCGTGGCGTTCGTTTGTCGGTGTGGCCAGCAAATCCCGCGCCGGCGGATTCGACGGAGAATAGGTTCGCACCAGCGAGGCCAGCACGCCGGTCAGCTGATTGGTCAGCATGTGCTCCTCGGGCTGGTGAAGTTCGCTTCCCGACATACCTTCATAATCAACCCAGAAGGCAAGGTGGCCAAAGTATTCACCGAGGTGAATTCCACAAGCATAGTGAGGAAGTGTTGGCCGCTCTCGCCGAACTGCAAGAACAAACCTGGGTTCAAGAAACTCAACCCAATTCTGCTGCCAGTCGGACCACCATCCACGTAGGCGATTAGAAAAACCAAAGATTGCAGTTCCCGCCTTCGAAGCTAACGGGTAAGCCGCGCTTCACCGATGACGACGGTTGAGAGGTCGTCCGATGGGCAGGTGGGTTCTGGTGATGCTATTCGTATGGGCAGGGGCGGTACATGGGCAAGAGTTGCCGGATGCGCCGGTGTCGAAGGAGACGTGGGGGACGTTTGCGGTCATAGGTGCCGAGATTCTGACTGACGGCGTCACCACACGAGTTCTTTACCAGCGTCACTACAACGAAATAAATCCGCTTGCCCGGCCCTTCGTTTGCGCCGGCGTTCCTGGGCAGATCGGAGGGAGTCTGCTGGGAGCGGGAGCGGTGAGCGGGGTGTGGTTCGTGCTTCGCCGGACGCGTCATGATCGTGCGGCGAGCTGGTTCTTACGCTCGGTGGCTGCCGGTGAAGGCTCAAACGTCAGCCGCCAGTTGGCGATTCTGCGGACGAGCAGGAGGTGAGACAACCCAGTTGGGTTGGTCCCGCGCTCCCGATCGAGAATAATGAGATGCGGAGGATTGACCGGTCAAGCCGGGGCGCCGCTTTTCGGGCGCAGGTCTGGGTACTTGGGCGAGACCTATTTGGAGAGCGGGACGCGGCGTGGTAGCCTAACGGCGGCAAGGGCTGGGGCGATGTCGAGTACGCCGGAATGCCATGCCCAAAGTAACCCTCCATGCCGGACGAAACCGCGCCTCGTCGAGCCGCCGTATCTGCCTCATCTGCGGGGACTTCTGGGCTCTCATCGGGACCAGAGAAAGAGCAACTTTCCCTCCCCGACCGGGTTCGATCTAGTGTGAGCACTGCCGCCATGGACCGGGGCGTTCTAATGGCCGCGACCGGACCGCGCCCGACGGGCAGTTTGCCGCCAACAATGGCCGGCCCCGAAGGCTACACCGACGCCGAGGTCATGCTGCGGGTGAAGGCCGGGGATCAGTCCGCCTTCGATTACCTGGTGCAGAAATATCGCAGGCCGCTGGTGAGTTTTATGTACCGGATGGCGCGCAACACAACGGCGGCGGAGGATCTGGCGCAGGAAGTTTTTCTGCGGGTGTACCGCTCGCGCCAGACTTATGAAGCCAGCGCCAAATTCACCACCTGGCTGTATCGCATTGCGACCAATCTGGCGGTGAATCACGCGCGCGACACGCGCCACGAACGCCCGGAAGTAACGGTCAGTCTGGATGAACCGGATGAAGAAACCGGCACCACCATGGACTTGGCCGACGGTAAGATCTCTGCCGAGGAGGCTTTGGTGCGGCGGGAGCGGATGTTGGCGATCCGCGGCAAGGTGGAGGCTCTGCCGGAACGGCAGAAGCTGGCGGTCATCATGCATAAGTATCAGCAGATGGATTACAAGCAGATCGCCGAGGTATTGAAGTTGAGCGAGTCGGCGACGAAATCGTTGTTATTCCGGGCGTATGAAACATTGCGGGAACAGTTAAGAGAATTTCTCTAGGAAGCGAAGCTTTATTGAAGCGAAGCGGCAGCAGCGAAGAGGATTTAAGGGGAGCATGGTCATGAAGTGCGAGGAGATTCGCGAAACGATGCCGGACCTGGCGTCCGGACTGGTGGGAATAACGCCGGAGATCGGCGCACATCTTGTGGGCTGCGGAGCCTGCGCCGCCAAAATGGAAGAGATCCGGCAGACAATGGCGTTGTTGGATGAGTGGGTGGCGCCGGAGCCGTCGCCTTATTTTGATGTCCGTCTGCAGGCGCGTCTGCGGGAAGAGATGGCCAAGCCGCAGGCTGGTTGGCTGGCGTGGTTCCGGCGGCCGGTGCTGGCAGCGGCGCTTACGGTACTGATAGGAGTTGGCCTGGGTCTGTTCTTCACCAAGAGCGGTGTCTACAATTCTGGCGGAGGCGAGATAGCGGAGGTCGAGTCTCAGACTCAAATGACGGAACCGGGCACGGCGGTGGGTGATTTGCAGGCTCTGGAAAAGAATCACGATTTGTACTCCGATTTCGAGTTACTGGATGACGTGGAAGTGCAGCACAGTGTAGTGGAGAATCCGTAGAGCTGAATGCAGAAGTTGGTAGCGGAACTCAACTGGCTAAGGGCGGGGGAATGCGGCGGGAAAATTTCATGACGCGATGGATGGCGAGGGCTGTGCTGTCGGCAGCGACCGTTGCGGCGTCTTTCTCTCCATGCCTCGCGCAACGCGACAACTTCCAGCCGGTGCAGGAACGGCAGTCAGCGCCAAATCAAAATTATCAGCAGCCTCACTCGGGGCAGGGACATGCCGGCGATTGGCTGCGCCAGTACAAGGGTTTGTCTGCGAGCGAGCAGGACCGCGCCTTGCAGAACGACCCCGGATTCCGCCGTATGTCTCCTGAGCAGCAGCAGCGTTTGCGGCAGCAGTTGCACTATTTCTCGAGCCTTCCCCCGCGGCAACAGCAGCGCATTGTGGACAACATGGACAAGTGGGCGCACCTGACACCGGAACAGAAGCAACAGGCGCGAGAAGTGTTCGGCCGGATGCAGCAGCTTCCACCCGATCGACGGCGCATGGTAAGAACCGCGATACGTGACCTGAGCATCATGTCCCCAGCGCAGCGCGAGCGGATTATCGATTCCGCTCGGTTCAAAAGCATGTTCTCGCCGCAAGAACGCGACATCATGCGCGGAGCGACTCGGCTGCCGCTCGCGCCGACAGAGAATGGCAGACCCGAGGAATCGCCGGCACCCGAGCAGTAAGGCAGTTCTCAGTTTCTGGTTTCCAGTTTCCGAAATCCGTTCAGTGGAAATCGTGCGAACTAGTTTCAGCTTTCGTAACGAACAGTGGCAGCACGCGTTCCGCTTTGACTGAGATTACGTTGTCCTGATTTTGCAGAATGCCTTCGATGGCCAGAAATCGTTCTGATGCCAGCAGCAAGCGGTTACGGTGAAACAGATCGGGAGCGATGATCGCATTGGCGACTCCCGTTTCGTCTTCCAGACTGATAAACACAAAACCTTTGGCCGTTCCCGGGCGCTGGCGTGTGATAACGCAGCCTCCGATGCGAAGACGCTTGCCGCTGGGAAGGTCGCAAAGTTCGCTGGCGCGGCGAATACCCATGGCATTGAGCCACTCGCGGCGGTAAGCCATGGGATGCGGGCCGACGGTGAGTCCGGTGCCGCGGAAATCGGCAACCAGACGCTCTTCATGGTTCATGCGCTGGAGCGGAGAAGGCGAATCGGGCTCGGGCAATTTTTCCAGCAGCGGCCCAGAGCCGCGAACCGCACGTTCCACCTGCCAGAGAGCGTCGCGGCGGTGAAGCAAGTATCCAGTACCTGGTACCGAGTACCCAGTAAGCCCTTCGTCATTCCGACCCCCGAGCGAATGCGAGGGGCTGAGGAATCTTGGTACTCGACACTCGCTACTCGCGACCGCATTTAACGCGCCAATCTCCGCCAGTGTAGTCAGTTCATCCTTGCGCAGTTCTGGAACACGACGAGCGAGATCGTGTATGGATGCGAACGGAGCACAAGCGCGCTGCCGCACCAGAGCCTGAGCCGCTCCCTCGCGCAGGCCGCGGACGTAACGTAATCCCAAGCGTAGCGCCGGAGCGAGTACCGAGTACCCAGTACCGAGTACCGAGTTGCGAGATTCCTCAGCCCCTCGCATTCGCTCGGGGGTCGGAATGACAAGGGTTTTACTGGGTACTGGGTACTGAGTACTCGGGGCTGCTTCCAGCGTGCAGAGCCATTCTGACCTCGTCACATCCACAGGCAGCATCTTCAGCCCATGCCGCTGCGCATCTTTGGTGATCGTCGCTGGAGAATAAAATCCCATGGGCTGGTTGTTGAGCAGGGCGGCGGTGAACGCGGCGAGGTAGTGGCATTTCAAATATGCACTGGCATAAGCGATCAGCGCGAAGCTGGCGGCGTGCGATTCAGGAAATCCGTAAAGCGCGAAAGATGTGATGGAGAGAATAATTTCTTCCTGCGCCTTGGGAGAAATTCCGTTGTGCGTCATGCCGGCGCGCAGCTTGGCCTCGATTTCTTTCATGCGGGCTTGCGATCGCTTAAATCCCATGGCGCGACGCAAATCTTCCGCTTCGCCGCCGGTAAAGTTGGCTGCGATCATGGCAAGCCGGAGCAATTGCTCCTGAAAAAGTGGCACGCCCAGCGTGCGCTTGAGCACCGGTTCTAGCGAAGGATGAGGATACGTAACTTCTTGCCGCCCCTGACGGCGCTGAAGAAAAGGATTCACCATCTGGCCGACGATCGGTCCCGGCCGGATAATCGCGACCTGCACCACGATGTCATAAAACTTTTTAGGACGCAGGCGCGGCAGGCACGACATTTGCGCCCGGCTTTCCACCTGGAACAAACCTACGGTGTCAGCCTGTTGCAGCGCGGAATAAACGCTGGGATCGTCCTGCGGAAGATGCGCCAAATTGACTTCTTCGTCGTAATGGTTGCGAATGAGTTCGATGGAGTCCTTCAGCACGGCCATCATGCCCAGGCCGAGCAGGTCGACTTTGATGATGCCCATGTCGGCGCAATCTTCTTTATCCCACTGCACTACCACGCGGCCGGGCATGGAAGCTGGTTCGAGCGGAACGACTGAATCGAGTTGTCCCTGGCAAATCACCATGCCGCCGGAGTGCTGTCCAAGATGGCGAGGCATGTCCTGCACAGCCAAGCAGAGCTCGTAATACTTGCGCAGGCGAGGATGCTTGAGGTCGAGCCCGGCATCGCGGAAGCGGCGGTCGAGCGCGTCGTTTTCGTCGTGAAATTCCCAGGTCGCAACCGCGGCGGAAATCTTGG
>Ga0208190_1001006_pt1 | contig 10451 bp, 4 predicted proteins | sample June2015DPH_13_1_FD_184708 | JGI IMG/M metagenome (GOLD analysis project Ga0208190, IMG submission 184708) | Peatland microbial communities from SPRUCE experiment site at the Marcell Experimental Forest, Minnesota, USA - June2015DPH_13_10... | ecosystem: Environmental > Terrestrial > Soil >... | reverse complement strand
TCGACAACGCAGCTTGCGCCCGAAGCCAAAGTACCGGTGCCGCAGGTGTTCTGCGGGCCATCGAGCATGAACGGCGCTGTCGCCGAGTAGCCAGTGATGGCCAGCCCCACATTGCCGTCGTTCTCAAAGATGTCATCCTGCTGCGAGTCGCTGGTGGTTCCAACGGTTGTGTTCGCGAAAGTCATCGGGGAGGCCTGGGTGCGCGTATAACCCGCGATCGAGGAATCGGTCGTGATGGTGTACATGTCGCCGGCGCTATCGAGCGCGATTCCGCTCTCGCCGGCTTCGGGCAGGAGCGTCGCGGCGTACGTTCCCGCCGCGTAACGAATCACCGAGCTCCCACCGTGGTTGGCTACATAGATGTCGCCCGCAGGATCGACGGCGACAGCGTCCGGACCTGAAAGGTCTCCGCCCGAGACGAGGGATACGAGACTGTTTGCCCCTGCGGGAAGCTCGTAGAGAATGTTGTTGTAGTAGTCCGCCGCAAACAGGTTGCCGGCCGCGTCGATCGCCATCCCGATAAAACGCCTGCCCACTCCGCCCGGAATGAGCGTCGTAACCTGGGTCGTTCCAGCGGGCATCTCGTAAATCGCCCCGACATTGGCACTGCCGTAATCGGAGAAGTAAAAGTTTCCCGCGCCGTCGATCTCGAGGTTGTCATCTGCCGCAGGGATGCTGGCCACCTGCACGGCCGGCCCACTGCCTCCGGCGAGTTTCCAGACGATGTCACCTGAGCTGCTCTTTTGAATAACGTAGAGATTGCCTGCTCCATCCACTGCAGTTGCACCAGAGTTGTCCGCGACCGGCACGCTGGCAAGCTGGACCTTGTTGCTGGTCCCCGCAGGGAATTCGTCGATGGAGCCGCTACCGGTCTCGAAGGCGTAAAGGTTGCGGTTGCCGTCAAGGCTGAGGCCGCGCACAACATTGAGGCCGGAGATGCTGAGCGTTTGCGGAGTCGTGTCGAAGAGCCCCTGCGGCCCCTCGCCAATGCCGTAAATCAGCTTGGTCGCCAGCACATTTCCGCTGCTGTCAAGCAGATTCACCGCCCCCATCCGCAATCCGGGCGCGAGCGGCGCAAAGATAACATTGACCGTGCAGGTCTCGCCCACGATCATGGCGCCGGTGCAGCTGCTGCCGCTACCCAGCGTGAAATCCAGATTGGTGACGCCTTGCGTGACGACCTGGGGCGTGCCGTATGTGGCGGCCGTCGCAATGGTGAATGTCACCGGCAGCGTAGCGCTGCACGGCGCAGGTGTGGTCTGTCCCGATGCGCAAACGTTGGCGCTGACGGAACCATGCGGCGTGAAGGTAAAGCCCATCACCTCATGTTGTTCCCAGTCCCCGCCGTTGGCAGCGGTGAAGCCAACGTAAGCAGTCCCATCGTTCAGGTTGATGGATTGAGTGATGTCGTACGGCCCCGTGAAAAGGGGCGTCGATCCTGCCACGGGCGTGTGTGTCCCAGCGATGAACGCCGGATCGAGGTAAACGGAAATGGTGTTCGCCGGCGTATCGTTCGGGCCGTTGTAGACGATGACGACCTGATGCGGATTCCCGTCCGCAAGTGTGACCGCGCTGGCAGTTGCCGGAGGCGCTGCAGAAGTATTCAGATTGGTGACCAGCGTACTTGTGCCGCCGAGCGTGATGAGGCAATTGGGCGTTGTGAGGTGCGAGATCGAATTTTGCTTGCCCGGTCCGCAGCTCTGCAGAGCCATGTGGTTGTCGTCGTACATCCAGCCCTGGCTGGCTTGTTCCGGGTCATACGGGTCATCCCAGAACGTATCCATCTCGAGAGCGACGCTATTGTCGATGCCGCCATAGCCGATACAGCCGCCGCCTCCGCCAAGGACGGTAAAGCCCGAACCGGTTTCTGTGCAATTTGAAATCGGGTCCATCGTAAGTGGAGGGGTGCCGGCTGCATTTTGGATCACGAAGGCGAGTCCGTCGGCAGTGAAGTAGTTCGATGGATCATCGGCCACGTGGGAGATCTTGACGGCATACCAGGCGGTGAAGCCATCCCTGACATCCTGTGGAATGGAGAACCACATGCTCGAGGCTTGGCTTTCCGCATTCGCAGTCACCTGCAGCGCGTAGTCAGTGCTGCCCGCGTCGCCGTCGGTGCTTGCGTTGGGATCGATGAACGGTGGGTAGAAATCCTGGAAATAGCTGAGGCCGTCGCTCCCGAGGACGCTATTGAAGCAGAATAGGACGCCGTTTGCGGCGGGTCCGCCGGCGATCGTGCTGCAGCTGGTCGATGTCTGGCCGGAGTTTGCCTGGGGAGTGTTGAAGTCGTTGTATGTGACTTGCGCCGAGCTAAACTGCGGAACAGTTGCGAAAGCCACTCCACACACAACCGCGATCAGGTGCCGTTGAATTCCTGCGAAACACGCACTGGAAGCCGAGCCAGCGGACTGGGTCGTCATGTTCGAGATCTCCTGGGGAAATATCAGAGCTGCTGGGGATTAACCCGTCACTGGGCCCTAAGCGCAAAGTTCCGCGAAACGAATCACAGCTGTCAAAACCTGGTGGTCCGGACCCGTCTGACTTTAGTCAATATTCTTGTTTTTTCTTTGTTTGCAAGGGAAGCAATTGCCGTCGCGGCCGCGTTTGCATGCCCAAATTATCTGTCGACCAGGACGGCGTCTCTCGAGCAAAACCCAAAATGAGAGTTGAGAGGTAGTGTAGCGCCTGGATGACCCTTTGGAAAGATGAAAGTTATTGCAGTGGGAAGGCGCAATGTCTGTGGTAACCGAACTAGTTACCGGCGGGATGACATCGCTTTGGGGGGGATGAATTGCGGTTCACGAGCGACCTACCGCAACTTATCCTCGCCAGGGCAACAACTGCTGAACGTGGAGCCAGGCCCTAGAACGCACCCTGCTCGCGGAACTCGGCATCGGTAGCCCTCGGGAGGCGCGCTCTCTCACTGTGCCGTTCGGACCACGGGGAAGCGATAGATGTTCACGCTGATGGGGGCGACTGAGATCGTCCCAGGAGCGCTGTCGATGGGGACCTCTTTGATTTCGACCTGTGGCGGCTGGCCGACGCGATCGGTGGCGTCCAAAAAGCTCCCAGTTAACTGCCAGAGCGTCGATGGCCCAGCTAGTCGGGTACCGGTCACGCTCAGATCGAATTTCAGTTCGGACTCCGTCGCGTTCACTACGGAAAGAATGAGGACCTTTCTGTCGGCGGATAGCGCGGCGACCATGTCGAGCGGGTAGGTCGGGCTGCCGGAGCTGGTCTTTGGCTCGTCGCCCCCCGGCGGATACTTCGGCGCAGGTTGCGGCGAGTTTCCAGAAATGGCGACAGGGATCGCGCCCACGAAGTGATCGGCATAAAGCTTGAACGTGAGCCCGAGCGTGTTCATGGTCGCTGAGGTGCGGTTGAAGTCGATGGTGGAAACACCGGTGGTGTGCGCCGCCATGGTGAGGATATCGGTGTGCCGCAGCATCTCGTTGAAAATCATGCCGTAGGCAAGCGACTGCTTGAGAGTGGTCGGGCGGCCAAAGCCTCCGCTGAAGTAAGCGTACTCGTCGATGGAGAGAAAGATGTTCTTGCCGACCATCGACGGGAAGCGTTGCTGGTAGCCATGCCATTCTTCGGCCTCGCCATGCACAAGATCGGCGGGGTAACGCGCGAATTGGAGCAGCGTTTGATCGACCTTCACGTAGGCATCGTCGGTGGGCGCATCAAACGGGAGGTTGCGTTCATGATCGATGTCGAGATGCCTGCCCGGCTGCCCATACCAGTGCTGGGAGATGCCGTCGAAGTTGCTCCAGCAATCTTTCAGGAAGCCGCCCGTCCAGTCGACGTCCGATCCATACAGGGGCCCGAGGTTGCCGGCGTACTTGACGCGGTTTTCGCCGGTTAGGTACCAGTCCTCAAGCATCAATCCCGAGGCAATCAGAGTGATGGATGGATCCACCGCGCGCATGGCTTTCGCGAATTCGTTGTGCTTGATCATGAAGTACTTCAGATCGGTGCGGCCAATCTGCCACGATCCCCACGGCTCGTTGCCGATGTTCCAGAACTTCACGTGGTACGGTTCCGGGTGGCCATTTTTCGCGCGCTCAGCGCCCATCACTGTGCTGACCGATCCGTTCAAGTACTCAACTTGCTGGGCGGCGGAGTGCGAGTCGCCCAAGCCCGCGTTGACGCTGATGTAGGGTTCGACGCCAATCAGCCGGCAAAGCGTCATGAACTCGTCCATGCCGAGATCGTTGGTCTGCATGGCGTTCCAGGCGTTGTCCCAGTCGGGCGGGCGCTTGTCGCGATCGCCGATGGTGTGGTACCAGATGAGGTTCGAGGTGTAGTTGCCGCCATAGCGCCAGAAGCCCGACTTGATCTGGCTGATCAACGGAATGGTGTCGGCGCGGAAGCCCTCGATGTTGTCTGCGGGCATGAGCGAAAGAGTGCCGATGTGAAAGTTGCCTGTGCCGGTTCCCGTGATCTCGAGCGCGGCATCCGATGTGTCGGCTCCCGCCGTGAAGGCAAACGGATATTTTTTGTACTGGCTGGTGAGCGCTGCAAAGGAGATGGTCTGGCGATCGTTTGCTCCGCTTCCCCAAACGAGCTCGACCTTCACTTTGGCGCCAGGAGTTCCGCAGAGATAGATGCGGCCGTGATACCTTTTCCCGTTGACCAGGGCGAGGCCTGCCTGCCGGATTCCATGCGGAGTCGTAGGGTCGAGCTCGATGAGCGGACTTTGGTCACCGACAAAGGGATTGTCCTTATCCATCTCTACATCTTCATCGGGCCCGACAGGACGCCATTTCCGGAGCTGCATGCGAATTGGATTGCCCTGCGGTCGGGCCGGAGCTTCCGGCTCCTTCGATGTAATCGGGAAGTAGAATTTGCGATCGTCGAGCATTTCAGCCCAAAGGCTGCTGTACATGGTGTTGCCAATGTGCTCGATAAACATGCCGTACTCGTACCTGGAGACCGGCACACCGGTATGGCTCGCGTCGATCGTTGCTACGATCTGCTCCGGAACTACGGGCGCCGCCTGTTGAGCTGCGATGGCGGCTACACACCCAAGCCACGATGCTGCAGAAGCGAATATTGCAGTCTGAATCTTCATGAGATTCCGCCTTTGAACTCTCCTGGTTTGGGTGCGAGCACGAATCTCTGGTCTTGCTCCAGAGCCGCACCGAGTCGTCGGATGGCGCGCACTTTCAAGCGAGTTGAGTATACGCTTTCTCGCTAACGGCGAGCCTTCGATTGGCCACGGGCCGGGCAGAATCCGTCCAACCGATGTGAATCCGCGGAGCCGAATTACGAAATCGCTTGTGGGGTCGGCCTGTGACAATGTTTTATGAAGATGGAAGGGGACCGGGCACCTGAACGCCATGACCGGCGCGCATCAGGGCACGAAGAAGCATCAGGGCACGAAGAAGCATTGGGGCACGAAGGAGCATTGGGGCACGAAGGAAGGACCAGCGGCGGAACTATGCGATGACGACTCCCGCAGCACAGTTCGAATCGGATGCGCCGAACTCCGGCGCCGGCCTGCAGATGATGCAAAGCCTCGGGCTCTTCAGCGCCACCACGCTGGTGGTGGGCTCCATGATCGGCAGCGGGATCTTCATCGTTGACTGCGATATCGCGCGGCTCACCGATTCTCCGGCGCTCTTTCTCGCTGCCTGGATCGTGACCGGAACCATGACGTTGATCTGCGCGCTCAGCTATGGCGAGCTCGCCGCCATGATGCCGAAGGCCGGCGGCCAGTATGTCTACCTGCGCGAGTCGCTTGGACCGCTCTGGGGTTTTCTCTACGGCTGGACCCTCTTTCTTGTCATCCAGACTGGAACGATCGCTGCCGTTTGCGTGGCTTTCGGCAAATTCCTCGGCGTCTTTTTCCCGACAGTCTCAAGCACGCACTGGCTGTGGCACATCGCGCACGTTCCGGCGATCCCGCTGGGTCCGATGGTGCTGGGCAATATGGATATCGGTGTCAACACCGCGAATCTCGCCGGTATCGCCGTTGTGGCGTTCGTTGCATTGGTCAATATTCGCGGCGTGCGATTTGGCGCGGGATTGCAGAATGTCTTTACTGTCGCCAAGGCGCTGGCACTGGCGGGGCTGATTCTTCTGGGATTCACAATCGGCCGCAACGGCGCAGCGATCGCGGCAAACTTTGGCGCGCATTGGAGCGAGTTCTGGCGCAATGCAGGATGGCACTCGCTGCATCCCGTGCAGGTGGGCGTGCAGGGACCCATTGCCATGGTCGGGTCGATCGTGGTGCTGGCGGTGGTTCAAGTGGGGTCTCTTTTCTCATGCGATGCGTGGAACAACGTCACTTTCACGGCGGGCGAAATCAAGCATCCGAGGCGAAATGTTCCGCTCTCGCTGGGACTTGGAGTGGGCTTCGTTGTGATCACGTATTTTCTGGCAAGCACGGCGTACATGATGGTGCTGCCGCTGCACGGCGATCCGCACGGCGCCACCGTTTTTGCGCGGGGCATTCAATACGCGGCCGAGGATCGGATCGGCGCCGCCGTTCTCGAACAGATCTTCCCGCATTTCGGCGGCTTTCTAATGGCGGCGGCGATCATGGTCTCCACTTTCGGCTGCGCCAATGGGATGACGCTTGCGGGCGCGCGCGTCTACTACGCGATGGCGCAGGACGGTCTGTTCTTCAAGTCCGTGGGCAAGCTGCACCCGCGCTACCGGACGCCGGCCGCGGGGCTGATTGTGCAGGCTGTGTGGACCACAGTCCTTTGCGTGTCAGGCTCGTATGGCCAATTGCTCGACTACATCATTTTCGCGGCGCTGGTGTTCTACATTCTCACCATCGTGGGGCTTTTCGTGCTGCGCTTCAAGCAGCCTGACGCGCCACGGCCTTACAAAGCCATCGGCTATCCCTTCCTGCCGGTGCTCTACATCGTGATGGCTTCCGGCATCTGCGCGGCGCTGCTGCGGTACAAGCCGCAGTACACCTGGCCAGGATTGATTCTGGTTCTGCTGGGAGTTCCGGTTTATGTGCTGTGGTCGCGGAGCATGAGGGCGGCGAATCCTGCGAGTTCTTAGCGTGGCTTTCAGCTCTCAGCCTTCAGCTTTCAGATTTCAGGTTTCCGCTCGATTCACTGCGTGAAAAGCGCAAAAATTCTGACGAAATCAAAAACCTCAAAAACAAAACTGTGAAACTGTGAAACTGTGGACGCAAGCCTCTGATTCTAAAGGCTCCACAGTTTCACAGTTTCACAGTCTCACAAAACGGCATGGGGGGTGGGGTCTCGAGAAGGGCGGGGGGTGGGTGCTGGAGGGGTAGGGGGTGGGGTAAAAACAGGGTACGGACCGGGCGCATACCTGACAGATTGAACCGGGCGCATATCTGACACTGCACAAGCCCAGCGGCGATTGCTTACAACGTCGAGATGGGCTGGAGAGTGAACAGTGGTCAGTGGTCAGAAAGAAGGGGACCGAGGTGACGAGTGAAGAAGTGAAAAAGTGAGGAAGGGAAACGGGGAACGGGGGAACGAGGGAACAAGGGGACAGAAAGACGTGGACCGTGAATCGTGGACGGGGAGCGTGTGAGCGGGCGGAGCCGATAACCAACAGCCAGTAGCCCGATCCGGTCGTCGATTTCTGCTTGTCGATCATGGGACAAGTATGCGCCAAAAGGGGGAAATGATCGGCAAACTTGACAGAGAGCAGAGATCAGGGCCAGAGATCAGAAAAAGAAGGGGTTAGGGCGGAGTCGACGGGTGAATTTTGGTCGGCGGGGGCTTGACAACTTTTGAAGTGCGACCTGGGCGGCGGTGACGCCGGAATGATGGACCACACGGAGTTCCCTGGGAGTAGCAAGAACGCGAGAGTCCTCGGTTCTTACCCAGGGGCTGGGGCCGGGTTCTGTCGCCCCTCCGGGGCTTGATCGCTTTTTTGCCGCTATCCCAGGGTTCCGTCCGCCGCGGCGGACTTCACCCTGGGCTAACTTCTTGCGCTCCCTCCGGGAGCTTTGGGTCGTGCTGAATGCTGCATGCCATTCAGGCTCTCAGAATCGAGACCTGGGGCGCCCGGCAGGCGGCGGGCGAGATCCGCGCCGAACTTGAGCGGCAGGGCAAGCGGATCGGCGAGTACGATACGTTGATTGCCGGACCCGTTATCGCTTGCGGCGGCTTTTCGACTTCGGTTTGCGGCGATCTTTGCTTATGGAAGCTGCCTCGCGGAGCTTCTCCACATCCGCGAGGTCCTGATGTCGTCCCACGGCGAGCTTGTTTTGAATTAAATGTTCGCGCGAGATGACATGCGCAGGCGTGTCTTTGTCGAGAATTCTTTCCTCGCGGGATTTCCAGGCATCATCAAACTTGACTCCAGCGATTCCCTGCAAAATGTCTACACGATTGGGTTCTATGCCGAGCTGAAAAATGGAAGATGGCTTGTCATTGAAGTCGGCGGGAGTCATTTTGCCGAGCGGGGCGCCGTACTCCGCGAGCGCCGCAAAAACCGCCTTGCTGTTTGCTTCGTCGGACTTGATGAATAGATCGAGGTCCTTTGTTCCACGAGGCTCAGTGTAAATGCCTACGGCGTGAGCTCCGATGACAAGATACTTTACGCCGTGGGAATTGAATCCGACCACAATGTCCTTCTGATCTTTGAACATGATGCAGCGCCGCTCCTCTTTCAGGTTTCAGGCTGCCTTCCAATTTGGACGTACGACGCGGACCAGTGTCTTGTTTGAGGGCCTACTGTCCAGATCGATCCCCTTGGCGAAGTACACGCTGCGGACAACCTCTTCAATCGCATCCATTCGCTCTGCAGCAGAGCGGCTTTGCCAATAGCGGTAGGTTTCCATTCGTTGCGCCTTGAGGTCCGTTATTCTGCGGATTGTTCTGGTGGTGCTCATCTCCATGCACATCCTATTGCAGCAGCGTCGGCTGTTCTTCGTGGCCGTTGCCGTTTAGCTCTTCGGGCGGGATGATTACCGTGGCGGCGACTTTGTCGTCGGGCTCGAGGTTTAGGATGCGAACGCCTTGCGTGGCGCGGCCGGCGGAGCGAATCGTCTTGGTATCGCAGCGGATGATTTTGCCGAACTGGCTGATGACCATTAGCTCGGAGGTCTCGTCGACCATTTGGATGGAGTTGACGCGGCCGACGCGCTCGGTGACGGAGAGGTTTTTGACGCCCTTGCCGCCGCGCGTTTGCAGGCGGTATTCCTCGACATCGGTGCGCTTGCCGAAGCCGTTTTCGGTGACGGAGAGAATGCGATAAGCGCCGGGGGCGTGCTCCTTGGGCGTGACCACGGTGCCGATGACGTAGTCGTTCTTGATGAGGGTGATGCCGCGGACGCCGTATGCGGGGCGGCCCATGGAGCGGACGTCGCTCTCTTCAAAGCGGATGCCCATGCCCAGGTGCGTGGCGATGAAGATGACCTGCGAGCCATCGGTGATGCGCGCGGCAACGAGCTCGTCGTCAGAATCGATGCCGATGGCGATGATGCCGCGAGCCATGACGTTGGAGAAGTCCTTGAGGGGGGTCTTCTTGACGGTGCCTTTTTGCGTGGAGAAGAAGATGAATTTGCCTTCTTCTTCGAGATCGCGGACGGGCAGGATGGCGCAGACTTTTTCGCCGGACTGGAGATCGAGCAGGCTCTGCATGGATTTGCCCTTGCCGGCTGCGCCGACGTCGGGAATTTCGTAGACCTTGAGCCAGTAGACGCGGCCGGTGTTGGTGAAACAGAGCAGGAAGGCGTGCGTGGAGTTGACGATGAGCTGGGAGACGAAGTCTTCTTCGCGGGTTTTCATGCCCATGCGTCCCGTGCCGCCGCGGCGCTGCTGGCGGTAGATGGAGATGGGCGTGCGCTTGAGGTAGCCCTGGTGCGAGACGGTGACGGCAACCTGCTCGTCGGCGATGAGATCTTCAAGCTGGATTTCCGCGCTCTCGTCAACGATTTCGGTTCGGCGCTTGTCGCCGTACTTGTCGCGGACGTCTTCAAGCTCCTTGACGATGACGGCGCGCAGCTTTTTCTCGCTGCCGAGGATTTCTTCGTATTCGGCGATTTTTTCGCGGATTTCCTTGAGCTCTTTCAGAAGCTCGTCGATGGAGAGCTGGGTGAGGCGGTAGAGCTGGAGTTCGAGGATGGCGTCGATCTGGCGGAGGGTGAGGCCGCGCTCCTCGTGACGCTGCAGCTCGCGATCGAGGGTGATGATGATTTCCGTGCCCTTGCCCCAGGCGTAGAGGTTTTCGCGCGCTTCGGCACGGGAGGCGGAGGCGCGAATGATTTTGATGACGGTGTCGAGGTTGTCGAGCGCGATCTTGAGGCCTTCCAAGATGTGCTCGCGCTCGCGCGCCTTGCGCAGCAGGTAGACGGTGCGGCGCTGCACGACTTCAATGCGGTGGTCAATGAAGACGCGGATGGCTTCAGCGAGGCCCAGCTCGCGCGGCTGGCCGTTGACCACGGCCAGGAAGATCATGGAGAAACTTTCCTGCAGTTGGGTGTGCTTGTAGAGCTGGTT
>Ga0208190_1000992_pt1 | contig 10587 bp, 9 predicted proteins | sample June2015DPH_13_1_FD_184708 | JGI IMG/M metagenome (GOLD analysis project Ga0208190, IMG submission 184708) | Peatland microbial communities from SPRUCE experiment site at the Marcell Experimental Forest, Minnesota, USA - June2015DPH_13_10... | ecosystem: Environmental > Terrestrial > Soil >... | reverse complement strand
GCAATGATCTCGTTGAAAAAGTATCTCGATTTGCAACAACAGGAGGCGCTAGAAACCGTGAAGCATGCGGACGGCGATCTGCTTCCGGCGGTCGTCGACGCCTTTGGTTCCGCGTTGCTTGAAATGGGCCGTGCGAGTCTGGATGCGTGTCCCGGAATGGGTGACGAGCTGATGCGGCATATGGGCGAGTTCAAGTCGGGACTTTCGGCGGGCATGAACTCGGCGGCGCTTTCGGCGACCGACGAGGGCGTGCAGGAGCAGTTGCGCGGGTGGGGTCGGGGGACAGCGAAGCACTATCAGCAGAAGGCCTGCGAAGTGAAAGAAATGCTGCTGATGATGGCGCGTACCGCGGAGTCAGTTGGCACGCGCGACCAGCGATGTGCGGGGCGGATGACCGAGGTGACGGAGCGGCTGAAGGCGATCGCGAGCCTTGACGATCTGACGGAAATTCGCGCTTCGATCGAAAAAAGCGCGGCGGAGCTGAAATCGTCAATCGACCGGATGACGGCCGAAGGCAAGGCGGTGCTGGATCGACTGAAGGAACAGGTGACCAGCTATCAGACCAAGTTGGAGGAGGCGGAGGAGATCGCGTCGCGTGATGCGTTGACAGGTTTAAGCAGCCGGCTGTATGTGGAGGGGCAGATCGAGAAGCGGATGGGAGCCGGAACGACGTTCTGCCTGGCGATCGTCGATATCGACCATTTCAAGAAGGTGAACGACGATCACGGGCACGTGACCGGAGACGATCTGCTGAAGCAGTTCAGTACGGAGCTGAGATCGGCCTGCCGCGCGACGGATGTGATTGGCCGCTGGGGTGGCGACGAATTCATTTTGCTGTTCGATTGCGCGCTGGCAGAGGCGGAGGGCCAGACCGTGCGGCTGCGGAAATGGATTTGCGGCAACTACACGGTTCGGGGCAAGGCAGGCGAGGTCAAGCTGCGTGTGGATGCGTCGATCGGGCTCGCGGCGCACGCGGCGGGCGAAGAGATGAAGGAGCTGCTGGCCCGGGCCGACGCCGCGATGTATGAGGAGAAGGCGGCGGGGCGGCAGAAAGTGGCCTGACAAGAGCAGCTCCGGGTCGAAGGTGGAGCTTGCGCGCGGGCGATGGATCGACGTTGTTCGGGGCTCTCGCCGATTTTCTGTGTCTGCCGTCACAGGCCAGCTGCTTCGCACCCATTCGTGAACGCGGGCTTCCCGCAAACCCGTTTCTGAAGTCGTCCCCTTCCTTTTTCCCTATTCTTCCTTGAGTTACTTTCCTGCACGGCGGAATGTGGAAGGGAGCCTTGCTGGCCGCGGCGCTCTGTGGCAGAGACAGAGAGAGTCGACCGGAGAGAAAGATGCAGCGGATGCAAGGCACGGAACGATGGAAAGGCTCTCATGAGATTACTCATTGCCGAAGACGACAAGGCGCTGGGGCAGTTCCTGAGCCGCGGTCTTGAGGCCGATGGACATCGCGTCCACCTGGCCTACGATGGCGGCGCGGCGGTGGAGGCATTTCGACAGGAGTTGCCGGATCTGACCATTCTCGACCTGAACATGCCGGTTAAGGATGGCGAGCAGGTGCTCAAAGAAGTGCGCACGCTGGATGCGAATCTGCCCGTGCTGGTGCTGACCGCGCGGCAGGAAGTGGACACGCGGGTGCGCTGCCTGGATCGGGGAGCGGACGACCTGATGACCAAGCCCTTCAGCTTGCACGAACTGCGCGCTCGATGCCGGGCGCTGCTCAGGCGCAAGCGAGAGACGCGGCTGCAGCTCCGCGCGGGCGATCTGGAGCTGGACCGGCTGGAGCACACGGCGCGGCGCAGCGGGCGGCAGATCGTTTTGACTAACAAGGAATTTGCGCTGCTTGAACATCTGATGCTTAACCGCGGCGAATGTGTCTCGCGAGTGGAGCTGCTGGACTCGGTGTGGAACCTGGAGCCGGCGCAGACGACGAACATCGTCGACGTGTATGTGAACTATCTGCGCCGCAAGCTGGAGGATCCGCCGCCGGGCCGCCTGATCCGGACGGTGCGCGGACGCGGCTATATGGTCCCGCCGGAGACTGAGCTGTCTCCACCGGCGCCGCATAGTGCTGACCTTGTGATTGCAGTTCCGGTTTCCTCGACTGAGATCCCTTCCACTCCTCCGGCAGCCGCTGCGCACTGACGCTCGCTGGGTCGCGGCCTGGTTCGTGGCCTGTTTCGTGGATTGGTTCGCGGATTGATCGATTGATTTAGGTATTTAAAGGAGAACGCTCATGCAGCCTTTTTCGGTTCCTGTTCTTCCTGCGCGTTCGCGCATCCGGCCCCGCACCGCGCTGGTAGCAAGCGCCGATCGCAGTTTCCGGCAACGGCTCACACAAATCCTCACCAGCCTGCGCTGGGAGGTTCGCGAGGCGGAGGGCGGCGCGGCGGCTTGGAGCGAGGCCGAAGCCGCGCATCCCGAGGCGGTGATTGTCGACTCCTGGCTGCCGGATCTGGATTTGAGCGAGTTCCTGAGCGACTTCAGGGGAAGGTTTCCTGGCGTCGATGTGGTGACTGCGGAAGGCTCGAGCGCCGAAGAGAGCCCACGCGGACCTTACAGGCAGGAATTGCTCTACGCACTGCGCCGCAGCCAGGAGAACGATACAGCGGTGTGGAATGCGGCTCCCGCAATGGACGCGGCGCGGACGGTGGTGGAATTGCCGAAACTGGAACTACCGAAAACGGACCTGCCTAAGCCAGTTCATCCGGCGGAGTCCGCCCCGACGGATCTTGCCGCGCGCCGGGCAGCGCCGACTGCTTCGAGCCTGACACCCAGCGCGCCGAAGACGATTCCGATCCGCTGCGGGTCGGCTTCTTCGGCAGCCGAGTCGTGTTCCGCCGAGCGCCTGCCAGAGATGGTGGGAAATGCCCCCTGCATGCTCGAGGTGAGCCGGCGGGTGCGGCTTGTTGCCCCGCGCATGACGCCGGTGCTGATCGAAGGCCCGACAGGCTCGGGCAAGGAACTGGTGGCCGAAGCGCTGCACCGCCTGTCGTCGCGCAGCCGCAAGGCGTTTGTGGCCATCAATTGCGCCGCGATTCCCGAATCGCTGCTCGAGGCCGAACTCTTTGGGCATACGCGGGGCGCATTTACCGGCGCCGTGCAGGGACGCACTGGCCGCATCGAGGCGGCCGACGGGGGAACGCTGTTTCTGGATGAGATTGGCGAGATGCCGCTGGGGCTGCAATCGAAGCTGCTGCGTTTTGTCGAGTGCGGCGAGCTGCAGCGCGTGGGCGACAACGAAACCGTCAGGGTGGACGTGCGCATCATCGCCGCCACGCACCGTCCGCTGGCCGCGCAGGCGCAGACCGGCGGATTCCGCTCCGATCTTTATTACCGGCTGGCTGTCTTCCTTATCCGCACCCCGGCGCTCCTGGAGCATCAAGAGGATCTGCCGCTGCTGATCGAGCACTTTTTCGAAAAGATGGGTCGAGACGCGCCCATGAAGCGCGTGGACGAGGGTGCGCTGGCGAAACTGTTCGCGCACGATTGGCCGGGCAACGTTCGCGAGCTGGAACACGTGCTCGAGCGCGGCGTGATTCTTGCCGGAGACAAACCGGTGCTGACCTCGCGCGAGATCGACTTCGGCCTGTCGGTGAATTGACCTCCGGCGGATGGGGACAGATTGGGCGGGGTGGGCAGGTGTTTGTGAGTTTGAGCGCGTAATCGAGCGAAGAAACGCGAGAGGAGGGGGCGCATGAACATGGAGATCGAAACCGGGTTGAGCGACCAGATTGCCCGCTACCTGGATCTGGCCGCCTCTGAGGCTAAGCTGACCGCGGCCAACATGGCTAATGTGGACACGCCCGGCTATCGCACCGTGGGCATGGACTTTGAGGCTGAGATGCGCGGGGCCGTGGACGACGTGGAGCGGGGACGGGGGCCCAGAAAGGTTCACGTGACGGAATTAGACGGCTTGATCGCGCGGCCGGATGGAAACAACGTCTCCATCGATCGCGAAAGCCTGCAATTGGCCGAGGCACAATTGAAGTTCAGAACCGGCGTGGCTCTGCTGCGCCAGGAATATCAGCGCGTGATGGACGCGATCCACGCCGACAAGTCGTGAAAGACGGGGATTAGGGATTAGGGAATAGGAAAGGCAAGAACAAAAGAAAATGCAAATGCAAGAGCAAGACCAGGGGGTTGATGCATGAATCTATTTGGGCTGATGGAGACATCGGGCTCGGCGATGGAAGCCGAACGAATGCGCGCGGAGGTGGTGGCGGCCAACATGGCCAACGCGGAGACGACGCGCACCGAAGATGGCGGGCCCTATCGCCGTCAGGAAGTGGTCTTCGCCGCCAACGGAGGCGATGCGGGCTTCCTCAATTCCATGAACGATTCCCTGAACCAATCGGCGACCGCCAACGGCGTAACTGAAGGAGCGAGCGGGGAGCTGACGGGATCTGCGGCTCTGCCTCCGCTGCTGCCTTTGCCCGGAGCGCCAAACGTGGCGCCGGGCGTGCACATTGCGCAGGTGGTCGAGGATCCATCTCCGCCGCTCAAGCGCTACGATCCCGGGCACCCCGATGCCGGACCGGACGGCTACGTCGCCTATCCCGACATTAATCCTCTTACAGAAATGGTGGACCTGATGGGGGCGACGCGTGCATATGGCCTGAATGGTTCCGCTGTGCAGGCCGAGAAGGGAATGATCACGTCGGCATTGGAGATTGCCAAAAGCTAGGCAGCAATGAGGTGGTAGCAAGGGAAACGCGGAAAAAATCAGGAAACAGGGAATCGACGGAATGAGCGAGAGCGGAGGCGCGAATCAATGTTGACTGCAATGAATGCCGCCAGTGCGGTTGCGGGCGCGGCACCTGGCGCGGCATCAAGCGCAGCTTCGTCCGGCGCCAGAGCGGCGAGCCTGTTCTCGCCTGGTAGAGCAGGTGCGGCTTCCGCGGCGCCGTTTGCCGATCTGATCACCGGCGCCGTGGGAGAAGTGAGTCAGCTTGAGCAGCAGGCCAATGCGGCTGTCAGCGGACTGATGACCGGTACGGGCGTGGATGTGCATCAGGCGATGATCGCCACTCAAAAAGCGGACATGGCCTTTGAACTGGCGCTGGCAGTGCACAACAAGGCGGTGCAGGCCTACCAGAGCGTGATGGGAATGCAATTCTAGGTGCAGCCACTAGCTTCTTGCTGGATGAGGCTTTCTCAAGCGCTGCGAAGAAAAGAAAGAAAGCGATTTTCAGCGAATGATTCATTGGGTTTGAGATCCGGACGTAGCTAAAAGCTAGAAGCTGATAGCTGGAAGCTGAATTGAGAAACGGAAACCATGGCCACGGGTACACAGTTGGAAAAGAGCCCGCCGGCGGTGCCGGGGAGGGTGCAGGCGGGCGGGCAGTGGCGCGGATTCTGGGGATTGGTGCGGGTTCGCTGGGCGCAGATGGCGGCAGCACAGCGCGGCTGGGTGGCGGTGAGCGCCCTGATGCTGATCGCGCTTATCGGCGGACTGACGTGGTGGGCGCTGAGCCCCGACTGGCGCACGCTCTATGTGAACCTCGATCCGGACGATGCGCGCCAGATCGGCCAGATTCTCGCCGCAGCGCAGATTCCCTTCGAGCCTTCGGCTGATGGCGTGGGAATCATGGTTCCCGCCGCCGAACTGGACAAGGCGCGCCTGGCGACCGCGGCCAAGGGCGGAGTAAAGAGCGGCCGGCTGGGCTTTGAGATCTTCGACAAGCCGAACTGGGTGGGATCGGAGTTCGACGAGCAGGTGAATTATCAGCGAGCGCTTGAGGGCGAGCTCGAGCATACGGTGGGGACGCTCTCCGACGTTCAATCGGCGCGCGTGCATCTGGTGCTGCCGCACGATTCGCTCTTTCAGGGCGAGGAGCGGCCGGCCAAAGCTTCGGTGGTGCTCAAGCTGCGGCGCAGTTCGCTGGCCGACGGCGAGGCGGAGGCGATTCGCAATCTGGTGGCCTCGGCCGTCGACGGCCTGACCCCAGATCACGTGGTGTTAGTGGATGCCTCGGGCAACCTGCCGCTGGGCCCGAAGACTCCCGACGCGATGCGATTGAGCGCCGAGCAGGCTCTCGAGGACAAACTCGTCTCAACGCTTGAGCCGGTGACCGGTGCGGGCAATGTGCGCGCCTCGGTGACACTCGACTACGACCAGACAGCCACCGATGAAACCGCGGAGACCTTCGACCCCGCAAAGACGGTGACGCTCCAAATGCAGCGCACCCAGCAGTCCACTGGCCCGCAGCCAGTGGCTGCGGGAGTTCCCGGCACGGCGTCGAACGCGCCCAACACGTCCGCCTCAGGCGGACTGCCGGTGTATCCCAAGCAGACGACGCAGCCTGAGAGCGCCGAGAGCGAGTCGAGTACGTACGGCGTTTCGAAGACAGTGCGGCACACGATCGAAAATCCGGGCCGCGTGCGCAGGCTGACCGCGGCCATCGTGGTGAACGACCGGCTGATCGAGCCGGCAACGAAGAATCATGCTCCCGTCTGGCAGCCGCGCACGGCCTCGGAACTCGGCAACCTGACCACTCTGGCCCAGGCGGCGGTGGGCTTCGACACCTCGCGCGGCGATGTAGTGACGGTCGAGGATCTGGCCTTCGACGGCAACCAGGGTCAGCCGCCAGTCGCCGTTCCGGAGCAGATTCTGAACACGGCGGAGAACTCGCCGGTGCTGGTGAAGTATCTCGCGCTGCTCGTGGGCCTGATGGTGGTCGTAGCCTTCGCCGTGCGTCCCGCCATTCGCGCCGGTACGGCGCTGGCCACGCGAGCGCCGGGCAAATCGGCAAGCCGGGAGCTGGCAGCCGCGGCCGCATCGCAGGCGACGCTGAATCCTCCCGAGCCCGCGCCGATGGATCCCGAGCGGCTGCGCAATCAGGAAATCTTCGAGCAAGTGAGAGGCCACCTGAAGCGCGAGCCAACGCAGAGCTCGCGGTTATTGCAGAGCTGGATTCACTCGGACTAGGGCACGAGGGCATGCGCCGGTTGGTGAGGAAGCAGGAGGGAATTTCGCTTGACGGAGCTGGGAATAGAGAGCGAAGCAACGCGGCACCACTCGGGCGCGAACATCTCCGGCGTGCGCAAGGCCGCGATCCTGCTTGTAGCCGTGGGCGAGGAGCTGGCCAAGGAGGTTCTGCGCGCGTTGCCGGAGTCCGATGTTCAGCAGATCACCGAGGAGCTGGCGGATCTGCGCGGCATTACGCCGGAGCTCTCTGCGCAGATTTTGGAAGAGTTCTGGCAGTTGCTGGACACGCAGAACTTCATGGTGCACGGCGGCCTGGACTACGCCAGCCGCGTACTGATCGAGGCCTTTGGCAAGCAACGCGCCGACGACCTGCTGGCGCTGATGCGGCGCTCGCAGGAGGCGGCGCAGGGAAATCTGGCCAAGCTGCAGCGCACCGATCCGCAGCAGTTGGGCAAGCTGCTCGACTCCGAACACCCGCAGACCATCGCTCTGGTGCTGGCGCACCTCGATCCCAAGCGCGCGTCGATGGTGCTGGACAATCTGACCGAAGAACACAAGGTGGTTTCGATTCAGCGACTGGCGGAGATGCGTCAGTTTTCTCCGGAGATGGCGCAGAAGGTGGCGCTGATTCTGCACCGGCGTCTGGAAAGCGTAGGCGAAACGGCGCGCCGCAGCTATTCGGGCTTCAGGGCGGTGGCAGATCTGCTGAACCGGCTCAACGCGGAGGAGTCGAAGAAGATTTTGGAAACGATCGAAGAGAACCAGCCGGAGCTGGCGCTGAGCATCCGCAACCTGATGTTCACCTTCGAGGATCTGATCACCGTGCCGCCGGCCACTATTCGCGAGATTGTTTCGGGCGTCGACAAGCGGCAACTGGCGATGGCCCTGCGCGGCGCCAATGACGAGTTGCGCGCGCAGATCTTCAAGGCCATGAGCTCACGCGCGGTGGAGATGCTGAAGGAAGACATGGAAGTACTCGGCCCGGTGCGCTCGCGAGAAGTGGCGCAGGCGCAGCAGGAGATTCTCAACCTGGCGCGGCGGCTGGAGGCCGAGGGCAAGGTGATCCTGAAGCTTGAAACCGGCGACGAGATGCTGGCGTGAGAGAAGCAGGGACCGAGGGACCGAGCCACCTCAGCGAACAAGAATCGCTCGCCGGGGACCGCGGCAGGGGACACGGGAACGAGAAGGTGGAGAACAGGGAGTAGCCAGTAGGGAACAGGGATTTGCGGCAGACGATGGCGGCACAAGCAAAAACGGTGACGGCGGGCGAGATTGAGGTGCTGGAGTACCCAGCCTGTCCCGGTGCGGGTGCAGCGCCGGAATGGAACGGCTGGGCGGAGACCGATGAATCCGGCCGAACTGGGCCTGTGCAAGCGGGAGCCCGTGGCGCATCGTCCAGCGAGCAATCAGCCGACGAGGCACGGCAGTCGTTTGAGTCGGGACGCGAGCGCGGCCGCCAGGAGGGCCGCCAAGCCGAGCGAGAGGCACAGGGCACGGCGCTGACGGCCGAGGCGGAGAGATACAAACGGCAGCTTACGGCGCTGGCGTCGAGATTTTCGGAAGAACGCGATCGCTATCTGGCTGCGGTGGAGCAGGAAGTGGTCAAGCTCGCGCTGGCGTTGGCCGCGCGCATCCTGCGCCGGGAGGCGCAGATGGATCCGTTGCTGCTGACCGGGGCAGTGCGAGTTGCGCTGGGCCAACTGGCGGGATCGTCCGAGGTCGAGCTGCGCGTGCCCGCCGCGGAACTCGAGTTGTGGAAGGAAGCGATTGCGCATCTGCCCCATGTGGCGATGAAGCCCGTCGTTGCGGCGGGCGAGGGAATGCGCCTGGGCGACTGCTTGATCGAGAGCAAGGTGGGAACGGTCGACCTTGGCGTTCGTTCTCAGTTGGCCGAAATCGAGCGCGGATTCTTTGATCGCGCCGGAAGCGCGGCGGTTCGCGCCACAGGAGCGATCCCGAGTGAGGTTGTCGCGGCGCCGGATACGGGTCATGACGCGGATCGGGGAGACGCGCGCGCATGACGCCGCTGCTTGAACGCTACTTTGCGCGGCTCGAGCGCAGGCAACCATGGCGCTGGCGTGGGCAGGTCCTCGTGTCGGTGGGCCAGACGATCGAGTCTGCGGGACCGCCGGTTTCGGTGGGGGAGTGTTGCGAGATTCAAGACCAGGCGGGGCGCGCGCATGCGGCTGAAGTGATCGGGTTTCGCGGGTCAAATGTGTTGTCGATGCCGGTCGAGGCCGCCGACGGCGTCCGCTTTGGCGATCCTGTGTGGTCCGAGGGCGTGATGCCGCGGATCGAGGTGGGACCGGCTCTGATAGGCCGGGTGTTAAACGCGCAAGGCATTCCAATCGATGGTGGCCGCATGCCCTCGATCGCGAAGACGATGCCGCTCGACGGAGCAGTGCGCTCGCCGTTCGACCGCGTGCCCATTCAGGAGCCGCTGGGCACGGGCATTCGCGCCATCGATGCATTGCTGACCGTGGGTCGCGGGCAGCGAGTGGGGATCTTTGGCGGATCGGGCGTGGGCAAAAGCACGCTGGTCGGCATGATGACGCGAAACACCGAGGCTGAAGTCACTGTGGTGGGCCTGGTGGGCGAGCGTGGCCGCGAAGTGGGCGAGTTTTTGCGCGATTCGCTGGGCCCGGCGGGATTGGCGCGTGCGGTAGTGGTGGTTTCAACGTCCGACGAGTCACCGCTCAAGCGCATGCGTGCGGCATTGGCGGCGACAACGGTGGCCGAGTTCTTCGCCGCCGAGGGAAAGCATGTGCTGCTGGTGCTCGACTCGCTGACCAGGTTTGCCATGGCCGCGCGCGAGATTGGCCTGGCGGCCGGCGAGCCGCCCACGGCGAAGGGATACACGCCTTCAGTGTTCGCGCGGCTGGCGCGGCTGGTCGAACGCGCCGGACGATTTCGCACGGGATCGATCACCGCATTTTATTCTGTGCTGATGGAGGGCGACGACCAGCAGGATCCGCTGGTGGACGCGGTGCGCGCGCTGCTCGACGGGCATGTCGTGCTCTCTCGCGCGCTGGCCTCGGAGGGATGGTATCCACCGGTCGAAGTGCTGGACTCGATCAGCCGCCTGATGCCGGCCGTGGCGGGAGAAGAGCATCGCGAGCAGGCGGCGTTGGTGCGCAAACTAATGGCGGTCTACGCGCGCTCAGAGGATCTGGTGCGTATCGGAGCGTACAAGGCTGGCGCCGACCCGGAGCTCGATCGCGCGCTGCGCGCACGCGAGGCGATTCGCGCATTTCTCACGCAAGGCGCGCTCGAGCATGTCCGCTTTGCCGATGGCCTGCGCAGCCTTGCCGCGCTGGCCGGCGAGGTGTGAGCGATGGCGGTGTCGCGAGCCATGCGCCGCCTGATGCAGGTGCGGGTACTTGAAGAGGAGTTGCGCGAGGCAGCGCTCGAGTCGGCAGTGGGAGATTTGCGCCGCATGGAGCTGGCGCTGGTCGCGGCCAAGGAGCGCGAGCGCAGCGGACGGCAGCAGGTGACGGCGAGCGCGAAAACAGGCGAGTTGGTCGACCGGATCGCGGGACTTGAAGAGACACGCGCGGCGCTTCGTCACGGCGCGGCGCTCAAGCCAAGAATTGCGGAGGCGGAGCTTGAGGTGGCACGGCGGCGGCAGGAGTTCTTGGCCAAGAGAATCGAAA
>Ga0208190_1000986_pt1 | contig 10637 bp, 16 predicted proteins | sample June2015DPH_13_1_FD_184708 | JGI IMG/M metagenome (GOLD analysis project Ga0208190, IMG submission 184708) | Peatland microbial communities from SPRUCE experiment site at the Marcell Experimental Forest, Minnesota, USA - June2015DPH_13_10... | ecosystem: Environmental > Terrestrial > Soil >... | reverse complement strand
CTGACTGTAGGCTTTCAGTGCCTCCAGGGATGGCGTGGTCGCTTCCTCCAACGGCGTGGCGTATTTCTGCACCGAGCTGAGCGACTCTCCCAGCTTGCTGCGTAAACTGATTGCCGCGGCGTCCAAAGCCTTGAGCACCGCCTCCTTTCCAGCCGCCTGCTCCTGCTCCTGCGCCAGCACGTCTCCCATCTGGCAATTCACCGCCTTCAGACCAATGACGTACTGGCTACCAAGCTGATCAATCGAGCCGCTTAGCATGGCCTTGCTGCCCGTGCGCTGGCAAACGTCGCGTGCAACTTCCGGAGTTAAAACGTCGCCGGCGGAACGGCCCATCAACTTCAAGGTCTGATTTACCTTGTCCTGGGAAATTAGGTTGAGGAATGGCGATTGCCCCAGTTGAATGTCCAGCCCCTGCTTCAACGTGTTATCGAATACCGGGTCGCCAGTCTTGTTGTCGAAGTCGGCCAGCACGATCGTGTCTTTGTCGGTGAGCGCAAGTACTTTCTGCGGGCGCCAGCGCCAGTACAGTCCTCCGCCGACGGCCACAACTAGAAGAACTGCCACGCCGATCCAGGCGAGACGAACTCTCCGGACCCCAGAGCGCGACTCATGAATATCTGCGACCCCACTCGCTAGCGCGATCGGCGCTTTCGCATCCAGCACAGCATCCGAAAGGCTGGCCGCCGCCACTTCCGCCCCGGCCGTGGCCGCTTTCGTCCTGCCACTGATCAAGACTGGAAGCGGGCTGCGTTGGCCAGAGTCGGACTCAATCACCTTCGGCTGCGGCGCGGGAACGGTCTTGGAAACTACAGGGGCCACAAAGCGGTATCCGCGGCGAGGAAGCGTTTCTATGTAGAGCGGGCGGTCGGCGTTATCGCCGAGCGCGGTCCGGATCTGGTTGATGCACTTGTTCACCCCGTGCTCGAAGTCAACAAAGGTTTCCCCAACCCATAGCTGCTGTTGAATTTCGTTACGGGGAACCACCTGGCCGGCACGACTGGCGAGCAAGACTAAGAGTTTGAGCGGCTGCGGAGGCAGCTTGACGGGTATGGCGGATTTGAACAGCTCTTCGGTATCGACATTCAGCTCGAAAACGCCGAAGCCAAGTAGTTTTTGCGTGGCGCTCACACCCACAACCCCCTCATTAAGGGAAAACACTTGGCGCGATTATAACCCGGTTTCTCCCCAGAGTTCCGTGGATTTTGGTTACCTAACCTCCTAACCCTCGCAGAAGCAGCAGTTTAGACGGTGTACCCAAAGATATCGAGAAGTGACCCGTCGGGCATTGCTTGCGCGGGGCGAGCTGGCCTACTGTGCGCCCATGAGAGCGGGGGAATCGAACACAGCTCGACGATCTGCTTTCAGCGAACGCTTTCCGGGTGTGGGCAGGCTGTCATGAAGTACACAAATTTCTCACCGAAAGGAGGCTCTCATGGACGCGAAGTATGACTGGCTGATCGATAGCGTGGCGATCCGGCTCACCCTTAATGCCGTCGCGCTGGCGATCTGGATTGCCGTGTCCGTGGGTCTGCTGGAACTTGCCGTCAAGGCATAGCAGGAGCTTAACGATTGATTAGGCCAATTGCCAACTCCTAAGTGCAAGGCTGTAGTGAGGAGCAGCTACGCGGTGAAGTTGCTCCTCACCTTTCAAGATTAATTGCCGCCACAACCAATGACCACAGGAGGTCAGTATGTTGAAAAAAAGCTTTTTGCTAGTGCTTTTCATGACGTTGATGGGCACTGTAGTTTCGCTCGGGGCGCAGGAACCGGCGTCGAGTGTCGTCAGCACCCTCTTCACCGCGGGGAACGACACCTCTATCGGCGGCACGCAGGTATTGCCGCAGATTGCCGCCAGCCCGCTCAGCAGCGTGGGGAACGACATCGAGATCGGCGGGTCGCATACGCTGTATGCGACATATGCCAAGTACAACGACACGATCACTCTTAAGGCGGCCGGTTACGCGCAACTTGACGACGCGACCACTGTAACGTGCCCGGTCGGTGGCGGTTCGTGCTTGATCGAATTCGACCAGTTCGTCGAGATAGGTAGTAGCGCTACGGATAACCGGTGGGCGATCTGCTCCCAACTGGACGGCGTCTTTGTGTCCGCGCCCAACTGCCCATACCAGGGCTACGCAGACTTTGGGGGGAACTACTTTTACAAGGTGGGCTCGTCCTTCCAGTTTGCGGGCAGTGTGTCACCGGGCACGCACACGGTTCAAACCTTTGTCAACTCGGACTATGGGCTGGCTGTGGGAGGTTGGTCCCTCAAGTACCAAGTCTATCAACCATAAGTCGGCAGACTTGGTAGGCACCCCAATTTAGGCCAACTGCCAACTCCTAACTGTAAGGCTGTAGTGAGGAGCAGCTGCGCGGTGAAGTTGCTCCTCACCTTTTCAAGCTCAATTGCCGCCACAACCCATGACCGGAGGAGGTCAATATGAAAAAACTATCTCTGCTGTTTATCCTGTGCATGGCTTCCATGCTCGCTTTTGCTCAAAACCAAACCCCCAATTACCTTGGCGACGGCGTCTCTGCCAACGACGCGCAGCCGACCGGCTCGCAAGAACTCGCTTCTGACGACAACCTGCCGCCCTGCTCCGGCGACGACCTAACCCTGACTCCCCAACACTACAGCTTCGGCGAGGTACCAGACGATTTCCCGTCTTATGGGGGATTTATTCTGTGCAACGGCCGGTCGAACAGCGTCACCATCTCCAGCATCACCACCACTCCAAATCCTCCCTTTTCGGTGTTCGGCACCACCTGCCACCTAACGCTTGGGGCAGGTGATTCTTGCACCATTACGGTGGAATTCGACCCTGGAACCCCAGACAACTTCAACGGAACGTTAACTGTCGAGTGCAGCGCTCCGTCATGCCCGAAGACGTCCACCCTGACCGGCTCAGGCGAAGCTGATGTGACGCTCACCCCCACTAGCTGTAGTTTCGGTAACGTGCAAGTCGGAAACCAGAGCGCTCCGTGTGTAATTACCCTCAAGAATCAGGAGCCGGTTAGGCTCACCATCGACAGTATCACCGTTGAGCCCCCGTTCTCAATAGTGAGCAAAACATGCGGAAGCACGGTGCCGGCAAATTCCTCTTGTAACATTAGCGTAGTGTTCACGCCTGACGCGGATGGCTACGTAGGCGGGCTCTTGACCGTGAGGGATAACTCCCCGGACGGCACCCCGCCCCCAGTCATGCTGGGCGGCACAGGTACCGGATGTGTTGGCGACAACTGCTGCCCTCCCGCGGGGTGCTGCCCTCCGCAGGGGACCCTCTCAGGGGATATCTGCACTCCCCCATCGACGGGTGCTACCCTTCCCCGGGGTGCTGTAATCCCCCTCCCTGGGGAACCTCTCAGGGCATATCTACATCCGGCCCCCGAAGCGATTCTGAATAACTAACCGCTTACGGTGCAATTCGCCGGGGCGTTCGGGCCTCAGGCTCGCGATGGGAATAAAACCATCGCGGGCCCTCCCATTAAGGAGAACCAATGGGCACTGCAGCCCCAGCGCGAAGTCGGTGCCTCAACCGAGCGACAAAGTGAGGAGTAGCTATGCGGTGAAGTTGTTCCTCACCTTCAAGATTAATCGCCGCCACAACCCACGACCAAAAGGAGGTCACCATGAAAACGCAAGTTATCGACCAATACGCTGAGGTAACCCCGTTCTGGAGCGGGAGAAGCGGCACTGCTTGTGCCTTCATCCCATCTCGCTCTGCCTGCCGGACAGCTGTAGTCTTCGCATGCATGCTGCTGGCAACTTCTTTGTGCCTCGACAAAAATGCTACCGCTCAACAACCTCCTCTGACGGCCTCCCAGACCGCTGCTCAGAAAGTAATAAGCGCGGAAATTCCAGTACTGCTGGCCAAATCCATCGACTCCAAGAAGCTGAAGGCAGGTGACGAGGTCGACAGCAAAACCGCCGCGATCCTGCACCTAACAGACGGAACGGTAATTTCGCGAGGGGCGAAGGTGATAGGCCACGTGACGCAGGGGAGGGCACGTTCCAGCGGGGACGCTGAATCTGCGTTCGGTCACGAACGAGTTTCTCAAACCGGCGTTTAACCGCGACCGGATTAATAGGATCGACGCATGCAACATTGGCACCAGTTCGCTTGAGCACCTAGTAAGCGTGTGAAAGTGGACTCCCTTCCAGATCGACTCTAATCCCTCGTGCTTGGACAGTCTCTCCAAGGTCGGTAAGGAATTACTCGCTGCGGAGGTGCGGTCCATCGGGAGTCAGAACAACTGCGGATACAGAAACGGTTGACGAGCGGAGCGCCGCAACGTCGCGCTCGTTGCGAACGACAAACGGTTCAATCCGAAAGTGGGATGCGACGGCCGAGTCTACTTGACGAGGGGTATCCTCAGTAGTGTAGCGCCAAGGAATCAGCCAGTGCCCCTGGCTGCGGGGCCATGCTCAAAGAGAGTCGCCTGACCAAATCCTTTCTCAACAAGTGTGCGCGCGCGGTCAATCGCGCGCCGCAAGTCACTCAGTTCCTCGACATCCAAGGCCCCCGCGCATAGCACGTGTCGTCTTGAGGTGACCAATAGCCAGCCAGGAAGCAGTGCTCCCTTCGTGGGTGTCACAATGTAATCCCTTGTTTCGGCAAGCCGTCGATCCCAAATATCACTGGAGTGCAGCGAGATGAGATTGCTGCAGAAAACACAGTCTGGAATATAGGTTCGCCTCATGCGTGAAGTGTACTAGCCTCCCGATCTTACTCGCAAGATATTGAACCCAACCCGCCAATCCAAAGCAGCTAAGCCCGAAATCCAGCCACAGTCCGCAACGCTTCGCTGAGCCCGGTGGGACACATTCCTGACCAAGGCGCCATTCACGCCCAGATGCTGCGGGAGTTCTCATCATTTACCCTGTCAGGCTTTCTCCGTGAATTCTCCGTGAACTCCATCCGAAACCAGCCAAATTGCCCCAAGAGCGAAAGCGTTGGTTCATTGATTTCTTTGCGCGTTGTTGGATAGCGCCGTTTTCAACGCCCCAATTCCTTTCAGGCGTGTTTGCCACCCAAGAACTGATGGGCTGGGGGCCGAGAGGAAGTTTCGTCTGACCTCGCCGCATTGCGTCTATTTCAACGCTCTCTAAGTGCTATTCTTCCCTCTTCATCTAAAGCTGATGAACATCGTGCTGAACGAGATTGAGGCCCGCGTGTTGGGGGCTCTGGTGGAGAAGGACATCACGACGCCAGACTATTATCCGTTGTCGCTGAACGCGCTAGTCAACGCCTGCAACCAGAAGAAAAACCGCGACCCGGTCATGAACTTGGAAGAGGGCACGGTTCGGGACGCGTTGAATGCGTTGCACGACCACCGACTGGCGGGTCCGGTCAGCGGAGCCGACAGCCGCGTAACCAAGTACGAACACCGACTGCAGGAGACCTTCAACTTCTCGCGCGGCGAGACCGCTGTTTTGTGCGCGATGCTGTTGCGCGGGTCTCAGACACCGGGACAGAGAAGTCAGCCCATTGAATGCGTGTACAGGACGGCGGGAAACACGCGGGGGGCTCAATCGGGAGTGGTAATCAGCCGGACGACTCATGATCGACAGGAGGGACCCACGCCAACGGGGGGCTTGCTGCGAGAAGTGACGCGGTTTGAAGAGCTTGGCCGCAGTCGCCCGTGTGGTCGCGTAGAATCGAGGTATGGCGAAAGTGAAGATTGCGGAAAAGACTAAGGCATTGAAAAGTAAGACCTTACCGAAAGATAAACCCCTGCCGGTGCTGAAGGTGGACGATGAGGGGATACAGCGTTGTTCAATATGCCGGAGGCCTTTTTTCCCGAATGTTGAGAAAGTTGCGTTCTCCTTCAAAGCGCACATAGAGCAGAATCATATGGACGGAGAAGTAACCAGGGATTCCAGGCGAGTCGCTGTGCCGCAGGAAAAGATTGAGGAAGATTAGCGCGCACTTATGTATCAAACACACCCATCCCCCCCTGACTTCTCTGCCGCACCGCAAATGCTTCGGAGGGGAAAACGGTGGGGGTTATCGGCGTATCTCAACAAGTAAAATCCATGAGCTCAGAAGACCCGCCACAAAGGAAAACAAGAAGCCTGGCATCAGCCACTCAAGCGCGTAGCGGTTTCCAACGAGCAGTAAAACGCCCGCAATAATGAATGGAACTGTGCCAAGCTGGGCGAGGCCGGCACGCCAGGTAAACCACGACCATGGATGACCTTGCCTGACCTTGAGGTAACGGACCTGCCCAATGACTTGGGCGGTCCATGATACGAGCCCGATGGCAAGAACTTCGATGGGTCGGGTCTTTCCGGGTAAATCCGGAGCCAGGATGATCGACGCCACGAAAAACACCTGAAGGAATTGCAGCACCGCTTCACCCACGCGCGCGGTGAGGCCGGGGAATGTCATGACCTTCTCTGCGTTCATCGACACTGCCACGAAGACCAAGCCAGTGAGCGTAGCCGCGGCTTCTGCTTGTACAGAGAGAAAAGAACTCCAATCAGCGATAGCGGGCCTCCAACACAGAGATTAGTCGTCAGGATTGTACGTTGAAGCCAGCGCCCTGGATAGGGTCCAGAGCAGAGGGAAACACGGCGGGGGCTATGAATCATTCTGCATTTTCGAATTGGCTCTTGAGCAGGGAAAAAGCTACGGAACGTAGGGAGGGTTACGCGTTGGCTGCTGTCGCCTTTGCATGCGCGATTATCACTGATGTCAATCGATCTAGGAGTTCCGCAAAACCGGTGAAATCGATCGTGTCATCATCCTTTACGACCTTTTGTGCAAATACGCTTTTTGTGTAATGGATCGTCATGTCGGCGTCCTTGGCTGGGTTGAATGATTTGCCGTCGATAACGGCTTTTCTTCGTGTCGGCCGAAAAGAGATCTTCGATTACTGACGTAGCAGCTCCTGCTTTTAGGGGAGTTGGAACCAAGTAAAGATTACCGAAGATATGGACAAACGGGTCCTGCCGGCTCGGCTTCTTGTGGATTATGTCCTGTACCACCTTGTAGACAGCATTGGCACCGTTGTCGTTGTCAACCAGCAGTATGATTGGTTGCTCGCCTCCCGGCGCCTTGAACTTTTTTATCTGCTGCACATAGTCAGGAATAAACTTTGTGAAATAACCGGTCCCTCCGTGCAAACGAAGGATTCGGCCCGTGCTGGTCTGGGTGTATTTGAAGATCCGAACATGCAGCGAGATTGCTCCTCCATCCTCTTTCGTCGCCAAAGTGGGATAACCAGCTGCCAAACTGCGGATGGCCGAGCGTATGTATATATTGTCGGTTGGTCCTTCGCATATTGTACGCACGGTATGGGAGGGCCTTCTTGTGCACTGCTATCTCGAATGTGGGCACCTCATAACGATGCCCAAAGAAGACCTTGGGGAAGTAGCTACCTCAATTGAATGCTGGGCGTGTGAAGCAGAAGGTAAGAAATAGCGCATCAACGCAACTTTAGGACACTACCTGCCTGGCCGACGGTTGTGGCCGTGCTGTACTGCAATGGTGATAGCTTCGCGTGTCGTCACTTTAGCCATCCCTAAAACTAAGCAGACATCTCGAGAGGATCTTCGGCCGGTCCCCAAGGCTTCTGGTAAACAGTTGAACTCTGCCGCGGTTTTCTATCAGTACAAAGCTGCCGCCGAATCGACTCGCGGCGTGAGCTTGAATAGCAAACCATACTTCATGACAGGACCGAGTGACGCAAAGCAACGAATGACCTTGGAAAAGAAGTACCGTTGGCTGACGTTGGCAGAGAAATTCTTGCCATTAGAATTGCGAACATATTAACTTAACGGACATTACCAAACTGAAGTCTGCGTGGCGCCAGTGACGCGCAGTTGGTTGAAGCGGTGATGTGGTCCTCGGAGGTCGCAATTTTTGCGGACCACAGGACTCTGCTCCCGAACCGTTCCCCTTTTGTGCTCCGCAAACCCTCTGCGGACGGCGTCACCGGGCGCGCTGGGCACCAGCTCCCCTTATACCGGTTTCTCTGAGCAGGTTGCCGGTTGGGTGTACAACGCAAACGGAAATTCGACTTCAAATCGGCAATCCCGCCGAGAGAGCAGCTCGCTCGAATCGCCAAGCGTTCCGAGACGCTAAATAGGGGGAATCTTATGGCTGTCGCCCGCGTCACCACTATCACCGCTTCATCTTCTAAGGGCTTCAAAGAAGCAGTCGATGAGGGTATGAATCGCGCTGCAAAGACCTTGCGCGGCATCACTGGTTTCGAAGTGCGCTCCCTGAAAGGAAAAGTCGAGAAAGGCAAGGTTGTCGAATACCGCGTGACCATGGAGGTCACGTTCATTCTCGACTAGCCGTCGACAATAGGACCTATTGGCATCGCCAAAAAGCTGGTGACCTCGTCAGAAAGCGATGGAGCTGGCTTTTATTGCGCGCCCGAAGCAATCTGAAACAACCCAACGCACTCAAATCGTAGCCATCGCAATTTGTTTCGCTCACAAAGCGCATAAGTATCGGTGCAATCCAAAGAGGTTTCTCCACGCTCGCCCGGAGAGTCGGCGAAATCAAACCAGCTACTGCTCGAATTCGACTGACTTCGTGCAGCCGGAGCGATCCTCGACGGCTGCACGGACGATCTGATCGAACTCCCAGCAAGAAAAAGGTAGCCGATGTTGCTGACACCCTTTGTTATCGTGATGGAAGAGAAGGGCATAAAAGTTCACATACATCGCCGTTTTGCGGTTTCTTATTGCATAGCGGCCAACACTTCATCGAGCTGGACAGTAGCGAAACGAGTGGCATAATCGGACACTCCGTACGGGATGAACAGCTCGCCGTCGTGGAGCAGCGCACCACACGAATAGGCAACGTGGGGCACATTCCCTTCCCATTCGCTTAGAGGGTTGGCTTCAGAAGGGGTTCACGAAGGCACCCTATCACTTTGGACGGATTATCAAGATCGAGAAGGAATGCTCCGATCGAGTACTCTCGAACCGCGCCAACACCATGGCTCAGCACCAACCAGCCCGCCTTAGTCTCGATCGGAGACCCGCAGTTTCCGATTTGAACCAATTCCCACGGAAACATCGGCTTGAGAAGAATTTGCGGCTCATACCAGAAGTGAATATTGTCGGAGAACATAAGGTAGATGTTCTCAGAGTCCTTTAATCTTCTTCGGGAAGATGGCCATCCCTTTGTTTTGAACCGCCGGACCATTCAAGGTGATAAATCGAAAAAGAAAGAAGTCTGAAGTCTCCAGCGGTTGTGGAATGCCAAGCTGATCGTCGAAGGCCGTGAACGTCGCGAAGTAGACGTGGGTTCCGTCGTCGCTCTGGAAACGCACGAACCGGGCATCTTCTATGCCGTTTCGCTGCGCGGCGGTTACGGGAAAAATAACCCGTTCAGATAAATGCTGTTCTGGAAAGAACTGAACGGAGTAGTTGGACTTGGCCAGCGTCAAAATTCGCTGCGTAGTATCCTGGCGGTCCTTTTCCTCCTCCGGCGTCGAACATTCCTTCACTTCTGTTTCAATCGCGGATAGAAGTTCTTCTGCTGTGAACAAGGCGCTCAGTCTCTGCAAAACGCGGCCCGTACATTGGTTGGTCAATCCAAGTTCGAGAAGTTTCCGCTCGAAGAGTGCCTTCTGGATTCCGGCCTTAGCGGTCAACCTCGGCCTTAATAGTCGTTCGCGAACGAACCCTCATAGAGACCCCTTGCGTCTTTAGCTTCGGCTACTGCCCTACGGACGGTCGCATCGGCCAAGTCCAGCACTCGCGGCGTGTCCCCAACCTTCGCGACAGCTTCTATTCGGCGATAAATATCCGTGTGCGCTTCCGCGTACAGCCCTAGTCCCTGCAGCTTGGGCAGCGCATCAGCCAGATGCAGTCCGTGAGGGTCAACGATGTCAGCGACCACGTTTCCATTGTCCAACGTGGCGAAGAAGATGAAGTCTGGGCGGACAATTTTGTACTCGTCGCCATCAAGGTAGGCTAGGTGAGGCTGTCGGTGCTGAGATTACCCGGTTGCGTGTCGATCGAGGCTGGAGCCAGTTAAAATTTACCGAGTGCTCCCTCGGTTGCCCTTTGTTTTCTTGCGAAGCTCACGGGCGCGAGCGAAGATCTTTTACAGCATCTGGCATGTCATCACGCCGGTTGGGGAAATAGCCATCCCGAATCTGTGAGGTGCAGTTTTTCCAGAAAGAACTAATCGTGCACTGAGCCGAATATTATGGACTTCCCCGATCGCACAATGATTCGATGCACTTAGCGGAGCAACTGGAGCAATCTGGAGCAACGCAAACCAGTCGAATCCTCTGTAAGTGGCTGATTCGAATGGTGGGCGCTACAGGATTCGAACCTGTGACTTCCACCGTGTGAATTTTGAAGTCGTAGACCTAAAACCTTTTGCCTGCCTTGCTTTTCCGCTCTCAGACGTCCGTGAAAACATCGTAAAACACCCTGATTTTGGTGACGAATTGGTGACGAGTATTAGTGCCCTGGCGCTCAAGAGCGCGGCAACTGAGGAGAAGGGCGCCCTGGTGAAACTTCCCACAACAAGACTTCGCGGGAACTGCGCATCTCTCCGGACCGTCCGCCCGCACTGGAATGCGGGCCCCTCGTTATCGCCGGGGCTTGGGGCGGATCGTGGCAGGCAGAAAACTACCATCGTTCGAGCCCACTTCCTTGG
>Ga0208190_1000982_pt1 | contig 10670 bp, 9 predicted proteins | sample June2015DPH_13_1_FD_184708 | JGI IMG/M metagenome (GOLD analysis project Ga0208190, IMG submission 184708) | Peatland microbial communities from SPRUCE experiment site at the Marcell Experimental Forest, Minnesota, USA - June2015DPH_13_10... | ecosystem: Environmental > Terrestrial > Soil >... | reverse complement strand
CGCCATCGACGGCGCAGGCAACGTGTGGGCCGCGAATAACGGCGGCGATAGCGACAGCGTGAGTGAATTCAGTTCGGGTGGAACCGCGATCAGCGGCGCCAATGGGTACGTAAACGTTGAGATGTTCTCACCGTACGGCATCGCTACCGACGGATCGGGCAACGTGTGGGTCGCAAGCGACGACAACGTCGGTCCGCTGACGGAGTTTGTGGGAGCAGCGACTCCGGTGGTGACGCCACTAGCCGCGGGCGCGACATACAAGCAACTCGGAACACGGCCGTAAGCGGAGCCGCGAATCGGCGGTGAAATGCAGCGACCTGGCGCACAGCGGGCTGGGAAGACAATTCCCTGAAACGCCAGAGCGGCCCGGGCAGGATTACTCAGACTGCTCGGGGATAATCAAGAGCACTTCAACTTTGGCGGACTGGCCGTTCTGCATGGCGGGGCGGAACTGCCACTTTTCGAGCGCCGCGATCACGAACTGGGCCTGCGGAAAGGCTTGCGGGAAGACGATGCTGAGCGTTTCGAAGTGGCCGGATTGATTCACGAATCCGTGAACCATGAGCGCGTCAGCATCGATGGAGCCGGGATCGAGATTGGGACGCACGATGTCATAAGGCCAGGGCGCATCAAGGTGGCTCGCTGCGCCGCCTCCGGGAGCATCGACGGTCCGGGGAAGAGAGTATTGCAACACCCAGCTATGCGACAAGCCGACATGCAGGTAAACGGTGTAGGCGATTCTTCCAACCCAAACGCCGGCCATTTCGGGGTACTGATCGTCAAGCGAGTTTCCGACGATGATGGAGCTGAAATGGCCATCTTTGGGGACGGAAACGGCGGTCGTTGAAAGTTGATCGGTGGCAAGGCTGTCCGGGCCATTGCCGTTTCCAGTTTCGGGGCCCTGAGGTTTGTTGGCGGGAGCAGCTAAGCCTGGCCCGGACACCTTGAATGCCAGACCTTGACCGGCGCCGGAGGCTTGATTGTTTGGATTGCCCGCTGGACCCTGGCTTGATCCGCCCTGGCCTGGTTTAGCAGAGGAGTTGTCCTTAGCGGGCGACGAAGCGTCCTTCCCCTGGCCCGCCAGCGTTCCCGGCCCCTTGACTACCACACTTTCATTCACCGGCGGCAGAGTGGCAACGCCCTCCTTCATGCGCAGGTTGGACAGAGACAGAATTGAGGCCGGTGTGCGTTGCGCCGAAGTTTGCGAGGAGGTGACCGGCGGCAACAGCACCTGTTGCGGAACATGGACGGCGACGGGGGTAGTGGTGCTCGCGGTGACGATCGGCTTGGGCGTGGGATGAAAGCTGGAAGTGATGTTGACGTCGGCCAAAGTCAGCTCTTCATTGGGACGTTCGACCGAGGGCTTGACGTCGGACGACGCAGGCTTCTGCGGCGGTGGCGGAGTGACCTTCTTGACCGTGACTTTGCTTGGCGTCCAGATGACAACCTGAGGCACGGGAATCTGATCGGGGAGCTTGACAGGGTTTTCAATGTCGGGCTGAATAAGCGTCTGCGGGCCTGGCGTGGCTTGCGCAACCTCGCGGAGAGCAGGCTCGCTGGCTGAAGGCTTGCCTTGGGAAGCTGGCGCGTGTGCGCCGGCGTTGGCGGCTGGTGCGGAAATGTGGGGAGGTGTACGCATATCGTCGGGAATGTCGAGGTCAAGCTCCCGAACGCGATAGTGCTCCGTGGACACCCGGGCGAACGGGGGCATGTAGGCGACGCTGAACCACGCCACAGCGATTGCCAAGGTGTGGAGAACAATTGAAACCGCAATCGAGGTCGGCCGAGGGCCGAGATCGGACGACTCGGTGAAGAGACTAACCGTGTTAGAAGAGCTCATCAACGGTTGGATCCCCCCTTAGAGATTCTGCATAGAAGCGATGACTTTTGGAACGTGCGCACGAGGGAATTTATCCGGGGAACTTCCCAAGTTGGCACATGAATTCCATGGAGGCTATAACACGGAAGATGCAAGCGCGACCTCCAATTGCCGAGTAGAATTCACTGTAAACTTATCGTGGAACAGTCCCCTGAACGCGAGTGCAGCGTGATGGCAGGCTGATCCATTGCGGGAGAACATTGCTGCCCTTTTCAGAATCGCTCATCGAGAGGCATTCCCCCATAGCACTTTTGATACCTCATCGATAGATAGCGGCGATTCTGATGCGATTTGTGAGGCTTTCAGGGACTACACTGAAACCGCACTGCGCGCCGAACTCGATCAATATGAACGGAGTGGGCGCAAAGTGCAGGCGTTTTCGAAAGCGGGAATCGATTTCGGAAGCCATTCTTAGCTGCAGGGTCGAGGAATGGATCAGATGGGACCCATGAATTCCGGAAGCGGCGACCAAGAAGACACTCGCGGCGGAGCAGGCAGACGCAGCGAGTGAGGCGAGCAAAGAAGGGCGGAGCTGGCGAGAGCCAACTCCATCGGTGCAGGAATGAATCGAAGACTGATGACGATCCTCCTGGTTGCAGCGGTGATTGCGGGCGGCTGCACCTGGGTGGTCTATCGGCTTGTGAGCGCGAGGATATCAACGTCGAAGCCGGTGTCGACGACGCTGGTGGTCGCGGCGGCCAAGGACATTCCGCTGGGCGCGGTGCTGACGACGGCGGACCTGACTACGATGTCGTTGGGGGGCACGCCGCCCAAGGGCGCGATTCTGAAACAAGAAGACGCGGTTGGCCGTGGGGTGATTACGCAGATCTCCCAGGGAGAACCGATTCTGGACAGCCAGTTGGCGGGTCTTGGCTCGGGCGGCGGATTGGCGCCGACGATTCCCCAGGGCATGCGGGCATGCGCGGTGCGAGTCGATGAAGTTGTAGGAGTCGCGGGTTTCGTAACTCCGGGGATGCGAGTGGACGTATTGGCCTCAGGCAATCCTCCGGGCGAGGGCGCTTCGCAAGGTGTGGTGACGGAGACGATTTTGCAGAACATTCAGGTTCTTTCGGCCGGCACAGACATTCAGAGAGATGCCGAGGGCAAGCCGCAACAGGTGCAGGTGGTGAACCTGCTGGTAACACCCGACCAAGCCGAGCTGCTGAGCCTGGCGGCCAATTCATTGAAGATTCAATTGGTGCTGCGCAACCCGCTGGATACGCAGGTCACAAAAGTTCCAGCGACGGCCATGAGCAACCTTTTTGCCAGCCAGGCTCCGGCGCCGGCACATGAGCGAGCCCCGAGAGGCCCTGCCAAGCACGCAGAGAAACCCTATTCGATAGTCGTGATGAACGGCAACAAAACCACAGACGAAAAGTTTGCGTCACCCGAGGGGCAGCATTGAGATCGAATGCAGGAGTCATCATCGTATCTTGCGGCGCGCTGGCCTTGGCATTGTTTGCCGGGCAGGCGGTACGGGCTCAGAGCACGCCTGCTCAGACCGCACCCGCGGCGCAGCCGCCAGCGGCAGAAGCCACATATGCGGACTCAACCAACGAGCTCTCAGTAACGGTGGGCAAATCGGTGCTGGTCGACTGCGCGCAACCAATCCAGCGCGTCGCGATTGGGGTTGGAGACATTGCGGAAGCCACTGCAATCAGCCCCACCGAAATCATGGTCGACGGCAAGGCAGCCGGCGAAACGAGCCTGATCATCTGGGACATTCACGGCGGACGACAGTTTTTCAACGTGACGGTGCGGGCTCAGGCGACAGTAACGGGCGATAGTCTTGACGCCATACGGCGCGAACTGAGGGCGGAGCTGCCCGGCCAGACGATCCGGGTGAGCTACAGCAACAACAACATTTTTCTGCGGGGCACGGTGAGCGACCTGGTGAGCTCGACGCGCGCAGTACAGATTGCGTCGTCGGCGGGGAAAGTGGTGAACCTGCTGGACGTGGATGTGCCGAAGTCGGATCCTCAGATCCTGATCAAGGTGCGGTTCGCGAGCGTGGATCGCAACCGTGCGCGGCAGCTGGGGATCAACCTGTTCAACCTTGGCCTGGGAAATGCCGTGGGGGGCGTGACCACCGGTCAGTTCTCGCCGCCAAGCATTTCGGGCAACTCCGGTGGCGGCGCCGCAGGAGTCTCCGGAGTCGCCGGGGCTGCGACGTTTTCCAATGAGTTCAACCTGCTTGCGTTCTTCCCTGGCCTGGGTGTGGGCGCGGACATCTCCGCGCTGGAGACCAAGGGAATCGTGCAGGTGCTGGCGGAGCCGAACGTGATGGCGACCAACGGCAAGGAAGCCAGCTTCCTGGCGGGCGGAGAGTTTCCCTATCCGGTGGTGCAGGGCACAGCGGGCGGTTCGGCGGCGGTGACGATCCAGTTCAAGGAGTACGGCATCCGGATCAACTTCATCCCGACGATCACGCCGCGCGGGACGATCCACCTGCAGGTGGCGCCAGAGGTGAGCGCGCTGGACTACACCAACGAAGCGACCATCTCGGGATTCGAAGTGCCGGGAATCACGACGCGCAGAGTGAACACGGAGGTGGAGCTGGCCGACGGCGAAAGCTTCATGATCGGCGGTCTTCTGGACAAAACCACGAACGACAGCTTCCAGAAGATTCCCTTCATCGGCGACATTCCGATCCTCGGCAAGTTGTTCCAATCGGAGTTGAGAACCAAGAACGATACCGAGCTGATTGTCGTCGTGACGCCGGAGATCGTTTCGCCGTATCCGGCAGACGCAAAGGTGCCCAACCCGAATTTCCCCGTCGCATTCCTACCGCCGAATTCGAATACTGCGATGCATCAGCCAGATGCGAAGACGCCAGAGAACACGCTACCGGCATCGCCGGCCTCGATACCGGTAGAGACACTGGTCGACAGCATGAAGCCGGAGAAGCCGTTGATCATCGAGAGCGGGGCTGGTGGATTCGGCACCGGCGGAGCGGCGATCAACTCGGGTGCTGCGAGCAGTTCGACTGCCGGAGCCGCACCGCCGCAGCAATAGAGGCTGCAGCTCGCGGACGCCAGGAGAACTCTGAGGCGGGCGGATGATTCCCTTCGAAAGCCGCGGCAGCGCCACCGCAACAATCAAGATTTCCGCTGAGGGCCGCCGGCACAATTCCGAGGCGAGCGGATGAATCCTTTCGAAAAGATTGTCAGGTCGGTTGGCGAGTTTCTTTCGCCTCCCGCGCAGGCAGGCCTTGAGGGACCGCTGCAGGTTACGAACGTGACGCGCGGAACAGTGCTGGCCACGCGGCTTGAAGCCGCCCACACGGGACCGACACGCAGAAAAGGATTGCTGGGCCGAGACGGCCTCAAGCGCGGCGAAGGACTGTGGATCGCTCCCTGCGAATCGGTGCACACGTTCTTCATGCGATTCCCGATTGACTTGGTGTACCTGGACCGCGAGCGCAGGATCAAGAAGGCGCGGAGCGCGGTTGGGCCGTGGCGCCTATCGGCTTGCCTGTCGGCGCACTCGATTCTGGAGCTACCCGCAGGAACGATTCGCGAAACTCAGACCGAGCGCGGAGATACGCTGGAGATTGCGGCGGCGGAATAAGAGTGGCGGAGTTAGCGGCGCTAGAAAACCAGCGAGTCAACAGGCCAGCAAGCTCACAGCTATCAGCTTTCAGAGATTCTCGGAAATCAGCTGTTTTTCAGCGATTTTCAGAAGCTGGTTTTCTGCGGTCAGTTTGGCTCTACCCTTTTCCTTTTGTGCAAGTTGGGCATCCATTCGCGGCCTTTTCTTCTTTTTGAAAAAAGTTCACAGTTTCTGTGAAACTGTGGAGCGAGTGGCTGTAAGGCCCTCATTCCAAAGACTTCACAGTTTCACAGTTTCACAGTTTCACAAAACGGCATGGGGGGTGGGGTCGGAAAAGCGGGGACCAAGGGAACAGGGGAACGTGGGAGCGAGGAAGCGAGGGGGCAAGTGAAGAAGTGAACGAGTGAATAAGTAAACATGTGAATCTGGAAACAGGTGGCTGAGAGTGGAAGGGCGCGGCGCGAGCGAGCGAGGGATCAAGGGGGCGATGGTGGTCCGCGCGTCGATCATGGAATAAGTATGCGCCGGAAGGCGGAAATGATCGGCGAAGTTCGGAATTTTATCTACTGAGTGTTTTCATGTGGTTGCAGGTGTGGGCGGTGGCGAAGGGATTGACAGAAAAGCAGGGACCGAGGGAACGAGGGAAAGAGGGAACAGAAAAGCAGGAATCGGGGAAAGAAGGACAGGGGCGACCGTTATTTGACAAACGGTTTCCAGGACGACGAAATCTGAGTTGTCAATGTCCTGCCCTCGACTTCGGAATCGATAAGCGAGGCGGCAAGATCCCAAACCCGCGGGTCGTTCTCGAGCTCATGATGCGGCTTGTTAAGGGTACGAGCATACCAGGGATAGTTTGCACAATTAATCCGGCGACCCTGATAGGTCATATGGAAATTTCCGACGATCGTGGTTTGAGCCGGATCGGTTGCGACTATCTCCGTGAGCCCCTGAAGCGGGCCACGCGACTGGTAGAAATTAATGGCATTTGCGACGTTTGAGGGAATCCTGGAATCGTCACGGCCCGGTTTCGCGATGCTGTCCATCTGGATGGTGAGCTGAACCGGAATGCCTTGCTTTCCCAGCTCTCGAGCAAATACCACTGTTTCGGCAGCGCCCCAGCTATGCCCATAGATGATGATTTTTGCGTGCGCTTTTTCGGTAGACGATGGATTGCCGTTTCCACCGCTGTCGAGGAGACGCAGGACTTCATGAAGGGCCTTTTTCCCGTCATGATTGGCAAACACTTCGGCATGCACTTGTGGGCGATAATGGTCTCGAAGATACTGGGCAAACTGCACTTCAGGATGGCCCTGGTCATCGGGCCGGGCATATCCACCCACAAATCCAATGACAATGACCTTTGTAGTTTTGGCGGCAGTGTCAATCGCGTCGCTGGTGTTTAGTGCGGCCGTCTCCCCCGCACTCGGCAACTCGAGAGGGAACAGCTCCTGCGTCGCTCGGTCGCCGGGGCTTGTCGACCCATCAGGCCGCGGAGTCTGTGCCGCGGCGCAAAGGGAAACCGAGGCGACCAGCACAAGCAGCGCATATGCGAACGGCCCTCGCCGGGGTGTGAGATAGCGATGCCGGACGGTGGAATGAGCGGGAGGCTCTTTGCCGCACAAATCGACTTTAGAAGACCGCGCCAAGAATCCCGCCATTATCGACTTATACAGTGCTTCGGCCAACGGCGGTGGTCAATTTTGAACCATTCGGGTCAGCGAGTCCGTCAAGGGGCGTGCTATCCCCGGTCCCCAAAAGCGAGGGACCGGGGGCACCCCATTCTTTTGTGGTGTGGTGAGAGTCGGATTGGGTTCGTGCGATCCCACCCTTCGCCAGAAAAAAGGCGAAGGATGGGGCACCCACATTTTTGGAGGGTGAAGAAGAGGAACCCGAGGATCGTGCTATGCCCGGTCCCCAAAAGCGAGATTTCACAAAGCAGGTCCTTCGACTCCCTTCGCCCGCCGCGGCGGGCTCCGATCGCTCAGGAGGGGGCACCCAGAGTCAGAGGGTCGGCTAGGAGTCGCGCGCTGGCGAGAGGACGGGCGGCGGCGACGTATGAGACTTCCACTGCTTCCAGAGGGCGAAGACGGCCAGTGCGATGGTGAGCGCCGCGAAGGAACGCGTGACGATTGGGTAGTCGATGAGGATGAAGGATGCGAAGCGCATCACGAGCGACCAGGCGAGAGTGGTGGAGAGAAAGAGCGAAGCCTGCTTGAGATCCTTCGATCCGACGGCGGCGGCGAATGCGCCGAAGGCCAGGCCGGGGATGAGGTCGATGACATAGTGCTCGCCGGTGGAGAGAGTGGCGAGCGAGGTCAAGGCGAGAAAGGCGAACGCGACGGCCTTCCACAGCTTGCCCGGAGCAAAGAGGAGAAACAGGAAGGCTGTGCCGATGTGGAGCGAGGGGAACGCATTGGGCATTCCCGCGAGGCGGATGGGGACGGGCTGGACGGAAGGAGGAGAGAGCCACTGGCTGCCAAAGGCATAGATGGGTCCGCAGGCGGGAAAAAGGGAGTAGAGGAGGGGGCCGGCAACGAGCTCGGCGACGTAGGCGAGCACGATGGAGGCACGAAGATTGCGGTAGCTGGTGACGAGGAACCAGACGATCATCATGGGGACCATGAGCTGGTAGACGATCCAGAGAGGAAGACGCATAAAGCCCTGGAGAGGACGCGCAATGGAAGCGGCCTGAAGGCCCAGCGAGTGGTCGACACAGAAGAGAATGTGGTCGAACTTCCAGGGGAATAGTCCGCCTTCGCCGCCCATGACCGTGGTGAGAAGAAAGCCGTAAAAGAGATTGAGAACGAGGGCAAAGACGAGCAGGGGGCGGGTTTTGTCTTTCGTGTCGCGGACCATCCAGAGGGCGGACAGGAAGAGGGCGAGGATTCCCAGGACCGGCGGACTCAACAGGGTTTGAAGGATGTGCATGTTCCTCTCCGGCCCGAAGGCATTAAGAAACCGCTGCAACTACGGCCTGACGGGCAGAGGCGCGCGCAAAAAGATACCAGACGAGCCAGGCGGGCGCGATCCAGAGATAGAGAGCCGAGTGCAGTCCGAAGGGCGAGACGATCTGGACTTCGATGAGGACGTAAATGAGCGCGAGGAGAGAGAGCATGGTTTGCGAGAGGTTGCGAGAGACGGCGAAGAGGACGGCGGGCAGAGCGAGGGATTGATCGAAGATCCAGCCAAACGGAGCGACGAGAAGGGAGACGAGCAGGAGCGGGCTGCCGTGCTCGAGCCAATCCCATGAGTGGCGGCGCGGCCAGAAATAGATCAAGGCCCAAATGCAGCCGAGAATGGCGGGGATGAATGCGATCCACTCAGCGGAGGGGTTGATGCGGTCGCGGAGGAGGTCGCCGAGACAGGGAGTGAACTCGCGGGTGATGACGGAGGTGCGCATGTAATAGATGTACTGGCTCCAGGCAGCGGGATCGACGAGGGAAGTGATCGCGGCGCCAACGGCGAAGGCTGCGGCGGCGCCAGAGAGAATGCGATAGCTGCGGGAGACAAAGATCCAGATGAGAAGGACGAGGGCGTAGGGAAGAAAGAGATGCGGCTTGAGGGTGCAGAGCCAGAGCGCAGCGCCGGCGGCGAAGGGGCGCGACTTGTGCAGGCGGAGAAAGAGTGAGAGGCCGAAGAGCATGAGGATGGAAGTCTGCCCGAGGATGACGCAATCGAGCGCGGGGGGAAAACAGTAGCCGAGCCAGGCAAGATGGGCGTTTGCGGCGGCGGAGCCGAAGAGTTTCCACAAGATTCGCACGGAGGCGATGAGGAGGCCGAGCATCAGGAGAGACCAGGGAAGAGCGGAGGCCGTGGGCGAGAAGTAGCCGAGCGGGTAGGCCAGCGGGAGGGCCCAGGGAGTGTTGCGCATGTAATAGGAGCCGGGGCCGCGGAAACCAGCGTCGCGCTCGATGCGATTGAGGGCTTGAGGGTCGTAGGGGTCGCCGTGCTGGACGAGCTGGCGGCCAGTGGCCCAGTAGACGATGAAGTCGCGGCGGGCAATGATGGCGGGATTGAAAGACAAGATGCTGAGAAAGAGAGTGGTGAAGACGACGCCGAGCGCGCATGCAATGGCGATGAAGAGGGTGGTGAATTCGCGCTGGCTGGGCACCGATGATGGACCTTTCTGCCGGGAGATTGCTGTTGGTCATCGCAATTATAGGGGTGGCGTGCGTGGGGCTCGCGAGGGAAGCAGTGGGGTTGACGCCGAGCGCGAACCAAGGGGTTCAATAGTTGGCGCGTTCGTGGCGTGTAGGCGCGCAGAAAAACGAAAGCAGGTCCCTCGGCTCCGCTGAAGAACGCTTCGCTTGGGATGACACGGCGTGGGAGTGCGACGGTCGGGGATAAACTCCCGACCTACCAGCCAAGGCCGGACGCGAGACCGAGTGGGGTGAGTTCGTGTTATCCCCGGTCCCCGAAAGCGAGGGACCGGGGGCACCCATTCTTTTGTGGTGGGCGGGTTAGGCGGAGGCGGTGGGTGTGGGCGTGGGCAGAGAGGACGGTTGTTTTGCAGCGGTGGCGCGGGCGAAGAGGTACCAGATGAGCCAGGCGGGGGTGGTCCAGAGAAAGAGGGTCGAGGTGACTTTGACGAAGCAGATTTCGACGTCGGCGGCAAGGATGAGGAGAGCAAGAACCGCGAGCAGCTTGCGAGATCGGGTGCGATAGGCGCCATCGAGAAGAGATGGTATGACCAGGCACTGGTCGTAGAGCCATGAGTATGGGGCGGCAAGGAGCGAGACGAGCATGAGGGGGCTCGAGCCGGTAAGCCAGTCCCAATGGGCACGACGACGCCAGAAATAGAGGAGCGCCCAGAGGCAGGCGAGAGCGGCGGGAAGGTATTGCAACCAGATTGCGTGAGGATGGAGCCAGTGGCGGAAAACGTCGGCGAGGCAAGGAATGAACTGGTTTTCGACGGAGGGCGAGCGCATCAAGCGGGCGTAATCGGGCCAGGCCGAGGGGTCGATGAGGAAAGCGATTGCGCTGGTGAAGGCGAGGGAGAGGGTGAATCCGGCGAGGAGCTTGTAGCTGCGCGAGACGACGATCCAAAGGGCGAGCACGGCGGCGAAGGGCAGGAATAGATGCGGCTTGAGGGCGCAGAGCCAGAGCGCGGCTCCTGCCGGGAAGGGATGGCAGCGATGGAAGCGTAGAAAAAGGACCAGGCCGAGGAGCGCCAGGAGCGAAGTCTGGCCCATGGTGAGGCAGATGATGGCGGGGGTGAAGGCGAAGCCGAGCCAGTGGA
>Ga0208190_1000981_pt1 | contig 10691 bp, 10 predicted proteins | sample June2015DPH_13_1_FD_184708 | JGI IMG/M metagenome (GOLD analysis project Ga0208190, IMG submission 184708) | Peatland microbial communities from SPRUCE experiment site at the Marcell Experimental Forest, Minnesota, USA - June2015DPH_13_10... | ecosystem: Environmental > Terrestrial > Soil >... | reverse complement strand
AGCGAGAGCGAACGCGCTCCAGCGCATCTTCAAAGAGCTCCATGGCCGCGACTGGCTCAAGGTACGACCGGCGGCGGTGACAACTAAAGGTGAGGAAGTGGAACTCCCCGGTTTGCTGATAGCGGATGCGCTTACCTTTCATGCACCGCGAGGATACTCCAGGGATGGACGCGCTGGCGGTGACGAGCCTGTCTTTAGATCCCCGGTCCCCAAAGGCGAGGGACCGGGGGCACCCGGCCCAAGTTCCCTGGCCTCTGATCTCTGTCACTTTGGGGCGATGTTGACGGCTTTCGAGACGGCCGGGGGGCTTGACACGGTTTTCGGATGGGGCCAAGAGTCAAGAAAAACCAAGGGAACGTCCCGTCTGTCCCCAGGTTCCCCCCGGTTGGGCTTCCGCCAACATAGGCGTACTCATTAATTCCCCCCCTCAACCCCATCGGGTCCTCAGTAATGAATCTGCCAATGTTCGGGTTATAGTATCTGGCGCGGAAGTAGTCAATTCCCAGGCCATCACTCTCTCGGCCGGTGTATCCGTAGCTGTTTGTTGTCGTTCCAGTGATGCTTAGCGACCCGTACGGCCCGTAGTTATATGTGGTCTGCTCCGTCCCGGTCGAGTCGGTGAGCGCCACTGTGCTGCCCAGAGCATCGGTCAGGTAGCTGTATGAACCGGTCGCATCCGTGCGCTGGAAGCGCTCATCAAGACCGGCAGTAAGCAGGTTAGCCGTTACCGTCGCGCCCTGCTGTTCCTGCACAGAATTCGGGCCGTCGTAAAGGAACCCGGTCGTCGTTGAGAGAAAACTCTTGCTGGCGCGCCTGCCAAAGGCATCATAAGAGAAGCTCGCGGCGTTGCTGTTGGCCGAAACCAAGCGGTTGCGCGCGTCCCAGACATACGCGTTCGTGCCATCGTTCAGTGTGTTGCCGTTGAGGTCGTAGGTCATCGCCGTCGAGCCCCATTGCGTGAGCTGATTGTTGGCATTATACGTCGCACTCAATACCGCCGCTGGAAGGATCGCTCCTGCCGTGTAGCCCTGCACGGTCACGCCGGCTAATTCAGCCATGCATAAGTCGCCATTGCTATGCCAATAATGTATAGCGCAATCAAAAGTATCCAGAATTCAGCACGCTGCCGCTTAACGGTCCTCTCACTACGTGTGCCTCCCTGAACAGTAGCAGCGAAACCGCCGCTCATAAGGCTCCACAGAAAGGCCATAATAGGCGGACCAACAATCAAGGACAGGATCAACTGCCAAAGTGGAGCGGCCTGATGTCGCATAAAGGTTGCCTCCTAGAAAGCTCCCGCCTCGCACCCAATGAAAGCTCCGAAGTAGGTCGCCGCGTCGTAAGCGAATTTCGCCTCGCCAACAATCGGGATGAACTCAGTGGCAGTCATACCCGCGGATGACAAGCTGACCTCACCTGACAGAGTGATTAACGAACTATCTGCGCCAGTAACTGCGTCAAAAGCTGATCCGACCATAGAGTCAGTAGCGAGGTCGCTGGCGCTCGAAGACCACGGCGTGCCCTCAAGCGTCCCGCCAAATCTCATTGCAATCCTTTGGGCTGGCCATCCAAATCCCTGCGTAGGTCCCGCAAGTGCGCTCTGGCCCATGTTGTAGAACACGCTGTGAACGTCGTTGCCTTCGCCGCTTTGGCCTGTTGCTAAGCTCGTAAATAAGTCTGTCGCACCACTGAACGCATTGCCACCCAATGCATCGGCAAGAAAATCGTTCATACCCAACGCCTTCAGCCCGTTTGCTGCGCTAACCTTTGATGCTTCATTGGCGGCGCATTGAAACGGATTCTTCTTGTCTTCTCCAGACGGATCGATGAAATTGAGCGGGCTATCACCGACGTAGGCATACTCGTTTGGTCCGGCTGCAAGTCCGACAGGGTCCTCGGAAATGAATCTCCCGATTTGTGGGTTGTAGTACCGGGCGCGGAAGTAATTGAGTCCCAAGCCATCAGCTTCTCGCCCCGTGTAGGTGTAGTCGTTGCCGTTGGAGCCCGTGGCGCTAAGCACCCCGTAAGGCCCATAGCTATATGTGGTCTGCTCCGCCCCTGTCGAACTGGTCAGCGCCATCGTGCTGCGCAAGGCATCTGCAAGATAGCTGTAGGTTCCGGTCGAATCCGTCCGCTGGAAGCGCTCGTCGATGCCGCCGGTGAGCAGGTTCGCTGTCACCCCAGAGCCATTCTGTTCCTGCACCGGGTTTGGGCCATCGTAAAGGAAATTGGTGGTCGTCGACATTACGGTCCTGCCGGTGCGGCGCCCGAGCGGGTCGTAGCTGAACGTCGCGCCATTGCTGTCTGCAGATATCAGTCTGTTGCGCGCGTCCCAGACGTAGGAGTTCGTGCCGTCATTGAGCGTGTTGCCGTTCAGATCGTAGCTCATTGCCGCGGAGTCCCAATGCGTCAACTGATTGTCGGCATTATAAACCGCCGAGGAGACTGCTGCCGGCAACTGCTCAGTGGCTAAAGTGCCGCTTACGGCCACACGCCTGCCGGCAAGGTTGTAGCTGTATTCCAGATTGCCGATGCCAAGCGCACCGCCCTGTGAGAGGATGCCAAGAAGCCGCGATGAACTCTAAACCCTATTAAATCTGCGCTTCTGAGTGTGTGTTCCTCAACGTGCTCCACGTTGTTTCCCGAGTATGAATCTTGCCCGGTAGCGTGCCAATTTAGTAGCAGGTCATCCGCACGAAGCGGTGCGTTATTATTTCGGACGGCTTGCCCAACTCCTTTGTAGTTCCTGCTCCGTACCAACAAAGAAGCTTTCCGAGTGTTTGTTAGGCATACCAAACCCTGCCCATATCTCACCTCCGCCACCCCAATTGCTTACTCTAATCTCTCTGACCAACTTTCCTTCGCTGACGTATTCGTATCGATGGTATCTCCAGCCATCCTGGAGGAGGCTTGATGTACACGCTATCCCAGAAGCAGGGATAGTGATCACCAAGAATATATTTTCGTGTTCAAGTGGCGCGCACGATGGATCGTCATAACGCACGATAGCCCATCCTTTGTAATTGTCCGCAATTTTATACAGGAGAGACTTTTTTGGATTGAATATCAGAAAAACAAGACACAACAGGGCAACCATCAGTACAAGCAACCCGATGGCTGCATGATAGGCGATTTTTCTCATCCGATTTGGCTTCATCGTGTTCAATGAACGATGGGCATCAGCGGTGATGACCAAGGCGTTGGGAAGAGATCTCCAGGTCCGGTTCCAGCTGCTTGCGAATCATAATAATAGACCAGTTGAGGACCATTGGGCCCACCATACTGCCATATCTCAAGCGAAGGAAACTGTGTTCCCATTCCGTTAATGTTTGGTCCGCCTGGTCCGGGAGTAAAATCGAGATCGTAGCCAGCATCTGGCGCCGCTCCGAATCCTAATCCATCGCTGGCCCAGCAGTGGGCGCGAAATCCGTTCGATCCATTCTTTCGTCCTGAGAGCGGAGTTACGCCACATCCGTCACCCGCGGCCGGCCGAGAAATTTTGGGCGCAAGGTATAAAGATGACGTGCCGGGAAAGTACTGCGAATTCCATGAGCCGTCCGCATTTTGAGTGAGGAACTGCTGAGTTCTATAACTCCCTCCGTTGGAATCGGGGCCCCGGTTGTCTCCAGCAAATCCCCAAACGCTCTGCTCCGGAATGAAAGTGTCTATGCAGTAGGACACTCCAGGACCGCCGGGATCAGTACAAAGTCCAGAAGGATCAGAGTAACTAATCGGGTTGTTCCCGGCATATCCATAAAGATCGGGTCCGCTTCCCGCAAACCCCATCGGGTCTTCGGAGAGGAACCGTCCAGTCGCAGGGTTGTAGTATCTGGCCCGGAAGTAGTCAATTCCCAGACCGTCGGCCTCACGCCCAGTGAAAGCGTAGTCGTTGGTGTTTGAGCCCGTGGCGCTGAACCCTCCATACGGTCCATAGCTATACGTCGTCTGCTCGGCCCCAGTCGAATTGGTAAGCGCCGTCGTGCTGCCCAGAGCATCGGTCAGGTAGCTGTAGGTCCCTGTGGAGTCTGTCCGTTGGAAACGTTCGTCAACGCCGCCCGTTAGCAGGTTGGCGGTCACCCCCGAGCCATTTTGTTCCTGCACGGGGTTGGGTCCGTCGTAGACGAAATTGGTGGTCGTCGACATTACGGTCCTGCTGGCCCGGCGCCCGAGGGGATCGTAGCTGGGAACCTGGGGACAGACGGGACGTTCCCCACTGCCCCAAAACCCCTAGACTCCCGCCTCTCCTGTCAAGCCCTTCGCCGCCCAAACAACCCCGCCATCTCCGCCTTAAGTCCTTCCTTTTCTGATCTCTGACCCCTGATCTCTGATCTCTTCCAAGTTTGCCGATAATTACCCCCTTCCGGCGCAAAATGGTTCCATGATCAAGCCAGGGACCAAGGGACCAAGGGAACGCGGGAGCAACGAAAGCCGCCTCAGCACGAAGAGCTGGAAACTGGGAGCTGAAAGCTGCCTTTCCGTTCCCTCTTCCCCGACTCACCTCATCACTCATTCACTCGTTCACTCCTTCACTTGTTCCCTCATTCCCTGTCTTTCTGACCCCTGAACCCTGACACCTGAACCCTGCTCCAACACCCACCCCCCCATATATTCCGGACCCCACCCCCCATGCCGTTTTGTGAAACTGTGAAACTGTGAAACTGTGGAGCCTTTAGAATCAGCAGCTTGCGTCCACAGTTTCACAGTTTCACAGTTCTGTTTTTCGCTTTTGATTTTTTCGCGCTTCGAGCGAATAGCTGGGGGCCAAAAGCTCAGAGCTTTTTCCTGTTTTTAGTTTTTTCGTTTTCGGCGGAGATTTGTCGCCGAATTGTCCGCCGCAGCGACGATGAGACGCCATCAAAATGAAACTTCAGCCAGAGCGCCGTTGAAAGTCGAGTAAGATGCGGCTATTGGATATTCCCGTTATTGGAGGTTCCCGTGCTGAAGAATGATTTCAAAATTATTGGAATTGTCTTTCTGGTCGAGCTTTGCCTATCTGGCGCGGCGAGCCAGGCAAGGGCGCAGGCAAGCCAGGCGCCGGCGCAGGCAGAGAAGGCTGCGTATGCGGCCATGGCTCCGCTGGATGCGTATTTGATCGCCGACGAGAGTTCGGAGATCGCGCTGGCTCGCAGTGCCGCTCCGAAATCGATCGCGGAAGAAGCCGAGGTGATGGTGCTTGGCAAGACAGGCTTCACGACCGCAGTGAAAGGGACAAATGGCTTTGTCTGCATTGTGGAGCGGTCATGGGCCCAGGCCACCGACGACCCGGAGTTCTGGAACCCCAAAATGCGCGCCCCCAATTGCTTTAACGCGGCGGCCGCAAGAACTTTTCTGCCCATCTTTCTGATGAAGACACGGCTCGTGCTCGAAGGAAAATCGAGAGCAGAAATCCTCGCGGCGACGGCTGCGGCGCTGGATGCGAAGGAACTGCCCGCGCTGGAGCCGGGAGCCATGTGCTACATGATGTCGAAGCAGCAGTACCTGAACGACGGCGTCAAGAACTGGCACCCGCACGTGATGGTTTTCGAGCCCGGGGACGCGGCAAAGAGCTGGGGAGCCGACAAGGATGATTCGCCGATTTTCTACTCGAATGACCCTCAAGAGCGGGTGACCGTCTTCATGTTCTGGGAGGGCAACTGGTCCGATGGGTCGCCTGGCCCGGCGATGGAGCACTGACGCCGCATCGCCACACATCCAGCGGAAGGAGAGAATGACTTTCGTTAGTTTGACACGCCTCAGAATCCGCTCCTTTCGATTTGTTCCGCTCTTCGCGCTTTACACCTGGCGAGCGCTGAGGCAGATCCGTCGCGCAAGCGGATTTCAGACCGGCGCACTCCTGGCCGATCGAAAGTGGACCTTCTGGACCATCACGGCCTGGGACAGCGAGGAGAGTATGCGGCAGTTCATGGTCTCGGGGGCGCACAAGACCGCGATGCCACATCTTTTGGAATGGTGCGATGAGGCGTCAGTAGCCCACTGGACGCAGCCCGAGACCGAGGTGCCGTCCTGGATTGAAGCCGACAGGCGCATGCGCGAAGGCGGCCGCTCCTCGAAGGTGAAAAATCCGAGCCCACAGCATGCCACCCTGAGCTTCAGGGCTCCACGCACGACCGGCGGCGCGAAGATCGCTCGATCCTAAGTCCTCAAATGCGAGAAGCGCGGTTCCGCGGATGATTCGTATAAACTGGAGTGAGCGAGCCCAAGTTCTCTTCTAGCCCACCCAAGCAGAGCTTGGATGGGGCACCCCAAAAGGGAGCGAGGAGTGAGCAGCGGCCGCGACCGTTGAAGCCGTCCGCCGCGGCGGATGAGTGCAGAGACACACACAAAAGGAGACAAACTTCACTGATGGCCAAAATTGCCAAAACGGGTGACCGCAAGAAGGTAATGGACACGACGAAGTCGACTGACTGTCCGAAGTGCAACAAGCCCACGCGTATCGTCAAGCGCGTGAAAGATCGGGAGCGCGGCGTCCCTGGCGGAGTGTATATTTCGTGCTCCGCATGCGAGTTCTACGAAAAGCTTTAAGCGTTGCTTGAAGTTTGGTCTGCGAGAAGGTCCGGCGATGACAGGCTGTTACGAAACTCGAAATCGAGAGCATATATAGGGTCTGCAATTCGCGCAAGACACTACAGATTTTAGTCAATATTCAAGATTTTCTGGTTTCGTAACAGCTTGGATGAGCCGGGCTTTTTGCGTTTGAACCGCGCGTCAGTCTGTAGCGACCCAACTCCAATCCTCGCTATTCCGCTACCCAACCGCTGGATTTTCGGAACCTCTTATAGACTCATTGCGTACTCCACCTACAGGAGAACCGAATGAAGAGCTTTATTCGCCTCACCCGCCTCGCGGCATTGCTTTGCCTGACTGGCTCGCTCAGCCAGGTGGCCGCACACGCTGCGTCGAAAGACACCTCGGGCGCCATCGTCATCGTCTTCAAGGATGGCCACCGCCAGAGCTTCAACCTCTCTGACATCGATCGTGTCGAATTCGCGGGAGGAGCTTCCTCCGCTTCCGCGGACAGCTACAGAGTTCCCAGCCGCGGCCGGTTCATCGGCAAATGGGAGTGCGGCGACGGGCAGGGAAATAACTTCTACATCACACTGAACGAGGATGGCACAGCCCACAGGTCAATTGGCGAAGTGAACGGCCGCTGGGAGTATGTTGACGGCGAGGCTCACATCACGTGGGACGACGGCCGCCGGGATGCGATTCGCAAATCCGGACCGCAGTACTTCAAGTTTGCCTACGGGGAGGGCAAGTCGTTCACTGACGACCCTGACAATGTGGCCCACGCGCGCAACACGGCGGCCGGCCCAGCCTAGGCTACAGGGCTCTTATAGCGCTCCAGCCATCTCCTTAAGCACCGCCTGTGCGGCTTCGGCGGGATTTGGCGCCTGTGTAATGGGGCGGCCGACGACGAGGTAGCTGGCGCCGTTGCGGATGGCGTCGGCGGGAGTGGCAATGCGTTTCTGGTCGCCTATATCGGCGCGGGCGGGGCGAATGCCGGGGACGACCAGAATTCCTTCGGGGCCGGTGAGATCGCGCAAAGCGGCGACCTCCTGCGGTGAGCAGACGAAGCCGCGAATGCCGGCCGCGAGACACATGTTCGCCAGAAGCTCAACTTGATCGGCGGGCGAACGTTCAACTCCGGCCGCTTTGAGCGCCGCAGCGTCCATGCTGGTGAGTACGGTGACGGCGAGGAGCTCGGGCGGGTTGGCGACGACGTCGAGCGCTTCGCGCGCGGCGGCCAGCATCGCCGGACCTCCGGCCGAGTGAACGGTCACCATGCGCACGCCCAAGGTTGTGGCCGAGCGGACGGCTCCGGCGACCGTGTTGGGAATGTCGTGGAACTTGAGGTCGAGAAAGACGGAGTGGCCGCGCGCGATGAGAGGCTCGATGGCGGCGGGGCCAGCAGCGGTAAAAAGTTCCAATCCCACCTTGAACCATTGGCAGGTTCCTTCGAGACGTTTCACCAACTCATCCGATGCGGCCGCGCTGGGCACGTCGAGCGCGACGATGAGGCGCTGGCGCGCGGTGTCAATTTTGTCCGCAACGGGGACTTTGTCCGCGTGGGGCGAATGCGCGCCCGAGAACGTTGGATTCAGCCGATCGGAGATGGGCATACTTCGATCCTAACGGATTGCCGATGGGGGAAAGTTGATTTTCGTGCCAGATAAGATTGTCGGCTTCCGAGCAGCAACGTGGCTTACCACAATTATCGGGCTATCAGACTCGCATGCGCGGCCACGATCTGCCATCGCTCCTGTTGTGAACGCGCCCACACTCGTGTAAAGCGGAAATCTCCATTTGCAGGAGCGCCCTGATATGTTCCGGACAGCTGCATTCGAACCGAAACCACTGCTACGTAGCCCAGAACTCTTACATGTTGTTCAGATGGTTCCAAACTCGCGATTTTGAGCGCACCTGAGCGATAGGCAGCGAGATCGTCGTCTTTGCCTAGCAGCTGCCCCAGATGATTCGTGAAAATCAGCTCTGGGGCTATAAGGTCGCTTAGAGCGGCAACATCGGAACTGAGCATCGCGAACCTGAGTTGGTCTTCTGCATCCACGATCTGCGCCTGTAAAGGAATGTGCATGGGACCTCTCTATTTCACACGGCTTTATTCTCAGTGGTGAGCCGACTATATTATCGCCGCCGGGCTTGGCGGTCCGGGTTTGGTGAGTTTGCTCAAGCCAAGAAGAAGGGCACCGTGAGAGATACGATAGATAGGAAGGGAACCGGCGTTGAGGGTGGGCTCGTTGCGCATGCGCTCGTGGATGATCGGGATCCTATGGTTGGCCGCGGCCGGCGCAGCCCGGGCGGCGGGCGTGGATACCAACCCGATGAACTATGACCCGCAGGTTCGCGCCGCATTCAAGGATTTCTACAATCTGGATTACACCGGGGCGGTTGAGCTCCTCGAGCGCTATCACGGCGAGCATCCGGGCGATCCGCAGGCCACGGCGTACCTGGTGGACGCGCTTGTGTTCCAGGAGCTTTACAACGAGGATTTGCTTGACACGACGTTCTACGCCAACGACGGTTTCCTGACCGGGCGCCACGCCACCGTGGAGGACGAGAAGAAACGCGACCAGATTTTTGCGCTTGCGGATGAGGCTGTGGAGGAGGCGGACTGGCGGCTGAGCCAGAACGCGAACGATGTGAATGCGCTGTTTGCGCGCGCCTGGGTGCGCAGCCTGCGATGCACCTATGTGGCGATGGTGGAGCGGGCCTATGGCACGGGGTTCCACCTGGCGACGAAGGCCAGGGACGACGCCGCGCGCGTGCTGGAGCTGGACCCGAATTATGTGGACGCGAAGCTGATCACGGGGGTGTACGAATACGTGGTTGGAGCGCTGCCGTGGCCCTTCAAGCTGATGATCGGCTTTGCCGGGATTACGGGATCGAAGGCGACGGGCCTCGAGATGCTGCGCGACGATGGAGAGCGCGGCGTGTTGACCGGACTTGATGCGCAAACGGCGATTGCTCTTTTTCTGCGCCGCGAGGGGAAGTACGACCAGGCCATCCAGATGGTGCTGCAGCTGAAGAACGAGTATCCGCACGACTTTCTTTTTTGCCTGGAAGAGGCGAACCTGCGCAAGGATGCAGGCGAGGGCATGCGAGCCGTGGATGTGTACAGGCAGATTCAGGCCGACAACGCGAGGCCGGGCTACTTTGCCGAGGCGCGAATGGAGCTGGCCGACTTTGGGCTGGGCGACGCCGAGCGCGGCCAGCGCCACTACGATGAGGCGGCGGAGGCCTACGAGCAGGCTGCAGCGACGCCCGGCGCGGGGCTGGAACTCAAGATCCGTTCGCTGCTCGATGCCGGAGAATGCCGCGATGTGAGCGGGCAACGCCAGCTTGCGTTGCGGAACTACCAGGCGGCGATCGACGCGGGGCCGAACACCTCGCGCGCTGACCAGGCTCGGCGGTACCTGAGATCACCGTACAGGGGAAACTGAGAGGCAGGGACCGCGGGACTACGGGACTGCGGGACTTGGGGACCAGGGATTCGAGAACGGGAAGCGCGGTGGAACCAGACCGGGCGCGGATTCGTATGATAAGAGCAGCGGGCCTGTTCCTCGGGAGGGATTGATCATGGCGGCGTACTGTCAGAATTGTGGAAATGGATTGCATCCGAGCGCGCGATTCTGCACGGGATGCGGGACGGTTGTGCCCATGGCTAACGCGATACCGGGCCGGCCGTTGCTGCGGCCCCACGTGGGACGCATGATTGGCGGCGTTTGCATGGCGCTGGCGCAATCCAACGGCTGGGACGTGTCCGTGGTCAGGATTCTCGCGGTGGTGGGCTTCTTCTGCTCGAGCGGGCTGGTCGGCGTGGCCTACGTGGCCGCGTGGATCGGGATTCCCGAAGAGATGCCACCGTATCCTGGGCCGTATCCGGGCGTGTATCCTCCACAGATGTAGCCGGCTCAGGTGTGCTGGCTCAGATATAACCGGCTCGGAATTGACGGGCTCAGGTGTGCTGGCTCAAAATTAGCCGGCTCTGGTGTGCTGGCTCGGATATAACCGGCTCAGGTGCGACTGGCTCAGATATGAACGGCGAGTACGTTTCCGGCGACGCCCGATTGAGTTTCAACGACGCGGGCGAGGGGTTGCCGGTTGTCCTGCTACACCCCACACCGCTCGACCGCAATTATTGGCGTCCGCTGACGCGCGAGCTTGCGGGGATA
>Ga0208190_1000974_pt1 | contig 10724 bp, 10 predicted proteins | sample June2015DPH_13_1_FD_184708 | JGI IMG/M metagenome (GOLD analysis project Ga0208190, IMG submission 184708) | Peatland microbial communities from SPRUCE experiment site at the Marcell Experimental Forest, Minnesota, USA - June2015DPH_13_10... | ecosystem: Environmental > Terrestrial > Soil >... | reverse complement strand
GTGGCGACGGAACGGCTAGTGGAGGATCTGACGGAATATTGCCGGGAGCAGCGGATTGAGCGGATTAGCGAGTTGACGGGGGGAATGCTGACGGACTGATGGTCTTCGCTTTTGGGGGGCGGGTGGTCTTGGGATCGTGAGTGCTATGGCGATGTTACAACAGCAATGCGTCCGAGCCCCGCCGACTCTGTGGTTTTCATTGACTTGCCCGTTTCACCGACGTAAGATTTGCCCCTGATGGTCGTTGAACCACATCGCACTACCGCATCGTCGAGACGCTCGGCGGCGGTGCTGTGGGTTTCGTGTAAAAGGCCAGACATGAGCACCAGGTTCAATCAGCATTGATTTTCAGTTCCAATCGCCACGAAATTGGAGGTTAGATGAAGGCTAGCCGCATTGTGCTCGTATGCCTTGCCTTGCCGTTCGCGCTTCACTTCTGCCTGGCACAAGCAAAGGACGCACCGGGATGCAAGGACTCCCCACTGATCGCGCGTTTTCCCGGGTCCATAATCTACGAATGCGAGAACATGCCCGACAAGTCCTTCACTTTCACCGATCTCGGCACCAAACACGAAGACAAGGCCATCGAGGGCGAGTATCACTACCTCTGGTACAACGAACCAGCAAGCGCTAGCCCCGCGCAGGTAAACCGCAATCTCGTCACCGCCTTCAAAACGGCCGGATACACCTTCCTCAAGAACAACGGTAACGGCCAATTCACCGCCCATATGGGGAAGACCTGGATCGAAGTGGATGTGACGAACGGCGACAACTATAAACTGCACATCGTGACTGAAACCGCGCTGACCCAGGATGTCGTCGCCAACGCCGCTGACCTCTCCACCGGCATCACCGGCGTCGGGCACATCGTCGTCAACGGCATCCTCTTCGACACCGGCAAAGCCGACGTCAAGCCTGAATCCGACTCCGCCCTCCAGGAAGTCGCCAAGCTGCTCAAGGGGAAGCCGTCCCTTAAGGTCTACGTCGTCGGACATACGGATAATGTCGGCGGCCTGGCCGCCAACCTGGATCTCTCCAAGCGCCGCGCCGCGTCAGTCGTACAGTCGCTTACCGCAAAATATGGAGTGTCTGCCGCCCAACTCCAGTCCTTCGGCGACGGCCCCTATGCGCCGGTGGCGTCCAATCACTCCGAGGACGGCCGGGCGCTCAATCGCCGCGTCGAATTGGTCGAGCAATAGGAAAGACCACGCCTCGACAATGTTGACGAAATCGCGTTAGCGCACAGAACCCCGCCAATGAGTGTAACCGGGGCCTATAGCGCTCACAACCAGTAGGGCCAGTCAGGATAACTGGTCATGTCGGGTCCGGCGAAAGGATTCAGGGTAGGTGCAGGCTATCGTCCGCTGGCGTGCCAGATGGAGCCTGGGGACTGGTAATTGAGGCCTTCGCCCCAGACGATGTGGGTATCGCCGTGGTTGTCGATGGTCATGCCGAAATAGTCGCCGAATGGAAACAGGAAGCCTTCGGGCTTGATGTACTTGTAGCCAGGCACATAGCCGGAGACGCGAATTTCATCCGCCCAGGTCGCTCCGCCGTTGCTGGAGCTGCGGTAGTAGGTATTCCAGTAAAGCGTGTTGCGGGAATCCGTGGTTGGAGCAGTAGCCATCCAGGCAATTCTCACGTCGCCGTTGTTAACGGCAGCAATTGCGGGAAAAGCATGTTCCGCATTCGGCGTCGAGGATGAGACGTTGACTCGCGGCAGCCAGTTTTCGCCCGCATCGGTCGATGACGAAAAGTAAATCTGCTGCGCTCCCATGGCTGTGCGGCCCGCATTCCAGAGCGCGTACAAAGTGCCGTCGCTGTCGGAGGTCATGGCAATCTGCGCGCCCAGGAACCCCTCGCCGCAGTCTTCATCTTTGCAGTCGGGAGACGAGGCCGAGGTGTCGAGGAGCTTCGAGGTCCAGCTCTTGCCTGCGTCGGCGGACTTGGAGACGTAGATATTCACCGAGCCGCGCGCGCCTCCGGCTTTGGAATACGACGCCCATGCAAGATAGGCGCTGCCTGCGGGGTCGACCGTAGCCGAGCCTAAGAGCGACCAGCCGGGACGGCTTTCGGCATTGACGCGGGCGGGTACAAAGCTGCGGCCTCCGTCCTGCGAAGCGGCGACCCAGACTTCTTCTTCGTGATTGAAGGAGATGTAGACGTTCTGACCGCGAACGGCGAGGGCAGGCTTGTCGAGTTCCTCATCGCTGCGTGCAGCGATCGTGAAAGTCCAGGTGGCTCCGGAATCGGCCGACTTCGCGAGCATCACCTGGCGTTTCTTATTCTCGAGCCAGGCGGCGAAAACCGTGCGACGATCGGCAGGATCGACGGCAATCTGGGCATCGAATTGGCCGGCGCCGGAATCGAGCATGATGTGCGGGGCCTGCCAGGTCTTGCCGTTATCGTTGCTGACGATCAAAAGCATGGTAGGAATGCGGCAGTCGTCGCAATCGGGCACCGCGCCATAGTGCGGGTAGAGAGTGTAAACGCGGCCCGAGCCGTCGGCGGCCACGGCTGGCTCCCACTGGTCGCCTGTGGTAAGGCCGATGCGTTTCTGCGCAGAGAACTGCGCTGGCGCGGCCCAGGCGGCACTGGCAAGGGCAACGAGCCCCAGTATCAGGACGAATTTGGACACAAGTGGGCGCACTTTTATGAGGGTTGGGGGCAGTACAGGAACCCTAGCGTATGACTTTAACCCGAAGCCAAAGGTGGGTCAATGGGATAGGGTCATTTTGGTGACCAATGGTTCCACTCGCCAGAAGACAAAAGGCTCAAACCGCGGAGCACCCGGAGGAGCACGGAGGAGATTTAAGGCGGCTTTCTTCTAGTATGGTAGAATATTGAGGTAGATTGGTAGACATCCTGTGAGCCTGAACATCAAGAACGAGGAAGCGCACGAACTCGCGCAGCAGTTGGCGAAGGCGACGGGCGAAAGCATGACAGAAGCGGTCACGCAAGCGGTTCGCGAGCGTCTTCATCGAGTTCGCGGGGAACGCGGCGGCGGTCTTGCGCAACGCTTATTGAACATTGGGAAGGACTGTGCAGCTCACCTGCAAGAGCCTTTTCGAACCGTGGATCACGATTCCCTGCTTTATGACGAGAAGGGATTGCCGCGATGATTCTGGACACTTCGGCGGTGATTGCGATTCTGCGTGACGAACCGGAAGCGATCAGGTTCGCCGAGACAATCGAGAACGCCACGCATCGGCGTGTTTCCGCAGTGAATTATGTTGAAGCCGCTGCGGTGATTGATGGAAGCCGTGATCCCATCGCCAGCCGCCGTTTCGATGAGTTGCTTCGAGAAGCAGAAGTGGCGATTGAGCCGGTCACCGAGAATCAGGCGCGAATGGCGCGCGCTGCCTACCGCGATTTCGGCAAAGGCAGCGGGCATCCGGCAAGACTGAATTTTGGCGATTGCTTCGCGTATGCACTGGCGAAGGCAAAACGGGAGCCGCTGCTGTTCAAAGGCGAGGACTTCGCACACACGGATGTTACGCGCGTGTTGCCGTGATTCTGCTCTTCAAGGCAATTGTCGAGTTCTTGCCATTGACCAAATGCAGATCCCTCGCTTTGCTCGGGATAACAGAATTTGAGAGAAATGCGAAGTCCTCAAGAAACCGCGGTCAGCAAAATGGGAGCGGCGGCGGTAATGACCAGAGTGTGCTCAAAATGGGCGGAAAGTGAGCGGTCGCCGGTGCGGAGCGTCCAACCATCTTTGTCGGTAAACACGCGGCCAGCGCCGCTGGAAATGATCGGTTCCACAGTGATGACCAGGCCTTCGTTCATGACCTGGAGGGCTTGCGGGTCGGGATAATTGGGAACGTGCGGCAGTTCGTGGATGGTGCGGCCAATGCCGTGGCCGCCTAGCTCGCGGATCACCGTGAATCCGGACTTGCGGACTTCCCGTTCCACGACTTTTCCAATCTCGTTCACCTGGAATCCGGCACGGGCAACGAGCATGGCCTGGTGAAAAGCCTGCTCGGCGCAGAGCATTAATTTCTCGGCCTGATCGCTGATCTTGCCGACCGGAACTGTGATCGCGGCATCGGCCATAAAGCCGTCTTTTTCAACCGTGACATCCAGCTTCACCAGATCGCCTTCTTCGAGCGTGCGGTCGCTGGGAATTCCGTGGACGGCTTCGTCGTTGATGCTGATGCAACTCGCGCCCGGAAACTTGTAGACCATGCGAGGAGCGGAGCGGGCGCCGTTCTGCTCCATCACGCGGGCGCCAACGTCGTCCAGATATTGCGTGGAAACGCCGGGGCGGACTTCGGCCTTCATCGCGTCGAGCATGAGGCGCACGATGCGGCCAACGGCTTTCAAGTAAACAAGCTCCTGCTCATCCTGGATACACACGAGGGGATTCCTTTCGCGACGACCGGCCCATGATTAGAAGCTATCGCATTCCCGAGGCTTTGGGAAACTGCGTTAGTTCCGTGGTGATCCCCAAGAGCTTCAACCACAGAGGGCACAGAGACCACGGAGAAATACCAGCAGACTAGAACTGGTCTCATCAATATAATCATGGTGAGGGCCGCATCCATGCCTAATCTTTTGTCTGTTTATTCTGCCAACTCACTTGTTGTTCCCGCTCTGGCAGTTGCTGCCATCGCGATTGGTGTTACCGTGCGAGTGTGCCTGCTGTCTAGCCCGAGAACACATTGGTTCTGGCGTTCCTTCTTCAAGACACGCCATCCACAGAAAAATTAAAACTGAGACACTACCCCAGTTCTTTGTTCTTTAACTGCGGATGGGCTGAAAGGTAAACTGGCGTCCTGCAAGCGAGTCGCCGATCCAGGGGCCTCGCAGATTGAAACGCGGGGCCTCATTTCTTTTAGGAAAGCCCGCATTTTTATTGGCCCCGAACGGCACGGCTGAAGCCGTGCCCTACCCAAAACCATTTATGAGACCAGTTCTAATGCGCGCCATGGTTCGAACCTGGGCGTACTCGCAGAAAAATCTGGAAGGAAACAGGGTTGGCGCCATAGGACACGTTAAGAGCCGCGGGCTTCGAATAGAAAGTGACATCCGCGCCTAATGCGAGCCGCCAGAGCCGATTCTGAATGAGATCGCGATCACCTCCAAACGTGTAGGCCCCGATACGAAAACTCGGAGAGGATGGATCAGCGGGGAAGAGTTCATCCTTGTCGACGAGTTCCACGCGCGAGAACGCGCAGTTCTTCGACTGGAAGGTGAGAGTGCTTTCGAGCACATAGCCGTTGAGATTGTGATCGTCGAATACCTTGTGGACCCGGCCCCATATCAAAGATGTAGACCAAGATCCGCTCGCCAGCTTTCCTTTGGTGAAGTTGCGGACATATTCGACCGACGCCGTCTGGCGGCGCTGGCTGCCGGGTTCGAGGGCTTCGGGATGCTCGAGACGTCCGAAGCTGTATTGGGCGGTCCAGTTCGGCGATGGTGCAATGCTCACACGCGTTGACCAGGAGTCGAGCGGAGCAAACTGGATGGAATAGCGCTTTTCATCGGGCTCGCGGCCGTTGAATAGCGATCCTTCGACTTTGAAGCGAGCGAAGACCAAGCCGGTGGTGAGGACTCCGAAGCTGATGTGGGTGGAATCCTGCAGGTGGTGCGACAGCGGCGCCATGGGCAATTCGGAGGCCGAGGCGCGGTGCACATAGGCCACGGGGCCGAGCGCAGGCTCGCCGGCAGCGGCTCCGTAAAAAAGCCACGAGAATCTGTGGTCGCCGGGCCGTCCGAGAGGGCGCTGATAATCAAGAGCCAGTTCGGAGAAAACGTTGTGGGGATGCTGGTGATCGACGAGTGGCTGGCCGTGGTAGGTTTCGCCGGTTTGGAAAAGCTCGGGAAATCCGGGATGCGGCGAGGTCAATGACTCAGCAGAAAACATCTCACGAAACAGCAGAGTACCGCTCCAGAGTTTGTGTTGCTCCATCAGCATGAGCCAATTCACGGACTCAGCCTTGCCTTCGCCGCGTGGGCCGCCAGCTTTATTGAAGTCAACGAACACAACCCCGTGCGCCATTACATCCCAACCGCCGAACGATTTTATCCATGAATCGATCGTGGTGGCGGCGGGCTGCCAGCCTGTGCCGGAGCTGACGTGGGCGGATGGCATCCAAGGCGGCTGAGACGCGTCCATGGTCATGCCGGGCATGTTCATTTCGTCATGCATGGCCTGACCCCTCTGATCGGACCCCTGCGGATGAGGATCGACCTCTTGCGCGGCAAGCCGCAATAACAGCACGTTGACGATGAAGAAACAAGAAAGCAAACGACGCACGTTCCACTCCTCAGGCATTGGTTGACTAAGCTAAAAAAGGAAGGGCCGCGAGCGAGGTTAGACGCGCAGCGAAACCGCGCCGGAAAGCGTGGCCGAGTGGAACGCAGGATATTCGAGAACGGCTGAGATCAAAGTCGACGAAGGTTCGAAGAGAGCGAGGGCCTGCTGATCGAACTGGGCATCTGGTCGCAGCGATTGGGAAACTTGCAGAATAGCCACATCATGACCTGTGACACAGCAATCATGAGTTGGGGTCTGGGGCGTGTTGCGGCTGTGCTCGTGGCAGCCCGACGGACGACCACCCGATTTGACGGATGGGAAGCGTCCTTGCGCTAGCGCCCATGATCCCGCTGCTGTTGCGGCGATCAACAGAACTATAAGGACTTTGGATCTCAGGCTCATTGGCTGTTCTAGAACTTGGATGTCGCTCGCGATGCCGAGGACGCTCGTCCCCCACACATTTCTTATGATCCCGTAATTTTCACGCGCAGTTCTTCGGGCAAGCGCTCCCGGATCTCAGCGGGGAGACGATCATGCACGTGGCGCGCTCCCAGCTTCGCTACGTCGACAACTGCCATGGGCGCAGGGGTGGCGACGGCGACGATGAGCCAAATCAAGGCGGAAAGCGCGAAGCCGACAAGAGCGCCGACCTCAAGCCAGAAGGTGTGGCGCGGCTCAAAGTGACGGATGGCGGCGAAGGCCAGTAGAAAGACACCGGCGGAAGCCGACGCAAGCACGATCAGGGAAATATCAATGATGCGATGGATCTTCTGGCGGCTGCGGCAGTGCTCGCAGGTGGCGAAATGGAGCTCGTAGTCCCCGCGCATCTCCGGAGCAAGGCCGGAGATGTCATACCGCCATCCCGCAAGGATCTTCCCTACGATCGGTTCAACACAGTCATTCATAGGAGGTCACGGCCCAGGTTAAAGCCGGATAGGCACCATGGCTTCGGTTTGGGAAGCCAGCAGCACACGATTGCTCCAGAGCCCCTGACGGGCGCGCAGAGCCTGTTCTGCTGATGCCCGCGCGACTTCGGGATGGTTATTTTGTTCAGATAAATGCGCCAACACAACGTATTCAGCAACTCCATCATAGTCGCTGGAGAAGAATTCCGCGAGTGAGTCGTTTGACAGATGGCCCACGCGGCTCATGACGCGCTGCTTTACCGACCACGGGTAAGGACCGGAGCGCAACATTTCAACATCATGATTCGACTCCATGAGTAATACGTTGCAGCCGCGGAGATGGTTCCGAACGCTGGCGGGCATATAGCCCAGGTCAGTGGCGAAGCCGATCTTGATTCCTTCGGCGCGGAAGGTGAAGCCGACGGGATCGGCGGCGTCATGGGGGATGGTGAAGGGTGAAACCTCGATGTCGCCGACGCGGAAACTGCGGCCGGCAGAAAAATGCTCGGTTCTCGGGAGCTCAGGTACTTTGCCTTCTTCGTCGCGCATGGCGCGGTTCCATGCGTGATGCGTGCCTTCGGTTAGAAAGACGGGTATCTTCAGTTTTGTTGCGAGGCGCTGCAGTCCCGCGACGTGGTCGGAATGCTCGTGAGTGATCAGAATGGCGGAGATGTCTTCGGTGCGCTCGCCCAGGCCCTTCAGGCGCTTGAAAGTTTCGCGACCGGATAGACCAGCGTCCACAAGAATGCGGGTTGAGCTGCTGGCTACAAGCGAACAGTTCCCACGACTGCCGCTGGCCATCACCGACACCGACACTGCCATATGGCGTTAGCTTACGCTGATGGGCTGTGGAAACGGGAGTGAATTATGTGGGACCGGGACCTTTGAGGCCAGACCAAAACCTTGGATAGACTCCCCTTCAGTTTGGCCGCTACATACCTTAGATCGGCAACACGCTTCCGATTCTCAAACGCTTTAAGAAGCGAGCAGCAATACGCTAGAATTCGCTGCGATCACGCTACGGCGGTTCTTGGATCGGAAATCGTCAAGACACTTTCTTGGCGTTGCTTAGAGAAACGCCGGTTGCGAGCGAGAATTGAGGCTCCTGTGAAACTCCGCTCCTCAGTGCCTGGTATTGCCGCTGTCATACTTGTGATTTTTTCGAGTTTGCTGAGTGCATACGCACAGCAAACAGCCGCGGAATCTGCACGCATCGACCGCCTGGTTGCGCTCGCCAAATTGTGGGCGGCAGTAAAGTACTTCCATCCGTATCTTGCATATCGAGACATTGACTGGGACAAGGCGCTCGTCACAGCGATCCCGAAGGTCAATGCTGCGCGGGATCGCGCAGAGTACGCCGCCGCCGTCGACGGTATGCTGGGCGAACTCGGTGATCCCATCACGCACGTGATCAGTGTTTCGGCTGCTGCCCTGACAGCTTCCTCGCCATCCGCGGAACGGCAGCCCGCTTTCCGGAAGACCGCGGACGGGGTGCTGGTCGTCTCGATGACGAATTACTCAGACTTCCAGGATTTTGTCGGAACCGGGGAAAAATTGGAGGCCCTGAAAAAAGAGTTCCCCGCAGCGACGGCCGCAGTGTTTGACCTGCGTCCTGCATCGCCGCCGTCCGACGCCGACCGAGGGATGGCGGCGTATGGTATCTCTGACAGCGGTCTGCCGGGCGCCCTGACCACCGTACCTCTCGAGATGCCGAGCGAACGTCGTCGCATGCACATTGGTTACCCTCCGCAGGACGGCACGACCAGCGGCAGCTATAGTTCGGGCTTTTACGTCGAAGGCCGTCAAGGTATCAAGCCAGCACCGGGCGCAAGAAATATTCCGGTGGTTTTTCTGATTGGCCCCCAGGCGGACTTGCCCGAGATGGCATTGGGTTTTCAAGCGTCGGGGCGAGGCGCAATTGTTGCGGAGGGATCGTCCAGCGACGACGCCACGGTTAGTACGCTCGTTGTCAACCTTCCCGACGGCGTGCAGGCGCAAATGCGGTTGGGCGAACTGGTTTACGGAGACGGGACAAGCGGATTCGCTCCCAACGTGGTGGTACCGGCTTCGGGATTGAAAGGCGATCAGAATCCTGCGTTACAAGCGGCGATCGAATTTGCAAAGAGTGGCAAATTTTCGTCGCCGTCCCGATCGAAACTGGCGGAGCGTGCAGCGCCGCTGCTGGATAAGACCTATGACGATATGGCGTACCCGGCGCCAGAATATCGCGTCCTCGGGGCGTTTCGCATCTGGGCAGTCATCGACTATTTCTTTCCCTATAAGGAGTTCATGGGTGAGGACTGGGATGAGACGCTGCGTCAGTTTATCCCGCGAGTGGAGGGAGCCAAGGACGCTCTCGACTACAACCTGGCAGTCGCTGAGATGGTAACCCATATCCACGACAGCCATGGAGCCGTCACCAGCCCCGTCCTTCGAAACTATTTTGGAAATGCCAGCGCACCCGTGCGCGTGCGAATGATCGAGGGTCTCCCGGTGATCACCGCGTTTACGAATGCGCAGGCGGCGAAAGATGCCGGGCTTGAAATCGGTGACGTGATCCTGAAGGTTGATGGAGAGGATGCCAGCAGCAGAATTGCAGAGCGGCTGAAGTATACGGCTCACTCCACACCTCAGGCGGGGATGTATGTCGCTGCGCAAAGAGCCATCGCGCGAGGACCCAAGGATTCCACCGCAACCATTACTGTCCGCGACATTCATGACCAGGTGCGAGAAATCAAAGTGGCGAGGAAAACCGAATACATGCCCAAGACAGCGGGCGACCGCACCGGCGATATTTTGCGAGTGCTGCCCGGCAACATTGGATATGCCGACCTCGATCGCCTGCCGGTGTCGCAGGTGGACGAGATGTTCGAGAAATTCAAAAACTGTCCCGCCATTATCTTTGACGATCGCGGTTACCCGCAAGGAACGGGTTGGCCGATCGCCCCGCGCCTGACGGACAAAACCGATGTAGTGGCCGCGCTGTTTAAGCGACGAGATCCGATGTCGCCCGATCTTCCCAACGGCGAGCTTTCCAGTTCTCAGGAGGTTTCAACATTCCTGCAACGGCTGCCGCCTACCGACAAATGGCGTTATCACGGGCTGACGGTGATGTTGGTCGATGAGCGTACGATCAGCCAGGCCGAGCATACAGGGTTGTTTTTTGAGGCGGCAAACGGCACACAATTCATAGGTAGCCCCACCGAAGGGGCCAATGGCGACGTCACAAATTTCTCGGTGCCGGGAGGCATTCACGTGTACTTCAGCGGTCAAGGAGTCTGGCATGCCGACGGGCGTCAACTGCAGCGGCTAGGTCTGCAGCCAACCGTCGAGGTGCGGCCTACGCTGGCGGGAATCCGTGCCGGTAAGGATGAAGTGCTCGACAAGGCGATTGCGATCGTAAAGAGCAAGCTGCGATGAGAGGCACACTCTAGACATCGAGTCTGGCGGCGACTTGGTAAGGCTTGTTTCCACGTCGAAAGAACCAAAGAGGTTCACTTCTTCGGAAACAGGTTGTCGACGACACCGCGGGCGATTGCTCCGCCGTAGGCGCCGGC
>Ga0208190_1000971_pt1 | contig 10759 bp, 8 predicted proteins | sample June2015DPH_13_1_FD_184708 | JGI IMG/M metagenome (GOLD analysis project Ga0208190, IMG submission 184708) | Peatland microbial communities from SPRUCE experiment site at the Marcell Experimental Forest, Minnesota, USA - June2015DPH_13_10... | ecosystem: Environmental > Terrestrial > Soil >... | reverse complement strand
GCACGTGCAAGGCAAGCTGGAATTGATGATGGGGCCCATGCGCAGCAACAAGACCGCCGAACTGCTGCGCCGCGCCGATATGCGCCGCCAGTACGCCAAGCAACACGTCCTGGTGCTCAAGCCCAGTGACGACACCAAAGGCGGACCGGGCGTGGTCGAGAGCCGCAATCCCAACGGCGGCGGCAAAATGAGCGCCATCGAGTTTAAAGCCACGAACCCGTGGGAGGTGCTCGGCCAAATCCGCGACACCGAGCAGAAGATCGGCAAGCGCGTGGAGTGTATTGCCATCGACGAGGGCCAGTTTGTCGATCAGCTTTTTCTCTTCGTCAAGTACTTGCTCGACGCGGACCACGATGTTCTCGTCGCGGGTCTCGATCTCGACTTCCGCGCCATGCCCTTCGGAGAGATGCTCAACCTTACCTGGCTGGTGAACGCTTACGGCGGCAGCATTACCGAGTGCATGGCCTACTGCAGTTGCGGAGCCCGCGCTCTCTATTCGCAGCGCCTCATCGACGGCAAACCCGCGCCCTTCGACACACCCATTAAAATGCCCGGCGACTCCTACGAGCCGCGCTGCTCACAGCACTTCGTTCTCCCCGGCCGCACGCATTAGGCGCAGCAGGGACGGCATAAGCCGTCTCGGCTACGAGCAGGTCCAGATGACCTGGCCAGAGATCGTGACGCGGCCAGGGTCCTGCAAACCATTGAACTGGAACGAGCCTGAAGCGTCAGGCTTGACGATCAGGGTCCCCACGCCGGTTGGAAACGCGAAGATATGGTGGCATGAGGCGCCTACTCTGGGGCCGATGCGGTTAGCCGTTTCTGAGCAAAAGAGTACAGTTTGCGCATCTCCACTAGAAGATACTTTTCACGAGCCTCTCTGAGTGGGGTTGCGACCGCGATTTCAAATTGACTCATCACGTTCAGCCCCGCACGGCAATTAAACGCCTGAAAACTTGAGCCGGAGAACGGTGTAATGCGCTGAGACCAGCAACTTGGGAGCCGGTCCATGCATTTCAACTCGATTGCGGAGTGCATGGGTCCAGGATCAGTTCCTTGAATCTTTTCGGCGTGCCGCCGTCGATTTTCAAGGGCCTCCAATGAACCTACTTCATTGCAGGTTCGGCGAATTTCCCTGCCATCTCAGGATCGGCATGCGGTGTGGGGAGCAACAACAGGAGAACAACCATCGTGACATCGAATCCAGATAAGCCCGAGTCGAAGCCTGAGTCGAAGCCCACGCCCATTGCAGCTAAGTCAGGATCGAAGCCGGAGTCCAGGCTGTCGCCGAAGGATGACAAGAATGATCTGAAATCGCTTCCCATGCCTGAGCTGATGAAAAAGCTCGGGGCTTCGGCAGATGGGCTCACACAGGCCGAAGCGCAAAAGCGTCAGGCACAGTACGGACCGAACGAGATCGCGGAAAAGAAGACCAACCAATATCTCAAGTTCCTGTCCTATTTCTGGGGCCCAATTCCATGGATGATCGAGGCGGCGGTCATTTTGTCGGGAGTCGTCCGGCATTGGCTTGATTTCTTCGTCATTCTTGTGCTGCTCTTGTCCAACGCCCTGGTTGGATTCTGGGAAGAGCATCAGGCGGGAGACGCGATTGCCGCTCTAAAGGCCCGGTTGGCAGTCAAGGCGAAAGTCAAGCGTGACGGCAAGTGGGAGAATCCTAAAGCGAGTGAGCTGGTGCCCGGCGACGTCGTTCGCCTAAGGCTGGGAGACATTGTCCCGGCAGATGCGCGCTTGCTGGATGGCGATTCGATCGAGGTGGATCAATCGGCATTGACCGGGGAGTCATTGCCCGTTACCGCCAAACCGGGCGGCGCAGTCTACTCCGGGTCCATCATCCGTCAGGGCGAAATAGACGCTATTGTCTATGCCACCGGCACCAACACATACTTCGGCAAGACCGCGCAAATGGTGGAGTCTGCACACACTGTCAGTCACTTCCAGAAGGCAGTGATGAAGATCGGCGACTATCTGATCATCCTGGCAGTGGCGCTGGTTGCGTTGATTCTTGTCTTCGCCCTCTTCCGCGGCGACAAGGTTCTCACCACGCTGGAATTCTGCCTGGTGCTTCTGGTCGCTGCAATCCCCGTCGCCATGCCCACCGTGCTCTCGGTGACCATGGCCGTGGGCGCGCGGTTGCTGGCAAAAAAGGAAGCAATTGTAACGCGCCTGTCGGCCATCGAAGAACTGGCTGGGGTTGACGTGCTTTGCTCGGACAAGACCGGCACACTCACGCAGAACAAACTGACACTGGGCGACCCGTTCACTGTGGACGGGATTACTCCGGACAAAGTCATTCTTTGGGCCGCGCTCGCCTCCCGTGCAGAAGACAAGGACACCATTGACCTTGCCGTCATCGGAGGTGTCAAGGACGACAAGGAACTGAAGAGCTGCCAGGTGCTGCACTTCATGCCGTTCGATCCTGTCCACAAGCGCACGGAAGCCACAGTCAAAGGAGCGGACGGCAAGCAGTTTTTTGCGGCCAAGGGCGCCCCTCAAGTGATTCTTCAAATGGCGACCAACGCAGGCGACGTCAAGGAGGCCGTGGAGAAAACAATTCTTGAGTTTGCGGGGCGCGGTTACCGCTCTCTGGGCGTTGCCAGAGCCGATGAGCAAGACAAATGGAAGTTTGTCGGCATGTTGCCGCTGTTCGATCCGCCGCGCGAGCAGGCCGAGTCAACCATCGCAAGCGCCGTTCAGATGGGCGTGAAGATCAAGATGGTTACGGGCGATCAAATTGCCATCGCACGGGAAACCTCGAAACAACTGGGACTGGGTTCGAACATCCTGGACGCAAGCTCACTGGGTGACCTCAAGAAGGATGCGTCCCCGGCCCAGGCCAAGGCCATTGAAGACGCGGATGGCTTCGCGCAGGTCTTCCCCGAACACAAGTTTTACATCATCGACGTGCTGCAGAAACACGGCCACATCGTCGGCATGACCGGCGACGGTGTCAATGATGCGCCGGCACTTAAGAAAGCCGACTGCGGCATCGCTGTGTCCGGCGCGACAGATGCAGCCCGGGCTGCAGCGTCCATCGTGCTCCTTGCGTCTGGCTTGTCGGTCATTATCGACGCGATCAAGGAGAGCCGCCGTATCTTCCAGCGCATGAACAGCTATGCCATTTACCGCATCGCGGAGACGCTGCGGGTGCTGTTCTTCATGACGCTGGCAATTCTGGTGTTCAACTTCTATCCAGTCACCGCGGTGATGATCGTCATGATCGCGTTACTGAACGACGGAGCTATTCTTTCGATCGCGTATGACAACGTTCACTACAGGAATAAGCCCGAAGCATGGAACATGCGCCTGGTGCTGAGCATCTCCACCGTGCTGGGCGTCGTCGGCGTTGTGGCAGCGTTTGGTCTGTTCTATCTTGCTGAGCGCGTCTTCCACATGGACCGCTTGACCGTCCAGACACTTATGTACCTCAAGCTCTCCGTGGCCGGGCATCTGACCATCTTCCTCACGCGTACACGCGGTCCATTCTGGTCTATACGCCCCGCGAAGACTCTGCTGATTGCAGTTGTGGGCACGCAGACGATCGCGACACTCATCGCGGTCTACGGAGTATTCATGGCGCCGCTCGGCTGGAAGTGGGCGGGATTCGTTTGGGCATACGCGCTGGTCTGGGCACTGATTAACGACCGTATAAAGCTGCTCGCCTATCGGATCTTCGATCCGGCAAAGCCCTCCATACTCGAGAAAGAGCCCGTCGACCTAACCGCCGAGATCGCAGCGCGGGCCTATGAAATCTACCAGCAGCGAGTCCACGGTGAGAGCCAGCAGGATCAGGATTGGATTGAGGCGGAGCAAGAGGTGCGGGGCCATCAGCAGGTCGGGAAAAAGATTGCGTAACGAGCCGCGCAACACCGGAGATTGACGTTGACCATCGATTCGAAAGACTACCGTGTTCCGCCAAACAAAAAGGTCGACCTCGGCAAATGGCCCACGCTCGTCGATCCGTATTCGAAGTCGAAGAAGCAGTACAAGGAACTCCTGCAAGAGCACATGGAAAAGCTGAGCTCGTTGCAGCAGCTTCACTACGCGTCGCACCGCTATGCGTTGTTGCTGATCTTCCAGGGTATGGATGGCGCCGGGAAGGACGGAGCAATACGGCACGTGATGTCTGGCGTCAATCCAGAAGGCTGTGAGGTCTTCAGCTTCAAGCAGCCCAGTGCAGAAGAACTCGATCACGATTTTCTTTGGCGCACCACGTGCCGCCTTCCCGAGCGCGGACGTATCGGCATCTTCAACCGTTCTTATTACGAGGAAGTCCTGGTCGTCCGAGTCCATCCCGAGATTCTCCGCAGTCAAGATTTGCCCAAAGAATTGCGCGACGAAAAGGACATCTGGGACCAGAGGTATGGCTCCATTGCGGACATAGAAAAGCATCTTGATCGCAACGGTACGAAAATTGTCAAAATCTTTCTTCACCTGTCTCACTCCGAGCAACGAAAGCGATTCCTTGCCAGGATCGACGAATCCGACAAGAACTGGAAGTTCAGCACCTCTGACATTCACGAGAGGAAATACTGGAAAAACTACATGAAGGCTTACGAGGATTGCCTTGGTGCAACAAGCACGCATCATGCGCCCTGGTACGTCGTTCCCGCGGACGATAAGGAGAACGCACGGCTAATCGTCTCTCAAATCGTCCTCGATGCGCTGGGGGGACTCAAGATGGCTTATCCCAAGACAACCGCAAAGCGGCGTCTAGAGCTGCTCGCAATCAAAAAGTCCCTGGCGAAATGAGGTCAGGGGCCCATCGTCGGCAGATCCGAACCAACCAAGGTCTCAAGGCTCACGCCGCGCAGCTGTCAGTTGCGGAGAAATAGAAAGGAACACTCAAAATGGCTACTAAGGAACTCCCCATCAGCGCCGATCAGGATGGCATCCCTCAATCGTTCAGCAAGAACTTCGATCAGACGGGTAACTCATCCGGATTTATCTTCGATGTGTCCTTATCCACGGCCATTGCGGCAGATGGCAAGAGCGAGGCAAGAGCCCCTGCGCCGAAGGGTCCGCTCTCGCCGGACGCGCTTGACAAGATGAATCGCTACTGGCGTGCAGCGAACTATCTGTGCATCGGCCAGATCTACCTGTTTGAGAATCCATTGCTGCGAGAGCCGCTCAAAGCGGAGCAGATCAAGCCGCGATTGCTCGGCCATTGGGGAACTTCGCCGGGTCAGAACCTCATTTACATTCATTTGAATCGGCTCATCAAAGAGCACGACGCGGACATCATCTACATCTCCGGTCCGGGGCATGGTGGCCCTTCACTGAATGCCTGTTCTTATCTGGAAGGCACATATACCGAGGTTCACCCGGAGATCACACACGATGAAGACGGCTTGCGCCTGATGTTCCGCAAGTTCTCTACGCCCGGCGGCGTGCCCAGCCATTGCGGACCACACGTGCCGAACTCCATGCACGAGGGCGGTGAACTTGGCTATTCATTGGTTCACGCATTCGGAGCGGCGTTCGACAATCCAGATCTGATTGTTGCCTGCGTCATCGGGGACGGGGAATCCGAGACCTGCCCGCTGGAAGGCAGCTGGAAGTCGGTCAACTTTCTGAACCCCGTGCGGGACGGCGCGGTTCTTCCGATTTTGCACCTCAATGGATACAAGATCTCCGGGCCAACCGCCCAGGGACGCACCAGCGACGAAGACCTGAAGGCTCTTTATGTAGGACGCGGTTACAAGCCCTACTTCGTCGAAGGCGACGATCCCGAAGCCGTGCACCAACTTCTGGCTGGCACGCTGGATGATTGCTACGCCGAGATTCGCTCAATTCAGAATGAGGCGCGCAAGGGCGGATTCAGGAAGCAGCCCATCTGGCCCATGATCATCCTGCGCACGCCCAAAGGGTGGACTTGCCCCAAAGAAGTGGATGGAATCCCGATTGAAGGCACATTCCGCGCGCACCAGGTTCCGCTCGCATCGGTCAAAGACAATCCCGAGCATCTCAAGATTCTTGAAGCCTGGATGAAAAGCTACAAGCCAGAAGAGCTCTTCGACAAGGACGGTAGGTTCCTTGAAGAATTGGCGGCTCTCGCCCCTGTGGGCAATCGACGCATGGGTGGCAATCCCCATGTGAACGGTGGGCGCGAACTGATCACACTCGCTCTGCCTGACTTTACCGACTACGCTCTCGAAATCCCCGGACCGGGTCAGGTTCTCGCTGAGGCCCCACGCAAGCTTGGAGATTTCTTTCGCGACATCTTCAAAATGAATCCGGCAAACTTTAGGATGTTCTGTCCCGATGAATCGAACTCCAATCGCCTGAATTCCATCTTCGAGGCCACGAAGCGGTGCTCGATGGCCGAAATTGTCTCAATCGACGATGAGCTAGGTCCGGATGGCCGGGTGATGGAGGTGTTGAGCGAGCACCTCTGCCAGGGATGGCTCGAAGGCTACCTGCTTACAGGCCGTCATGGCATGTGGTCCTCCTATGAAGCATTCGCGCAGGTGGTCGATTCGATGACCACTCAACATGCGAAGTGGCTTGAGCAATGCCGCGCGTTTCTCTGGCGCAGGCCACTGGCATCGCTCAATGTTCTGCTGACGAGTCATGCCTGGCGCAACGATCACAACGGCTTCAGCCACCAGGCAACTGGATATGTAGACAATGCCCTGGCGCGGAGAAGTGAAGTCATCCGCGTGTACTATCCGCCCGACTCCAACTGCCTGCTCAGCGTTTTCGACCATTGCCTCCGCAGCCGTAACTACGTGAACGTCGTTACGTGCGGCAAGCAACCACAGCTCCAATGGCTGAACATGGACGAAGCACTTGAGCATTGCTCACGCGGCGCCTCCACATGGAAATTTGCGACCAACGATGAAGGCGGGGAGCCGGACGTTGTACTCGCGTGTGCCGGCGATGTACCAACCATCGAAATTTGCGCGGCGTCCTGGCTATTGCAAAAGCATGTGCCCGGCATCAAGGTCCGCGTTGTCAATGTGGTTGACTTGATGACCCTGATGTTTCCTGACAAGCACGCGCACGGAATGGACGAAATGTCCTTCAACGCGCTCTTCACCGAAGGTGCGCCCGTGATCTTCGCCTTCCACAACAATCGCTGGCTCATTCACACTCTGGTTCATGGGCGCTCTAATGAAGGCCGCTTCCATGTGCACGGTTATATGGATTACGGGACGACCACCACACCGTTCGACATGGTTGTGCTGAACGAAATGAGCCGTTTTCACCTTGCGCTTGACGCGCTCAAACACATCCCCCGCCTTCGTTTGCAGGCTGAAAACGCAATCAAGTTCTTCAACCAGGAGCTACATCGCCACCACGACTATATCCGCGAACACCTTGAAGATATGCCCGAAATCAGGAACTGGCAGTGGACGAAGGACTTCAGCGATTCAACTGCGCCGGCTCCACTTGCGAAGGGACATCCTAGCAAAGCGATGTTCACCGATAGTTAACCGACATCTGGGTGAAATCGACACCGAGAGCAAACTCAAATGAATGTGCAGCAACTTGAGGAGACGGCGCAGGCCCTTGTCGCAGAAGACAAGGGCTTGCTGGCGATGGATGAAAGCAATCCGACGTGCAACAAGCGCTTTGCCCAGTTGGGGATTCCGCAGACCGTAGAGGCGCGCCGGGCTTATCGAGAGCTGATCGTGACTACTCCCCGGCTCGGCGAGTGCATTGGCGGCGCAATCCTCTACGACGAGACGATCCGCCAGCAAAAGAGCGACGGCACTCCCTTCATCAAAGTCCTGATTGAGGCGGGAATCATTCCCGGAATCAAGGTTGATCAAGGCGCCAAGAGTCTGGCGGGATTTCCTGGCGAAAAAGTTACCGAGGGCCTGGATGGATTGCGCGACAGGCTGGCTGAATATTCCCGGCTGGGCGCCCGCTTTGCCAAATGGCGCGCTGTAATTACCATCAGCGAGGGCGTTCCCAGCCGGGGCTGTATTGCCGCCAATGCGCAAGCCCTGGCTCGATATGCGGCGCTATGCCAGCAAGCAGGTCTGGTTCCTGTTGTTGAGCCTGAAGTTCTCATGGACGGCGATCACACATTGGATCGGTGCTTCGAAGTCACGGAAGAAGTTCTTCGGGAAGTTTTTTTTCAGCTTTACTCGCAGCGCGTGGCGCTTGAGGGAATGATCCTGAAGCCCAACATGGTTGTTCCGGGATTGTCATGCCTCCATCAGGAATCCGTGGACGAAGTTGCCGACGCGACGGTGAAGTGTCTCTTGCGGACGGTCCCAGCCGCTGTTCCCGCAATCGCGTTCTTGTCGGGGGGCCAATCCGCAGAATTGGCATCGGCTCGCTTGAATGCGATGAACCTGAGATTCACGTCGCGCCTTCCATGGGCACTGGCATTCTCGTTTGCCCGCGCCATCCAGCAGCCGGCATTGGAGCTTTGGAAAGGCCATGAGGCCAACGTCCCGGCAGCGAAACAAGCACTATTTCACCGGGCACGCTGCAATCAGGCGGCGCGCCGCGGCGAATACAGCGCAGCAATGGAGACGAGATGACGGGAAACAGACACAACCATGAAGGCAACAGTGGCGACAGCGGTGAACCTGAGCCCGGCCCCTACTGGAAGCGTATGCATCGTGACTGGCGCTTCTGGATAGGCGCGCTCCTTATGGGCGCTGCACTCGCCGTTTACGTTGTGAGCGGCGACCTGGCATGGGTTCCACGCGGACACCCGCAACCTGCGTTGCCCGCAACCGGTCCGTGATCGCAGCTCCCGATCTACCCCGTGAGTCAGCGGCCCGCTGGCATAAGCCATCGCAGGGGCCGCTGTTAACGCCAATCAAGTGCCAACTACCGATCACTTGAAATGAGTGGAACCAGATGAGCCCGATTCCTTTGTATCCCCTGCGTTTCGAGCCGATCTATCAGTATCGGTTGTGGGGTGGCAGGCGCTTGTCCGGCCTGCTCTCCGCGCCGCTGCCAGGTGACGGTCCAATTGGCGAAGCGTGGGTGCTCAGCGACCGCGACGATCACCAAAGCCTGGTTGCCAACGGGCCGCTGAAGGGCCAGACTCTCGGTCGATTGATGGAACAACATCGAGCGCAACTGATGGGGAAGCTGGCTCCGCGCTTCCGCCGTTTTCCGCTGCTCCTCAAGTTTCTTGACGCACACCAGATGCTCTCCGTGCAGGTACATCCCAGCGACGTTTATCCAGACCTGATTCCAGCAGGCGAGACGGGGAAGACCGAAGCCTGGGTCGTGATCGAGGCAGAGAAAAAAAGCCACATCTATGCGGGCTTGAAACCCGGCACGACCGCCGACGGCCTTCGAGGTTCCCTCGCCAACGGAACCATCGCGGATCGCCTGGTGGGCATTGTCCCCAAGCCAGGCGATGCCGTATTCATCCCTGCGGGGACGGTGCACACTTTGGGCGGTGATGTTGTTGTCTTCGAAGTTCAGCAAAACAGCGACGTTACATTCCGCCTTTACGACTGGGGTCATGTAGACGCGAAAACTGGAAAGCCACGGCCGCTTCAGGTCGATCAGGCGTTTGCCTGCATAGATTTTGAAGGAGTCGTCGGCGGCCTGGTCGCGCCCCGCATAGAGGCAAACATACCCTTTGAGCGCGAGAGACTCTTTGATTGCGAACCATTCCGGGTGTGGCGATTGCTCGGTCAAGCACCGTTTCCAGTTGGCGCCACGGCGGAGCCACGTGTGCTGGTTTGCATCGGGGGTTCAGGGCAGGTTGAGCACGAAGGAACCCCCTTTTCGGTAGGCAAGGGAGACGTTTGGCTCTTGCCTGCAGAGGCCGGGGTGTGTGCGTTTCAACCGAGCGGAGAAATAACTCTGCTGGAGATTGCAATTCATGGATCGTAGGAATTGGGGATAGTGCGGAATTGAAGACAGTGCAATGGCGCAAACTCGGAACCTCGAGTTGACTTCGCGAACCCCGGAGGTGGGGTTGAATGAAAAAGCTCATTGTGTTCGATCTGGACGGGACCTTGGCCCCGAGTAAGTCGTCCCTGGCTCCCCAGACGGCGGCGTTACTGCATGACCTTTTAGGCGTCGTCAAAGTAGCAGTAATCTCTGGAGGCGCCTGGGCCCAGTTTGAAAAGCAGCTTCTAACCGATCTTCCCAAAGGCAGTCTCCTCGCGAATTTGTCTTTGCTTCCAACTTGTGGGACAAAATTCTTCCAATACAAAGGGAAATGGACCGAACTTTATTCAGAGGATCTGACTGCGGACCAAAGAAAGAAGATCATCGACTCTCTGAACAAAGCTGCCAGTGAATCGGGCTTTCAGGCAGAGCAGGTCTGGGGAAAGGTAATTGAGGACCGGGGAAGCCAGGTCACATTTTCCGCATTGGGTCAGCAAGCTCCCTTGGCGGAAAAGGAAAAATGGGATCCCGATTTTGCCAAACGGAAAAAGATCACAGCGATTCTGAAGACCCTTATCCCGGAGTTCTCCGTCCGCATGGGCGGTGCAACCTCGATCGATGTGACCAAGCCTGGCATCGACAAAGCCTACGGGTTAGGAAAGCTGAAAGATACTCTCCACATCTCCTTGAAAGAGATGGTCTACATTGGGGACGCCTTGTTCCCGGGCGGGAACGATTATCCGGCGGAGCAGGCGGGTGTTGTGTCGATTCCTGTTAAAGGTCCCGACGATACCAATCTGGTCATCGAGACAATCATCGCTTCCTTAGGCGATAAGTGAGCGGGCACTCGCGAGGAGATTCGATGGGTGGATTCAAGTTGCAACGCCTGGGAATGCTGATGGAGCCGGAGCCAGGCAAT
>Ga0208190_1000965_pt1 | contig 10810 bp, 6 predicted proteins | sample June2015DPH_13_1_FD_184708 | JGI IMG/M metagenome (GOLD analysis project Ga0208190, IMG submission 184708) | Peatland microbial communities from SPRUCE experiment site at the Marcell Experimental Forest, Minnesota, USA - June2015DPH_13_10... | ecosystem: Environmental > Terrestrial > Soil >... | reverse complement strand
ATTTCGATCTGTGCGAGGCGGAGTGCAAGGGCCTGCTCGATCGGTATGCGGCGTTGAGCAAAGGGGAGTGTGGAAGCGGGGCTTTGCCCCGCTTGGACGGGGCTGAGCCCCGTCCCCACAAGAGCTTTCCGCTGCTGGGAGCTTATGATCTCTGCCTGAAGTGCTCGCACTACTTCAATATTCTGGATGCGCGGGGTGCGATCTCGGTGACGGAGCGCGTTGGAGTGATTGCGCGGGTGCGCGCTCTTGCGGTCGGGATCGCCAAGGCTTGGATGGATCAACAGTATCCGCAGCCAAAGAGTGATGAGAAGGCTGCGAACGCTAAGGCCACTGCCAAAGAAAAGAAGGGCAAGCTGGCTCCGGTGGGGTAGGAACTTCCGCCGCTGCCAGCCGAAACCTTCACCACGGAGGACACTGAGTTCCACGAAAAAGGCCAGTTATTAATCAAGGAGTTTCAGTGGTCGTGCGGCGCTAATGTCGCAAATTCCCTGTGACCATGCTCACATTCACAGGTTCTTGATTCTGAGAACATGGAGTAATTTAGCTCATGCCAGATTTCCTGCTTGAAGTTGGTTGCGAAGAAATTCCCGCGCGGATGATTGGCGGAGCGGTGCGCGAACTGCGCGAGCGCGTCGGCGCATTGCTCGAGCGTGAGCGACTGGCTCCGAGTGGCGACGTTACCTCGCTCGACACGCCGCGACGGCTGGCGGTGTTGGCGACGGGGATTCCTTCGGCGCAACCCGATCTGACTGAACAGGTGACGGGACCGTCGGCGCAGGTCGCGTTCAAGGATGGACAGGCGACTCCGGCGGCGCATGCTTTCGCAAGAAAAGTTGGCGTGGATGTGAGCGCCCTGGAAAGAGTCACCACTCCCAAAGGCGAATATCTGGGTGCAACGGTGACTCGCAAAGGGCGTCCGGCAGCGGAAATTCTGGCGGAAACACTGCCCAAAGAAATCGCGACCCTCTACTGGCCAAAAAACATGTACTGGCGCAAGCGCGGCGAACTCTTTGTGCGTCCGGTGCGCTGGCTGGTGGCGATGCTGGATGCGCAGGTGATTCCGATGGAAGTGTTCGGCATCGCGGCGGGCATGACTTCGCGTGGGCATCGATTGCTGGGCGAGGAGATCGCTCCCATTGCGCGTCCCAGTTCCTACGTGGACGCCTTGCGGGAGGCAAAAGTTCTGGGAGCGGCCGAGCGGGAGCACGTGATCCGCAAGGCGCTGGATGCGGCGACGCGGACGATTCCGGGCGCGCGCTGGCGCGAGGACAAGCCTCTGGTCGCAACTGTGGTCAATCTTACGGAATTCCCATCCGTGATTCTCGGCAGCTTCGATGCGGAATTTCTCGCGCTGCCCGAAGAAGTACTGGTGACCGTCATGCGCGATCACCAGAAATATTTTGCCATGGAAGATGCCGGCGGCAAGCTGCTGCCACACTTTCTGGCTGTGCTGAACACGGCTGGCGATTCCGACGGGCTGATCCGGCATGGCAACGAGCGCGTGCTCCGTGCCCGCTTCAACGATGCGCGGTTTTTCTGGCAGACCGATCAGAAGCAGAATTTGCGCGAGCGCGTCGAACTTCTGAAGCACGTGACGTTTCAGAAAGACCTGGGCAGCTACTACGACAAGACATTGCGTGTGCAGCGGCTGGCGAGTTGGCTGGCGGAGACGATCAGGCAGAGCGGGATGCCGGTGCGTCCGGGCGTGGTGCACAAGGCGGCGCTTCTGGCCAAAACAGACCTGACGACCGAACTGGTGAAGGAATTCACCGAGTTGCAAGGCATTGTCGGCGGGCTGTATGCGGCGGTGCAGACGCTTGACGAGGAATTGAGGCCGGACGTCCAGGCTGAGGTTGCCAAGGCGATCTACGACCACTATAAGCCCGAGTCTATGGAAGATGAGGTGCCGCGGACGGTGGAGGGCGCGGTGCTCTCGATCGCCGACAAGGCCGACTCAATCGCAGGCATGTTTGCCCTGGGTCTCGTGCCGAGCGGTTCGAAGGATCCATTTGCGCTGCGACGGCAGGCGAATGGAATCGTGAAGACGATTGCCGAGCATAAGCTGCCGTTTCGGCTTTCGGAAATTATGCTGGACGCGCTTTCACACTATGCAGGCTCGGCGGCGCAGAAGAAATTTTCTAACGCCGATTACGCCGCATCTGTTCAAGGCTTTTTCCGCGAGCGATTGGAGTTCTATTTAAAGGATGCGCGCGGATATGCGTATGACGTGGTCAGCGCTGTGCTGGCGGCCGATGCCGGCGATGTCGTCGATGCCGCGGCACGGGCGGAGGCGGTCAAGCAGGTATTGCATATGCCCGAGTTCCAGGCGATTGGCGCCGCATGCAAGCGCATGCGGAATATTCTGAGGCAAGCGGAGGAGAAGGGCATCACACCGGCGGAGAAGTTTGAGTACCTCCCGGAGGCCGCAAACGAAGAAAAGAGCTTGATGGCGTACATGGAGCAAACGAGTGCGAGAGTGGAAGCACATCGGAGCAAGAAGGAGTACTTGGACGCTTTGCTTCTGCTTTCGACCGCCCGGAAACCTGTGGATGCATTCTTCGACAAAGTCATGGTGATGGTCGAGGATAGACGTGTGCGGGCCAACCGGTTGGCGTTGCTCCGGACGCTGTTGAAGGAATTTTCTACGATTGCGGATTTTTCGGAGATTGTGACGGAAGGTGCGAAATAGTTTTTGCGGCGGGCGAGGACGCCCGCCGGACAGCCGGCGTGACGCCGGCGCTACAAGAATCTAACTTAGAGGACTAATACCATGGCAACGATTACTCTCCCTGAAGCAGAAGTTGGCAAGAGCAACGGCTCGGCAAACAAGAACGACAGCTCTGGCACCAAATACGTTTACTCGTTCGGCGGGGGCAAAGCCGACGGCAACGGCAAGATGAAGGATGTGCTCGGCGGCAAAGGCGCTGGCTTGGCTGAGATGACGAATGCCGGACTGCCCGTGCCTCCGGGGTTCACCATTCAGACCGAGGCTTGCCGCGAGTACATGCGCGGCGGCGCAGTTTCGAAAGCCGTCGACAGCCAGATGGATGCCGCGCTCGACCAACTTGAGAAACTTCAGGGACAGAAGTTAGGCAAGGGTGAAAACCCGTTGCTTGTCAGCGTGCGGTCGGGCGCGAAGTTTTCCATGCCGGGCATGATGGACACGATCTTGAACCTCGGCTTGAATGATCAAAGCGTGGAAGCGCTAGCCAAGCGCACGAACAATCCGCGATTTGCCTATGACTCGTACCGGCGCCTGATTCAGATGTTCGGCAATGTCGTGCTCGAAATTGAAAAAGCCGAGTTCGAAGAAGTGTTCGACGGCAAGAAAAAGCACCGGAAGGTGAAGCTCGACACCGAACTCGATGCCAAGGCGCTGAAGGAAGTGATCGAGGATTACAAGAAGGTAATCAAGAAGCACGCCAAGCGCGATTTTCCGCAGGATTCGCACGAACAACTGGTGATGGCACGCGATGCGGTGTTCCGCTCGTGGCAGAACGATCGCGCGAAACACTATCGCCGTATCAATAATATTTCCGATGATCTGGGCACAGCCGTGAATGTGCAGGCCATGGTGTTCGGCAACCTCGGCGATACCAGCGGCACGGGCGTCGGGTTCACGCGCAATCCGGCGAACGGGACTAAGGAATTTTATGGCGAGTACCTGATGAATGCTCAAGGTGAAGACGTAGTGTCGGGCGTGCGCACGCCAGTTCCCATCCTTGAACTCGAAAAAGCAATGCCCGCCGTTTACCAGCAGCTGCGTGACATTACGACGCGGCTCGAAAAGCATTACAAAGACATGCAGGATTTCGAGTTCACCATTCAGGAAGGCAAGCTCTACATGCTCCAGACTCGCAACGGCAAGCGGACCGGCTTGGCCGCGGTGCGCGTCGCGTTGCAGATGGTGGAGGAAGGCCTGATTACGAAGGAAGAGGCGATTTTCCGCGTCGATCCGAATCAGTTATATGACTTCCTCGTGCCGCGGTTAGACGAGAAGGGAAGCAAGGTCGAGGTGCTGGCGAAAGGTCTGCCGGCTTCTCCGGGCGCGGCGGTGGGACAAATTGTATTCAGTGCCGATGAGGCGGTCGCAAAAGTCGGACACGGCGGCAGCACGCCGGTGATTCTGGTGCGCGCCGAAACTACTCCCGAAGACATTCACGGCATGGAAGTGGCGAAGGGCATTTTGACTTCGCGCGGCGGCATGACGAGCCACGCTGCTGTCGTCACGCGCGGCATGGGCAAATGCTGCGTGGCCGGAGCGGGCGACGTTGACGTCAACGAAAAAGCGGGCGAAATGCGTGTGAAGGGGCAGGTGTTCAAGGCGGGCGACTGGATTTCGCTCGACGGAACCACCGGCCGCGTCATCAAGGGCAAGCTCAATACGCTTGATCCGTCGCCGGATGATCCGGAGTTGCAGAAGTTCATGAACTGGGCCGATCCGTATCGCACGATCAAGGTGCGCGCGAATGCCGACATTCCGCGCGATGCAATTCAAGCGCGGGCTTTCGGAGCGGAGGGAATCGGACTGTGCCGCACCGAGCACATGTTCTTCGGCGAGGAGAAGATTCCGCATATGCGGGCGATGATTCTTGCCGACACGGAAAAAGACCGGCGCACGGCGTTGAAGAAGCTGCTTCCGATGCAGCGCAAAGACTTCATCGGCGTATTCAAGGCGATGGATGGCTTTCCGGTTACGATTCGCACGCTCGATCCGCCGCTGCACGAGTTCCTGCCGCGCCGCGAAGATTTAATGGTCGACATTGCGACCTTATCGCAGGCCGATACAAAGCAGAAGAAGGCAATGGTCGCGAAATACCGCGATTACGGCGCCAAGGCGGCGGGCGATTTGAAGAAGCTGATGCCGGCTCTGCTCAGCCGCGTCGAGCAATTGCACGAGTTCAACCCGATGCTCGGTCATCGCGGTTGCCGGTTGGGAATCACGTATCCGGAAATTACCGAGATGCAGGCGCGCGCGATTTTCGAGGCGGCAGTGGCTGTTGCGAAAGATGGCGTGAAAGTGTTTCCGGAGGTGATGATCCCGCTGACGGCCACGCTCAATGAAATGGCAAACCAGGCGGCGATCGTCAATCGCGTCGCAAAAGAAGTGTTCAAAGAAAAAGGAACGACGGTTGAATATATGGTTGGCACGATGATCGAGTTGCCGCGCGCCGCGCTGGTTGCCGATGAGATCGCCAAGGAGGCGCAGTTCTTCTCCTTCGGAACGAACGACCTCACGCAAACAACGTGGGGATTCTCGCGCGACGACATCAACAAGATCCTGCCGACCTATATCGAACTGGGGATCATCAAGCACGATCCGTTCGCGGTGCTCGATCGCGAAGGGGTTGGACAACTGGTCAAGATGGCCACCGAGCGCGGGCGCAAGACACGTCCGAATTTGAAGGTCGGCATCTGCGGCGAGCACGGCGGCGAACCTTCGTCGGTGGAGTTCTGCTACCAGACTGGCCTGAACTATGTTTCCTGCTCACCGTTCCGCGTTCTGACGGCTCGTCTGGCGGCGGCTCAGGCCGCAGCGAGCGAGAAGTTGCAGATCGACAGCGGCCGAACCAAATGATCAACGCAGAGGCCGCAGAGACAATTCGCGCCGAGGTCGCCGAGAGAGAAAAAGAAAAGCTCACCGCGACCAGCGCGCAAATTATCGGTTTCTGACCAGCGTTCTCCGCGGTTGGTTCTCTGCGGCCTCTGCGTTGAGGTTCGTCAGTTGACCTTCTGCAGGCGATTGATGAGCTTCTGGGCCAGGTTCTCTTCGGATTCGGACCAGAGCAGGCGGCCGGTCGCGCCGGAGTTCTTCTCGACGTTGGCGGTAAACTCGACCAGCCGTTGCACGTTGCTGCGGACCGCATTTTCGGCTTCGACATTCAACGCGACCTCTTCATGAAGGAACGAAGAGTCGAGCCCGAAATCGATCTGGATGTGCCCAGCGGCCGACGCGGCATTTTCTTCGAAGTCCAGTCCGTGCGCTACCAGTCGCACCAGAGACGGCTGCCGCACCCATTTCTCCGCGCCTTCTGGAGGAGTCCGCAGGTCCCAATAGGCTTCGAAGACGTAGGCGTAGTCTTCATGGAGAAAATCGGCGATGGTCAGGACGGCAGCTTCGGGTGAAAGTCCGGGAACAAACCGGCGCTCCAGAATCGTTGGCTCGGCCCATGAAATGGGATGAACCGCCGCGTATGTCACACCGGGCTTGAGCGCAGAAAAGGGGAGTTGACGAAGGACGCTGAGAGTGCGGGGCAGAATCTCCGGCAAATCGAAGGTCGCAAACCAGAGGCTCAAATAGAGCGAATCGGCCATGCAACTATTTTAGCGGTTATCGGGAGCCATGCGAACGCGCACGGGTGGCAGCGGTCGGGGAGGAGCTTGACCACGGAGTGCACGGAGGATCAGGGAGAGGATCCTCTTGCCCAGACTCCACCGGTGTCGGTTCTGTCTTGCCGACAATCAAAATGAGCCGCGACCAGCGCGGCGCAAACTTTGACAGCGTAAAAAGGGCGCTGTTAGTATGAATGTCTGCACTCAAGAAGCCGGCCAACACCAAGAGCCGATTGAGCCGGAACGTCCCCGTCGTCTAGCCTGGCCTAGGACATCGCCCTTTCACGGCGGTAACGCGGGTTCAAATCCCGCCGGGGACGCCAAACAAGACAAGGAAGTTGTCGAGGTCCGCTCGGGAATCCCCAAGCGATTGAAAATACTCGCCCCAGTCACCCATCAGCTTTGTGTTTTGGGAGTTTAAAAAGCCCGATTCATGGCCCCATACCAAACCGTCTGGGAAGAGTGCTTTTTGAAGTTCAACACGCCCTGTGATTCCGGTCTGTTTCCATGCGCTCACAAGATCAATCAGCTCTCGCTGACTCTGCTCAATCAGCTCATTCATCATGTTCTTTTCTGATTCCAAAGCCTTTATCTGGCTTTCAATATCGGCAGAATCTACAGCGTTCGTGGCTTTGAGTGAATCAAAATCTTCAGCCGTCAATTCTCCCTGCAATTTTGCCTTGATCGCAGCCGAGTTTAAACGCCGGATTTCCTCAAGACGCATGCGAAGGGATTTTGAGTCTTTCTGAATACGTGATTCACGCTCAGACCACTGTCGTTGAGCAATCTGCGGCAGTATTTTTAAGAACTCAACGGTAGGTTGGTAGGAGTTAAGCAAACGTATGAAGTGCTTCTCCAACTCCTCCTTGGACACGAGCACTTTTCGGCATCCCTTGGTGTAGCACCAGTAGTAAAAGAATTTCTTCTTGATAACCCCAGCCGTCAAACCCTTTCCGCATTCTATGCAGCGCACGAACTGGCGCAGGGAGAATTCTGGACGTAGGGAATGCCTTGGTTGTGCAGTTCTTGAACGTCCCGCAAGCACATCCTGTACGGAGTCAAAAAGTTGCTGCGGCACGATTGGTTGGTGCACTCCCCGCACAAGCAAATCTCCACTTTTGACCCATCCGCTGTAGATGGGGTTTCGCAAAATCGCAAACCATGTTTGGCGGGGAACAGGTTTATTCTTTCGCGTGGTGAACCCCAGAGCATTCAACATGCGCAGTGCATCGTCTGCGCTGTAGCCTCCAGTAGCGACCAACTCAAACCCTTTACGAACCAATGCAGCGCGTTCTGGGTCAGGCTTGATGGTTGATCCTGAGCCATTCTTCTGATTGAGGTATCCGACCGGGGGCACCCAGAGAAATCGACCTGCCTTGACGGCGGCTCTCATTCGTTCTTTGGTTTTTTCAGATAAAGAATCGGAGAAGAACTGAGACATGCTGCCAATGATGTTGCGAGAAAGCTTACCTGCTGCTGTGTCCCCAGTGATTGGCTCATCTATGGACATGACTTCAATACCAAGCTGGCTGAGTGTTGCTATGGCCGAGCCTTGGTCAGCAACGTTCCGAGCAAATCTACTGAGGTCTGCGACGATCACCGCAGACAATTTCTTGTGGTTCTTTTTACAGAACTCCATCATGCGTTGAAACTCAGGACGCTTCGAAACGGTACGGGCAGACTGTTTGTCAGTGAAGGTCTCAAGACTCTCAAAATTGTTTCGGGAACAAAACTCTTTGAACTTCCCCTCCTGCACAGACAGACTGTTGTTTTTCTCTGCCTGTTCGAGGGTTGAGACTCGCGCGTAGCAGATGACGTTAGAACTTTTCTCGGTCACTTTTTCCCCTTTGGTCGTCCACCGAGCTTTCCGTTCGTCCTTGCGGCTTCAGTCTTTGCTTTGGATTTTGCTTTTCCACCCTGCGCACCCCATTCGCGGAAAGGGGCGAACTGATCATCCTTTGGTGTAGTGTTGGGAGTACCACTTCTCTTCTTCATTGTCTCACAATAACCCAAGCCCCTTTGGATGTCAAAGAGACGCACTTCGACCGCAAAATATATGTTACGTCTGCACGGAAGCCAGCATTGCGAATGAACTTTTTCAGTCTTTGAGTCCGAAAAGACTCCTTCACCCCTACCTGACACCCAAAGACTTGCAGGCGATCCTCCAGCGTGCGTCGCTACTGGCAAGCGTAGCGGGTGGCAAAACGGTCGGGGACTGTGACGCCACAGGTTTCGGAATACCTCGGTAACTTGCCGCGCCATGGTGAATCACCAAGAATGTGTCCAGCCAGCGCGACCGGCCCTAGACGGCGGCAGGTCAGCAAGCCGAAGTCAGATGTTGAGTTTACTGGGATTCTTGAATTCGGTTTGTTGAGCCACATTGGAAGTACAAACCGAACTCAGATCGCCTGTTTAGCCGGTTCTTGATGGCTCTGACAGTGTTAGGAAGAGTAAGCATGGCTGATAGGGGTTGGGGGCGCGGGGACTGGAACAAGTGCCTGAAGGTAGGACTGAGGCTACCACAAATGAGCGACCTTTTTTATCACAGATGCAGGGTGACCACATTCAAGGTGCAGTGCGCAGCACACAAGAAAATTGTTGATATAAAAAACAGTAAGTTAAGGGCCTCCTCCTACAAGTTGTACCGCTGGATGTGCTCATACACGAGCCGCACTCCAACTTTCTCAGCAAAATTGAAAGAGATAAGCAAGGTAACCGGCATATCGCAAGAAGCAATCATCAATGCCCGACGTGAGTTGCAGCGCATCAACCTCATTCAGGCCAACAAGGAAGGTGGCCCCGGTGGTAGGTATCAGTTCACTCTGCTGAACGCCAAGGATTGTCTCTTCCCGCTCGATTGGAACAGCAAGCCATGGCCGCATTATTTCTCCGTACCTTCTGCTTCAATGCTCTCCGCGATTTACCCGGATAAGTGGACAGGAACGGATGCCCTCATTTACGACGCGCTCTCGGAGAGGATGGGCAGGACTGGCGACAACAAGCTCCCGCTAACGAGTCATTGGTTCAAGGAGGTGAGCAAGAACACGCTGTCGGAAAGTGAAGAGTGTTTAGAGCGGACTGGCTTCATTCACGTTAAAGGTAGTGGGCGGGATCGCGTTATCGAAATCCTGAATCCTGAGACTTCTGATTCCATGCCAGCGAAAGGCGCGGATCAAGAACCGATGGAGCGCGCCTATTATATTGACCCCGATACCAAAGCACGAAGACTGTTCAACGAAGAAAGCCTAACGCCGGAAGCCTTTGAAACCTATTTCCGTAAGAGCCTGCCAAGGGGTGAGGAATGGTCGCCGCGGCAAAATGCATATTGCCCATTCCACAACGATAATAATGCCTCCCTTTCGATCAACGTTGATACCGGCCAGTTCAAATGCTTCGCTGGTTGCACTCAGGGCAATAAGCTCGTCACTTTTGAAATGCGCTTGCTTGATACCGATGATGTGCAGGAAGCATGGAGCAGCGTCGCCAAGAAAATTGGCTTCAAGCCTTGTCTAAGAAGTCGCGGGAAGATGACACACGAGCACTTCTACCGTGACGAAAAGGGTGAGATACGCTACAGGGTGCGTCGCTATGAAGATGGCTCCGCAAGTTACTCGCACTATGCAGGATCAGGGTACTCCGGCCCCTTATACAAACCCGGACTCAACGGAACGAAGCGACTTTTGTACAATCTGCCCGAAGTGATCGCCGCGGACATTGTGCTGTTCGTAGAAGGAGAGAAGAAGGCAGACATCCTGACGAAATTGAGAATGTCAGATTCAAATGGCAAACCCGTGGCAGTCACAACAACAGGCGGTGCTGACTCGTGGCGTATCGACCACGTTGAACATTTCAAGGGCAAACGTGTGGTGTTGTTGCCCGACACCGATGAACCCGGCCTGAGATATAGCGAGGCTGTGCAGGCAGGACTGAGGAGAGCCGAGATCGAGTACAGGCTCGTGGATTTTGATGGTTACGGGAATGACTTCCGAGACTACCTAACGCAACACGGTGCCGTTGGGCTTCTTCGGTTCATCGAATGTGATTGGCTGATGAGTGCAGAAGAGCGCGAGCGTGAAGAGGCTCCGATCGAAATCTGAATTGGGCGGTGCAGTCCGCGCCCAGTAAACGATCCCGGCTCATGATCGCTTAGAACCCTTGCTGGGCGATGTTTACAGCCCCGGTAGAGCGCAGCTGACAGCCCGATGCCTCTACAGGTGTTGGGGGGCGATCCGGAGATTTCCTAGGGCATCTGGGGCAATTTTGCCAATCCACACCGATCTCACAGGCAGCCCCCGTCGTCGTCCCGGGTACGCTCTCACCTACGTTTGAAATCGTGTCGGCTTCTGCGAACTGACAACACCGGACAGAACACGGGGCCGGATGGGGGTTGTTGGGGGTCCAACCGTAGGGTGAAAAACCGTCCAAAAGTGCCGTTTTGGGCTATTTTGCCGTACTTTTGAGAACACGGTCTTCCCTG
>Ga0208190_1000963_pt1 | contig 10830 bp, 5 predicted proteins | sample June2015DPH_13_1_FD_184708 | JGI IMG/M metagenome (GOLD analysis project Ga0208190, IMG submission 184708) | Peatland microbial communities from SPRUCE experiment site at the Marcell Experimental Forest, Minnesota, USA - June2015DPH_13_10... | ecosystem: Environmental > Terrestrial > Soil >... | reverse complement strand
TGGACCGATGTTGACCAGATTGGCAGACCCAACGCCCGTTGTGCCAACGTTGAGGCCGTAGCCCGTCGTTCCAGCGGGGCCTGCGTTCCAGGTGAAGGTGGTCGATGCCGAGGTCAACGTGCTGCCCGGCGTTGGGCCGGTGATTGCGGATGCTGATTGCGTGAACTCGGTGTAGGTATAGTCGTTGGAGAGGTAGGTCGTGCCGTTGAGGATTGTCCAGAGCCGCACATAGATCAGGGTTCCGTTGGTGGGCAGACTCACCGTCACGCTGGTGCCGGACAGTGGACCGATGTTGACCAGATTGGCAGACCCAACGCCCGTTGTGCCAACGTTGAGGCCGTAGCCCGTCGTTCCAGCGGGGCCTGCGTTCCAGGTGAAGGTCGTTGAAGCCGAGGTCAACGTGGTGCCCGGCGATGGGCTGGCTATGGTTGCCGCAGATGAAGAACCCGCAAGCGCATTGATCAAGCCGCTTCCGTTGGGACTGCCCCAGCCAGTGGCAAGATCGTATCCGGTTGCAGCCGAGTAGCCGTTGCTTCCGCTGGTGATGTCGTGGAAGTCTGTGGTGTAGCTGGAGCCCGCACCGATCGAATAGAGGCTTGGGTTGATGAAACCCAGCGTCTTTTTGCCGTTGGCCACTGACTGCTGATTGATAAGAGCCATGTAGCCCGCCCACATCGGCGCGGCAAAACTGGTGCCGCCCCAATTGTTTGCTGTGCATGTCGTCTGGTCGGCGCACACGTAAAAAGTGTAGTTGGCATTCGCCGAGACGTCGGGGCCGTTGCGATAGGTCTGCGAACAGCTGGCGCAACCGGCAGCCGCAGCCGTCTGCCAGGATGGGATGGCAAGCTCATCCGGCGAAATGCCGCCGCCGCTATTGGCCCACGCGGTCTCGGAGGCCCAGGGTCCGGCTGCAGAACTCGTCGCCAAGTCGGTCCCACCCACTGAAGTCACATAAACATCGTCCGCGGGGTAGATTTCCGAAGCCTTGCCCGTCGTCGTCCACTTCTTGTTGTCGCCCGCCGCCTGGAATAGATTTTGTCCCTGCGCGGCGAACTCCTTGAAGTAGGGATCGTCGGTGGTGGGGTCGGAGGGGGTCCATGTCCACGATGAGCCCAACTGCGCGTTGAGCGGGTTGGCCGTGGCCATGGCATTGAAGATGGCGGCATCGCTCGAGCCTACATACACCACCAGGCTCGATAATCCCGGCGCCATGCCCAGCGCCTGCGTTATATCCAGAGTTTGCTCGGTGTCATCACAGTTGCCGCCGGCCATGGAGTCGAGACAGCTGGTGCTGGTTCCGTCAGTAGAGAGCAACGTGATCGGAACATTGTTGGTTTGCTTGGCGTTCGTGAAGTACGTAGTCAGGTCGGCGAGGTCGGTGCCATGAAATTCGAGTAAACCAACCGACTGGCCGGCGCCGGTGAGCGCCGTACCGCCGTAATAGGCCGCGCGCATGTCACTGCCCAGGAATGAGGCCGAGGGACCGGAGCCGGTGGTGGCGTTTGAGCTTGAGCCGGCGCCGTCACTCCTCTTGTCCAGACCCGCGGGATGCGGTATCGAATAGTTGTCGAGCCCCGAGACGTGCCACAAGGAAAACGTGAGGTTCGTCGTCGGTTCGCGGTCCGGCGCGTAGAACGTGCGGTTCTCGGTGGGGTGCTGATAGACGCCGATGTTCACGTGGAAGGCCGCCTCAACGTTGGCCACACTACCGGAGACTTGCACGATGAGGCGATTTGAACTCGTGCCTGTGACGGTGAACCCGTTTTCTTTAGCGAAGTCGAGGGCGGCGGCGTATTCCTGCTGGGTGGGCGAAAACATTTCAGTAAACTGTTCTACCGTCAGGAACTGTCTGTAGCCTGGGCTGGCGGGATCGTAGAGATCTTTCAGAAGCTGGTCCAACTGGTCTTCGTTGCGAAGCGGCAACGCGATCACCAGATTCATGGCCTGGCTTGCGGGAAGGCGGCCAATGGACCGGGCGCTTCCGTCCTGCATGGCTTGGCGGACATGGTGCGTCAATAACGACTGTGTGTGGCCAACAGCGATCGCAACCGACATGCACGCGGCGATTGGGAATACGAATCTCCCCACAATTCGCTTCACGCATTTCTCCTTTTTTATCGATTAAGAATAGGAGCGTCCGGGCGGACGCAGAATCCCAAGAGCATTCATTGAATTCTCTGGTAACGAGATGACCGCTGTCCACCGAAAACCTCAGCGGAACAAACCGTCTCGCCATTACCTTTGTGGTAGCGAGGCGAATCCAGGCTCCGCTGTCCCGACAGTGGGAAGCCCCGGAGTTTGAGGCCGATCCCACTGTCTTTCCCGCCCCCCGCGCTGCTACACTCGCCCTTCAGGGTTTTCTCACGAACTTCGCTTGCCAGCATCCGGAGGCTGCCATTGCCCGAATTTGAACCCTTCGTTCCCGCCAGCCAGAAACCACCCGAGTTCACGATCCGCGCCGTGTTGCTGGGCGCGATCTTCGGCATCATCTTTGGAGCCGTCACCGTCTACGTAGGCCTGCGCGCCGGGCTCACCGTCGCCGCCTCCATTCCCATTGCGGTGATCTCCATCAGCTTTCTGCGCAAAGAGGGCAAAGTCTCGATTCTGGAATGCATCATCGTCCAGACGGCGGGCAACGCGGGCCAATCGATCGCTGCGGGCGTGATCTTCACGCTGCCCGCGCTCATCTTTCTCGGCTTCGATCTTGAATACTCGCGCATCTTCATGCTGGCGCTCATCGGCGGCTATCTCGGCGTGCTGTTTATGGTGCCGCTGCGAAGACCGCTGATTGTCGAGGAGCACGGCAAACTGAAGTTTCCCGAGGGCACGGCGTGTGCAGACGTCCTCATGGCCGGCGCCAAGGGTGGCGGGTTCGCCAGCCGCGTTTTCTTCGGCCTCGGCCTGGGCGCGCTCTACACCTTCTTTCAGAACAAATATCTCTTCGGCGCCTGGCCCAGCACGCCCGAGTATCAGCCCGACCTCGGCCCGCAGCACGCACTCAAAGGCGCATCCATCAAGGCCGACGCAACGCCGGAGTATCTCGGTGTGGGCTACATCATAGGCGCGCGCACCGCAGGCACCATGTTTGCCGGGGGCGTCTTCTCCTGGCTGGTGCTCATGCCGTTGATCTACTTCTTCGGCAGGGATCTGCCGCATCCCATCTATCCCGGCACGGTGCCCATTTCGCAGATGGGGCCGAGCGACCTGTGGATCACCTACATTCGTCCCATGGGCGCGGGCGCCGTGGCCGCAGCCGGACTCATCACGCTCTTCAGAACCGTGCCCACCATCATTGGCGCGCTCCGTTCCGGGTTCGCGCAGTTACGGCGCGGCTCGGCAGCCGCGGCAGAGCCCATCCGCACCGAGCGCGACCTCTCCATGAGCACCGCCATCATCGGCTCCTTCGCGCTGGTAGTGCTCATGTTCTTCTTCCTCGAATTCAAACCGGTGCCGGGCGCGCAGGTGGGTTTGTTCGCGAATCTTGCCGCCTCAGTTCTCGTGGTCGCATTCGGATTCCTTTTTGTCACCGTCAGCTCGCGCATCGTGGGACTGATCGGCAGCTCGGCTAATCCCATCTCCGGCATGACCATCGCCACGCTGATGGCCACGTCGGCCATCTTTCTCGTCAGCGGGTGGACAGCGCCAGCCTTTGGCGCCCTCGCGATTACTATCGGCGGCGTGGTGTGCATCGCCAGCGCCGAGGCGGGCGACACCTCGCAAGATCTGAAAACGGGATTCATTGTCGGCGCCACGCCGATATTGCAGCGCTTCGCTTTTCTCATCGGCATAGCGGTCTCCACAATTGCCATCGGTTTCACGCTCCAGCTTATGAACCAGAGCCTGCAAACATTCCGCGCGGCGCCGCAGGCGTGGGACATCAATGCCCCGCATCCCGGCGTGGAGATTCAGCGCGACGTGCACGGCCTCATCGACCGGTTTCCCGTCACCGCCGCCGACAATTCCACGGCCATCCACCAAAAGAGCGAGTACATCGTGCTGAATGCCATCGGCTCGTCGGAGCTGGCCAACGGCAAGTACCTATACTCGCCCGCGACGGGCCGTATTGAAGTGCGCTGGATTCCCGGCATTGGCAGCGAAAACGCCGCCGCGCCGCAAGCGCAATTGATGGCCACGGTCATCAACGGAATCCTGACCCGCAAGCTGCCCTGGGGCCTGGTTATGCTTGGCGTCTTCCTGGTCATCGCCGTCGAGCTGCTCGGCATTCGCTCGCTTTCGCTGGCGGTGGGCGCGTATCTCTCGATCGGAACCACTCTGGCGATCTTTGCCGGCGGAGTGGTACGCGCGCTGGTGGATAAGGCAGCCGAGCGGTCGGGCGTGGCCGACTCGGACTCCGACGTTTCTCCGGGCTCGCTCTATGCATCCGGGTTGATCGCTGCCGGCGGCATCGTAGGTCTGATTGGAGTGGGCCTCCAGGGGTACGAAACCACATTTAACAAATCAAACCCCATCGGCTGGCCGCATACTTTCCTCTACAACCCGTGGGTGTCGGTCGTGGCCTTCGCGCTGCTGGCGTATTCGCTGTATTACTTCGCGCGGAAGCCGCTGAAGAAGTAGGCGCAGGACGCAACGGTGCGTCCATGCCTGCTCCGCTACAATAATGAGAACCGCCCGCCAGTGAAGAGTCCTTGTGCCTCGGGCGCCTCATACGATCATGCTGACCGAAAATCTCTCCGAAGCCCTCACTTTCGACGATGTCCTGCTGGTCCCCGCATTTAGCGACGTTGTGCCGATGCAGGTGAGCACGCAGACGCATCTGACGCGGGCGATCACGCTGAACACACCGCTGCTCTCCTCGGCCATGGACACGGTGACGGAATCGCGCATGGCCATCGCCATGGCGCAGCAGGGCGGCATCGGCATTGTGCACCGCAATCTCTCCATCGCTGACCAGGCCGGCGAGATCGACAAGGTGAAGCGGTCGGAGAGCGGCATGATTGTCGATCCGGTGACCATCGGCCCCGAAAAACTGATCGGCGACGCGCTTGAAGTGATGCGCCGCTACCGCATCAGCGGCGTGCCGGTGACGCAGGGCAAGCGGTTGGTGGGTATCCTGACCAATCGCGATCTGCGTTTCGAGACGCGCACCGATATTCCCGTGGGCGACGTGATGACCAAGGAAGACCTGATCACCGTGCCCGTGGGCACCACGCTCGAAGAGGCGGAGCTGATCCTGCATAAGCACCGCGTGGAAAAGCTGCTGGTGGTGAATGACAAGTACGAGCTGATGGGCCTGATCACCGTCAAAGACATCCAGAAAAAGCTGAAGTATCCCAACGCCAGCAAGGACGACCAGGGCCGGCTGCGCGTGGGCGGGGCGATCGGCGCGACGGGCGATTTTCTTGAGCGCGCGGTAGAGCTGGTGCGCAACCGCGCCGATGCGCTGGCAATTGACTCCGCGCATGGGCACTCGTCTCGCGTGCTCGAGGCGGTGCGCGAGGTAAAGAAGCGCTTCCCCGGCGTGGCATTGCTGGCCGGCAACGTGGCCACGTATGAGGGAGCAATGGCGCTGATCGACGCCGGCGCCGACGCTATTAAGGTTGGCATCGGGCCCGGCTCCATCTGTACCACGCGCATGGTCACAGGCGCCGGCATGCCGCAGATCACCGCCATCGCCGAAGCTTATCGCGCGGCCCAAAAGCACGGGATTCCGGTCATTGCCGACGGCGGCATCAAGTACTCCGGCGAAGTCACCAAGGCCATTGCCGCAGGAGCCAGTTCGGTGATGATCGGCTCGCTGTTTGCCGGCGTGGACGAGAGCCCGGGCGAGACCATCCTCTACCAGGGGCGCAGCTTCAAGAGCTATCGCGGTATGGGCTCACTGACGGCCATGAGCCAGGGCTCGGGCGAGCGCTATTTTCAAGGGTCGGCCGATCTGGCTGTTGCGGAAAGCGGTCCCGCGGATGTGGTGCAGCGCGAGCGCGCCAATGAAAACCGGCTGGCCAAGTTTGTTCCCGAGGGGATCGAGGGGCGCGTGCCCTATCGCGGGCCGCTGGAAGCGATGGTCTTCCAACTCGTGGGCGGTTTGCGCTCCGGCATGGGCTATCTGGGATGCGCCAATATCGCGGACCTGCAGGAAAAGGCGAAGTTCGTGCGCATCTCCGGCGCCGGCCTTCGCGAGAGTCACGTGCACGACGTGATCATCACCCGCGAGGCGCCCAACTATCATGTCGAGTAGCCGGCGCGGCCTCAGGTTTTGGATCGGCGCGTGGTGGCCTGTGGTTGTGGGAATCGCAATCATCGCGGTGGAGTCGACAAAGTATTTCGGCGCCGACCGGACATCGCATCCGCTGCGCGTATTGTTCGAAGCGCTCTTCGGGCCGGTCGGAGAAGCACGCTGGGCGACGATCCATCACTACATTCGCAAGTCCGGCCACTTTGTTGGCTACGGCGGGCTGGGGCTGGCGTGGCTGCGTGCCTTGTGGATGAGTTTGCCTCGCAACCGGTTTCTCTTCGATGCCGGGTTGGCGCTCGTGGGCACGGCTCTTGTGGCCAGCTGGGATGAATGGCACCAGACCCTTCTGCCCAACCGCACCGGATCGCCATGGGATGTCCTGCTGGATTGCTGTGGAGCATTGTTCATGCAGATGGCCGCATTCATGTATCTGCGGCTGCTTCGGCCGGCCCGGTTGCACGATCGGGATTGACAAGTCTCGCCGCCTTGAGACGGTGCCTTTGGTCACCGGCGAGAAGACGAAATCGACCGTACTTGGCAATGAAGTCAGTCACTTAGACACGTATTCATTTGTCATACGTTTTCCTTGCTTCCCCCGAAGACGCGTGTTAAGGTAGTCTCGCTCACGAATCCACGCTTTACGCAGATGGGCCGCATCGGGCTGCGAGGCACACATCCATCGAATCGTCGGCCTGTCCGTGTGCTGTTTTTTTTGATGCGAAAATGAGCGGTTCATAAGCGGCCTGGGACCGAGAGGGGCGAAGCCTGTATCGGAGCCGGTTGTAATCGCAACCCAATTCCTCACGCAACAAATCCGGGTGTCCAACGTTTGAGTTCAAACTCGCGAACCATCTGACGTCTGCCCCCACCCCTGCAAGCGGGCATGCTGCGCTGCAGCGGTTCCACAATTGCTATACCCAGGTCCGCTACCGCCGAGTGGCTTTTTCGTCAGGAAAAAGTCACCTGCGAGACGCCGGAAAGGGCACGTGAATTGTTGAACGGCTCTGAAATCCTGATCCCCTGCCTGAATTCAATATGAGAGTCCTGAGACCAAGGTCACGGATCGTCAGCATCCGAATGTCTGAAGAGGAGTTCTCCACTCTGCGGCGGCTTTGTGTGGCCACCGGCGCGCGCAGCGTGTCGGACCTGGCGCGCGAAGCCATGCGTGGCCTTTTGAACGGCGCAAACCAGGAGAGTTCCGGCGACGGTTCGCACAACCAATACTCTGCTCAAATGCGCAGCCTGGAACAAAAGGTCGACCAACTCAGTGCCGAAGTCGCCCTGTTCAAAGCGGATCGCAACTTGTGGAGCGGCTCCACGGGACCCGAACACATCCAAACGAACACGGGCACGAATCAAGAACGATATTCCAATGAGAAATAAAATTCTGCTCACCCTTCTCTTTCCCGGCGCCCTTTGCGGCGGGCAAACGACACCTACCGCGCCCGGAGCGCAGACGATTGTCTGTCCAACCGGACCGGGACCCGTTTCCGAAGGCACGGCGGCTCTGTGTCCCCCGGCAACAAGCACGGGTCCTTCGCTGGAAACCACACCGTATCCTCCCGGAACCACGCCCGGCTTGGGCACACTCCCATCCGGCGTCGCTCCCATCCCTTCAACGAACGTCCCGCCACCGAACAAGCCAATTGGCCCCATTACCACGCAGACGGAATTCCAAATCTTCGCCGAAGACGAGGCCGGCCATCCGCTGAAGGTATTCGGCAGAGAGCTGTTCGATGAGGCTCCCACAACCTTCGCGCCGCTTGACCGGATTCCGGTCCCCGCAGATTACGTGATCGGGCCGGGCGACGAGCTGCTCATTCATGTTTGGGGAAAGATTGATTTAGATACGCACGTGATCGTGGATCGAAACGGGCAAATCTTTGTTCCCACGGTAGGCACCTTGACCGTCGCCGGGCTGCGCTTCGAGCAACTGCAGAGCTTTCTGCACACGGCGATTGCCACGCTCTACAAGGATTTTGACCTGAATGTGACAATGGGCCAGCTTCGCTCCATCCAGGTTTTTGTTTTGGGTAGCGCGCGCCAGCCGGGTGTCTACACCATCAGCTCGCTCAGCACGCTGGTGAACGCTCTGTTTGTATCGGGAGGACCGTCTGCGACCGGCTCGATGCGCCACGTGCAGTTGCGGCGCGGAGATACGGTGGTCACGGACTTTGACCTCTACAATTTGTTGCGCAGAGGCGACAAATCTCACGATGCTCAATTGCTGCCGGGAGATGTGATTTATATCCCGCCGGCTGGTTCGCAAGTGGCGATCATCGGCAGCGTGAACGAGCCGGGGATCTACGAGTTCAAGGGTGAAGAGACGGTTGCTTCGGCGCTGGAAGATGCGGGCGGCACGACGAACCTGGCCGACGAGGATCGTGTTCTGCTGGAACGGATCGAGAATCACCAAGGCCGCCAGGCGGATTCGTTCGCGCTCGACGATCTCGGAATGAAGCGCCCGCTTCGCGACGGAGACCTGCTGCGCGTTTATCCGCTCTCGCCGCGCTTCGATAATGCAGTGACTCTTCGCGGCAATGTGGCCCAACCGGGGCGTTATGTGTGGCGCGATGGGATGCGCGTCTCCGACCTGATTCCGACACGCCAGTTCCTCCTTACTCGCGATTACTGGAATCAGCAGAACTTTCTTGTGCCCGAAAGAAACGCTCATCCCTTTGGCCTTTCGCCGAACCAGTTCAATCCCCAAACGGGTACGAATGTGCAGACCGCAATACCCGGCCAAACCGAATACAACGCCCAGAACGGATTCAATCCGCAGACCGGGGTGAATCCGCAGAACGGAACCGGCGCACAGCCTCCTCAAGCCGGACAGACCGCAGCAAACTCGCAACAAGGGTTGAATACGCAGACTGGAAACAATCAGCAGACGGGGCTGAACCCGCAGACTGGACCCAATCAACAAACGGCGGCCAATCCGCAGACGGGGATCATCGCCCAAAACGAAGGCAACCAGCGCGGCGAAACCAGTTTCGAGGCGGCTCGGAACAGCGAAGAGATCAATTGGGACTACGCTGCCGTTGAGCGCCTGGATCAACACGATTTGAGCACCCGCCTGATTGCGTTCAACCTGGCCAAAGCCATTGACAACCCGGCGTCGACTGACAACGTTGTTCTCGAGCCCGGAGATGTTGTCACTATCTTTTCTGAAAAGGACATTCCTCTTCCCGTCGATAAGCACGCGGCTTTCGTCCGCGTTGACGGCGAGGTGAATGCGCCGGGCGTTTACCGGATCGGCCCAGGGGAAACGCTCCGCGAGCTGGTGACGCGCGCCGGAGGGCTTACTCCGCACTCCTATCTCTATGCTTCGCAGCTCAACCGCATCTCCACGCGCAAGGCCGAGGAGCTCGAAATCAGGCAATCGACCGCACAAATGCAGAGAGACCTTCTGGCCCGGAATGCAGCCACTTCAACCGTTGGCGCATCCAACGCCCAGGATCAGCAGGCGCAGTTGAGCGCCCAGCAGGCCTTGATTTCGCAGCTCGCCGCTGTTCAACCCACAGGGCGCGTGGTTCTGGCCATGAAGCCCGACGCGAGCAGCGTCGATGACATTCCGGCGTTTCCGCTGGAAGATGGAGACACATTCTACGTTCCGCCGGAGTTCAACACTGTTCAGGTTTCCGGCGCAGTCTACAACGAAAATGCCTTCCGCTATGAGCGGCGCAAACGGCTCTACGCATATCTGAACGACGCGGGAGGACCGACGCGCCAGGCAGATACGAGGCGCATTTTTCTCATTCGCGCGGACGGCACGGTGATTAGCCGCCAGACTCACGGCGAGCTTTGGCGCTCGGACTTTGACAAGACAACATTGCTGCCAGGAGACGCGATTATCGTTCCACCGAAGTTGAAGGGTCCGAGCACATTCATCCAGCAGCTCCCCTATTTCACGCAAATTCTTTCGCAAACGGCCTTGACAGGCGCCGTTCTCGGTACCGCCTACTAGCCGTTCGGCAAGCCACGATGGAACAGAGTCCAGTGATCAATCATGAAGCTGCCTCTCCGCACGGAGAGCTTTATTCCGCGGAACACGCGCCGGCGCCTGCGCTGTCCTTGTATGGCGCTCTGCTGCAGTTGGCGCGCGGCAAACGCCTGGTAGCGCTGGTGACAGGAATTGCAACCGTCGTTGGGATTGTAGTGAGCCTGCTTCTACCGGTGAGTTATACGGCAACCACCAGGATCATGACGCCGCAACAAACCCAGTCGACCGCGGCCTTCCTGATGAGCCAAATGGCGCTGAATCCAACCGCCGCAAACCCACTGGCAGGTGCAACCGGGGGATCGTTGAATCTAAGAAATCCCAACGAGCTTTATCTGGGACTGCTGGCTTCACGGCCCATTGCGGACGGGATCATCGGAAAATTCGGTCTCGCAGGCGTTTATCACGCGAAAGATATGACGGCCGCTCGAAAGGCGCTGGCTGATCGTACAACTGTCACGTCAGAAAAAAGCACGCTGATCGCAATCTCCGTGATTGATACAGACAAGAAGCGAGCCGCTGACATCGCCAACGCCTACCCCGAGCAACTTCGCGCGCTTACCAAAAATCTGGCGGTGACTGAAGCGTCGCAGAGACGGCTCTTTTACGAACAGCGGTTGAAGGACGCTAAGGAGGA
>Ga0208190_1000962_pt1 | contig 10851 bp, 14 predicted proteins | sample June2015DPH_13_1_FD_184708 | JGI IMG/M metagenome (GOLD analysis project Ga0208190, IMG submission 184708) | Peatland microbial communities from SPRUCE experiment site at the Marcell Experimental Forest, Minnesota, USA - June2015DPH_13_10... | ecosystem: Environmental > Terrestrial > Soil >... | reverse complement strand
CCGGTCCCTTCGATTTGATCTTCATTGACGCCGACAAGGAGAACAACCCGCACTATCTCCAGTGGGCGCTGAAGCTCTCGCGCCGCGGGACGGTGATCGTTGTCGATAACGTCGCTCGTCATGGCACCGTCATCCAGGCCAAAAGCTCAGAGCCCGATATTGTCGGCACGCGTCGCTGCCTTGAAATGATGGCCGCCGAGCCGCGCCTTTGCGCCGTCGCACTGCAGACCGTAGGCGTCAAGGGCCTCGATGGATTTGCCTTGGCGGTTGTGCTGCGATGAAATCCGCCGCCAAGGCTGAACGGCTTCTTTACCTTCTGCAAACACTGCGCCGCCATCGCTATCCGGTTAAAGGCAAGGATCTGTCTGCGGAGCTTGGTGTAAGCCTTCGCACGCTGTATCGCGATATCGCCGCGCTCACGGCGCAGGGTGCGCATATCGACGGATCTCCTGGAGTTGGGTACTTACTCCGTCCCGGCTTCCTCCTCCCTCCGCTCATGCTCACGCAGGACGAGATAGAAGCGCTGGTGCTCGGTTCGCGTTGGGTGAGTCGCCACGCCGACGCGAGCCTGCAGGAGGCGGCAACGGATCTGTTAGCGAAGGTAGAAGCGATTTTGCCCGCCCGCCTTCGCCACGAAATGGAGTCTTCCGGCCTGATCGTCGGCCCGCCTCAGGATGCGCACATGCGCGACCGTGAGCTGGCTCTCATCCGCAAGGCCATTCGCGCGGAAAGCAAGTTGAATATTCGTTATCTCGACCTGGCCAATGTGGAAACCAACCGCTCAGTGTGGCCCTTTGCGCTCGCCTACTTCGATCGGTCGCTTATTCTCGCCGCCTGGTGCGAGCTGCGCCATGACTATCGCCATTTCCGAACCGATCGTATCCGTGAAATCACCACCCTCTCCGAGCGCTACCCGCGCCCCCGCCGCTCTTTGCTGCAGGAATGGCAAACGCAGCAGGGTATCCCGCAGGCTGACTCGACGCCCCGCGCCCCTTCCCGCACTACTGACAGAATCTGACACGCCTGTCTCCTATCCTCCGTGTGTGCGCGCAATCGCCCTTGCGAGACTGCCGCTGAAGCCTCTTCCGGCCGTTGAGCGGTGGGTACACTGGCACCCAAAAAGGAGACAAACGATGCGATTCTTACTAAAGATCTCAATTCCAGTCGAGGCAGGCAACGCAGCAGCAAAGAAGGACCGCTTTAAAGCGATCCAACTGATACTCGAGGAGCAGAAGCCCGAAGCGGCCTACTTCTTACAGGATGACGGAATGCGGACTGCCCTCCTGATCGTAAACATGGAGAACGCTTCGCAAATCGCCGAAATCGTTGAGCCCTGGTTTCTGGCGCTAAACGCGAGCGTTGAATGTAAACCGGTCATGGTCGCCGGCGATCTCCAGAAGGCGTTCCCAGCCCTCGAGCGCGCCGTGAAAACCTTCAGCTGAAGCCTTCGTCCGCTCTTGCGGCCACACTTCGGTCTGGCCGTAGCGCCCCGTGTTCCATAAACGGCGTGTCGCGGTGAACCCAATCCACACCAAAGGAGACATTCCCATGAGCCACCTTAACTTTGTCCTGCTCTACGTCGCGGATCCACTGCGTAGCGCGAAATTCTACTCAACTATCCTCGGCAGAAAGCCGGTCGAGCTGTCGGCCGGCTATTCGATGTTCGTGCTTGATGGAGGACTGAAGCTTGGGCTCTGGAAGCAGAAGGACGTCCAGCCAACGCCCGAAGGCGCGCCCGGCTCGTTCGAGCTCATCTTCTCCGAGGAGAGCGATCAGGAAGTCGACGAGCGCTTCGCCGAGTGGACCGGCAACGGGCTCGTGATTGTCCAAAAACCAACGCGCATGGACTTCGGCTATACGTTCGTGGCTCTCGATCCTGACGGCCACCGTTTGCGCGTGTACAAGCTGGCGCCGTAAGCGTCAGACTGACGCGACCTGTCCCGGCCAATTCCGTATCGCGGCCGGGACAGCGATTGTGGACCGTCAACTGAGCGCGCATCCATGTTCCGCCGTTCTCTTCCAGGAAGCGTTTCGGCGGTCCCGTCGCCGTGCCGATTCGATGCAATGCCTACACCCAGTGCTGCGCTGAGCCGCTTCAAGCGTCCTCGACAATCGTCCCCTGGTGGTACACGATCTTCCAGCCATCCGCGGTGCGCCTCCAAATCGTCGCCCGTCGCGTCAGGCGTTGCTTGTCCTGCAAGAGCGTATAGGTGAGCAGATAGGTTTCCGGCCCCAATCTGCGGCAATAAAAATCCCGCGTCTCCCACACGTCGTCATGCGGCGCGGAAAAGCGTTCCTCCAGCCCATCCAGAACAGCCTGCCTTGAGTAGCGCCGGCCCGAGGCGCCCGTCTCCCAATAGTCCTCCACCGTCATTCGCTCAAAGTCCGCGCGCGACGTCCCGAGCTCGGGACGATGAAAGATCGGTTCTTGCGCGGAAAGCTCCGCAAGCACCTCCTGCAACTCCGGCGCAGTAGCGAGAGTGGGCTCCATCTCTTTAAGCCAGGAGTTCGGATCGTCTTCATGAATCACTTCGCCAGAGCGCGCGTCGACCAACTCATCCTTGACCAGATGAAGGCGAATGCGGCTTGGGCGCACGGTCGCATCTTCGAAATGGAGACTTGCCGCTTCCAAAACATTGCCGCGCAGCTCTTCCCACGTCTCGGCCTCGGTAAAGATCGAGTGCCCGGGCGCGCGCGCCACGTACCCGCCATCGTTTGATTCACGTGCCACGAAGATAAGTTCCATGGCGAATAGCATAGCCGCTCTCTCGCCGAAATCTCGCGAAGGGCCGGAAAAATGCCTCGAAAACCTCCGCAATCCTGTTCATGCGGCGTAAAATTCTCTGCAACGTGAATCAGCGGCCAATATGAACCAGCGAACAGCATGAACCAGCGAATTGACAAGATACGCCAGCTCCTGAACGAGCTTGAGTCGGAGCCCAACGCGCAGCTCGCAACCGATCGCGACTTCTCCGCCTCGGAACTGCCGCTCGTCATTCAGCAGATCGTCGACGACCTGCAGCCGCAGCTCTCCCCGTATGACGCGGCGTTTTACTGGTTTCTCTTCCGCCACTCCATCGCCAAAGACGGCGATCCTCATCTTCGTGTGAGCACGCGCCAGTTGCGCACGGCTGTCGTTAAATCTTCCTACTCGCAACTCGACGAGAACCCGGTATCGCTCGGCAAGGTGCAGGACACGCTGCGCGCTCTCGAGAACATCGGCGCCATCCGCAAGGAAGGCGAACCCAACCGCGACGGCACACTCTACCGCGTTCTGATCCCGGATGAGATTGAAGCCTGCTTGAATTACCGCGCGGAGCGCATGGCGTCGGACCAGAAATTCAAGTTTCCCACTGCCGGAATCGAGATCGGCTAACGCGCGAAAAACCTCGGAGACCTGACCCACGGCGCCAGATCCTCGCAGTACCGGTTAGATTTGGCCCTCTTCCATCAGCGCCCGCAGCGCAGCCGCATACTTTTCAGGTAACGGTTTGCGCTGCAATTGATCGTCGCAGACCACGTGCACGGTCTCCCCTTCGGCCAACAGCGTTTGCTCTTCGCCCTCGGCGGCTTTGCGCAGGATTCGATAGGCAAACTTGAGCACCGATCCGCGCATCATCGCCGGCCGTGTCTCGATCAGGATTTCGTCGTCGTAGCGCGCCGGCGCGCGATAGCGGCACCGCGCTTCGATCACCGGCAAAATGCAACCGTGATCGGTCTCCAGGCGGCTGTAGGCAAGCCCCAGCGAGCGCAACAGCTCTACGCGGCCCAGCTCAAACCAGACCAGGTAGTTGGCATAGTAGACAATGCCCATCTGATCCGTCTCGGCATACCGCACCCGCACCTGTGTGGTCACCGGCATTCGGCGCTCTCTCTCAAGCTCTCAACTGATTTCTGATCTCTACCCCGGCCCCTGTCCCTTGTTCCCTTGGTTCCTGCTTTTCACGGCTTGACGTGCGTAAACAGTTGCAGCTTGCTCACGTCGTTAAAGATGGTGAAGGCGATGAATGCCATCAGCACCACAAATGCCGCCTGGTAAATTCGCTCCTTGATGGTCATGCTGATGTCCTGGCGCAGCACGCTTTCAATCAGCAAAAGCAGAATCATCCCTCCATCGAGAATCGGGAAGGGCATCAGATTCAGAATCCCCAGTTGCAGGCTGATCTCGCTGGCCAGTCCGAACTTCGGATACCAGCCATCCATCTGGGCGGCCTCGCCGGCCGCCTTGGCGATTCCCACCGGCCCCATCATCTGCGTCACCGAGAGCCGGTGTGTAAACAGCCGGTTCAGCACTTCGCCCACAAGGAGCGAATTGTTCTTGAAGAAGCTCAATGACTTGCCGGCGGCCGATACAAATGATAAGGGCTCGTCGCGGATGGGAATTTGAGTCGTCGAAAAGCCCAGCATCCATCTCGTATCGAGCTTGGTCGGCGTAGCCGTAATTTGCAGATTCGCCCCGTTGCGCAGCACCGTGAGGGTCACTGGTTTGCCCATCCCCGCTTGCATGTACGCCAACAACGTATTCACGGAGTGGAAGGCGTGACCGTCGACAGCTTCGATGGCATCGCCTCCACGCAGCCCGGCTTGCTCAGCAGGCAACCCCGGCTGAACCTCCGCTACAGCAATCGGCCCCGGCAGATACTGCGGTGAAATCCCCGCGTCGGTCAGATCAAATTCGTCGCTCTTCGCGCTGGCCGGAACCCGCAGGCTCAGTTGGAGGGTATTTCCCCCACGCTCCACCGCGACCGGTACCACTTGATTGGCGTTCAACCGGATGTGGTCATACACTATCTCCCAGTCCGGATTCTTGATGTTGTCGAAGCTCACGATCTCATCGCCGGTCTCGATCCCCGCCGTCGCCGCAGCTGAGCCCGGAGTAACCCACTCCACGCTCGTGGTCTTTACGGTGGCCGCGGGAACTTCGTTGATAAAGGCGAAGTAAAACCACATCAGCGACAGCGTCAACAGAAAGTTGAAAGTTGGGCCGGCAACGCCGATCAACATCCGTTGCCAGCGCGGGTGCGCGGTGAAAGCTCCCGGATCGTCGACCGGCTCATGGCCGTCCGAGGGGCTGCCGGTGAGCCCGGACTCGGTTTCTCCGGTCATCTTCACAAAGCCGCCCAGCGGCAGCAGGCAAACTTTGTACTCCGTGTCACCGATCTTGAAGCCGAAGAGGCGCGGGCCGAAGCCAATGGAGAATGCCTCGACGCGAACCCTGCAGAGCTTGGCTACGACGAAGTGTCCCCCCTCGTGCACCACGATGATCGCGCCGACAAGGACGATAAATGCAGCGGCAGATACCAGAAATTCATGCATCGTTGTGCGAGTGTTTCCTTCGGCTAAGCGCAACCATCTGGCATGCGCTTATTAAGATTGCGCGAGCAGTGCCCGAGCCCGTTCTCGCGCTTCCTGGTCAGCGGCGAGCACCTCCGCAATGGTTGCCGGGTGGGCCTCCGGGGTTGCCGCGAGTACTTTTTCAATTGTACGCGGGATGCCCGTAAACAGAATACGACGTTCGAGGAAGGCTCCCACAGCCACCTCGTCGGCCGCATTCAGCGCAATACAATGCGCTCCCCCCTTTTCAGCCGCTTCAAAGGCCAGCCGCAGGCAAGGGAAGCGCTCGAAGTCCGGCAATTCGAAATCCAGGCGTCGCAGCGCCGCCAGGTCGAAGGTCAATGTGGATTTGGGCCGCTCCGGCCATGCCAGCGCATACAGAATAGGCAGCCGCATATCGGTTACCGAAATCTGCGCCACGATCGACCCGTCCACGTATTCCACCATCGAATGTACGGTGGATTGCGGATGGATGGTTACCCGCACCTGGGCTGGCGTCACGTCGAACAGCCGGCAGGCCTCGATGACCTCAAGCCCCTTGTTCAACATCGTCGCCGAGTCGATCGTGATGCGCCTGCCCATCACCCACGTTGGGTGTTTCAGCGCCTGCTCGGGCGTAATGCTCGCGAACTGGTCCAGAGGGAGCTGGCGGAACGGCCCTCCCGAAGCCGTCAGCCAGATCGTCTTCACCTCGTCGTGCGTGCCCACGCGCAGGCATTGGTGTACTGCATTGTGTTCGCTGTCGATGGGCAGGATGGGCACATTGCGCTCGCGCGCCGCCGCGGTCAGGATTTCGCCGGCCGCCACCATGCACTCTTTGTTGGCCAGCCCCACCGGCTTTCCCTTGAGGATGGCAGCGTGCGTCGCCTCGAGGCCCGCCACGCCCACAATGGCCGACACCACAAAATCGGCTTCACCCAGCGTCGCGCACGCAATCGTGCCCTCGGTCCCATGCACCACATCGATCCCGGAAACGCCTGCCTGGCGCAGCCGTGCGATCAGCTCGCCGGCCAGCTCCGCTGTAGCCAGCGACACCATTCGCGGCTTCCAGCGCACCGCTTGCGCAAAAGCTTCGTCCAGGTTGCGGCCCGCGGCCAGCGACGCCACTTGGTAGCGCTCAGGAAACTGCTCAACAATGGAAAGGGTGCTCTGCCCGATGGAGCCGGTCGATCCGAGAATGGCGAGTCTCTTCAAAAAACAGCCTCTAGCTTCCAGCTCTTAGCTTCTAGCCACTTCGAGTCAGTGCAGTCACTGTGTGCCGCGACTCGTGAGTGCCCATTGAGGAATCGGGCGTGCCGGAGAGCCCATGGATAAAGCCCGACCGCTCGCAATTCCGGGAATCAGCTAGAGGCTAGAAGCTATCAGCTAGAAGCAATTCTAAAACCTCTGATGAATCACCTGCGCGTACCAGAGCACCGGACCCGCCAGCAGCAGCGCATCAATCCTGTCTAAAACTCCCCCGTGCCCCGGCAGCAGGTTGCCTGAATCCTTCACCCCGGCCGACCGTTTCAGCGCCGACTCAGCCAAATCACCCACCTGCCCAGCCACGTTGATCACAGCGGCCAGTCCCACCCAATACCAGATCTCATCGGGATAGGACAGCACAGCCGAGGGAAAAACGCGCTCCAGCCAGGAAACGACAACCGAATTCGACGATTCCTGCATCACTGTCGCCAGGCTCGCAAGCACCGCGGCGATCACCATGCTGCCGGCGACCGACGCGATGGCTCCCTCCCAGCTTTTGCCCGGGCTTAGCTTGGGCGCCATCTTGTGCCGGCCCCACGCCCGACCTGCGTAATAGGCCGCCGTATCCCCCGCCCACACTACGAATAGCAAAAACGCAACCAGCGAGGGCCCGTTGGCTTGTTCGCGCAACGTTGGCAGGGCGAGCAGCGTAAGGCCGGTGTAAAGCAAGCAGAAGATCGATGCCGACGCGTCCGCAATCGTTTCCTCAACCGGCTTGAAGAATGTGCAATACACCAAGAGACCCAGGCCCAGAATTCCAAACAGGGCCGGGGTCAGATCGGGCCATTCAAAGTCGACCGCGAACAGAGCCAGAAGGGCCACCATGGTCGCGATTCGCGGCGGATTCGCTCCGCAGCGCCGGCTCAGCTCCATATACTCCCAGCCTGCGAGCGCCGCAACCGCCGCCACCGCCAGCGTAAACAACCACTGCCAGCGGGGTCCAAGAAACACCAGAACGAGGACAATCGGAATCAGAACTGCAGCAGTAAGAATGCGTTTCATTCAGCGTTGAGAATACACCGCCGGGGCCTTGACCAATGGCCCAACGCGGGCGGCAGTGGTCCAGGAAGATATTATAGACAGATTGTCTATTTCTGTTGACTTTCTAGCTATATCTCAGTATAGTTGTCTATGTTTCGACAGCTTGCCGTCCTTTGGGGGCGGATGGAGAGAACGAATGAATCATGGTTTGAGCGATCAAGTGCGTTCTGTGGCAGCAGACAAATACATCCAGCCCGCGATCCGAGCTGGAAACGCTAGATTCTCGGTTGCGGTTCGGGATCTGATGCAGCATTTAGAGCCTATGGGCTTCCCGGCGAGGAATTGGCCTCAGATCTGTTCGGCAATCCAAGCCGAGAAATTCCTGCGTGCTCATGGGATCGAGATCGAAGCGGTCGATGGGCCTCCCAAAAAACAGAGTTCGACCGTCGTCGTTAGGTATCGCTTTGCAAATCCCCAAGCGCAACCTGGGTCAGCGGCGCCTCCATTCCAAGAAATGCCTGCGGCAACTGGCGGCGAAACCCCGGAGGAGTGGGCGCATCGCATGACGGGGAAGCTTTTTGGGCTCATGAAGGACGAGATCGCGGCCCTCGGAGGAAGTGAGGCGTATCTGCGTTGGGTACGGGGCTACGACGAAGAGGACGCCCCATGAGCCGCGTTTTCTGGGATACGATGCTTCTGATCTACCTGCTCGAAGGAAACCCCGCATACCGGCCGCGAGCCGACGCTCTGCTGGCGCGTTCGCGCAGACGAGGCGATGCCCTGTTTACGAGTTGCCTTGCAGTAGGCGAGGTCATGGCCGGAGTCGAACGCTTCGAGCAGCCGCTCAAGGCCGTGGCGGCGCGCGAATCCCTGGAGGAGATCGGCTTTCGCTTTCTTCCCTTCGATCCCAACGCAATGCGGCCTTTCAGTCTTCTGCGCGGCCGGGAGAAGCTTAAAGTAGCAGATGCGGTCCACTTGGCATGTGCGGCTTCGGCGGGGATCGATCTTTACCTTACCGGAGACTTGCAGCTATTGAGATTGGATGTGCCGGGCGTTCAGTTCATCGCCGATTTCAATTCGTCGATTCTCTAGTCGCACAGTTTTTCGATAGCACAGCTATCAGCGCGACGCGTCAGCTCACCGCAATCCGGATCTGGTCGGGATCCTCTTCCACTTCGCCGCCGTCCTCGCCGATCGCGCCGTAGCGGCGCTCCCTGCTCTGGAAGTTCGCGATGGCCTCAAGCAGGTGCATCCCGCCGAAGTCCGGCCAGTACCTCTCCGTCACGAAGATCTCGGTGTAAGCGATCTGCCACAGCAGGAAGTTCGAGATGCGCTGCTCGCCGGAGGTGCGGATGAGCAGATCGGGGTCGGGCATGTGCGCCGTGTAGAGGTGCCGGTGAATGTCTTCTTCCGTGATGTGTTCCGGGCCGAGGTGCTTCTGCTTCAGCTCCGCCATCAGCCCGTGGAAGGCGTCCACCAGCTCCGATCGTCCGCCGTAGTTCAAGGCCAGCGTCAGCGTAGTGCCGGTATTCGCGGCCGTGGTCTCCTCCACCCAGCGCATCTTGTCCTGAACGTCAGACGCCAATTCGTGCGTCCGTCCGATGTACTGGAAACGGATATTGTTCGCTCTCATGCGCTCCGCATTGTTTTCCAGGTACGTCTTCAGCAGGCGCATCAGGAAGCTGACCTCGGCTCGGGGCCGCCGCAGATTGTTTTCCAGCGAGAACGCGTAAAGCGTCAGCCACGGCAACCCGATGCGGGCAGCCGTCTCCGTCACTTGCTGCACCGTCTTCGCTCCCTGCTGGTGACCAACAAACCGCTTGAGCGAGCGGCGGCTGGCCCACCGGCCATTGCCGTCCATGATGATGGCTACATGCCGTGGTAGGCGCTCCGGCTTCAGCGTCGCATAGACGGCGCGCTCCTCTGGGCTCAACTCATCGATGCGCAATGTGGGAGATGGAGACAAGGAATCGATTGTAGATCGCATTTGCGCTTTCCACGCGGGGGCCCGGAGAGCATCCCGAAGCGGCGCCGACGGAGTTCCCGCACGGTGCGGGATAAAGGCCGTTCAATCCGTGAACGAACTTCCGGCCCGCATACAAGACGCCTTCGGCCGGATCCGGGGAGTCACACCATCGACCGTAAAGCATTTTAGGGATTTCTGCAATGCGCCGCCACGCTGGCGCCGGGCCCGCTACAGCGTTTTCGATTCTGCTCTTTACAGAATAAAAAATGTCGAGTGGTGATTTCCTCAAGAAATTGCCACCTTTTGCGATGATCGCAGTGTTAATAAGTGAATCGAAAACGCTCAAACCGCAACGATCCACTGCCTTGCCAAAATGGCACTTCAGGGAAAGTCCACCGATGAGCCTGCCCGCTCCCGCCCGGCGCGGAAGCGCTCGCGAAACTCCACTGCTCGACCAGCGCCCCGCCGCAGGCTCTACGCGGTGCGGCGCCGGCCTGTCGCCGCGTCCCTCACGGCGCCGAAGAACAGGGTCCGGTGGAGCGAGTCCAGATGCGGCAACAGTTCGGCCACTTCAGCCAGAAATGCGTCGCTCAGGATTGATTCAACTTCTTCGTCGCGGCGGCTGCGCTCATCGCGCACCAGTTGGCGCATTTCCACGCCAAGGGCCGTGGCCAGCCGCTCCAGCGAGCCCAGCGTGGGAATCGCCTTGCCGTTCTCGATCTTTGAGATATAGGTGCGCGGCACAAGCATCCTGCCCGCCAATTGCCGCTGGCTCAGATGGCGCGCCCGGCGCATTTCGCGCACCTGCGAGGCCACCTGCATGCCCGCGCCACCACTAACCGGCACAGGCTGGCTGGTCACCAGTCGCGGGGCCAGAAACACGGGCTCCTCGATGTCGAGGGGCCTGCGGCATTTCCTGCAGAGGGAGTTGCTGGTCCTATACTGCATCAGTCTGCAGTATTCACACCGCACCACTTCGCGTGTTTCCACGCTAACGATAGAAGTTGCCATTTGGGATGCGCGGAGTGCCAGAGCGTGGGACTCCAAGTGCATCACTGCACCGTGATTGGTGCTACTTTCTACGAAGGAACCATAATTGTCAAGTAGAAATTCGGGGTCAAACCGAAAAAAGCCGTACGAGACCCCCCAAAACCAGACAAATCGCGAACCATTGTAATCAACAGGAGCTCTAAATGGCTGCCAACACGAGCTTTGGCCCCAGCTTCAATCGAGACCAGGCATGGCAACTGCTCTCCGAATGGACGCAGAGCGAAAGTCTGCGCAAGCACGCGCTGGCCGTGGAAACCTGTGTCGCGGCCTATGGC
>Ga0208190_1000959_pt1 | contig 10877 bp, 14 predicted proteins | sample June2015DPH_13_1_FD_184708 | JGI IMG/M metagenome (GOLD analysis project Ga0208190, IMG submission 184708) | Peatland microbial communities from SPRUCE experiment site at the Marcell Experimental Forest, Minnesota, USA - June2015DPH_13_10... | ecosystem: Environmental > Terrestrial > Soil >... | reverse complement strand
CTTCTATTTAAAGAAGAAGGTGTACCTATCGGGTAATAAAATAATGGGGGTGTGGGGGCCCTACCGCATCCGGGTATCAAATAAAGGTAAAGAACTGCCTATAATATAACAGATTTATTGGGTAGTGGGAGAAATACTGGGGCTGATGCCAAAGTTAAATACTAAAATGGCCACTGGGAGGGAAGATGAAAGTAACATCGATCGGTGTACCGTATTTAGGTCAGGAAGATAAACCCTATAACAATCCTAAAGGCAAAATGTATTTTATATTGGTAACTCATCCGGACCGATGGGGCAGACCTCTCTCTACTGCAGAATGTCTGGCAGGGACTGGGCTGGAATTGGATGGAATTCGGGATTATGGCCGGGAGACTAATGGTCTCTTTGCCCATCGCCGCTTTGTTGACCCAGCACAATTCCTGAATAGAGTTGACCATCTAATAGCATAAAACCTCTGGAATCACAGAAGCGGGCGTCAGAAAAAGGACGCCCCCTTTTGTTTTAAGCGACTGCTCCCTTTCTCACAAAATTTCTCAATCCAAAACTCAATTCTCCTGAACACCATAATGGAACGAAAAAATGCATAGATTATGAGAGATGGGGTAGTCTTTGCAAAGGTCAGAGGTAAAAACAGGAGTTTCTAACGCCTGAAAAGCCGGATCGGGTTGGCGGTTTGCAAAAGAAGTAGTTTGCAAAGGGTTTACAAACCCCGCCGCCGAAAATGGCAGAAAATCAAAGCTAACAAACCGTTAAAAAACAACCTTTACAAACGATTAGGTTTCCGCAAAGTCTCAGGTGTTAAATTCATAACAGGTGGGGAATATTCCGCAACTCAATGCACTGTTCGAAAACATAGCCCCGTTTTTATCGGAATTTGCAGAGTTGCAAAAACCGATAAAACTACCGTCCAAATAGAAATCTTATTGGACAGCCAATTTGGTTTTTGGCCAAACAACTTTTCACTTATTTTTTCATTTCTGCTATAATCCTCTAAATCAAATTCGGAAATAAGCCAGGGGGTTAGAGAAGGATACATGAAGACGTCAGAGATTTATTCATCAGGTATTGAATGAAGGCGAAGAAAGCACTCAATGTTTTCTTGGGCAAGGTTCTAAGAATAAGAAGTGTAAACGAGATTAGTTAGCCCACCTGACGTACCCCTACGACCGAATAGATAAAATAGCAAATAAAGGATACCGACATTGGCATAGAAGAAAGAAATCTGGCAGAAAGCCCCGCGGGAAAGGGGCGGGTATTTAAGAAGCAAAAATTGATTGCGGAAGTATTTTACGAATTACAAGTTTTCCAAGATCAAAATAACCGCTCCGGAGGTAAATCGATAGTTATTGGAAAAATCAAAAGAGTGGATAAGGCAAATATTTTCTGGGGAGTCGAGGAATATACATTACATTTACAGGACAAAAGAAAATTAGATTTTATGTGCGTCAATTATGATCCAGATTGTGAAATAACTAGCGACAAAGGTTTTTATTTTTAGTTTTCCTAATAGGTCGCAGGAAGTGGGAATTTGTGGCTACGCAATATTCGACTATTTGCCCTATGTTTTTTGTATTCCACTCGGTGTCTGATTAATTACTAGCCAATACAAACCCACTATGCGAATTACTTCGGCGAACTCAGCAAACTTGACCGGTTTACGAACAAAGCTATTCGCACCAAGATCGTAACCGGAGATTATATCTTTTTCCTCATTGGAAGAAGTAAGTATTATCACCGGAATTTGTTTGGTCTTTTTTTCAGCCCGCATCCGTCGCAATACCTCAAAACCGTTAAATCTCGGCAGATTCAGGTCAAGAAGAACTAACGCCGGTAGATCTTCGATCAGACACCCATTATTATCATGTTCACCAAAGAAATATTTTACTGCCTCAATTCCGTCGCCAGCAATGATCAATTCGCTGTTTGTATGTGCCTTTTGGAGTGCGCGTTTAGTAAGCTCGACGTCATTGGGATTGTCTTCGACAAGTAGTATTTTCTTATTTCCCATATATTCCTTATTCCTCTTATATCGGATTAAAAAACCAAACTGGCAAATGGTCGAACACCAACTAAAACCTCTATTTTTTCAATCGACCACCACATTGTGAGACATTTTGAGGTTTTTACTTTCAATAAAACCCAATACTAACAATTAACCCGTGAAATAGTCATAAAAAAAAGCCTGAAAGAATTACATAATTATGACATTTGAGACAATGAAACCTTGGGTATCATTTTAGTAAGATTCAAGGAAAAACGTCTTTAGCAGGGTGCTTCAATCCTTGCCTGCTGAAGTTCTTCTTTCTTCTGAAACAATACTTTTATCCTGGGAGCAAGCTCGCCTCCTGTGAATTCACCAGTTTCAAGTGTATCATAGGGTTTAGCAAGCCTGTCTTCCGCTTCGTTATGACTTTGTTACGTTGTTTAGTTAATAATATATGGCAGTCTATGGCCAACAAGTAAAATTCACTACGCCAGCGATCGTGGATGGATCACTTCCGCTGGAAATAAGCTATTCATAGAATAAGACCATCATCAATAATTTGCTGGTTGAAAATCAAAAAGATTTTTCTTTATAATTCTTATAACCTGAGCGATTTATCCCTGAGGTATCTGTCAGAGGGATGAATTACCGTAAATTTGGTGGGGCATCCAGTCGACCTGTGCTTTTGGCACAGGGTAATTCACAAATTCTTGCATCATTTTGCGGTTTTAGTTGTCCGGAAAAGCGGATTCTTCGGTATAAAATCAACGTGTGAGGCAAATTTAATGGCGAGCAAACAGACCAAACAACAGCTACAAGAATCTTTAGAATACTGCGAGAATATTGTATCTACTATACGTGAACCATTATTAGTGCTGGACGCCGATTTACGGGTAATATCTGCGAACAGGTCATTCTATCGTCAGTTCTCCGTGACATCACAAGAAATCGAGGGGAAACTCATTTATGAGATTTGCAACGGACAATGGAATGTCCCCAAGCTTCGAGGCTTGCTGGAAGACATATTGCCTCAAAACACTAGTCTTGATGACTTCGAATTGGATCATGAGTTTCCTGGTTTAGGAAGGCGGTCAATGTTATTGAACGCTCGTCGAATCCACGACGGTGTTTCGAAAGAGCAAAAAATACTTTTGGCAATAGAAGACATTACTGACCGTAAACGTGTGGAGCATGAAATGGTTTCTTCCGAGTTACGATACCGGCGTTTATTTGAAACAGCACAGGACGGCATCCTGATTCTAAACGCCCAAAGCGGGGAAATTACAGATGCTAATCCCTTCCTGTTAAATATGGTGGGATATTCCCTCGAAGATCTTTTGGGGAAGAAACTCTGGGAAATCGGTTTCTTCAAAGATTCAAAGGCAAGTCGCCAAGCCTTTCAAGTATTACAAAGTAAAGGGTATGTGCGTTACGAAGATTTACCCTTGGAAACTAAAGATGGGCAAGCGATAGAAGTCGAATTTGTGAGTAATAGTTATGCGATCGATGGTGAAAAAGTAATACAATGCAATATTCGGGACATAACCGTTCGCAAACGAGTAGAACAAGGTTTGGAAAAATCGCGATCAAGGATGGCTAATATTCTTAGCAGTATCAGTGATGGATTCTTTGCACTAGACAGTGATTTTACAGTAACATACTTTAATCAGGCTGCAGAGCAAATGTTGGGGAGAGCTGCGAGTGTAGTTCTGAATCGCCACTTGTTTGAAGCATTCCCTGAGGCTAAGGGTTCCATCTTTGAAGAGAACTATACTCGCGTTCTGAAAGAGAAGAAACCTTGTTACTTTGAGACTTACTTTGGTGTGAAACCCTTTGAAAATTGGTATGATGTAAGGGCCTTTCCTTCTGAAGATGGCATGGTCGTATTCTTCCAGGTGACGACCGAACGCAAGAAAGCAGAGGCTGAGATATCTCATCTTGCGTCATTTCCCGAACTCAACCCCAACCCAGTTCTTGAGTTTGACCAAAGCGGCATTATTGTATACGTAAATCCTGCCGGTAAAACGCGTTTCCTTGACCTGATGGTTCTAGGGCGAAAACACCCATTTTTGATTGATCTGGACATTATGATGGAAAAAACAGGGATAAACTCGTTCGCCAGAGATATTCACGTGCGGGATTTTTGGTATGAGCAGAGGTTAGCCTATGCAGTCCCCACGAAAACATATAGACTTTACGTTCGTGATATCACTGCTCGTAAGAAAGTCGAAGAAGAATTAAGGCAGCGTTCGTCCGAACTCGAAGCAAGCAATAAAGAGTTAGAAGCATTCTCGTATTCCGTTTCTCATGACCTGAGAGCTCCGTTGAGGAGTATGGCGGGTTTCAGCAGTGCCTTGCTTGAAGATTATGCTGATAATTTGGATGAACAAGGTAAGCAGTACTTAAAAAAGATACAAGATTCTAGTGAGCTAATGGGGCAACTTATGGATGGCCTTCTCAAACTGTCCCGAGTTACACGGAAGGATCTAAGTTATGAAAATGTCAACCTTAGTGATATGGCAAAGATGGTACTTGCTGAACTGGAAAAGAGTGAACCAAAGCGTGAAGTTCAAGTGAAAATCGCTCCGGATATTATTGTCTATGGCGACAGGAATCTATTACGCCTTGCCATCGAAAACCTGTTAAGTAACGCATGGAAGTTTAGCAGTAAGGTGGCGGAACCACAAATTGAAATGGGCATGGTCGACCATGACGGTAAAAAAGCCTACTTTGTTCGTGATAACGGTGTCGGCTTCGATATGATCTACGCAAATAAACTTTTTCAACCTTTCCAGCGTCTACACATGGCGTCCGACTTCCCCGGGACCGGCATTGGTTTGGCAACGGTACAAAGAGTTGTTCGTCGCCATGGAGGGGAAATATGGGTAGACGCCAAGGTAGGAGAAGGGACAACATTCTATTTTACCTTGAATTAGATAGCAGGAAATTCGGGAACTTAATTGGACAGAAGCGGGCAAAAGACAAATCCAGCTTCAGGAAAAAACATCTTAATGTTGCCCAAATATATAGTCATTCAACTTTACTAAAAGCTTGGATAAAAGTGAATGATTTTTGGTACTATTCTTTTGCATCCAGAGCTGACATTATCTGATGCATTGCTCCACTTTTACCGCTAATCTTGGTCAAAGCAATCCCTCTGGTAAGCTCTATTCTTAAAAACATTGACCTCGGTTGAACTTGGACTCTTTTGCCTTTATTTTTAGCCATCATAGATACCCCACGAGCAAGCTCGTGGTTCTTCATATCTCAAGCTTAGCTTGTCCGGAATCCTGCTTCCTTTGATATTCGACGTATTTTAATATCCTCTGCCTTTCCACCCCAATGGTCGAAACAAAGTATCCTGGGGACCAAACTCGTTCCCACGCGAATACCTATATTTCAGCCACCCGAACTTTTCCCTCAATGTACCACTCGTCATCCCCTTCATTTTACCCACTACCGCACTGACTGCATATTTTGGTGGAATAACCATTACCATGTGTGTATTTTACTATTTCACACCCAGGTAATTCTGCCATCACTTTCGGAAAAAGTTTTTCCAAAAACGCTGTTACGCCCGGATTCAGGACGTGATAGCGATATTTCGGTATCCAGACAAGGGGATATTCTGTATGGTAGGCTGAATGTCCTGACAATCGTATTTCCATTCAACCATTTTACACCTCATCTCGCTATCACGACATTCGCCCGTCCCGAAGCATGGTCGCTGCACCTCTTCTCGTGAGAGCCCGAACAGTTGGCAGGACTAGGTGGCGAGTCTAAGTCCGTATTTAGCAAGGACGGGCCGAAAATAATAAAGGAGACAGAGTAATTATGGAAAAACAGAGGGTCTACATTGGCATCGGTATCTCGCAAGATAACCTCGGTAGCCGTTATTAATCCCCGTAGAATCCGGGATTTTGCACGATCAATGGGAATACTAGCTAAGACGGATAAAATGGATGCTAAAATAATGGCTTACTTTGCGGCTAAGATTGAACCAACTCCGCATCCCCATCTGGATCAAGACAGCCAGAACCTTGAGAATCTTTTAGTCAGAAGAAACCAGATCAGTGATATACTAACCGCTGAGAAAAACCGCCTTAAGCAGAGTACAAATAAAACCATCCAGGTCCTCTTTACATGCTTGCACTCGTAGCTATCCGATGTAACCCTGTAATCAGAGATTTTTATCAGCGTCTTTTAGCTAAAAGCAAATTGAAGAAAGTGGCGTTGGTTGCCTGTATGCATAAGATGCTCACTACACTCAATTCCATGGCTAAAAACAATAGCCCTTGGTATTATGCCATCATCCAAAATTAGCTTTGAGAGAATTACCTATCAAAGCAGTTGCTTCGGGTTTTCATTAGATTGCAAATCTTCGCGAACAACCGAACCGAAGCCAATTATCAGAACCCTCAATTTATCATTTGCATTGTGTTCAGAAAAAAACGTAATTGCCTCTTTCCCGCACTTTGGAGTAATTTTAAATTCCACTAAAGTGTATCTCCAAGGTGTCGTAGTATTCCCCTTCTATCGCCGCTTGTCAAGCACTAACAATTACCACTCATTAGATTAGTAAAATGTATCTAACTTACCGCGGCTAACCATCTTAAGAAGGTTGCGGCATCTTTGTCTAAAGAACATGCTGGTGTTAATGGCTGGCGCTGTACCCTATTCGCAGGTTATCAGATGCCGCAAATTTAAATAGAGCTTTGTAAGCTACTTAAGAAGGAGGGGATTTCATGGCAGCCAAATTTCAAATTTACAAGGACAAAATCGGGGAATTCCGTTGGAGACTAACACATACTAATGGACACGTCATTGCGACCTCCGGTGAGGGTTACACGACCAAGGTCAATGCAATCGGCGGAGTCAAATCGGTCAAAGAGAATGTTCCAGGCTCGGTTGTGGAAGACAGAACTTTATAAATAATTTGCTTTGCCGATGAGATTAATAATATTAGTTAAGGAGATTTCTAATGAAAAAGGAAGCAATGACAATTAAAAATACGAGGAAACTAATTAAAGACAAGGTTACTAAAGGAATGGACATCGCCAAAGAAGAGACCACTGATGTAATGGGCAGAGTCAGGAAGGTCGCTTCTGCCGCAAACCGGAAAGGGAAGGCGGCGGTTCGCGCAATCAGAAGTTAGGAAAAGACCGTAAACAGTCTGCATGACTAGCATCCGGTCTAAAAAAATATAACGAAAAGGAAAGTCATTATGCGTAATTTGTTCTGGGTTATTGCCCTCATTCTTATCGTCTTATTTCTGCTGGGTCTGGTGACCCATTTCCTAGGCGGTTTGATTTACATTTTGCTCGTGGTGGCGTTAATTTTCGCCATAATATGGCTGGTGCAGCGGATTAATTTTAAGAGATCGTAGTTTTTAGCAAGTAAATAGAAATAATTAAGAGAAGGAGAGGACAAAATGGTACGACAGGTCAGAAGCGACAAAACCGTGGGAAAACTAGAAGAAAGCGCGGGTTTACCAAACGGTGCCATCCGGAACAAGGATGGCAAAAACACACGTTCTGACAAATTGCTTGGAACCATCAGAAAAGAACAAAGCAAGTGAAAATCACAAGACCGGGGAGCCATCTATGGTCCAAGCGAGCAGATGACTCCCGGACAGTCCTCTTAAATATCCGGGTAAGATAAATTACAAGGGGAAGAATATGAAACAAGCAACAAGATTTATATCATCCAACCGTCTTAAACAATATGATGTTATCAACAAAAAAGGCCAGGATATGGGCCAGGTGCAAACCTTTGTAATCGATATGGTCGCCGGCAGAATTGCCTTCGTGGTAGTTTCATTCGAGGGATTTCTGGGCATCAGCGATAAATGGTTTGCCATGCCATGGGAGATATTAAGCTGGTCGACAGATAACCGGAAGTTTATTCTAGATCTGCCTAAAGATGTCCTAGAAAAAGCTCCCGGGATGGACAAAAACAAATGGCCGGATAACATCGATTTTGAAATGGTGGCTAAATCCTACAGTCATTTTGGCGTCGCCCCTTATTGGGATAGCACAAATCCAAAAGGGTAATGTCGGATTGGTTCAAGTTGTTGACCAGCTACGAATAAAAGTTGAGGTGATGTTATGAAAACTAACATGGAATTAATACAAGATGTAATCGCGGAATTGAATTGGGAGCCAACGGTTGTCGGCGGTGTGATAACGCCGAGCGTGAATCCGAAAATAGATGTCACCGCGAATGCCGGTGTTGTTACGCTGGAAGGCGAAGTAGATTTCTTCCCCAAGAAATGGGGCGCGGAGCAAGCGGCCCGGCGCGTCGCAGGAGTGATGGACGTGATTAACAAGATCATAGTCAAGCTGCCGGGTTCTTTTAAGCGTTCCGATGAGGAAATCGGCCGGGATGCGGTGCATGCTATCCGGTTGAATGTTTCTTTACCCCATGACCGCATCGAAGTACGGGTGCAGGATGCCGCAATCACTTTAATGGGCGAAGTAGACCGGGGATATCAAAGAGTAGCTGCCGAAAGTGCAGTGCGCCACCTGAAAGGAGTGGTGTGGGTCAGTAACGAAATTACAATTAGCCCGCCATCTGAACCGGTAGAAATTAAAGGCAAAATTGAGAGCGCCTTTCACCGCAACGCCTTGCTTGATTCAAGGGCGATCGCAGTGAAAACTCAAGACGGCAAAGTGAGCCTAAATGGCAATGTGCATTCATGGGCAGAGAGGGAAGAAGCCGAAAGGATCGCATGGTCGGCACCGGGCGTATCCCAGGTGGAGAATGACCTGAAAGTAACCCAACCCGTGTGATTTCATTCAATATTTAAAGAAAAATAAATGCAAGGAAGTGCCAAATGGCCAATAAAGTAATAAAAATTACCGCGCACCTGCCGGCGATCCCGGATTGGTTGAAAATCAATAATTCCATCACGGTGCCGTTGCCGTTAAAAAGCGCCAAGGAACTGGCCCAAAAACTGCTGGAAGTTGAGGGTGATGCCGAAATTAAACTCAATTTTGCGAGCGGCAAGAAAACTACAGTGGAAATCAGTTGGGATTCGGAAAAGAAGGATAACGCATAATTGGAGGTCACGTGATTTCCGCTGAATAGAGCAACCACGCTCCCGGAGGATATAAAAATGGGTTTGCAAAAAAAAGTTCAGCCCGAGGATAAACCGATTTTGATTGACGGGAAAAATAACCCGAATAAAAACAAAATTGCAGAAGATGTCGCTTCGCTGGAAGCACGACTGGAAGAACTGGAGTCTCGTCCGCGGCGTAATCACCTGCTGCACTGGTCGGCGTTTGTCATTGCCTTATTTTCATTAGTTCTGCTTTCTGTCTGGGTTTTCAGCAACCGTGGATCGGTACCTGCGGTCTGGGTAGTGATTGATATTGGAATCGGCATCATTTCGCTGATAGAGTTTTTCACTCGCAGTGGATTCCGCTGGGACCGAGGTGCTTACCTGCGTTCCCACTTTTTCGATTTCGTGGCGATCGTACCGGCGCTGGCGCTGGTCAACCACGGGATAGTTATCCAAATGGTTTGGGTGTGGATTATCCTGGTCGCCCGATTTATCCGGGTAATAGATCGGCTGGGCGGGGATGGGTTCGTACAACGTAATATCTGGGGATTGATAGAGGGAATTGAAGAAGAGATAACGGATAGGGTGCTGCAGCGCATAATTGCACGTGTCCAGGCAGATATGGATCGAGCAAATTTCAGTCACGGTGTGGCTGAGGCATTCAGAAAAAATAAGTCCGACGTTTTGCAGCGTGTACGGGCAGCAACACCCCATGATGGGGTCGTACCGAGCCTTGCCCATATAGTAGGGCTGGACGCAGCATTAGAGCGCGCCGAGGAACGAACCTATGACGCTGTTGTCGAAATAATTGATAGTGAAGAAGTGGATCATGCCGTCCGTGATGTGGTTAACTCCGTATTCTCGCGCATGCACAATGAATTGGGGGAAAAGAGCTGGAAACAGAACATCGGGATTCGGCATCACAATGTTGAAGAAAGTCCCCCGGTCTAAACCAGGGAGAACAATATGTTTGGTAATTCTGCAAGCAAAGAACGTAAAAATAAAAGCCATTTCCCCAGGTACCGCCAGATTGCGATGGTTCTGGCCAAGTACCGGTTGGAGGAAGTGCTCAAATACGTCGGCATAAAAAATTATGCTCTGGTCGGGTGGATGCTACGCGGTAATCCATTCCGGAAAATGGCATATACCAAACCGGAGCGTACCCGTATGGCAATCGAGGAATTAGGCACGACTTTCGTGAAACTGGGACAAATTCTTTCAACCCGCGCCGATTTACTGCCGCCGGAATATACCAAAGAGCTATCGAAGCTGCAAAGTTCGTTAAAGCCGCTGCCCATAGAAGTAATGAAAAAGGTAATCAGCAACGATTTAGGCCGACCGGCGGATGAAATATTCAGCCAATTTACACCGGAGCCTGTCGGTGTCGCTTCAATCGGGCAGGTTTACGCCTGTACCGTGAAGGACGGTCCGGAAGTGGTGGTAAAGGTGCAAAAGCCCGGAGTACCGGAAATGGTCGAAGAAGACATGTTCATTTTAGGGGGAGCCGCAGTATCAGCCACGAAACATTGGGCAGGGGCGCAGCAATACGACCTTGTCGGAATTGTTCAGGAAATCGCGGACACGATTAAAACCGAGATGGATTATATTCAGGAAGGCCACAACGCCGAATATTTTGCCTGGTTTTTTAAGGACGACAAGACGATCCACATCCCGACGATTCTCTGGGAGTCGACCACCGCGCGGGTAATTACGATGGAACGGATTCACGGTATCGGCGTGCTGGATATCCAAGCGCTGGACAAAGCGGGCTTCGACCGCAGAGATTTAGCCAAGCGGGCTGTAAGCATCTGGCTGAAAATGGTTTTTGAA
>Ga0208190_1000952_pt1 | contig 10950 bp, 3 predicted proteins | sample June2015DPH_13_1_FD_184708 | JGI IMG/M metagenome (GOLD analysis project Ga0208190, IMG submission 184708) | Peatland microbial communities from SPRUCE experiment site at the Marcell Experimental Forest, Minnesota, USA - June2015DPH_13_10... | ecosystem: Environmental > Terrestrial > Soil >... | reverse complement strand
TGGTTTGGCCGAGGGTATCAGTGACTGTGGTGGTGAGTTCTTGCGGAACGCCCTGCGTGACAACGCCCTTCGTGCTTCCGTTGGCCAAAGCAAGACTGATCGATTTGGGCGGGCAAGTGGAAAAGTATCCGGCCGAGGAAGCGGTTTGTGCGATGGTCGCGGTGATCACGGTGGTGCCGGGTTGCTGCGCGGTGATGACATTGGTGGCGGAATCAATAGTCGCCACTGCCGAGTTGCCGGTGGCAAAGCTGAGCGTCCCGATGGAGGAGGAGCACTCTGGGAGCGTATTGGAACCCGGAGCGCAGAGGAGAGTCTGCGTTCCATTGGAGCTGTAAAACGCCTGCGCGTCGAGGCTGGCCTGCTGGTTCTGCGAGTAGCAACCCTGGGGCGCAGAGCCAGAGAGCGGAGTGGTGACCAGGTTAATGCTGGAGATGGGGGCGTGGATGTAGACCGTGACTGGATTGGAAGTGACCGAAACGGCCGTCGCCGTGATGTAAGCGATCGCGTAGGGCAAGCCGTTCGTCGAAGGCGAGGGATTGGGGTAGTTGCAGTAGGTGTAGTCGGCGATGCCGCCGCCGCTGTTGCGGTTCCAGGTGCCGGCGCAGATATTGCCGCCGGGCGAAATGTCGACCAGCTGATTGTTGCTGGTGCCGTAACTGAGCCCTCCGGAGGGGATCGATGCCGTGTCGCCTTTGCACGTGGTGGCTTGCGGCGCGAGAATCTGGGTGGTCTGTCCATAGGCCAGCGAAATGCCGGCGATTTGCGGCTGCAGCGTGAGGCTGGTCACCTGGGTGAGGGTTGGCCCGTACCCGAGGCCGTTGCAATAATTGCCCGCTGGATTACGCACGCAACCAGAGATGGAAATTCCGGCCGGTACAGCCAAGCCAAGCAAACAAACAAGCGTCAAGAACCGCCGCATGAATCCTCCCCGTCCCGCCTTAGAACCGCGGAACGGATTTGAAAAGAGACGAAAAGAAGAATGAGTGATCACCGCTCCCGCCGAAGCTCACGGCCGGGCCGTCGAAAGGCCAGCGGCGGGTGAGTCGCACTGCGGCAGCTGGTTGCCGGCGGCACACTGCCGCGTGCTGCCAAAAGGACGAAACGCATGCTAAATACTCCAAGAAAAAAGTGTATCAGGATGGGCCTGTCTGTGGCATCGGCCTGATTACGACAAGACTCTGCCAAATAGACTGCTACGGAAGGACTTCGAGAGCAGGAGAGAAAAGGGATTGAGGGTCTAAGGGACTACTGGGGCTACGGCCGAGAAAAGCAGAGAGTGGCCGATAGGGAGCAGTAGGAAGGCGGCTGGTGGATTATGGGTTGGGCGGCATGTAGCGGGCGAACCAATCGACGGCGCGTTCGAGGACGTCGCGGCGATCGGCTGGATCGGAGAAGCCGTGGCCTTCGTTGGGATAGACGACTAACTGCGCCGGAATGTGCAGATCGCGCAGCGCATGCCAGAACTCGAAGGACTGCGGCGCGGGACATTCGCCATCGCGGTCGCCAACAACGGTGAGGGTTGGAGTTTTCACCTGTTCTATGAAAGTGATGGGCGAACTCTTCGCATACATCGCGGGGTCGTCGTAAACGGAGGCGCCGAAGTAGGGGACCATCCACTGATCGATGGAGTTTTCGCCGTAGTAGGAAAGCCAATCGGAGATGCCCGCTCCCGCCACCGCGGCACGGAAGCGATGGGTCTGGGTGACGGCGAACATGGTCATGAAGCCGCCATAGCTCCAGCCGGCAATGCCGATGCGATTGGGATCGACGGAGTACCTGGCGAGAACGGTGTCGACGCCGGCGAGTATGTCGCGCAGGTCGCCGTATCCGAAGTCCTTGCGATTGGCCTCGGTGAAGGCCTCGCCCTGGCCGTAGCTGCCACGGGGATTGGGCAAGAGGACAAAGTAGCCGAGCGTGGAAAAAGTGGTGGCGCTGATGCCGCCTGCTCCGCCGCCCCAGCGCGATGTAACTGAAGAGGCCGGGCCGCCGTGGACCTCGACGAGGAGCGGATACTTCTTCGACGGATCGTAGTGCGCGGGCAACAAGAGCCAGCCCTGAATCTGAAAGCCGTCGTTCTTCCATGTGAGCGAAACGGAATCGCCCCAGGAAGGCTTGACGGCGTCGTTGAAATGAGAGAGTTGGAAGAGGCGCGCAGTGTCTGCTGAGTGGGCGGACGGATCCTGTTTGGCGCGGGCGGCAAAAATCTCGGGCGGGGTATTGAATGAGCTGACCTGAAAGACAAAGAGGGAGCGATCGGCGGTGGCGGAGAGGCTACCCTCGCTCTCGTCGGCGCTGACGGCGGCGGGAGTGCTGAAGACGGGGCCATTGGCGAAGGCGGGTGCTGCGCCGGTTGCCGGGATCTGCAATCGAACGAGCTGGGAGTCGCCTCCGGAAAGTTCGCTGACGTAGAGGGACTGATTGTCGTCCCATGTGATCCATTGGGCGGAGGCGGGACGATTGGGGGTGAGGTCGATCGGCTGGCCGCCCTCGGAGGGGACGGCCCAGACGTCGCCGCCGGTGACGCCCTGATCGCTCATGAGGCCGCCAATGAAGGCGATCTTTTTGCCGTCGGGCGACCATCGGGGAACGGCGATCTGAAGGCCGTGGAGTGGGCCGGATTGATCGGCGGGGGCAAGAACGACAGTGGGAGTTGGATCTGTGGGATCCCAGGTCCCCAAGGGCGAGGGACCGGGGGCACCCAGATCCGCAGGCGATTCGGATGGCGCACCCGCAGGTTTGGAAATTGTGCGATCCCCGGTCCCCAAGGGCGAGGGACCGGGGGCACCCAGATCCGCAGGCGATTCGGAGGGCGCACCCGCAGGTTTGGAAATTGTGCGATCCCCGGTCCCCAAGGGCGAGGGACCGGGGGCACCCAGAGTTGGGTGGAATAGCCCTGTCGCCCGAATCGTTTGCGTGTAGAGTTTGGCGACCCACCAGTTGTTTTCGCCGGGAGGGTCTGCGGCGATGTAGGCGAGGGATTTGGAATCGGGCGACCAGTCGAACTCGAAGACGTGAAGGTTTTGCGGTGTGACGGTGATGGGGACGGTGGGTTGGGGGGCATCGGCCGGGACCACGGCCACGCGCTGAATTTCGATGTGATCTTCTCCGATGACGCCGGATGGAAGCGGTTCGGCTGCGAGCGCGCCGGAGGGACGCGTGGCGCCCTCGACGTAGAGGAAGGCGATGCTCTTTCCATCCGGAGAGAAAGCCGGCGCGTCGACGTATCCGTGAAGTTCGGTAAGGCAATGGGCGGGTCTGCCATCGATGTAGGAGAGGAAGAGATCGGGTTGAGCGGGTTGGTCTGTGAGGTTGTCGCAATCGGAGAGGAATGCGATCTGGGTGGAGTCGGGTGACCATATGAAATTGGAGGCTGGACAGGACTGGCCGGGTGAGGCGGCGGTGACGGGCTGGCTGTGGGCGAGATTGCCGAGATTGCCAAAATCATTCAGCGGGGCGACGCGAATCTGGCCGGCTTCAAGCCAGGCGATGCGTTTGCCATCGGGCGAGACGACGACCTGAGCGATGGCGCGGGCGCGGTTCTGGCTGGAGAGGATTTCGTTGAGCTGTGCCGATGGTGGTGCGACGGCGGATTGTGCGGGGGCAGAGGTTTGAGCGTGATTGAGGGAAGCGGCGCAGAGAGCGATAAGAGCGGCAGCGCAATGGAAGCTGCGTGACGACCGGAACATAGAGGAATGCTAACAGCAAGGCTGCGGAGTTAGCGGTGTTGACGAATTTGCGGGCTGGCGAGATCGGCATCGTATCCCAGGTCCCCAAGTGCGAGGGACCTGGGGCACCCGGCGAGTTGGCGAGTTAGCAAGTTGGCGAGATCGGCATCGTATCCCAGGTCCCCAAGTGCGAGGGACCTGGGGCACCCGGCGAGTTGGCGAGTTGGTCAGTTTTCAGGCCTCGACGGGGGCCGGCGGTCTTGATAAGCCGCTGTACCGTTGGAAGCCAGGGGCGTCCGGTTAGACTCAGCGCGCGATCAGGGGCGATTGACGGCGCGGCTGGCGTAGGGGTAGAGAAGATTGGCGACGATGGGCGTGACGACGGGCGACCCAGCGCCGACGAATTCGGTGACGGTGTTGAGCGAGGCATTCGTGACCCAGATATTTCCGGAGCCATCAACGGCGATGCAGAGAGAGAGATTCAGGCCGGCTTGGTAGCCGGTGGAGGGAGAGATTGCAGTTCCCGAGGAGTTGAACTCGCTGATGGCGCTGTCGGGGTAGGGCGGAGAGGTAGCTGTGGTGCCACGATTTGCGACCCAGACGTTGCCGGCGCCATCGATGGCGATGCCCTCGGGAATATTGAGGCCGCCGCCGGTGTATCCGGTAGCGCTGGAGATGGGCGTACCGGAGGCGCCGAACAGGCTGATTCTGTCAGCGCCCGTTGAACTGTCGGCAACCCAGACATTGCCGGAGGCATCGATGGCGAGGCCCCAGGGATCCGCCAGGCCGCCACCGGTATCGCCGGTGGAAGCGGAAATAGGCATGCCGGCAGACGCGCCGGCGGAGTTGAATTCGCTGAGAGCGCCGAGAGTGATGCTGTCGGTTACCCAGATATCGCCCGAGGCGTCGATCGCTAAGGAAACAGGATCGTTGCTGATGCCGCCGCCGGTGTCGCCGGTAGAAGTTGTAATCGCCGTGCCGCTGGAGCTGAACTCGCTGAGGCTGGAGCCGACGTTGTTCACAACCCAGACGTGGCCAACCGGGTCAAAGGCGATCGCATAGGGGGCGTTGAGGCCGCCGCCGGTGTAACCGGCGGAAGTGGAGACCGGCGTGCCGTTGGAGCCGAGTTTGCTGAGGCTATCTGGAGTAACGTTTGCGGTCCAGAGATTGCCGGAGCTGTCGATGGCAATGCTGTAGGGGTCGACGATTCCGCCGCCGGAGTAGCCAGCGGAGGTGGAGATGGGCGCGCCGACGGGGCTGAGCTCGGTGACGGTGTTGGCTCCGGTTGCCGTGTTTCCCAGCCACACGTCGCCCGCGGCGTCGATGGCAATGGGAACGGGTGAATTCAAGCCGCCGCCGGTGTAGCTGACGGCGATGGTGAAATCATTGGGCACAGGGGCGGAGGGCAGCATGGGCTGAAAGGGTGAGTCGGCGGTCTGAAGGCCGAACAGGTTGGCGACGTTGGCGCCGGGATAGTGCGCGATGTTGAGTGCGGCAGTTGCGGTGTCAATGGGTTGAACGCCGTTGTTGGTGGCGTTGGAGAAGAGCGTGGAGCATTGCATGGATCCGGGGCCGGTGGAGTTGACGCACGCAGCGAGGATGTTGGCGATGGAGTTGATTTCCGCTTGCGGCACGGTGCCGTTGCCTGCGGGGGTGGTGGCGAGGGCGACACTCAGGCTGATGTCTTCAAGGTTGCTGATGTTGTTGGCCGCGTTGGTGAGTCCGGTGGCGGCCAGCGTGGTGTTGGAACTCGAGATGTGCGTCGGGTCGCTGGCAAAACCGGCAAACGCGTAGGCGGTTACGACGGTGGAGACTTCGTTTACATCGGTGGATGCGGAGGAGTTGCAAGCCTGCGCGGGGGCCATGAGGGTGATGGCCGAATTTGCGCCTGAGCCCAGGCCGGGATCGCCGTCGAAAGCGTAGAAGTAGAGATGCGCGTAGGAACTGGGACAACTGTAGTCGCCGGTAATGGTGAAGTTGCCGTACTGGTCGGTGGTGACGTAGTAGTGGTTGTTGGCGTCTTCAGTGGTGTTGGCCGAGTTATGGAGCAACGACACCGAAGTGTTGGTGCTGTTAGGAGCGATGCCGGGGCCTCCGTAGGTGTTGTCGTTGATGGCGTAGAGATAGACGTGCGCGCCAACAATGGGGTTCTGGCCGCCATGGACCGAGCCACGGAGAGTTGTGCCGGAGACGGAACCTGTGGAGGAAGTGGTGACGGCCGGCATGCCGGCGCAGCCAGAGAGAAGAAGAGCACCGAAGGAAGCGGCAATAGCCGCGAAGATGCGCATGACGAGGACTCCCATCGCCGGGTGTTGTTGCGGTGTTCGGACCCTGCTTCGACGGACGAAAAGCGAAAATGCAAAAGAAAAATCTGTTGTAAGCGGCACGAAGAACTGGGAGTTGTATACCACGGCGCAAGGCATGAATCAATGGCAAGTAAGAGGCATGAGACGCAGGCGTTGGCCGTCAGCGATCAGCTTCGAGGGTGCGTAGCAGGAGTAGAGCTGATGCGGCCGGAGCAAGTTGGATGAAGCTAAGAGCAAATGGCCAGGAGCTAAAGGGTCCGGCGGCGGAAAGCAGGCTTTTAAGGCGCGGCGAGGCGCGGAGTTCAAAATTTGTCAAATGCCCGGAGGGCAGGAATTTCGCTAAGTGATTGAAAACATGCAGAAGATTCATGTGGGCGAAGTTTGCAGGTAATTAATGCGGTTTGGAGTAAGCTGGAAGCAATCATACAGAAATGATTCTGACTGACGGAGAAGCCGCGAGGCTTTTCCGATCTTCTTCGGGCCATCACCGCGGCGGGCGCGGGTACGAGGAAAGAAGAAGAGAGCGGAGGGGCGACTCGGTAGCCGGGTTGCCCCTTTTCCTTTTCCGCGGCGTGGGAAGGACCGTGGATGGGTGGCCGGAATGGTGGAGCAATGGGAAAGAGCGGGTTGAACCATAAAAAGCAGGAAAAAAAGCACAAGGTCGTGACGATACCGCGGAGGGACGGCGGCAAAAACGCGAAGGCGGGTGGAGACGGCGACGAAAAGGCTGCGGCGGAGACGCCGGAGAAGAGCAAAGAGAAAGCGACGGAAGAGGATGAGAAGGAGGAAAGCAAGGGAGCGAAAAAGGCGCTGCGCCACGCGGTGAAGAAGGTGGTGAAGAAAAACTCTGGGCCGATCGCCGACGCGCTGGTGAAGGAGACCGAGAATGGTGACATGCGTTCGGCAGCGATGGTGCTGTCGCTGATCGAAAAGAAGAAGAAGAAAGACAGCGACGACGATGATTGGGACGGGCCGAGTCTGTCGGAAATTCTGGTTCCGGACCAGTTGTGGAGAGAAAAGGCTGCGGCCAAGCAAATGGAGAATGACGAAGAGGAAGAGACGAAGGCGGCGTGAAAGGCAGGGGTCAGGGATCAGGGGTCAGGGATCAGGGGCCCGTGGTCAGTTGGCTGGAATTGAGGTTTTTGTTTGTGGCTTGTTAGGTGGCTAGAGCGGTTCCGCAGTTGTTGTAGCCGTTTCCAGCATCGGTGCAGGGCGGATTTTTCTTGAGGAAAAATCCACTTGGCGGCGATGGATTCAGGAAGCGGTGACTGCGGAACCGCTGTGGGGCAGACCGATCCGCTGCGGTCGGCCCCGGCGAAAAGAATCAGGCGATTTGCAGTGAGAAGAAGGATGCGATGGGAATGAAGTTCATGAAAAACGGATGGTTCGGGGTGCGGCAAATGACGTCGTTGGTTCCCACACGATTCGCGAAGAATGCGAAAAGGATGGGGCAACCGATCGCGGCGTGCGCGGCAGCGATGTTGCTGGCGGCGACGATGATGGCGCAGGCAGTGAGCACGACGACCGTGCAGGGGACAGTGTACCTGGCAAACGGGCAGCCGGGCGCGGGGACACTGTCGATCAGCTGGCCGTCGTTCACAACGGCCGCGGGCCAGGCAGTGGCTGCGGACACGACGACGGTGACCATTGGGCCGGACGGATTTGTGAGCGTGAACCTCGCGCCGAATGTTGGTGCGACGCCCGCAGGAGAGTACTACACGGCCGTGTATTACATGAGCGACGGAACGACGAGCACGCAGTACTGGGTGGTTCCGTCGGCGGCGCAGGCCAGCCTGGCGCAGGTGCAGGCGCAGGTGATGCCGGCGGCGCAGGCGGTGCAGGCGGTGAGCAAGGCGTATGTGGACCAGGCGATTGCGCAGGCGAGCCAGAGCAGCGGGCTGACGGCGACTGGCGGAACGCTAACCGGGCCACTTTATTTGAGCAGCGATCCGACGCAACCACTGCAAGCAGCGGACAAACATTATGTGGATACGCAGGTGGCCACGGCAGTGCCACTGGCGGGCGGAAACATGACGGGCGCGCTGACAACGCCTGTGGTGAACGGCGTGCAGGCTCCGGCGACAGCGAGCGCGCAGACAACGCTGCAAGCCGCGATCAATGCGGCGGGAACGAATGGGGCGATGGAGATTCCGCCGACGTACGCGGGGACGGACACGTTCACGAATACGAGCGGCGTGAAAGTGACGGACCTGCGCACAACCGGCGCGCAACAGGCGGAGCGCAGCGTGAAGGAGTTCGGCGCGGTGTGCGACGGAGTAACCGACGATACGAACGCGCTGCAGGCAGCGCTGAGCTACGCGAGTGCGCACGGCGTAGCGTTGACGATTCCGCAAGGAACGTGCAAAACGCGAGCGCTGAGCTGGCATGGGCAATCGATTGGAGGATTGGGCAAGCAGGTGTCGGCTCTGATGGGATTTCCGGGGCAGGATGTGCTGGAGAGCGGGCCGGACGCGTCGAACATTTTGAGCTACACTCGGCTGCACGATCTGACGATTTACGTGGACCAGAGCGTGGATGTGTCGTGTTCGCCGGCAGAGGGGCGAGCGGCGGCGGGAAGCTGCCAGTCGAACCGGCCGATAGAAGCGAACTCGATTTTTTCGCCGGGCGGAAATGGACTGACGGGAACACCGGGAACGGGCGGGGCGTGGAACATCGGCAACTGCGCGATTGCGATGCAGGCCACAACGGGCGCGGGAGGCAATGGGCTGCGCGTGGCGGAGATTGAGAACGTGGAGATTGCAGCGACGGGCGTCGATCCGATGGCAGCGCAATACCCGGGCGCGCATTCGACGCACACGTGCGGCATTTATCTGGCGCAGTGGCCGCAGTGGAGCGAGTTCCGGAACATCGACATTCGGGGATTGAACACGGGCGTGGCGATTCCGGCGCTGCCGATTACGGCGCCGGCGGGGTTGAATGCGGATTCGAATCGTTGGCAAAACGTGACGATCCAGGCAACGCACGCGTTTACGGCGGCCGCGGGATCGAACAATGTGCTGGATAATGTGGTGGCGCTGGCGGGAAATTCTTCAGCGACAGGCGAGCCGCCGACCGGCCTGGTGCTGGACCTGAGCGGAAGCGGGCAAAATCCGCAACAAAATCCGCAACAGGGATGGACGATACGGAACGCCGTTGTGGCTCCAGCGTGGAACGCGGTGCAGCCGGCGTTGACGGTGACAACGGCCGGTGGCGCGGTGACGGCGGTAACGGTGGGCAGCGAGCACGGGCTGGGATGGGATCCGTACGGAACGAGCGTGCCGATTGCGTTCAGCGGGTTGTGTTCAGCGCAGGCAACGGCGGCCGTGAATGCAAACGGGGCGATTTCCGGAGTTACGGTGACGCAAGGCGGAGTGGGCTGCTCGTCAACCACAACCGCGAGCCTGAACGCGGCGGGAAACTGGGATACGGCGGCGCCGGTGAATCTGATTGGCGGGCAGGATATGACGTTCTTTGCCGGAAATCTGCTGAAGGGCAACGGCGGATACACGGTGTGGAACGCGGGGAACTCGGCGAGCTACGGAACACAACTAGACGGCGGAGGCGGAACGCTGCCTGGCGGCGGGGCTTACGCGGCTTTGGTCAGAAACAGCAGTATCGGTTCGGCATCGCAGGTGGATCAATTTCCGGGTGCTGACATGGGAGCGAAGATCCAGGCGTGCGCAAACGCAGCGAATGCAAGCTACGGCGGAACGTGCGACGCGCGGAACTTCACGGGCAATCTGACTTGGGGCGAGAATCTGACGATCTCAACAGGGAACGTGGCGATCCTGCTGCCGTGCGCGACAATCACGACGGCGAACCAGATTGTGGTGACGGCTGGGACGCGGAACGTGTCGTTGCGCGGGTGCGCCCTGCGCGGCGGGTCGCAGGCGAGCGGAAGCACGGGCGGAACGGCGTTCGCCTACACGGGATCGGGCGCAATGGTCGAGGTGGGCGACGCGACCTATGCGACGGATACATCGGGCTTCCACATGGACAACGTGGTGATCAATACGACGGGAGCCACCAGCGCGACAGCAGAGGGATTGGTTGCGTACCGGACGCAGGAGATGGACTTAGAAAGCTTGTATTTCCTGGGTAACTCGAACCAGACGGGCATGACTCTGGACGGAACCGGGAATTATACGGGAGGCACCTACCTGGATAACCAGTTCAGCGGATTCGGAACGGCTGTGAACGCGATCGGGCATCAGAATACAAACTCCGCGACAACGGATTGGACAAATGCAAGCACATTTGTGCGGCTCCACATCGACTGTCCAACGAGCGGCGGGAACCCGATCAGCGGCACTTATGGGATCAACTTAGAACAGGGCGACGGCAACACGTTTACCGGAGGGGATGTAGAAGGATGCTCGACAGCGCTGCACTTAGGACCGAACGCACAGAACAACACGATTGTGGGGTTGCGGAACGAGAACTCGACAAACCAGGTGGTGGCGGACGCGGGGAGCGCGTACAACAACTGGATCACGGGCGGCACGATGTTCAACGGAAAGCTGACCGACAACGGCACGCGCAACAGCTTCCTCGATACGTTTCACCGGAGTTTCAACGGATTGAATGGTGACTGGTATGGAAGCCAGCAGGATGCGACATTGACCAATCACTTCCGGTTGGGGATTGGAGCGGGAAACGAGCGCGGCCTGCTGAACGAGATCCAGACAGACTATGGCTACCGCTGGCTCTATGGATTTAGCGACGCCACGAGCGGCCAGCAGCTCTACCAGATGCAGGACCTGCTGAACAACGTATACCGGCTGCAAATCCAGCAGTGGAATTCCGGACAGAGCAGCACCAACAATCAAACCGCGCTGAACGCCGCGGGGACGGGTAACGTCTGCTTCAACTGCTCGACGAATTCCGGGACAGGCGGCGTGACCTTTGCGAGCGGCGGCGCGACGCCGGCGGCTGTGGCGACAGTCGACAAGGCGGGAGACGCCCAGTTTGTGGGAAAT
>Ga0208190_1000950_pt1 | contig 10955 bp, 8 predicted proteins | sample June2015DPH_13_1_FD_184708 | JGI IMG/M metagenome (GOLD analysis project Ga0208190, IMG submission 184708) | Peatland microbial communities from SPRUCE experiment site at the Marcell Experimental Forest, Minnesota, USA - June2015DPH_13_10... | ecosystem: Environmental > Terrestrial > Soil >... | reverse complement strand
GGACACAAAGAAAAGATGCTCGAACTGACTCGCCGGATCCGTGGCAAGTGCGAGGAATGTCCACCATTCGAACGCTCGAGGAACAAGGACTTCGGCTGTTCCCTCTTTGTTCGGCTTTAGACTGTCCATTTACTTGGCGTACGTTCTAAGACCCAAAGATACGCAAGAAAGGCGATGAGGACTGCCGGCAATCTATGCGTCTCTAAACAGGTTGGGCTGCGGTTGACGTTCCCTGCCCCTCTGAAGATCCCGGTAAGGTTGAGGCAGAGTCACGCCATGCCGCGATCATTCCATAGGTTCCGCTGACATGATAGAGAGCCGATTGGAAGCCTAAAATGCGAAGACGGTTGACGATATCCAGATGGGTGTGGCTCGAAAGATGCTCGTGGTATTCCATTGCGAGAAGGCCGATCTTGTTGAAAATCTCCGTGGGCGAATCCAATAGGATGGGAAACTCGGCGCCTTCGCAATCGAGTTTTAGGAAATCGCAGTACTCGATATCATATTCGCTGAAAACGCTCGACAACGTTCGCACAGATACCGGACGCGTCTGCGTCGCGTCACCATATAGGCTGAACGCAGTGGAACTCGACCCAATAGATAGCTGCGCGGTTCCATCAACTGCGCCGACAGCTTCGTTGTGTATGACTATGTTGGACCTGCCCTGGCAGTTCTGCTTGATTAGATCGTAGTTACGAGGCTCCGGCTCGAATGCGTGAACCAGCCGTGCGGACCTGGCGGCAAGGAGGCTAAACATCCCCACATTGGCCCCTATATCAATTACCGTTGCACCCTTAGGAACCGCAAAATACTGTGTGTAGGCCGCTTTATTCCAGATGTCGTTGTAGTGGTTCCACAACTGCGTATCTTCCCGTCCGTGAATAATTTCGCCAGTCCGCAACTCAAGTCGCGAGATTGGCCGATTACCAATAATGCTCCCATAAACAGCAGGCCAGTTCTTAAAGGAAAACGGGATGGATAGAGCTATTCCGATACGTTCAAAAAGTCTGGTGGGCATGAGCGATCCTGACTTTGCAATTCCTTCGCAGGTATTTCCTAAACCGCGATCTCTCTCGGCGACTCGGAAGCCCGTTCGAACTGACCGCGATGAGCCATTCTGTTCTCCGGCTTCGGCCTGGCCTGCGTGGGCCGGTTTATTGTGCACTTAATGGGTCCGCAGGCAATCTGTAGTCAAATTTTCCGCCTTAACCCGCTCGCCGCGTCACAATGTCATTCCCAGAGCGCGTGAGACGCGGACTCCCATTCCAAAGCCCTGATTCGCCATGCCTCTCGCCAACCGCGTCAGATCGTCACGATCCTGGTCGGCGAGAAAAATAAAATATGCAAGTGAAAAATAAGTAACGGCAAACGGGAGACACTCAGCGATCAACCCGCCAAAGTGATGGGTACGAATCGTAACGAACGAATGGACAGCCAGCCCAGCCGCGGAAGCCGCCAGCAGCGGAACGGCGGATCGCAGCGTGCAACGGATCAGCGTGCTCGCAACATCGATGCCGACGTCATGAGCAAGCTTGTACAGTAAGATCGCTACCTGGGGACTTACAGACACAACCATCGCCAAGCCGATGCCGTCCAAACCCATAATGCGGCTCAGATAGATAGCCAGGCCAAAGCTCCCCAATCCCTGCAGGATGGAAGTCGTCGCCAACAGCCGCATCCAGCCGAACACATAAGAATATCTCATGGCAATTCCCTGAATGCCATTGATGAGGCAGTAGATGCTAAGGAAGAACGTCAGCAGGGTGCCGGCGTACTGCTGGGGGCCAACCCACGCGGTGACAAGATCACGATTGAAGATGAGCACACCTATGGCAAGGGGAAAACCAAAAAACAATTGCATTCGTGTGATTCGTGCAAACGCCAGTCGCACTCGATCGATTTCACCGCGGCCAAATAATTCATTCAGGGCAGGCGTGGCGCTTTCGTTCAGGCGCCCCAGCATGTTGTTCATCATGATCGCGGGCATTTGCGTAGTGTAGAAACTACTGGCAGCCACGGCCCCCCTGGTCAGGCCAGCCACAGAATTCCCTGAATTGAAACACAGCATGTTCCCCACGTTGAGGATCGCGGCGTGTGCGCCAAATTTCAGCATCTCTCGCAGCAGCGCTGGATCCGGCATACCCCAGCCAGGCATGAGCCCAGGATTCATCTTGCGAAAACGCATGCGATAGAAGAAAAGTGAAATCGCTTCCGCAGAGGTCCCGGCGAGCATCAGGCCAAAAAGGCCTCCTCCGGCAAGCACATACCCCAAAGAAGCCACTGTTCTCAGCGCGCTGCCGAATGCCATGATCATATTGGCCGCGGCAATGTCCTGCGTGGCAATCATCGCTGTGCCATATGCCATGAGCGGAACGCGAACGATCGACCATGCGGCAATAACCCAGAGTGCGTGCCTGGCCTCCGAAGCAATCGCCGGCGACAAGTGAAAGATAGATCCAACAAACACGCTGAAGATCAGCGTCGCAATAGTAAAACAGCCATTGATGATCCAATAGAGAGAGCGAGCCGTGGTGAACAGGATTCTGAATCGATCGCCTCCGTCATCCAGTCCGGTTGCTTGTGCCAGAAAGCGTTCCAGCGACCATTCTCCAACGATATCGAACAAATACAAGAAGCCAAGCGTCTGCATGATCGCAGCGTATGCGCCGAGGGTTTCCCGGCCCGCGACCCGCAGCACAATTGGTGCCAATAGCACCTGGACCAGCATCTGTGCACAGAACTGGACAATGGAGGCTGCAAATCCTCTGCCGGCTCTTTCGCTGCGGCTCATTCGCCTCCGGGGCGCAATTAAGAAAATGCTGGGTTAAGATTCGTGTGATGCTGAAGTGTCGTCAGGCGAATGCGCAATACCAGCATGCAGTCCAGAGAGAGAATCCACGGCCAACACCCCGCCTAACTCCTTGTAGAGAGTCGCCAGCTCGTCACCGTAATTGCACTGCCTATATTTCGCCCTCACGCACAGCGCATTGCTCCTGCCAATATCCGCAACTCTACCCCGGTGTTGGTATGCATATTCGATTGCTTCCGCCAACGAGTTACTATCTCCGGGTGGGACAATGGCTCCGTGAACACCGTCCTCGACGATCGAGCCACTGTTGGGTGACGTAATCACGTAACAACCACATGCAAGCGCTTCAAAAACAACTCTCGCCGAACCCTCAGCAAAGGACGGAAAGATGAAGACTTCCGCTCTGGCCATAGCTGATGCGAGATCCTTACGTGACAATAAACCCAGATACTTTACCCGTGGATTAGAAAAGAAGCCCCTGGCTCTATCTGCTACCTCCGGGCTCACGCTTCCCGCGATTTCAAGCCGCCATGGCAAGTTATCGATGCGCTCAAAGGCGTCCATGACGATCTCCGCGCCCTTGCGCTTCTCAAAGTACCCAGCGAACAAAATTTGCAGCTCCTCTGACGCACTTTCTCGCCGCGGTACCTGAGCCAGGAACGAATCGTCGACCCCGAGATAAATCACATGAATTGGGGCACGGTCTTGGCCGACCTGTCTAAAAGTATCCTCGACGAAACGTGAGTTTACCAGGACGGCATCAGCCCGCTCTATATCACGAAGAACATACCCCCAAAAGGGGCCGACCTTCACCGTCTCCACCCGGTCGGGCATTCTCCCCATGTTCTTAACAAGCGCATCAACGGTCGCGGGATGGGCTATCGAATGGTCACATAACAGGAACATGCCCCGCTTTCTTGCGGACTCAACAGACGCGCCTCCGAATCCTGCCCTGTAGTGGTAGATCCGGGCGCCCTCCGACGCCGCCCGCTCAACATCGTGAATCGCTGACCATCCGTACAGCCGCATTGCATCGACAGATACCGTTTGACTTTTAACTACTGCTCCAAGAAAATTTACCGCGTCGGACAAGAACAATGCACGGACGCGCTTGTCAGAAATCTGCTCGCCTCGTGCACCGAGACGCCTCGCCCAGGCGTTCGTCCGCAAGTAAGGAAGTGAAAGCAACTTGCGAACCAGTGGAGTCGGATAAGCTCCGGTCAGAAAGCTCGATAGCAACATCCTCCGGTCCGCTTCTGCGGCGGCAACCGCTAGATGGAACTTGGAAAAGCCGTTGGAGATGATCACCATAATCTAACCGAACTCACCCGCATCTTCTCCAAATCCAAGCCGAGTCAACCTGGCCCTTCCGATCCCTCGAAGCGTTTGTGAATCCAGCTCATTCCGGGCAGCTTCCAATACCATCGCCGAGAATCCAAAGCACCATCGATGATCTCTGTCAACCCGCGCCTAGGCTCACCCTCGGGATCCATTGCTTCCCAAATCATCTCCAAGAGAACCACGATGCAGGCCACAAAAAGCGACAACAGGGCGCCTAACTCCACAATCAACCGCCGCGAAGGCCCGGATTTCCGCCCGGGGATCTCGGCAACATCTAAAACGCGAACCGTAGGAAGCTCCTCGGCCTCCTCCACTTTGGCCGATTCATACTGCTTGGTGAGGGCCTCCCATAGCGTTTCCTCAATACGCACTTCGCGCTCTAAGTCATAATAGGTAAGTCCCAAGGCGGGCAATTCGTCAGCACTAGGATAGGGAGACCTGCTTGCGTCTGTGTCAGAGCCTGATCCTTGAGGCAGCCCGCCCATCTTATTAAGTTGTTGCTGCAACTCCGCGTTATGCGCCTCCAGAGCGCGTACTCTGACGTTATCCTCCGAATAGGTTTGCCGCAGTGCCGCCAGTTGACTGCGGCCATCGATCAACTCGGCTTGCAGCCTGAGCCCTTCATCTATCATCGATTTTGTCTGGGAGGGCACGTCGATTGCGCCGCTCTTAGCGGAAAACTGACTAAGTTCCTTAGAGGATTCATCGAGCTTTTGTTTAATATCTCGTACACGTCCTTCGAGAAAGATCCGCTCACGGCGAGCAGCCGAGGTGGAATTTTCGGACATTACACGATTAAGTTCCTCTACATACCCCTGTGCCAGATTTGCAGAGAGCACGGGATTCCCGGACGTAACACTAATCGTAATGACTCCGCTCTTTTGGTCTACGGCGATCTGGGTGGCGCCCGCCAGTGATCTGCGAGTGTCCTCGATGAGGCGCGTTTTATAGTAATGAGCCAGATCGAAGCGATTGATCAAGCCGTCCTGGACGTTCCGGCTTTCCAGAATGCTGATGGATAAATCGCCGGGGGTATACAGCCCCAGCGCTTCACTGCCAAGTCTGGCTTCGGGACTGCTCGAAAGCGCGCTCATGATGCCGAAATCCGGAGCGGTGCTGTCAGGTGGCATCAAAGATGTTGTCGAAGTGTAGACGGGTGGCTGGCGGATTGCATACAGCAATGAGATGAGAATGCCGGCGGCAAGAGCCCAAAAGATCATCCGTCGCTTTACCCAGCATCTCTGCAGGAAACGAGCGATTTTTGAGCTTAGCGATTCGGCGACTTCTTCGGCATCGGCGGATTCAACTTCATCTGCCTGGGCGGACAGCTCCGAAGCCGGTGTTGCACTTTGAGGATCGTCCATTTGAAACTCACTCTCTAGGAAACGATGTGGAACCGGATTCGCTAACTCCAAATTGAGTCGACGTTTTCAATGAGATGCCGACGAAGGGGTGTCTTGACGCTTTCCTGGCGGCTTCCGGTCTTATAGCTAAATGCCGCGCATTTGTCGGGATTCTTGAAACCACCTGAAGGGATTGCCTGCATTTTGTTAGAAGCTTGCGGCAATTGCGACCGGCAACGCTGCCGCCGCCATGGCCTGCGCCACTGCCGCAACGTTCTGCCAGGCAGTAGAGCCTCCAACAATCCTCTGGGGCACGAAGATCGTGTCGCCGGGCCGCATGCGATCGCTCATAAAATTACTGCTCATCCAGCCATTGTCGCGCGGCATAACTGACCCATCGGCGTGAAGCACATAGATCTGCTTTTTGTCGCCGACAGTTGTCGCGCCGCCCGCCTTGCGCAGATACCAGGCGAGATTTCGTCCCGGGATGTAGCTTATTGCGGCCGGGTTATACACTTGACCGCTAACCATGACAAAGTTTGGCCGTTTCGGTATGAGCAGGGTGTCACCTGCTCGCAGTTCAATGTCCGCTGGTGTATTTTCCCATCTGCTCACGTCAGAAGAGATGTTGATGACCAGCCGGCCACTGGCGGGATGGCTGCGAAGGCTCGCTAGAATCTCCTGCCGTTGTGTCTCGAGTGATTGCCGCACATCTGTCGCTGCTTGCGCGCCGATCACACCCGGTTTGACCTCGGGAGGCGTGTTCTCGATTTGTTGAATCATCTGCTGACGGGCCTGCTCGGCCAGTACACGGACCTGCTCCCGCTCCAGAACCGCCGCGGGCGGATACGCATCCTCTCGAAATCCCCCCGCTCGCTTCACCACGGAGCTAAGACGCTCTCCCGTTTCAATCGCATAGCTGCCGGCATGCTCGACTTCGCCGGTTATCGTCACCGACGCACCGATATCCTGCCAGCCGGCCAGTTGCCGAATGCTAACGGCATCTCCCGGCTTAAGTGCCACATCGGCCGCTTTGTCCCCATCCAGTGCCTTCTCCACTGCAACGGTGCTATGGCTCACCAGTACCTTTTGGCCATTTTGCACCACATAGGTTGAAAGGTCTGCTTCATCTCGATAGGCGGCACGTGTGAATCCTCCGGCCATGCTTACCAGTCCAGCGACGGTCATACCCTCAGACATCGGATAGGGGCCAGGACGAAGGACCTCCCCTTCAATGGAAACAGTGGGCGGGTCGATTTCGTATCTGCCATAGATACGAATCAAATCGAAGGGTTCAAGGAGAAACGAATCATTTCCAATCAGCGCATCGTGAAGATTAAAGCTGGTGGTCTCTGGCCGGAAGTCGGGGGGCAGAAGACGAACGAGTTCCGCATGGTCAGCCGCTTCAGGCAGCACATCCTGGTACGAACTCAACAGGTCATTAATCGTCATCCCGTCCTTGTAGGGATATGCGCCAGGACGATAGACATGACCTTCGAGGTAAACCGCATCATGGTTATAGGGCAAGATCTGCGAAATGACAACGTCGTCGCCACCCTGCACCTGGAAGTCGGCCAGCTTCTGTGCCACCTCCGTCGGGTTATCGGGGAGTTGCAGAGTTAACATGGTGTGGCTTTGGTTGGCCACAATTCGCGCCACATTGATTTGCTTCATGCTCGCTGTTCGCAGGATCCCCCCCGCCAGTTCGAGCACCTGATTCAGTGTTTTTTCGCCGTTCAGTTCGTATATCGCAGGACGATGCACCATCCCTTCCACTGAAACCTCCGGACCGACCGGTGGAATCAGGAGAGTATCGCCAGGCATGAGACGCTCGACGTCTGAGCGGACGCCCTTCAGCAGAAAGTCGTAAAGGTCGACTTCGCGGACCAGCTGATTGCCACGATACTGGCGCAGGATGCGCAGCGATCCGCGGCTGGTTGGGCCGCCGGCGGCGTAAAGGGCGCTCAGCGCCGTTGACAATGAGCTGACATCATAGGCGCCGGGCCGCTGCACGTCTCCCACAACATAGACCCGCACCGTGTGGAGCCGGCCAAGAGAGATTTCGACGTGCTCGTTCTGAAACTCCTTGCCAAGGGCCTGTTGGATGGCACTTTGCGCCTGGTCAATCGTCATCCCGTTAATCATGATTGTGCCCGCTTCAGGGAGCTCAATCTCGCCTTGGCGATCGATGATCCTGTCCAACCTGCTCGACTGGCCGCCCCACATATTGACGATCAGGCTATCCCCCGGCCCAAGTACATAATCGGGACCCGCAGGGAGATCCATCGGCAGCACGTTCGCATTCCCGGTGCCAAGAAAAAAAGCGTCGCTGCCAAACCGATGCAGCTTGCCCCCACTGGACGGGATCTGGGTGTAAAGATCATGCAGAGATTGCATATTTGAATACGGACTGGGCTGCTGTATCTCTTGGGGCCCACTTTGCTGCGTCTCGGCGCTCGTTCCTGCAGGCGTCGCATGCGCCCCTGTTGCTTGTGCACCGTTGTTCTGAGCTGGCGTTTGGGCATTGCCGCTTTGGGGAGATGATGCCGTCGTGCCGCCGTTCTGGGCTGGTGCTTGGCCTCCACTGGTCGGCGCCGATGTCTGAGCGGGGCTCTCGGTGTTACCAGTCTGGGCCGCTCCCTCACCGTTACTCCCAGGGGAAGCTGGTGCTTGCGCGTCACTGCCCTGGTCCGTCCCCTGGCTACCACCACCTGCGGCAGGTGATGCTTGAGCCCCATCGCTCTGGCCACATGCTTCGGCCGTGCCCTCGGCGCTACAGTTCTGGTCCGCTGCCTGAGCGCGACCACTCTCGACGGCGATAATTCCACAAGAGATTACGGCCAATCCAACTGCAAACAGGAACCTGCGGATGCGGGTCCAACGCCGCCTGGATTCAGACATTCTTCGAATGTAAAGCAATACGCTGCGCATTTCTTAGCCTTTTGACGGGTGGGTTTTTCGTTTGGTGTTGATGGCGCAAAAGCTGGCAACCGTATACAAACTCAGTTGCTCACTTCTGGTGGAGCTTTCGCCCAAGGGGAATGCTCAAACCGAGCGCAAATTTTGCGTGAGCCCTTCTCGACTTTTCGTCCAGCGAAGATGTTAACAAGGCGCTAAGTGGGTGTTACTCAATTCGGCTTGAAGAAGTGGAACTACCAATCCAAGCGCCGCTTGAAGGGCGATCTCGTTCACGATCCGCCTTCGGCCTTGAATGTTGTGATTCTTGCCTCTAACTGCTCTACCTTCCTCTCCAAACTCTTCATGTCAGCGCGGAATTCTTCCAGATGACGTCCAAGCGGAACCCCTCGATTGACATCTCCTAGAACAGAGCGCATCGCTTCGCGCGTGAGGTGCGATACGCTGCGTGCTCCGGTCAAGGAGCAGACGCGCCTGAGTGTCAAGTACTCCTCTTCAGAAAGACGGACGCTAATGGTGCGTGACCGCGGCTTCAGAACTGTCATAATTGACCCCCCGAACCCGGTTTGAGATGTGGAACTATCTCGTTTACTCGCAGGAATATCCGGTTGGCGAAGGAAGGAATGAGAATTCTGGAGCCCTTTTCGAATCGTCGAGATTCAACATGAACTTGGGGTAGGCTCTGCCCCCGTGAGCCCCAGATTATCGGTGCAAATCTAACCTAAGCAGATACGCTTATCCGAATGGGGGACGCACTTTGCCGTACCATTTTGCCGTAACCTTGACCAGAGGGCCACAACGCCTCGATCGCGTTGAGCCGAAGTCAGAATATTCTAAAAATAGCACGAGGGGCGGTGAGCCATGCAAGGAAAATTGTGCGACAAATGCTTGACACTCTTGAGTCCGCGGCATTGTATATCATTTTCATTCCACATACGTTAGTCTGCTCTGGCAGTGCCTGTGGCAAATCGGACGTGAGACGCAGTATGGCATTTGTAGAACGCCTTGCGCCTGTTCCCTTTCCGATTTCTGCACCATCGGTAATGGCCGCCGGCATCAGCGTTACAGGACCCACCAAGGGATACTCGCACCATTTGCCGGCCGGCGTGGCGTGCTCGAACCCCACCCGCTGGCGATCAAGCGTAAGCGTCCCGAGTTCCCCTCTGACATGGGGTCGGGTGCGAGGCGGACCGAGTCTTCGGAAGTGTCAACTCAAACACTCGTTTCTTCAGGCCGAACAGATTGAAGCCGCAGGATTGGGCCAAAAAACGAAGGGCCACTTCCGGTTATTGAAGTGGCCCAGCGCATCGCGCCAACGTTCGGAACGATTGCACACGAGAAAGGAATCGATTACATCGATGCCGCGAATCCAGGAGCCAGCGCTCTGCCATTTAATTGCGCCAGTTCGGCCGTCCGTTTCACCATATCGACATAGTACGCTGTTGCGCGGGAAATAATTGCGCCGGTGCTCTCATTCACCTGGCCGCAAGTGGATTTCGAGAGGGCGACTACTACCAGGACGCGAATCTGAAATGCGTCACGGCGGAGGGCTGCAATCAGTTCGGGATCGGTCTCTGTGCTGTTGGTGGCTGCGTAATTTGCCATTTCGAGCATCACACCCGCGTTCTCGAACATTGCCCACAGGCCTTGCGCGCCATTAATGCCCCGCCACTTCTCTTCTGGAGTGACGAAGAGATCTTTATCCCAATTGAGGTAATGACCCAATTCAGCATCGCCGCGATTTGGTTTTAGGCTGGTTACCAGTGTTTCCCACGCACGTTGCCGCCGGCGACGGAAGCCGACTCTCGAACAGATAAGATAGATTGCCCCAGTTACAATAAAGCCAGTTTCAAGCAAGATGATCAACATATTCCTCCTACAGCAGGAGCAAGGCTTTAATATCACCTTGGGCCGAATCCGGCCGTTCAGCTGCTAGCCAATGTTCACGAAGTGGACTACAAAGCACTCGCATAACCCAGGCGTAATTTGTAAGTACTCTAGTTCTCTCTCTGGGCAGCGGCAATAGCACGATTGAGTTATGAGCAATTGTTCCTGGCAGCAAAGCGACTGGGCTGCCCTTGGCTTGCGAATTGTCGAGGCGGTTGTGCTTCGATCATTCATGGAAGATGCGCAATACCCCATGAAACTGAATTGATGCATACAGGGGCAAAGCGCTCACTAAGTTCCGGTTAACTTGCTCCTTGCGGCTTATTACCGATAAACGATAGGTCCCTATCATGACTGCCCAAGTGTCAGGCCCCGGCCGGCGTCGACTGTCTCAGCGAGATAGATCCTCGAAGCGTCCGCATCACGCCTTTGGCCGAATGGATGGCGAGTGTGATGCAGATCACCGCTCAAAGACAACGTCTCAATGTCCACCCGGTACACCTTGAACGAAAGGAAACTTCCGAAATCCTGGTCCACTTCAGGGAGGGTGACCGCCTTGAGGGCCTGGGGATGATCTTCGCCATGGTGGCGAGGCGCCAGCCAGATTCTGGCTGTTGATGGCTGGCCGAGCCCTTTCTGGAGTTCATTTGAAGATTACC
>Ga0208190_1000948_pt1 | contig 10964 bp, 7 predicted proteins | sample June2015DPH_13_1_FD_184708 | JGI IMG/M metagenome (GOLD analysis project Ga0208190, IMG submission 184708) | Peatland microbial communities from SPRUCE experiment site at the Marcell Experimental Forest, Minnesota, USA - June2015DPH_13_10... | ecosystem: Environmental > Terrestrial > Soil >... | reverse complement strand
TGGAAGGAATTGGGGAAAGCCGCCTTGGTAGGCTCCGTTTCCGGCGGCCTGAGTTATGAGGTCACGCGGATTCTGCCGCTCAACGGCACCCGCGGCGCCGACGTCGCGGCTGTGGCGTTAGGTTCGTTGACATGGGCCGCAGCTGTTGCGGCCGGCCTGTTCTTATTGAAATCGACACTGCCCGTCGATTTTCGCAGAAGAAAATCACCAGACCTTCCCCGTGCCGCCGAGGGTCAAGCCGCAGAAACCATGTCCGCAGGAACCGAACCGTGAGAGCGCGGTTTGCTGTTCGTCGTTAGCTTTTCGCGCTTCTCCCATAACGCAAAAAAACGGGCCGGAAAAGGCCCGTTTTATGATCCTGCATTGCGCCGTCAGCTAGTCAGCGAACAGCGGACGACGACTAGCGAACAGCGTTTTACGCCCGTGCCGCGATCGCTGGTTCAGCAGCGACCGAAGCTGAAGCGGCCTTTGAGTCTTCCGCCTTACCGCCGGCCTTCCGGATGTCGATGCCGCCCTTGAAGAACGCGCCGTCTTCGATTGAAATACGCGCCGCCACCACGTCGCCCGTGAGCGAACCGTCGCTGCGAATGTCCACGCGATCGCTCGCGGTAAGATTGCCGCGCACTTTACCGAGGACCACGATTTCACGCGCATTGATGTTTGCCGCAACTACGCCGTTCCGTCCAACGGTAACGCGATTGCCCGATAGGTTGATCGATCCCTCGACTCGCCCGTCAATATATAAAGATTCAGAACCGGTCACTTCGCCTTTGATCACCAGCGACTTGCCAATCGTGGCCTGGTCCGAGGTCGTGGTGGTAACCGGACGCGGTGCAGCCGGGGATTCGCTCATCGGCGGCGCCGTCGGCGAAGTCGTCGCGCTCGGACGTTCCGGCTCAGCCGGCCGGCCAGGTGTCGCAGGTTGATTCGTGGGCTTCCACATTGTGCTCGAAATCCTTTCCTTTAAAGGGATTATCATCCACCGCCGCATTTCGGTGGCCAAATTGATTCTACTCCCGCGCAAGCCTCGCCGCGCTGTGGAAATCCAGCTTTTTGTAGGAATTTCGGTGGTTCCCCCTCATCTTCACCTTCATTCCGCCTCTCGCCCGCGCCGAGTAATCGCTTCCACCTCTGCGTCATTTTTTCTCCTGTCCCGTTTCATCGGGAGGTTCTTTCATCGAACGGGAGGACAGTCTTCGACCGGGCGGGGCGGCTGTCGAGTCGAGCGCGGCGCGACGGGCCGGCAGTTTCGAGCGCAGCGCCGGTCACGATAATATGAACTGGTGGGGCGTCACCAGCAGTCTTTGAGTTCGAACACCAGGAGCTTCTCATGAGCACATTCACCGCGAACATCACCCGACCTGCACCCGACGAATACGCTCCTTATTATGAAAAGTACATCTCGCGGGTCCAAGACAGTGACATTCTGGCCACGCTCGACGATCAGCGCCGACAGATGGTTCTTCTGCTTTCCGGCCGCAGCGAAGCTGACGGTGACATCCGCTATGCGCCCGGGAAATGGACTCTGAAGGAAGTTCTCGGCCATATCTGCGACGCCGAACGTGTATTCGCTTATCGCGCCTTGCGGTTCTCACGCGGAGACGCGGCCCCGCTCGCGAGCTTCGACGAAAACGAGTATGCGAAGAACAGCCCGTACGCCCGGCGCGCGCTGAGTGATCTGATCGAAGATTTCATTGCGGTCCGGCGAGCGACCTTGTCGCTCTTTCGCAATCTCGACGAATGCGCCTGGACTCGCCGCGGGGTAGCCAGCAACAACGAAGTCACCGTACGCGGCCTGGCCTACATCATTGCCGGCCACGAACTGCACCACCGCCGAATCTTGCAGGAGAAATATTTGAAGTAGAGATTTTGTAATTTAGTAATCGCTAATTTTGCAATCTCAAGTACCGCAGCAGAGAGACTCAAGAAAGAGCCTTCAATTACCAAATAACCGATTACAGAATTACAAAATGAGCTTTTCCGACGCCGCCATACTTCGCCACATCGATCGGCAGCCGAAAAAAACGGCGAGCCATAAACAGCTCCTGCACGATCTCGGCGCACGAGGCGAAGCGCGCCGCGAACTGACCGACCGGCTTCATGCGCTGGTCAAAAAAGGCGAACTGCAACTCCTCGACGACGGACGCTACGCCATCCCGCAACCGGTCGTTGCATCCGATCGAGGCGCGAAATCCGGATCGCATGTCTCGAGAGAGTCAGCATCAAAAGCCGGCGCCTACGCCGGCCGCAACGCCCTAGCCGGTCGCCTTAGCATGCATCGCGACGGCTACGGCTTCGTTACTCCCGACCCCGCCACCGATCCCAGCCTCAAGTCCCGCATCTCCGGCGACGTCTTTATTCCTCCGCATGCCGCTGGATCATCCATGCATGGCGATCGCGTGCTCGTCGAAATCTCCAACTTCCGTCCTGATGGCCGCGCAGAGGGGCGCATCCTTCGCTCCATTGACCGCGCTCATCCTACGGTCGTTGGCATCTTCCACTACGATCGTCGCCATAATTACGTCAAACCCATTGATGAAAAAGTCACGCAAGAAATCATCATTCCGCGGGGAATGGAAATTCCTAGACCCCTTACCACGGAGTTCACAGAGAACACGGAGGAAATAAAACCGAGATCCTCTGTGCCCTCTGTAGTTAATGACGTTGACGTACGCCGACATCGGCAAGAAACCAACACGAGGGAAAAATCTCCAGATCGCGTAATCGGCGACCAGGCCGCTCGCCACACTGATTTTCAAGGGAATGACGGGCAGGGTCTGGAAGGGGTAGTCGTCGACGTAGAAATCACCGATTGGCCCAGCGCCACGCAAAGCCCGCGAGGCCGTGTCATCGAAATCCTCGGCGAAGAAAACGATTTCGGCGTCGACGTCGAAATCATGATCCGCAAATTCCACTTGCCCCACCGCTTCCCGCCCGAAGTCATCGAAGAAGCGCAGGCCATCGAAAACGTAATGCCCGCGCGCGAACTCCGCCATCGCCGCGACTATCGCAACGAAGCCATCGTCACCATCGACGGAGAAACCGCCCGCGATTTCGACGACGCCGTCCACGTGCGCCAACTCGCAAACGGCAACTATGAACTGCAAGTCCACATCGCCGACGTCGCCCACTACGTCACGCCCGGCTCGCCGCTCGATCAGGAAGCTCGTCTGCGCGGCACCAGCGTTTATTTCCCCGACCGCGCCGTCCCCATGCTTCCGCTTGAACTTTCCACCAACATCTGCAGCCTGCGCCCGCACGAAGACCGCCTCGTTCTCTCCTGCACCATGGAGATCGATCATCGCGGAGAAATCGTCGGCTATGAAGTCAAAGAAGGAGTGATTCGTTCCGCCGAGCGTATGACTTACACGGCGGTGAATGCGGTGATCGAAGGCGATGCCGCGATGCGCGACCGCTACGCCGCTCAGGTCGAACACTTCGAGCGCATGCGCGACCTCGCCCTGATTCTGAACCGCAAGCGCGAGCGCCGGGGCTCCATCGATTTCGACCTCCCTGAGCCCGTCATCGAGTTCGACGAATTCGGATTGATGAAGAGCATCACCCGCTCCGAGCGCAACGTCGCGCACCGCCTGATCGAAGAATTCATGCTGTCGGCCAATGAATGCGTCGCTCACTATCTGGAAAACAAGCGCATCGCCTCGCTCTACCGCATTCACGAAAAGCCCGACGCCAAGCGCGTCTACGATTTTGAAGTGATCGCCGCCACATTCGGCTATTCGCTGGGAGTCGGCGCATTACCCATCCAGCGTGTTCAGCTCAAAGCCGACCGCCGCGACGCGCGGGGCACCGGTAAGCGCAAGCGCGACATCGAGGTCCCGAAAGAAGTCCACATCACCCCGCGCATGTACCAGAAGCTGGCAGAAAAAATTGCGGGCAAGCCGGAAGAAAGAATTCTGAGTTTCCTGATGCTGCGTTCGCTGAAGCAGGCCCGCTACTCCGAAGAAAATCACGGACACTTCGCGCTCGCCGCGACCACCTACACCCATTTCACCTCGCCCATCCGCCGTTATCCCGACCTGATCGTCCACCGCATTCTGAAGGAAGTGTTGCGCGACTCGCCTGAAAAACTGGATGGAGAGGTGCCGGGAGGAACGCCTTTGCTGCGAGCGTCTTCGTTGCGAGCGTCGTCCGTGGAAGGGCGGCCCTTTACGGCCACGCCGAGCGTTTCGCCAGCAAAAGGGGCTTCAGCCCTGGCGCCGTCCCCTTGGTCCAAGCGCCGCGACCATGCGGCTGAACGGCAATCCCTCGAGCCCATCGGCGGCCCGATCCCGCTTGACGAACTCCATGCCATCGCCGAAGAATCCAGCCACTCCGAGCGCCGTGCCGACGAAGCCGAACGCGGCCTCATGGAATGGAAGAAAGTGAAATTCATGGAGCGCCGCATCGGAGAAGATTTCGACGGCCTCATCATCAGCGTCACCAAGTACGGATTCTTCGTCGAGCTTACCGACCTCTTCGTCGAGGGACTGGTTCCGCTGAACACGCTCGCTGGCGACTATTTCACATATCACGAAAATACACGGCAGATCATCGGCCAGCGTTCGCGGAAAATCTACAGCTTAGGGGACCGCATCCGTGTGCTAGTTGATCGCATCGATCCGGTGGAGAAGAAGATTCAGTTTGCGGTGATAGAAGAGCAGCCGCAGCGCTCAAGATCGCAACGCCGAAGGTGAGGGGCGCTTTTTGAGGACCGATACCGAGACCACGCGCTGCCAACAACGAACGAGCTTCGCTCGCTCTTGTCTCCGCTCGGGATGACAGTTCTGTAGTTGCTTAAGAAAGCGCAGAGAACTTCGGTCTGCGCTTACCTGCTAGAATCCCCCTTCACACTCTTGGCGCCGGTCTAGGAAGTTTCTCTCATGTCGACCAATCCTACCCTCCGCACGCGCGTGATTCGCGAACCGCAACGCGCCGTCTACGATCGCGATGCCGTCAACCATATTCTCGATGAAGGCTTCCTGTGCCACGTAGGCTTCGTCGCTGACGGCCGGCCTTTTGTCATCCCGACGTCTTATGGCCGCGACGGCGATGCCCTCTACATCCACGGCTCAGCCGCCAGCCGCATGTTGCGTAATCTCGATCAGGGCATCCCTGTCTGCATCACCGTCACGCTGCTCGATGGTCTCGTCCTTGCCCGCTCCATCTTCAATCACTCCATGAACTATCGCTCGGTTGTGATTCTCGGCACGGCAACGCTGGTCGATGATCCAGCAGAAAAACTCGCCGCCCTGCGCGTGCTGAGCGAACACATTCTTCCCCATCGGTGGGATGACGTACGCGAACCCAACGAGAAAGAGTTGAAAGCGACTTCCGTCCTCACAATCCCGATTGATGAATTTTCTGCCAAGGTTCGTGTCGGCCCGCCTGTGGATGACGAAGAGGACTATTCCTTCCCGACATGGGCCGGTGTGATTCCACTGGAGATGACGCCGGGCGCGCCCATCCGCGACGAGCGCTGCGAAAAAGAATTTCCTGGCTACCTGGAGAACTATGCGCACAGGAAAAAGACCTAGCCGGCATTTGGTTTTCGCCTGATGTTGAATGAGTGACACGTAGGGACAGCCGCCCTCGGCTGTCGAGCAGGGACGACCGTTCCGGCAAAAGGCCACGATCGTCCCTTACGGAATCAGCAGCAACTTCCCTGTAGTCTTCCGCCCTTCCAAATCCCGATGCGCTCTCTGTGCCTCGGCCAGCGGATACACATGCTCGACGCGCAACTTCAGTTTCCCATCGCGAATCATCCCAAACACCGCGCGCGCGCGCTTCTCCAACTCCTCCGGCGTAAGAATGTACGCCCCTAAAGAAGGCCGCGTCAGAAAAATCGATCCCTTCTGCGTCAGGATCAGCGGATCGATCGGCGCCACCGCCCCGCTCGATCCTCCATAGAGCGCCATCATTCCCCGAGGCCGCAGCAGGTTCAGGCCTTTATCGAAGGTGGTTTTCCCGACCGAGTCGTATACAACATCCACACCCTTGCCGCCCATCAGCCGTTTCGTCTCCACCTCAAAATCGGTCTGCGTATAAAGGATGACGTCGTCCGCTCCGGCCGCACGCGCCAATCGTGCCTTCTCCTGTGTCGACACTGTCGCGATCACCCGCGCCCCAATGTTGTGCGCCATCTGTACCAGCAGCAATCCCACGCCGCCTGCAGCCGCATGCACCAGTGCCGTCTCGCCCTTCTTCAACGGATATGTGTCATATGCAAGATAATGGGCCGTCATTCCCTGCAGGAGCGCTGCCGCCGCTTCGCGCTCGCTCACGCCGGACGGAATCTTCACCAACCGTTCCGCCGGAACCGCCGCATACTCGGCATAGCTGCCCAGCGTCATTGTGTACGCGACGCGGTCTCCGACCGCGATGCCGTGCACCTCCGACCCCACCGCCGACACCACTCCCGCCGCTTCCTGCCCCAGCACCAGCGGGAGCGCCGCTTTGTACCGCCCTTCGCGGTTGTAGACGTCAATGAAGTTCACGCCCGCGGCTGCAATCTTTACGAGCGCCTCATTCGGTTTTGGCTGCGGCACCGGAATATCCACGAACTCCATGACATCCGGGCCGCCTGTCTGCTTGATCTGTATCGCTTTCATATCCGCCTTCGATGATCTGAATCGCCTTCCGATTCAGCCATCAATTTGACCTCGCTTCGTACGCCACCGCCCGGGGTTTCCCGGAGGTTATAATGTCTCCGCGGCCACCCGCCCGGCCGTCCAGCGTTTGTCATTCCAGCCAGCGCTGGAGTAACATCGCCACCCTGTTCCTAAAGTAATGCAGTACACGGGTCTCCTGTACCATTGACCCAACTAAATTTGCGATATTACCATCTGACGATGAAGACTGGGCTGCCAGGGCGCTGATCCTGCCCCCAGGAACGCCGCATGTATCTGACGCTATGAGGTTTTTCTCAAACCGGTATCCGGGCATCCTGTTTTGCGCGACTCTGGCGGCGACGCTCGCCTGTCAGACGGCGCAGAAGCAGCAGGCTTTTATGCCGCCCGCCCAGGCTCAGGCTCCGGCGATGATCGCCAGCGCCACTCCCGATCCGGCCCAGCAGAAACCAACCGCCGCCAGCACTGAATCACAGACCAAGGCGCAGGCTGCCAAAGCACTCTCCGTCGATCCTGTCGGCGACGTCATCGCGAAAGTTGAAAACGAGTACAAAGCGGGACAAGACAATTATCTTGCCGGACACCTCGAGGCCGCCAAGCAGAATTTTGATGCCGCCTTCAATCTGCTGCTCGGCAGCGGACTCGATCTCCAATCCGATCAGCGCCTCCAGGCCGAACTCAACCGCCTGCTCGACGGCGTCAATTCCCTCGAATTAGCGGCCCTCGAGCAGGGCGACGGATTCTCCGAGCAAAAGTCCGAACCGGCTCCCATTGACGAAGCGAATGAATTAACGCCTACCGTCGATCAGAACGTCAAGGCCAAGGCTGAAGCCGAGATCAAGTCCACGCGCTCCGACCTGCCGCTCATGATGACGGATCAGGTCGCCGGCTACATCAACTATTTCTCGAATCGTGGACGCGGCACGATCGAGCACGCTCTCTCTCGCTCCGGCCAATATGAAGACATGATCCGCCGCACGCTGAAAGAAGAAGGAGTACCGCAGGATCTCATCTACCTCGCCCAGGCCGAATCCGGATTCCATCCATTAGCCGTTTCTCGCGCCGGCGCTCGCGGCATCTGGCAATTCATGGCTAGCCGAGGTGCAGGCTATGGCCTGCAGCGCAACTGGTGGGTTGACGATCGCCAGGATCCCGAAAAAGCGACTCGCGCCGCCGCACGCCACCTGCACGATCTCTACAATGAGTTCGGCGACTGGTACCTCGCCATGGCCGCCTACAACTCCGGCCCCGGCACCGTGCAGAATGCCGTCAAGCGCACTGGATACGCCGATTTCTGGGAACTCTATCGCCGCAACGTCCTGCCCAAGGAAACGCGCAACTACGTTCCTATCATTCTCGCTGTCACGATCATGGCGAAGAATCCCGACCAGTACGGGCTCACCCCGGTCGTCAAAGAGAAGCCGGTTCCGTACGAGTCCATTAAGATCAACTACCCTATCGACCTCCGGCTCGTGGCTGAGTGCGTGGATGCCTCTGCCGCCGACCTGCAGGATCTGAATCCCAGCCTGCTCCGGCTGACAACACCGAAGGACCAGACTTTTGAGCTGCACGTCCCCGCCGGAAGCGCCGCGAAGTTCGAGACGGCCGTTGCCTCCATCCCCGTCGATAAACGAGTCTGGTGGCGTTACCACAAAGTGCAGGACGGCGAAACGCTGGCTTCCATCGCGCGCACGTACCACACGACGCCGAGATCGATCGCTGAAGCCAATAGCCTCGATGACAATGAACTTGCTGCGGACAGCCGCCTGATCATTCCGATCGCTCCCGGCAAGCAGACCGACTCCACGACTTACTCCCGCACCATCACGCGCTACAAAATCCGCAAGGGAGACACAGTCCAGTCGGTAGCCGAGAACTTCGGCGTCTCGACCAAGATGATGCGCAGTTGGAACCGCATTAAAGGCGACAGTCTGGCCGGAAGAAAAACCTTGCTGGTCCATCTGCCCGTAGCTGGCGCCCGGGAAACGCAAGTGGCATCGAGGCACTCAACATCGCACCACGCGGCGTCCGGGAACGCATCCTCAACGCAGGCGTCCGCCGGCGAACCATCAAGTTCGCAGCGCGCGAGCGCGCAACACAAAAATTCGAAACATGCCGCAACCCAGACCGCGGGACTGCTCCACCACAAAGTGAGGCCCGGCGAGACCCTTTATTCGATCGCGAGTTCTTACAACACAACGGTTTCCGCCTTAAAGCAAGACAATCGCAACCTAGCCACCCTCCGTCCCGGCATGGTGCTGGTAATCCGCGACGTCCGCTGATCAGTCTCCCGCCAGTTGTAATTAAGAAGCGCTAGCAAGACCTCTTTCATGCACTCATCCAATATTCGTTAAGGGGTCTTTACGGCAGTATGGCGGAGGACGCAGTCGCGAGCGAACCGGTCTCTCGCCTGAAATTCCCTGCTAACAGGGAAATATACAGGGAATTTTGCAGTTTGGTCACCGTTCTGAAAGGGCAAACCCGACATAAGGCTTTGGTTGGCTTACACTTCTGGCACCACAGTCCCACTGGACCAGCGAATCATAACAGGGATTTTTTCAGCGGTATCAGGGAATTTGACTTCCCTGTTCCAGTGATTTTCTTACCCGTCTCAAAAGCCGGTACCCACCGAGTCTAAAATTGCTGGCCATCTTCAGGGAGATTTTGTGAAACTAGATTATGTAGGGGGGAAATCTCCATGCGTCTGACGATCGCGCAGATCAACCAGCGGAATAGCGACTTCTGGGAAAAAAAGAATGCCGAGTTTGCAGAGGGAATTAAAAGAGAGCCGTCGGTGTTCCGAGAAGTCATGGATGAAGTAAGAGCCGAGGAACTGAGACACGCTGTTTATTCGCGTCGCCCGCTGGAAAAAGTGTTTATAGACGTCAAAGCTTCGCGAGAACGACACCAGCAGGAGTTCGCAATGCGTGGGGTCAAAGCGAGAAAACCGGACAAACTCAATGAGGAAATTCACCAGATCGTCAAACGAAGGCCGGACATAAGCTGCGAGGACCTATTGGCCGAACTGAAAGCAAGAGAAAAAGTCTCCTCGATCGTTGAAGTCACGACTGAAGACGTTGTTCTTTCCGATGGAAAGGTGGTCCCTTTAACAGGTTTGAAAGACCGACTATCAAGGGCGAAGAAAAATATGCGAGGTAGTGCAAATCGCGCAACCGGCAAACGCGAATTGCCTACATAGGATGGGCTCGGGGAGTTTCCGCAGATGTAAACCTGCGGAGCGAACCCGAGGGCTATTCCTATGGACGCTTCAATCTCTTCAGGACTGTCGATCACCTACCAACCCGTTACCGCGCTGAAGCCGCGCGTTGGCAACGCGCGAACCCATTCCAAACATCAGATCCGCCAGATAGCGGCGAGCATCCGCGAGTTCGGCTTCACCAATCCCATTCTCGTCGACCGCAACAACATTATTGCCGGGCACGGTCGAGTTGAGGCGGCGAGAATGCTGAGGATCGCCGAAGTGCCGACCATCGGTCTGGACACGTTGACACCAGACCAGATCCGCGCTTACGTGATCGCCGACAACCGGCTCGCCGAAAAGGCCGGCTGGGATGAGTCGATCCTGGCGATCGAACTTCAGCACCTGCTGACACTCGATGACTTCGACCTGACTATTACCGGCTTCGATGTGCCGGAAATTGATTTGATTCTTCAGGGCGTCGACGAAAAACCCGACAACGCAGACGAGAACATTGAAGCTGTAGGCGGTCTGCCCGCTACCCAACCGGGCGATCTTTGGCAACTAGGGAGCCACCGAATCCTGTGCGGCAGCTCTCTTGCGGAACCCGCGTTCTCGACGCTGCTCGGTCGAAGGCGGGCGAACGTGGTTTTCACCGACCCGCCTTATAACGTCGCAATCGAGGGAAATGTCTGCGGAAAAGGCTCAGTTCACCATCGCGAGTTCGCCATGGCGTCAGGCGAAATGAATGCGGCGGAGTTCGTCGCGTTCTTGATCTCGTGTCTCAACCTTCTGCATCGCTTTAGCGTAGCCGGTTCCGTGCACTACATTTGTATGGATTGGCGGCACATAGGGGAACTGCTGGATGCCGGCCGTAAGGTCTATGAACAACTACTCAATCTGTGCGTGTGGGTGAAGGACAACGGTGGTATGGGATCGTTCTACCGTTCCCGCCATGAACTGGTCTTTGTCTTCAGGAAGGGAAAGGAGCAGTACCGCAACAACGTCCAGCTGGGTCAGTATGGGCGCAATCGCACAAATGTCTGGGAGTACCCCGGTGTAAATACCCTTTCGAAAACCGGCGAGGAAGGCAGTTTGCTCGCGTTCCACCCGACGGTAAAGCCAATTGCTTTGGTTGC
>Ga0208190_1000944_pt1 | contig 10985 bp, 10 predicted proteins | sample June2015DPH_13_1_FD_184708 | JGI IMG/M metagenome (GOLD analysis project Ga0208190, IMG submission 184708) | Peatland microbial communities from SPRUCE experiment site at the Marcell Experimental Forest, Minnesota, USA - June2015DPH_13_10... | ecosystem: Environmental > Terrestrial > Soil >... | reverse complement strand
TCTTCGGATTGTGCTTCTGCAACACCTTGGTGATCGCCGCCGTCAACGTGGTCTTGCCATGGTCTATGTGACCAATCGTCCCCACGTTGCAGTGCGGCTTATTTCGATCAAATTTCTCTTTCGCCATTTCTCTATCTCCTCGGCTTCCAATTACGCCGGAACCAAATCATCACCGTCGGCCCTCGTAATACGCGCCAACGAATTCCTGTTTTTCAACGAGCTCCTCGACGATCCGCCGATCGAACTCAGCGAAATCTTCCGAAAAACGCTCGCGGAAAATTTCGAAACCGCGATGCCAACTCCAGAAATCCCGAACTCGGTATCGTCCTTCGCTCGCCGCCTCGCACTTCACTTCGGTAGCGATATACCCTTCGGCTCTTCTAAGAAATCGCGCCCAGAGCCCGTCCACGCCAAAAACGATTCCAAATTCCGCTCGCTTACCTTCTCGAACCCAGAACCTGCGGTCGACGACGAACCGCGGCGCTGGTAGTCATTTTGTCGCCCCCTGCACCTTGGCGATGATTTCCTCCGCCACCGACCGCGGAGCCTCCTCATAACGCGCGAAGTGCATCGAGTACTCGGCGCGCCCCTGCGTCGACGAACGCATGTGTGTCGCATAACCAAACATCTCCGCCAGCGGCACGATCGCCTTGATCACCTGCGAACCGGCGCGGTGCTCCATGCCTTCAATGCGGCCACGGCGCGAACTCAGGTCGCCCATGATCACGCCGGCATAATCCTCCGGCGTAACCACTTCAACCGCCATCACCGGCTCCAGCAGCACCGGCGAGGCCTTGCGAGCAGCTTCCTTGAACGCCATCGAACCGGCGATCTTGAACGCCATTTCGTTCGAATCGACGTCGTGATAACTGCCGTCGTATAGCGTAGCTTTCACGTCGACCATGGGATAGCCCGCAAGCACTCCACCTTCGAGCGCTTCCTGAATTCCCTGATCGATGGGCTTGATGAATTCCTTGGGCACCGAACCGCCAACGATGTCGTTAACAAATTCGTAGCCTGCGCCCGGTGGTTGCGGATCCAGCTTAATTTTTGCGTGTCCGTACTGCCCGCGGCCGCCCGTCTGGCGAATATATTTACCTTCCGCCTCGGAGTGCTTGCGAATGGTCTCGCGATAGGCGACCTGCGGCTTGCCGACGTTGGCCTCGACCTTATACTCGCGCATCATGCGGTCGACGATTATTTCCAGATGCAACTCGCCCATGCCGCTGATGATGGTCTGTCCGCTGTCGGGATCGGTGTGAACCTTAAACGTGGGGTCTTCCTGGGCAAGTCGGCCAAGCGCCATCCCCATCTTTTCCTGATCGGCTTTGGTCTTGGGCTCAACTGCAACGGAAATCACGGGAACTGCAAACGTAATCGATTCCAGCGCAATTGGGTGCTTCTCGTCGCAGATCGTATCGCCCGTGCTCACGCCCTTTAGCCCGACGGCCGCGCAAATGTCGCCCGCGAGAATCTCACTGATTTCTTCCCGCTTGTTGGCGTGCATCTTCAGCAGACGCCCAATGCGCTCAGTCCTGCGGCGGCCCGTGTTGAGCACGGAATCCCCGGTCTTCAATTGTCCGGAATAGACGCGGATAAACGTCAATTGGCCGACAAAAGGATCAGCCATGATCTTGAATGCTAGCGCCGAAAACGGCTCTTTGTCATCTGCCTCGCGGAAAATCTTCTCCCCATTATCGGGATTCAGGCCATGGGTTTCCGGCACATCAAGCGGCGACGGCAGATAATCCACCACCGCATCCAGCAGGGGCTGCACACCTTTGTTCTTGAACGCCGTTCCTACCACCACCGGAAATACTTTCAGTGCGATGGTCGATTTGCGTAGCGATGCGCGCAGCGCGTCCGCGCTAATTTCCTCGCCTTCCAGAAATTTGTGCAGAATTTCGTCGTCGTTCTCCGCAATGCTCTCCACTAACTGCGCGTGGAACGCCTCCGCTTTCTTCTTCAGTTCGGCGGGAATTTCTTCGGTAACATACTCGGCCCCCATCGTGTCGTCCTGCCACACGATCGCCTTCATGTTGATCAGATCGATGACACCCTTGAACTTGTCTTCCTGGCCAAGGGGAATCTGAATCGCGACCGGCTTGGCGCTCAACCGCTTGCGGATGGTATCGACGGCATGCTCGAAATCAGCACCCATCTTGTCAATCTTATTAATGAAGCAAATCCGTGGGACGCCGTACTTATCGGCCTGGCGCCAAACTTTTTCCGACTGCGGTTGCACGCCGTGCACCGCGTCAAACACCGCCACCGCCCCGTCGAGCACGCGCAGCGAGCGCTCCACTTCCGCCGTGAAATCCACATGGCCGGGTGTATCAATAATGTTGATGCGAATGTCGCGCCAGGTGCAGGTCGTCGCCGCCGACGTGATCGTAATGCCGCGCTCCTGCTCCTGCTCCATCCAATCCATCGTAGCCGTGCCTTCGTGCACCTCTCCGATGCGGTGCGTCTTTCCCGTATAAAACAGGATGCGCTCCGTCGTAGTGGTCTTTCCGGCATCGATGTGGGCCATGATGCCGATGTTTCTGCAGCGTTCTAAGGGGACTGTTCTGGGCACGACAATTAACTCTTTCTGGGCTCCGACAGCTGGTTAAAATTTGGCGATTGAGTGATCGGGCGATTTGACGGTTGAAAATCCAAACCAGCAAGGTTACAAATCACCCAATGGCCCGAATCGCTCAATGACTCAATGATTCTTTACCACCGGTAGTGCGCGAACGCCTTATTAGCTTCGGCCATGCGGTGAACATCTTCTTTCTTCTTGATGGCCGCGCCTTTTCCGGCCGCGGCGTCCAGCAATTCATTGCTCAACTTGTCGACCATACCTCGCTCGGCGCGTCCGCGTGCGTAGGTCAGCAACCAGCGGATCGCCAGCGACGTTCGCCGGTCGGCGTTCACTTCCACCGGAACCTGATAGTTCGCTCCGCCCACTCGCCGGGTCTTTACTTCGAGCAAGGGCTTCGCATTCTCCACGGCTTTCGTGAACAGCTTCAGCGCCTCATCGCCGCCTTTTTCCTGCACTTTGGTCAAGGCCTCGTAGAAAATGCCCTCGGCGGTGCTGCGCTTGCCCTGCCACATCATCGAGTTGATGAACTTCGTCACCAGATTCGAGCCATAAACGGCATCGGCTGGCACGGTCCGCTTTGCTGTATGTCCTTTACGAGGCATTCCGCTTCAGCTCCTGTTAACCCTTCTTCGCGCGCTTGGCGCCATATTTCGAACGTCCCTGCTGACGACCGGCCACGCCCACCGCATCCAGCGTGCCGCGAATCACGTGATAGCGCACGCCCGGCAGATCCTTCACGCGTCCCCCACGAATCAGGACAATGGAATGCTCCTGCAGGTTATGGCCAACTCCCGGTATGTAGGTCGTGACCTCAATCCCGTTGGTCAGTCGCACGCGCGCCACTTTCCGCAGCGCCGAGTTCGGCTTCTTCGGCGTCTGGGTATAAACGCGGGTGCAAACACCGCGCTTCTGCGGACATCCCTGCAACGCCGGACTTGCTGTCTTGTACCGTGGCCGCTTGCGGCCCTTCGCCACCAATTGGTTAAAAGTAGGCACTCTTCGCCGCTCCTTATCCCTCAGCAACGTCGCGCACCGCAGTCTGCCCTCGCAGGCGGGCAGCGCACAGCGTCATCCGCTTTCCCGGTCTGATTTTCGCGATCCGGGCTGGCAGGCTCAACTGGCCAGCCATGCTTCTCGCCGCGCTTCAATGGCGGAGAGAGATTCTGGGTTCCCGTTCTAGATTTGCGCTGTCGACGGTGGCACCCGGCCAAAGTTACGGGGGTGCTCCGTATCGCCAGCTCTGTCCTGCATATCCTTCCGCAGACTACCGGCACTCATGATTCATTCGTGTCGGATGCCCGAGGGCGAAAGGCAGCGCAGGAACATTTCAGCGAGGAAAGTTTTCGTGCTCAGACGCAAGCCGAAAACGCATTCTTCAAAAGCTCAACCACAAGTCCACGCAAACTCCGCAGAACTCACGGCCTACAGCAAGCTTGGATTAACTCGCGGAACCAAACTACTATAGCAACTTAGCTGAAACATCGTCAACTCATGTTTTTGCATCCCACTGCAAACGAGGAGTAAAGAGCGACAGGAGGCGAGCCAGGAAGCCGTCAGCTTGCTGAATCCGCCTCCAGCCTCTACACTACTCAGGTTTTCCATTCCAATTTCATAATTAATCATGAGCGGATCGTCTGCAGATGAAACGTCAGGCGACGAGAGGATGCATGGGAAGGTTGCGTTGCGTTCGGTACGCGTTCATCGCCATCACCATCTTTTTATTTTCACTCCTGCCAGCGTGCGGAGGACATAAACCAGCCGGCTCGAATCCCTTTCCCGCCAAAATTACCCTGAATCCCTCCACCAGCGTTTCCATGCAATTAGGCAGCACCTTGGTATTCAGCGCCAGTGCACAAAACGGCACAAACAACAACATTTCGCCCACCTTTACCTTCACCTCAAACAATCCCGGGGTGGTCGATATCTCTCCTTCCGGCTTGGCTTGCGCCGGCAGCTGGAACGCACCGTTCTTCAACGTTTGCACGCCCGGCAGCTTTAGCCAAGTCGCTGAAATTACTGCCTCCGCTTTGGGCGCTACCAGCCCGCCAACTCTGGTTTTCGTTCATCCCCCCATTGATAACATCCAAGTTAGCGTTGTTCCTCCTGTTAATTCTCCGCCTCCCGCCTGCCCCAACCAGATTGCTCTCCCGGCAGCTTGCCACATTACGTTCAATCCCGTCCTCAACAACCAGTGTGTCTCGCAGAACCAGGTTCTGACTTTGCAGGCCCAGGCTTTTAGCCAAGGCGCTGACATCACTTCCTCCGTAGGCCCGTTCACCTGGGCCCAGGCCAATCCCAACGTGGTAACCATCACTCCGATCGTAAGTGGTTCCAACACTTCTGGCATCAACGTCCCCACAAACCAGGCAACGGTAGTATCGAACACTCCCGGACAGACCGAAGTAGTCGCATCCGCCTCAGGAGTTGCCAGCCAACCCTATGTCGCCGCAACCTGCCCGGTGCAGTGCATCTCCCTGCAGCTCGGCAACAACGGCACGCAAAACATCGGCCAGACCAGCTTCGTCACCAACAAGGGCACTTCAGAGACCATCACCGCCACGGCTGTAGATGTCCAGGGCTGCATCGTCCCCAAGCCCCCGCTGACGTGGACATCCTCCTCGCCCGCAGCAATCACCGCAGGTAGCACCACCGCGGGATGCGCCGCCGGCGCCAACTGCTCCATCTCCACTCCTCAGCCCGGAGCGGCTGCAATCACCGCATCCTGCACGCCACCAACTTGTAACGTGGGTTTCCCGCTGAATCCCGCCGGATATTCCGCCGGCTCCCTCTACATCCCGCAACCCATCTATCCGGTCACTGCAATTTCGGGACTCGTAACCGGCGCAACCACGTCGGCCAGCGTTCTGGCCACCACTCAGGATTGTTACAGCAATTCGCAGTGTCAGGTCGCGCTGTATGACGTTTCCACGAGCGCGAATATAGCGGGCAACCCAAGCTCCATGCCTACGCCCCCGAATTCCCTGATGTTCGACTCGGCCGGAGACAAAGCCTACGCCGGCAGCCAGTATGGTGCTTTTCTTGTTACCAGCTCCAACCTCGGGTCCACCACTACGAGTCCTTTCTCAACGCTGCCCGCTTCCAGCACTGCTCTCGGTGTTGTAACCGGCAAAGTGATTGCCGTCTCCCCGAACGGAAACCTGGCTGTCTTCTCGGATACGATCTCTACGCCCAATCAGGGTTACGTCGTGAATGCCAGTTCTACGGGAGCGAGCACCACGCCTTTGAATATCACCAGCGCAACTACGGCTGCTTTTTCGACCGATAACTCGAAAGCCTTCATCCTTGGTGACGGAGGCAACACTTTATACGTCTACTCACCACTGCAGGCGCTACAATCCTACCGACTCACGGCTGCCGCCGACGCGATCGCGTTTTCGTCCTCGGGAGCCTTTGCATTGCTGGCCGGCGGGAGCTCTGACCCTTCCACCCTCGCGATCTACAACACCTGCAACAATACTCAGGCGTACCTGCCCCTGCCGGTACAGACCCCACCGATTACGCCTCTGCCGGGTCCCCCCATTTTCTTGAAGATGGTTCCACCGGGCAGCGCTCCCACGGGTAACGCCACGGTTCCTAGCCTTTTCCAGAGTGATGCAAACGCCCTCGACGTTTTCGTCGGCGTCGATAGCACCGGCGTTGACGTGATCGCAACGACCACCACGACGCCCCTCACTCCGCCAGTGAATGGCCTCTGTCCGCAACAGCAGATCGCATTCCCGATGACGCTCGTTACGAGCGTTCCCTTCTATCCCATTCACATCAGTCTTCAAAAGGGCACTTTCCATCCTCTTAGCTTTTTCCTTTCGCCCGACGGCACGCGGGTCTACATCGTCACCAGCGATCAGGGCGTCTTGGTGTTTGACTTCAACACGCAGTCGACCAGCGCGATCCCGCTCAGCGGAAACGCCGCTCCCCTGGCAGCCGACATAACCGTCGACGGCACCTTGCTCTACGTGGCCGGCACGGATGGTATGCTGCATGAACTCAACACCACCACCGCCTTGGACGTATTGGAGATTCCCTTTTCGCAACTTCCCGACTCCTCCAACAACTTCTGCTATTCGTCTTACAACTGCGCCCTGAACCTGGTAGCCATAAAGCCGTAAGGGACAGAAGAACGAAGAACAAAGAGTTCGCGTTGTCGAAGCGAAGAATGGCTGGGGTGGGATTAGATCCGAGCATGCCTTGTAGGGGTTTGGCAGAACACGCGGCACGAACCGGGCAGGGTTAAGCCCCTCCAGGGGCGGAATCATAGCTCCGGACGTAAGTCCGGGGTACGAGTAGTTCAAAAAGCGAGTCCGTTCAGGGATAGCACCAGTTCTCACCCGCACGCTTCGAGCGCTGCGATCGAACACCGCCAGGACAGGACCGCGGGCTTAGCCCGTGAGGACTACGCCGGTTTCTGCAGTTCCTTCGCCACACTATCGAGCACACCATTGACGAACTGCACCGACTCCAGGCTGGAAAACTTTCGCGCGATCTCCAGCGATTCGTTGATCACCACCGCGCGCGGTGTCTCCGGATAGGCCAGGAACTCGGCCACTCCCGCGCGCAAGAGATTGCGATCCACCGCCGCCATGCGCTCCATGCGCCAGTGTTCCGCGTGGCGCTCAATCAGTTTGTCGATCTCCACTCCGCGGTCTGTTGCCACCCGAAATAAATCATCCGCAAATCCGCGCACGTCTGTGCTGGTCCCGGCATGTTCCGCCCAAAACGTCTGGCGCACATGATCCACTGACTGCTTGCCCATATCCGCCTGAAACAGCATTTGCAAAACCAGTTCGCGCGATTTACGACGAGTACCCATAGAGACAGTTGCCAGCTTCCACTTGCTAGTTGTCAGTTTACTGTAGGAGGGATTTATTTGCGCTTCGACTTCGCGCTCTTAGGTTTGTCATTGCGACCGGAGGGAAGACCCTGCTTCTTGCTGACGGCTGCTACCCGACGGCTGGAGACCGCCTTGCGAACGCCAGATGCCGGACTCCGGATGCCGTCCGCCAGCGCCGCCATCTCCACCGCCGCCAGCGCCGCCTCAAATCCCTTGTTTCCCATCTTCAGCCCGGCGCGATCAATAGCCTGCTCCAAAGTCTCGCAGGTGAGCACACCGAACGCATGCGGCACGCCTGTCTCCTGCGCCGATTGCCCAATCCCCCTCGTCACTTCATTCACAATCACGTCATAGTGCGCCGTGTCGCCGCGCAGCAAACAACCAAGACAAATGATTGCATCGTACTTTCCAGTCTCCGCCAGCTTCCGTGCCGTCAAAGGAATCTCGAATGCCCCCGGCACTCGAACTAGTTCTACATCTTCCTTCTTCGCACCCGTGCGCAGCAGCCCGTCACAGGCGCTGAGGAGGAGTCTTTCCGTAATGAACGCATTGAACCGCGAAACGACGACGGCAAAACGCTTCCCCGCAGCGTTCAGAGCACCTCCGAGCGCAGGAAGACCAGGCTCGGACAAACGCTGCGCAACGAAATCCGTCTTGTGTTTCTTCTCCGTGACTCAGTGTCTCCGTGGTGAGTTTGCTTTTCTTGTCTTCGGGTGGCGCAGCGCTTCGGCGCCGGGAAAACTGGGATCGAATGATGGCAGCTTCAGCCGCTGAGGTTACTTCCCTTTGAACTGCGCTGCCCGTTTCTCCAGGAACGCCGAAGTCCCTTCCTTCTTATCCTCGGTCGCACACGCCACGGCAAACAACACCGCTTCCAGATACAGCCCATCGCTCAAGGTCATCTCCATGCCCTTGTTCACCGCTTCCATGGCAAACTGCACCGCCAGCGGCGCGTTGGCGATGATCTTCGCCGCAATCGCTTCCCCTCGCGGAATCAACTGGGCCGTCACGGTGACCTCATTCACCAATCCAATGCGATGCGCTTCCTGCGCCGTGATCATCTCCCCCGCCAACACCATCTGCATCGCGATGCCCTTGCCCACCAGTCGCGGCAGCCGCTGCGTCCCACCGTAGCCCGGGATAATCCCCAACTTCACTTCGGGCTGCCCCAACTTCGCATTCTCACTCGCGAGCCGCATGGTGCAAGCCATCGCGATCTCGCATCCCCCTCCCAGCGCAAATCCATTGATGCACGCAATCACAGGCTTGCCGAGATTTTCGATCAGATTGAGAACGTTCTGCCCGCGGTGGGTGTATTCCTTGCCCGAAACCGCATCGTGCTTGGCCAGTTCGCCAATGTCGGCACCCGCGATGAACGCCTTTTCGCCCGCACCGGTAAGTATGACAACGCGCGTAGCCGCGTCATTCTTGATGTCATGAAACGCTGCCCGCAACTCTTCCATGGTCGCCATGTTCAGTGCGTTCAGCACCTTCGGCCGGTTGACGGTCACGTAAGCAATCGAGTTTTTCTTTTCCAAAAGAATGTTTTCGAAGTTCATAAATTCAACCTATCCGTACGCTGTCATCCTGAGCGAAGCGAAGGATCCCTATCCCTGTCCCTGTATCTCTGTCCACCACATCGGCCTCGCTGGGAGTTCCTATCACGTTTTCCTTGCTTTCTGGCGGCGGCATAAATCTTCGGAAGACTGTACACCGATCAAAATCTGCTCACTCGCTTCTTTACCGGTAGGCCCGATCCGCACTGATCCGCGCAAATCCGTGGCCGTGAATTCACTTTCCAAGAACCACAGCCTCCACCTCATCCTTGCTCAGATCGCAACTGATGCAGCGCTGCGTCCAAATCCGGTGCCCAAATACCTTTCCGCACCGCGGACACTTCCACTCCGTCAACCACCACCCACCCGCCAGGTACACTCCGATCCAGACCAGTAGGATCGCGAAATCAGCGGGCTCTCCCAGCTTGAGCTTCCCAATCATGAAGCCGAGAAACAGAAAACTGAGAAAAAGCACCACGACCAGATTCCGTCGCGCCACGTAACTGTGCCACGCCCGGCGATAGATTTCGACGTCCTGCGGGCTGCCTTCATCCGGCATCCGGTCGGTTTTTCTGCGTTTCTCCATCGGGTTTAATCTCAGGAACTGTGGTGCTACAGTTTATTCGCCTTCGGACTATTCAGATCGGAATAATCGTAAAAGCCTTTGCCTGTCTTCTTCCCGTACCACCCCGCCATCACCAAGCGCTTCAGCAGGGGTGGCGATGCAAACCGCCGCTCTTTGAATTCGTCATACATCACGTGCGTAATGTAATAGGTCGTGTCAAGCCCGACAAAATCCAGCAGAGTAAAAGGCCCCATCGGATATCCGCAGCCCAGCTTCATCGCGTTGTCGATGTCTTCAATCGACCCCACGCCTTCTTCATAAGCCCGAATGGCATCCAGCAGATACGGCACTAGCAACCGGTTGACGATGAATCCCGTCTTATCGGACGTCCGCACCGGAACCTTGCCCAGCTTCTTTCCAAACTCGTAAGCCGTCTGGTAGACCTCGTCCGCAGTGGCGATCGTGCGCACCACTTCCACCAGCTTCATCAGCGGCACCGGATTAAAAAAGTGCAGCCCAATAAACCGCTCCGGCCGCTTCACCGCCGTCAAAAGCTCCGTCACCGAAATCGAAGACGTATTCGAAGCGAAGATCGCATCTTGCTTTACCAAGCCATCAATCGAGGCAAACATCTTCTTTTTCTCTTCCACGTTCTCGATGATGGCCTCAATAACAATGTCGCAGTCGGCCAGGTCGGGCTTGTTCGTCGTCCCCTTGAGCCGCGCCTGGATCTCATCTTTCTGCTGGGCCGTGATCCCGCCCTTCTCCACCGGCCGCTCGGCAAACTTCGCTAACGATTTCTCAATCCCGGCAAAACCCTTATCCAAAAACCGCCGCTCCACCTCGAGCACCGTCACGTCGAATCCAGCCATGGCGCAAACCTGCGCAATGCCCGAACCCATCAGCCCACAACCAAGCACGCCAACTTTCGCTATTTCCATTCCTCTATTCCTTGGACAAATTCAAAACCAATCCACCACACAAGCACGGAGGCGCAAAGAAAAACCATAGTTGCTTTTCTCTGTGCCTCTGGTGAAAAATTAATTCAAACTCTCCACAATCATCGCAATCCCCTGCCCGCCGCCAATGCAAGCCGTAGCCAGCCCATACTTCTTCTTCCGCCGCCGCAACTCATACAGCAGCGTAATCACCAGCCGCGTCCCGGTCGCACCCAGCGGATGCCCTAACGCAATCGCTCCGCCATTCACATTTACTTTCTCGCGATCGAGTCCCAGTTCCTTCTCCACGGCCAGGTACTGCGCCGCGAACGCCTCATTTACTTCAATCAGATCAATGTAGTCGAGCGACAGCCCTGCCTTCTGCAGCGCCACCTTCGTCGCCGGCACGGGACCCCGCCCCATCACCTTCGGCTCAACTCCGGCCACGCCCCAGCTCACAATCCGCCCCAGCGGCTCCATGTTCCGCTTG
>Ga0208190_1000940_pt1 | contig 11006 bp, 10 predicted proteins | sample June2015DPH_13_1_FD_184708 | JGI IMG/M metagenome (GOLD analysis project Ga0208190, IMG submission 184708) | Peatland microbial communities from SPRUCE experiment site at the Marcell Experimental Forest, Minnesota, USA - June2015DPH_13_10... | ecosystem: Environmental > Terrestrial > Soil >... | reverse complement strand
CCGCACCCCTGATGCCTTGTGGCAAGCTCTCAAACAGACCCATGGACGCTATGCAGCGTATTGGAACGCGCGCGCGTCGTCCAGTGGGCACGTGTGGCAGGGGCGATTTTATTCCTGCCCTCTGGATGACGCGCACCTGTGGGCGGCGCTGCGCTACGTGGAGTTGAACCCGGTGCGCGCCGGCATGGCATTCGGGGCGCAGGAGTGGCGATGGTCGAGCGCGGCGGCTCACTGTATGTCCGGTGCCGCCGACCCGATGCTGGAAATGGAAGCGTGGCACAAACGATGGACGGTGGCGGAGTGGAAGGCGCATCTGACGGCCGGAGAGTCGGCGATCGATATTGACGCACTGCGCCGGTGCACGCACACCGGCCGGCCGCTTGGAACAACCGAATTCGTCGCTCAGTTCGAACAGGCGACCTCGCGCCCGCTGGCTCCGCGCAAGGGAGGCCGGCCCAAAAAGCCCGCCGCCCATGCCGCACAGGATGGTTTTGCATTTGTTGCCTGAGGAAATCGGGGAACGTCCCGTCTGTCCCCAGGTTTTCCCAGGTTTTGCCCCCGACAGTTGGCGCGGCGGCAGTTGACCCGAGCTTTTTTAGAGGCTTCCTCGTAGTCGAAAAGAACGAATCTCTGGGCATTCCGTTCGATGTAGAAGGCGAGGTGGTTCTCACTGAAGACTTCACAGCGGAAAAGCGCGTCAAGGTTGGGGTAAAAGACCTTGCGATGAAAAACGTGGCATCTAAGAAACTGAAGCAGTAGATCTACGACTTGAAGGAGGTACAACTACGACGGGGCGGCCCGTGAGTTGGCGCAAAATCAGTGTCCTGTTGACGCTTGCGTGACGGCACCAGCGCCGAAGAAATCGTTCTGGGGAAGAGTTGGTGGTTGGTTCGGTGGTGTGGCATTCGGAATCGTGCGATGGGGCAAGCTCGGTGGCCCTTTGCACAGGGCGGGCGTTGAAAGAGTTTCCAGATCCTTGGAGGAGAGCGGCTTCAAGGTCCAAAGGGAGGTAAGAGTTCCGACCCCCAATGGCGCCAAGTCCTCGCGCTGGGTAGATGTCGTTGGGACGAAGAACGGCGAGACGAGAATGTATCAGATCGGAAGACAAAATATGGATGGAACTCCGGTCGCTCGCGAAGTTCAAGCTCTCGATGACATTGAAGGGGCTACAGGCATCCGGCCTAATTTTCTTCCGTACAATATCGGAGAGCCGAATTTTGGTGTGCCTGGAGCTACCGACATCGCGCCGGGTGTCACGCCGGGAGAAGGTGAAGTCCCGGTCGAGCCAGAAATCATTCCCGAGTAGGAACCCTATGAGCAAGCAATTCTATGTGTATTTGCTGCCTGCGGATGTGGAGGCTCTGGTTTACACACTGAAGTCGCGGCTGGACGTTTCGCTCATTCAACCGTCATCGTCAGGACCGTTTCCGGTAAAGCTGGAATCACCAGTTCGCAACGATGCGCTGATGCTGAAGCAGGCGGCAGTCCGAGTTGATTGCTTTATCACTCGCAAAGACGCAGACATCAAGATGCGGTTTGTTCCAGCCCTTTCTCACTGGAGTGTTCAAGGCGAGTCTGAGGTGATCGAGTTCCAAGGCTGTGAGTTCGACGGCAGTGTGCTTCTGCGTGGACGTTTCTATTTTCAAAATGACTTCCTCATGGAAGACATGATCGCTCCTAAACGGACGGAGTTCCTCGCCTGGGCAGACAAGGTGTTTCGGCTGGCCAAGAAGTCACTGTGCAGATCAGAAACTCTCGATGCGTATGTGGGTGAACATGCCGAGAAGTGGAAACAAGAGGGCGGACGGTTTGCTTGGATGGTCACTCCAGAGCGCGGCCCGATTTTCGAGGGTGAAGCCGGGTAATTCAGGGACAGACGGGACGTTCCCGATTTTTCGAGATCCGCAAAAGTCCAATGGGGGCTGGCAGGCACCTGGAACTACGTGTACGACGACTTCAACCGCCTGATCACGAGCACCTGCAACGCCAACTGCCCTCAGAATCCCTCCGGGCTGGCCTTCAATTATGTCTACGACCGCTACGGCAACCGCTGGCAGCAGAATGTTACGGCGGGTAAGGGAACGGGGCCGCAGTACATCTTCAGCAGCGGCAACAATCAGATCACCGGCAGTGGCGTCGTCTACGACGCGGCGGGCAACGTCATGAACGACGGCTTGGGCAACACATTTACCTACGACGGAGAGAATCGCATTTCGTCAGTGAATGACCATGCTTCAATTTATGTTTACGACGCCGAAGGCCTGCGGGTGCGCAAAACGACGGGCGGCGCGTCGGTGGATTACATCTTTGACCTGAGCGGGCATCAGGTGGCGGAAGTGAGTTCAAGCGGGGGCTGGAACCGGGGCGAAGTCTATGCCGGCGGACGCCACTTGGCCACTTACAGCGGCGGGACCAGCGGTACGATATATTTCCCGTACACCGACTGGCTGGGGACGGAGCGGGCGCGGGCGACGGAGACGGGGACGGTGTGCGAGAGCATCACCAGCCTGCCCTATGGCGACATGCAAAACATCACGGGCAGTTGCGGCGATCCCAGCCCGATGCACTTCACCGGCAAGCAGCGCGACACCGAGACCGGGCTGGATGATTTTGGCGCGCGGTATTACTCGTCGGTGCAGGGACGGTGGTACAGTCCGGACTGGGCTTCGGCGCAGGTGCCGGTGCCGTATGCAGACCTGCACAACCCGCAGACGCTGAACCTGTACGACTATGTGGGCGGGGACCCGACCAATCACGCCGACGCGGATGGGCATATCTCGGCCAAGCCGGGAGATAGTGGGGACGCAGCAGAGAACGGTGGCTGCCCCAGCACCTACAGCTATGCCAGCTGCGCCGGTGCCGCAAAGCCCCAGACCCCGGCGCAAAATCACGGGTTCTGGTGGAACCTGGGGCATGCGCTGGGCATTGTCCAGACGGAGGCAGAGAAGAAGGCCGAGGCAGCGGCATATCAGCAGGCTAAGACCACGTGGGAAAAGGGACATCCGGGCCAGTCTTACGCCTGGCATATGTTCAATCTGCAGATGGGGATGACGCCGATGGCCGGCTTCGCGGCCGTCGGGGAGGCCGAAGAAGCCGGCGGGATCATAGTCTCTGCTGCTCGTCTTACAAAGGTTCTTCAAGCTCACACAGAAGGTGGACTCTTGAGTGCCGGGAAGAGCCTGTTCGGTGCCGGAGAAGATGTAGGGGCTCTGATCCAGGCCGCCAACTCGACACCTGCCGTGGCACAGGCGGGGGGCAACTTTGAGCGTATTGTAGACGCGGGCCGAATCATCGGCACGGACAGAGCTACCGGCGCAGCAACCTCAATCTACACAGTGATTACGGACAGTTCGGGGAACATGATAACTGCGTTTCCCGGCAAGCCTTAAGGAGACGACACAGTGGGACTGAACATTGTTGTGACCGACTACACTGGTGAGACATTCGAGAAGATCGATGACCAAAGAAATATCTTGCATCGACTCCTTCCGCCCTCCGATGAGGAATCCGCGTCACTCTTGGCCAAGATTGATTGGTACGGGGACACGTACTTCAACTACCTCCAAGTAAGACGATTTCTCGAAGAATGGGACGAACTAGTGCAACGTGCCCAAACATCGGAAGAACGTGAACTGGTTGAAGGAGTGAAGCGTCTTGCTCGGCGGTGTCGGCAGGACCGCAATCTTCTTCGATTCATCGGCGATTGAAAGGGGGCGATGTAGGCACAGGTGTACCGCTAGAGTTGGCGCAAAATATTGCGTGGTCTAGTTTATCGGCAGGCCAGCAGGCTCTCGTCCCAGGTGGCGAAAAAGCATGGGACGCGCTCTCGGGAAGGTCAGGGTAATTCAGGGACAGACGGGACGTTCCCGATTTTTCGAGATCCGCAAAAGTCCAATGGGGGCTGGCCTACCTTGAGTCTGCCGTTTTACCACGCAGGCTGCCCGTAGCAGTATATTCTTCTCGATCGCCGCCTTACTGCACATCGCTGACTTTCCCGCTCAGGAAAATCACTTTCATATCTTTGTAGTAATAAATCTGCTTGGTGCCGAGAGTCACTTTTTTCTCTGGCTTGCCCATGGCGGCCTCGACCTGGTCCGTGGTCATTCCCTTCTCGATGCTCGCCGGCTCGGCCTGCGGCTGATCCGCGGCTGCCGCCTGCTGACCACCACCCTGCTGCTGCCCGCCCTGGTCTCCGCCTTGGTCTCCGCCCTGCTGTTGCCCACCCTGATCTCCGCCCTGTGCGTCGTCGTTGCTAATCGATAGCACTTGCCCGATGGTGTCTTCCACTCCGCCAGCGGCTGCATTCGCTAACGAGCCCTTGGGAAACTGGAATACCACTTGAGCCTTGTTGTAGGTTGGCGGATCGGTCTTATTGCACGTGTCGCAGGCGACGATCCCAAGCGTCACCGTGTCTTTGGCCACGTTCACATCGATCTTCATGGGATAAACTTTGTCGCCCACCGCAAACAGATGGGTCGTCTGTTCCTTCCCAAATTTCCCCATGATGGATTTCCGTCCCATCAACGCCAGGCTGCTAGGGCCCTTAATCGTGCCACCTTCATACTTGGTGGCAGGAACGTTCTGGTCTCCAAAAGGCACACCCAAGACTCCGCCCTTTTGGACGGCCAACAATGTGCCCTTCTCCACCACGGAATATCCGCTGGTATCCGACCCGATCTTCGCCAGCTTGTACTGTGCCGCCAGTTGCTCCTGCAGAGAAACTGCCTGAGCGCTGGCCAGCGCCATTGGAAAGATCGTAGTGGCAGCCAGAAGCACAATCCCTGGTATCAGGTCGTGGAATTTCTTCGACATCGTAGAACCCTCCGTTCATCTCGCCAAAGCTCAATTCCCAGCCGCGCTGTGTTCAGCGTCAGCAAAAAATTCGCCGCTTGCATTGGAGAAGGGAGCGTCGTTTCCGACGCTCCCTGGGTTGATGATTGGTTAACTGCTATTTTGTTGCCGTCTGTTCTACTGCCCGCCGCTAGCCGCGCTCGCCTTCGCATCCGCCTCCGCCTGATCGGCGGCAGCCTGTTGGTCTTGCAGCGTTTTGGCCGCAGTTGTATCGGGTGGCGGAGGCGTCACGGCCCCGGCCTGGGTGCCCGTATCAGGCGCCCCCGGCATGCCGTTGGTCCCTTGCTTCTTGGCCAGCTCGCCCATGCCGTTGGTAATGTTCTCCGCGAAGTGGTTGTACATCTCCTGCAAGTCATCCACTTTCACGGCAACGGTTACTCCCGACGCGCAGTCGCCCTTCTTGGTCGCCGCCACGCTGGCACTCACGTTATTATCCGCATCCGGAGTGTCCGTCAGCCGCGTGATCACATCACCCGACGTCAAGCCACATTCCTGACCGTTGGCCACCACCGTCACGTCGGAATCCACCACAAATGTGCGTTGTGCTGGATCTAACGCCGGGGGCGGAGTGTTGTCGGCAGTCGTCGGAGCCGCTGGAGCTGCGGCCGATGCTTGTCCGCCGCCCGAATCCTGCCCGGCCTGTGCTTGCTGCGCCGCTAATTGCGCTTTCACTTCCTGCGCAATCGCTTCCTTCACCTCGGGAGTCAACGCCACTGGGCCTGTGGCTACTGGACCCGCGTCTCCTCCGCTGGCTGCTGCATCATCCGCCACTGCGTCGGCATTGGCTTCAGCACGGGCCGCATACGCCGCTTGCAACTGCTGCGAGATCAGATAATCCGTCAGCCAGTAGTATGGCGCGGCATAAACGGGATAAGGATTCCACCACCCGCCGTAGAATCCCCACCAGGGCGCTCCTCCCCAACCCCATAGCCCGATGCCCCATGCAATCGGCGCTCCCCAAGGATGCCAGCCCCATCCATAAAATCCCGGATGGTACCAGACGCCTGGGTAGAAGCCGTAGTACATATGTCCGCCCCAGCCGTAGCCGCGATAGAGCCCAACATGGTAGCGGCCTCCGGCATAGAAGGTCCGCGAGTAGTAGGCATGCCCGCCCCGCGTCACGTACGCGCGCTGCACGTAACCGCCATGCCTTCCAGTGTTCACCACACGCGCTCCGTTGTGTTCACCCACAACCCTGCTCCCTCCGTGGACGCCATGCGAAATGTGCATGCCGCCACGATCAATCGAACGAACCGATCCGTTCTTGCGGATGCTTGCCGTTCCTCCACCTTTCATACTGACGTTCCGGGTTCCGGCCGGCTGATGCGCGCTGCCACCGGCTCTGCTCCCAGCCGTCGCCCCGTGCGCTCCGCCCGTCGTCGCCCCATGGGTACCGCCCGCCGCTGCGTGTGTCCCGCCTGCCGCCCCGCCGCGCGCTCCGCCCGTCGTCGTGTGCGTTCCGCCCGCCGCTGCGTGCGTTCCACCCGTGGTTGTGTGTGTCCCACTCGTCGCTGCGTGCGTTCCGCCCGTCGTCGTGTGTGTCCCACCAGTTGCGCCGCGCGCCCCACCCGTCGTCGTGTGCGTTCCGCCGGTTGCGCCGCGCGCTCCACCCGTCGTCGTGTGCGAAGGTGTTGAACCGTGCGACTGCGTTGAACCGTGCGATGGCGCTGAAGCATGCGACTGCGACCCTCCATGGGAAGGTGTCGAGGCATGAGACGGTGCACTCGCGTGTGGCGCGGACGCCTTGGGAGCAGATCCTCCTCCACCCGGTTTATGCTGGCCGAACGCCAGCGCCGGAACCACCAGACACACTAGCAGCACGACCCACTTCTGCAGCTTCTTCTCACTCTTCGAAGTGCGATTCATTCCAGCCTCCTGAATATCTAAGCTCTTACCGCCTCTGTCATCCCAGAAATGAAGTCCTGATCCGCAGCGGGATGCGAGCTCCGGATTCCCCTCTACCATAAACACGGAGTTTGCCAATTCCGCGCGCGTGATTGAAATTTTATTTCAAGAGCCCGGGGGAAGACCCACAAGACGCGTGAACCTCTCGTGACTAGACGCCGCCCGCGACCCGCATCCTGAGGCGACAAAACGTTACCAGAAGTTGGCCACCCCGCGCAATCGTTCGATGTCAAATTCTGGGCCTGGTCCAGTGGCCCGCGTCGAACCTGTCTCTCCTCGGGCTTCCTTCTATCTCCCCGCTTGCTGTAATCTATTCCTCTTTCCGCCGGAGGGACCATTTGCGCTACCTCGATCGCCTGCAACCTCTCGCTCTGCTCGTCATGCGCCTGGCCCTCGGCGCCGTGATGGTCGCCCACGGATATCAAAAAGTCTTCGCTGGACTTCACCACCACGTTCAGCTCGTCACCAGCCTTGGACTCCCGGCCTGGATGGCCTATCTCTCCGCCTTTACCGAGTTCCTTGGCGGCCTCCTCGTGCTGATCGGTCTGTTCACCCGCTGCGCCGCTTTTGCCATCTGCATCGATCTGTCCGTGGCTATCGCAAAAGTACACTTCCATAACGGATTGCTGGGTAACGGGGGATACGAATTCCCCCTGGCGCTGGCCGCGCTGGCCTTTGGCCTCATCTTCTTTGGCGGAGGCCCCATCGCCTTCGACCACATTCGCGCCCCCGGCGGAGGTGGAAAATCCAAATAGCCGGGCACCGACATTTCTATGCCTCACGCGCAACTTTCCCACCCGTTTCGGGTTTGTCGCGTTTGTGAGCGCTGTCTTCAAAAGAAACGGAATGCATGATTCCATTGACGTTTCTTTACTATCGCTCCAGTTGAATCTGGGCCTGACTTGAAATTATGATGAGGTGTGGATCATCGGTTGCATCCCAACGATTCGGCGGGTGCATCTTACCGTTTGCAATCAATCGCGCGCCATCAACGAATTGGAGGTTTCTCTTGAGAAAGTTAGCGCTTCTCGCACCTGTGCTTGTTTTCTTATTCTCCGCACATTTCGCGGCCGCCCAGCAAGGCGACATTATGTTCGGTGGTGGCACCCTTTTGTCGTCGTCCACCCCTAGTGGCCAGCAGAACTTCGCGGCGCCGTCCGAAAAAGGCGGTACCTACCTGAACGTCAGCGGTGACGTCATCGCATTCAAGCGTCGGCTCGGCTTCGGGGTCGAAACCGCGTGGAAAGCTAGTCAGGGCAACTACGCTGATTTCGTTGGCGAAACCTACCGCCCTATCCTGACCGACTTTAATGCGGTCTTCCAGCCGAAGCTCGGAAAGAAAATAGGTCTCGATCTCTTTGGCGGCATCGGCGTTGCCAGCACCCGCTTCTATGTCCCGACCATCGTCTCCTGTAGCTATTTCAGCGGGTGCATCAACTACACCAGCAGCGACCACTTCATGGAAGATTTCGGCGGTGGGCTCCGCTACTACGTTTGGCACCACGTCTTTGTCCGTCCCGAGGTCCACTACTACCACATCCAGAACAATGTCGAGTTCAATTCCGACAACGTGGTCCGGGTCGGAGGCTCCATCGGGTATACCATCGGTAACGACTAGATCCGTTGTGCTCTGAGAGCGGCCGCTGGCGCTGGCCTCCAGACAGCGTGGCTCGGTCTCTTAGGATGATTCTGCCGGAGCGGCCATTCGTGGCCGCTCCGCTCGGTCTGGCAGGTATAATCCAAACCTGAACGAATTAACGAAAGGGACTGTATTGAGAAAGTTAGCGCTTCTCGCACGCGTTTTCACTTGCTTATTCTTCGCTCATTTGGCAGCGGCCCAGCAGGTCGACATTATGGCCGGCGGTGGCACCCTGATGCAGCCCTATACCAGCAACAGTTCGCAATCCTTCACCCAGCTGGCCGAAACGGGTGGCACCTATGTGAGTGTCGGCGGCGACTACGTCGACAACGACCGCCGCCTGGGCCTGAACCTCGAGTCCTCCTGGCGCGATCACCGGGCCAGCTACTACGGCTATGAGAGCTACCGGCCTATCCTGACGGACCTCAACGTCCTCTTTCAGCCAAAACTGAGCAAGAAATTCGGCCTCGACTTCATGGCCGGCATTGGCGCCGACAGCACTCGCTTCTACCTGCCGACGGTAGTCAACTGCGGACACTTTTCCGGCTGCGTCTTATACACCAGCACGGACCACTTTATGGAGCACTTCTCCGGAGGTCTCCGTTATTACTTCTGGCGCAATTTCTTTGTCCGCCCCGAGGCGAACATCTACCACATCCACGGCAACACCAATACCATGACCGGAGGCTTCAACTCCAACTTCGTGACCCGCGTCGGCGCCTCCATCGGATACACCATCGGCCGCTAGCAAGTCGCCGGCCCAAGAGCACCCGCCAAAACAAAAAAGGCAGCGTCCGCGGACGCTGCCTTTGCTCTGCCTGGTCCAAACTCTACGGTTCCTGCATGCAAATCTCAGCTTCGTGGATAGCCGCGTCGATATGCTCGATCGCTTTGGCGCGATGTCCATGGAACTCGCCGTCGGCGTGCTCCATATGTTCGCGCGCATGCCGCAACTCTTCAAGCGCATCGTGTACGCGCGGGTGGGGTGGCATTGGGGCCGGAGCGACCGCCGCCGGACTGGCTGGAGCCACCGCTGCCCCAGCTGGCGCTTTCGGACCAGCTGCCGCTGCCGTTAAGGCCAGGGTCAACAGGAGCGTTGCCGTAATCAATAGGGTCAAGAAACCGATTTTCTTCATATGTTCCTCCTCGTCCGAATTCCAGCGCGGACGCCGCCGGTAAAATCATTGGCCACGTGACCCCACTTTCGCACGAGGGCCCCCGCGACTTCCGCACAGTATAGTCGCGCTCCGGCAAAATGCCCCTGTGTATAAGTTGATTCCTAAGGTGCTTGCCCTAAGCGGCTTTCCAAAATGGTCTTGAGCACGCTAGGAACCATCCCGCTCCCTCCGGCTTCGCCACCACAGCAGTAATCCGGCCAGCAAAACGGCAATGGCAACCACCAAATCGAAACGCTTGAGGTCATGTGCCAGCCGGCCCCAATGCCCGCCAAACAAATATCCCGCGCCGCAAATCGCCGTCACCCAAACCGCCGCTCCAAAGAAGTTGAACAGGACGAACTTCCGCCACGGCATGTGCAGCGCTCCCGCCAGCAGCGAGGCCAGCACGCGCATGCCGAAGATGAATCGCGCCAGAAAAACCGTGGCCGCCCCGTACTTCTCAAACAGCCGATCTGCCCGCGCCACAGTTTCCGCACGAATAGAGAACACATGCCGGTAGCGTTCGATCAGCGGACGCCCGCCGTGCCTCCCCAGAGCAAAACCGAACTCCCCGCCCACCGTCGTCGCCACGATCCCGACCAGAATGATCCAGGGAAGCCGCAATCCATGTTCGGAATAGGCTAGAAAGCTCGCCAGCAGCAGAACCGTTTCCCCAGGCAACGGCGCGCCTGCATTCTCCAGCAACAACACCGCGGCCACAGCCCAATACCCGTAATGCACGAGCGCGCCCCGCAGCAGATCGAAGATGTGGTGACTCATGATTAGGAGTTGCTTGTCATCCTGAGAGAGCGCGCTTCGCGCGAACGAAGGACCCGGGCGAGCCGCGCGGTGCGCCGCAGCCTTTGCGGCGCAATAATAGCGCGTTTGGCTCGCTTCCTTATCAGGCGGGAAGTTTCTCACGCGTCAGAAATTCAATCAATGCACGGTTGAACTCCTCCGGGCATTCTTCGTAGGGCAGGTGTCCAATGCCAGGAAAAACGATCAACTTGGAATTCGGGAAGTATTTCGCCAGCGGTGCGGCCGACGACACGTACACTGCGGGATCTTTATCGCCCCACATCAGCAGCGTGGGAATGCCCGCCAACTTCGGCAGAGTCGCCTCCAGTTCGCGCAGATCTTCGGTCCAGGTTCGCACAATGCTCAGCGCGTGCTCAAATAACCCCGGCTTCGCCAGCGGCGCCATGTAGCCTTCCAGAGTTCCCGGAGGAATACGGCTGCGGTCGCTATACAGGCGGGCGTGAAAATAGGGATACAAGAAACTCATCCGCGTCATTCCGAACCGGAACAACGGCGCGCCCAAATTGCTCCCGGCAAACGGCGCCAGCCATCGTCCATGCGCCGAATACGGATTCACCGGCGCCACCAGCACCAACCGCCGCAGGTGCAGCCCAGCCTTGCCGCCCAGGCATTCCGCGGCCGCCATCATCGCCACC
>Ga0208190_1000931_pt1 | contig 11097 bp, 7 predicted proteins | sample June2015DPH_13_1_FD_184708 | JGI IMG/M metagenome (GOLD analysis project Ga0208190, IMG submission 184708) | Peatland microbial communities from SPRUCE experiment site at the Marcell Experimental Forest, Minnesota, USA - June2015DPH_13_10... | ecosystem: Environmental > Terrestrial > Soil >... | reverse complement strand
AGCCCTTTAAAATCAAAGATATGGCAGGAATTTTAGCCTAACTTGTTGATTCTAAAAGACAGAATATTATTTTTTTCGAAGCCAAGCACCAAACCCAGATCCATCCAAGCTTCTTCTGATAACTGATAACTGACAGCTGATCCTCACCCCAGCAACTTCGCCGCTTCCTTCGCGTAGTAAGTGAGAATCATGCTGGCTCCCGCGCGCCGTATGCAGAGGAGCGACTCCATCATCACCCGCTCCCGGTCAATCCACTGGTTCCGTGCCGCAGCCTCGATCATCGCGTATTCGCCCGAGACCTGATAAGCGGCCAAAGGCAGGTCGAAACGGTCCCGGGCGGCGGCAATCACGTCCAGATACGGCATGGCTGGCTTCACCATGATCATGTCCGCGCCTTCTTCGATGTCCAATTCGATCTCCCGCATCGCCTCGCGGACGTTCGCCGGGTCCATCTGATACGAACGCCGGTCCCCGAACTGCGGCGCCGAATCCGCCGCTTCGCGGAATGGCCCATAGAAGCCGGAAGAGAACTTCGCCGCGTACGACAGAATCGGCGTATTTTCGAAGCCAGCCTTATCCAGGGCCGCACGGATCGCACCCACCCGTCCATCCATCATGTCGGAAGGCGCGATGATATCCACTCCCGCGCGCGCCAGCGAAACCGACGTCCGCGCCAGCAACTCCAGGCTGGCGTCGTTGACGATCTCAAACTCGGCAGTCGCCGGCGGCGCCGCCGCCGCCGCTCCCAGCGATTGCGCCGTAGCCTTCACGATCCCGCAATGCCCATGCGACATGTACTCGCACAGGCAAACGTCGCCCATGATCACTACGTCGCGCACTTCGTTCTTGATCGCACCGGCCGCCCGCTGCACGATGCCATCCTCCGCCCATGCGCCCGTGGCGACTTCATCTTTCTTCTCCGGTAGCCCGAACAAGATGACCGACAACACGCCCAGCGCGCGCGTCTCCCGCACTTCCTTCACCGCCTCGTCGACTGAAAGGTTGAAGACGCCGGGCATGGAGCGCACTTCTTTCCGGATCCCGCTCCCGGGGCAAATGAACAGTGGATAGACCAGCGACTCGGGCGTAAGCCGGGTCTCGCGCACCAGGGTGCGCAGCGTTTCAGTGCGCCGCAAACGGCGCAAACGGTTCGCAGGGAATGCCATAACCCGCAATTCTAGCAGTTGGCTTGGCCACTGCGACCGGCTTGATCACCGCTCACCGTGACGTACATCACGTCGCCTTCGCCCCGGCCTTTTGGCGCCCACCTTACCTCAGTAACCTCAGTTAACCGGCTCGTGATCTAAACATCTGGTGTCGAACGGCATATGATTTCTTGTGGTGTATCGCAACCGCATCCCGGCGCTGGTCGGCGGAGTTGGCCTACTGCTGGCGTTCGCCCTGGCTCCCGTCGTATTTCCCGCTCCATTCTTTCGCGTGGCGATGGGAGACATCGTCCCGCTGCTGGTGCTTCTGGCGGCCTCGATCGTTTCCGCCCAAAATGCCATCGGCAGCCGTGGGCATGGCCGCTTGTTCTGGAGCCTGATGACCGCGGGCATGGCCATGTGGTGCTGTAACCAGTCCTTCTGGGTGTGGTTTGAAGTGATGCTGCGTAGGACGCTGCCCAACCCTTTCCTTGGGGATATGGTGTTGTTCCTGCACATTGTCCCCATCATGGCCGCCGTCGCCATCCGCCCCCATCGCGGAGAGGTGCGTGAAGGGATGTTGCCGAGCCGGCTCAATGTCATGATCCTGCTGGCTTGGTGGATCACGGTCTACGCCTTCTTCGTTTTTCCCGAAGAGTACATCGTCTTTGATCCGGTCTACACCCTGTCTTGGGATTTCTTGTATGTAGTCGAAGGACTCATGCTGATCGCGGTATCGGGGTCGGCATTCATCGGCAGTTCCGGATCGTGGCGCAAAATCTATCGCGGCATTTTTTTCGCCAGCGTTCTCTACTCCTTCGCTTCGGAAGCGCTGAATGCCGCCATCGCGCGCGGCGCCTACAAGACGGGCGGGATCTACGATCTCCCATTTCTCGCCTCGGCTCTCGCCTTTCTTGGGGTTGCTCTCGCCGGGCAGCGTTATCTTCACGGGATCGAAGCGATGCCTTCCAGCACCGTCGCCTGGCGCCGGGCCGCCTCGCTGCTGGCAAAATTGGCGCTGTTTTCTCTGCCCCTCCTGGGATATTGGGCGCTGTTCCTCAGCCACGAACCGCTTTACCTCCGCCACATCCGTTTTGTGGTGACGATGACCGGCGTCGCGGTCCTGGCCTTTTTTGTTTTTCTCAAGCAACACTTGCTGGACCGAAAACTTCTGCAACTCCTTCAGCATTCGCGGGAGAGCTTTGACAATCTTCAACGCCTGCAGGGAAGAGTCATCCAGCAGGCCAAGCTGGCTTCGCTCGGAGAACTCGTCGCGCTCGCCGCCAGCGAGTTGGACCATCCTTTGTCGGCCATCCTGAGCAACTCGGAACGCATGGCGGCCAGCAGCAGCCTCAGCCGCGAGCAACTCGCCACCGCTCAGAAGATCGGCCAGCAGGCCCGCCGAACCCGCGAACTCGTCAACGATCTGCTGAGTTTCGCCCAGCAGACTCCCGGAGAAAAGATCCCGATCGAACTAAAGCCTCTGTTGCAGCGCGCGCTTCAAATGGAAGGCTTCAAACTGGAGAACAAGAAGATTAGCCTGACCGTGGAAAGCAGCGATGGTTTGCCTCGCGTCCTGGGCAACGCCAACCAACTCTTGCAGGCCTTCCTCCAGATCGTCGAAAATGCGGTGGATGCGCTGCAGGAAACCGGCAGCGGACGTTTGCACGTGTCTGTCTGGCTCGAAGCCGGCGAAGTGGTGATTCAGTTCGCCGATTCCGGCCCGGGCCTGCGCGATCCAGGGCGCGTCTTCGATCCTTTTTACACCACCAAACCCGTCGGCAAAGGCACCGGCCTCGGACTCAGCGCCGCCTATGGCGTGATCCAGGACCACAAGGGACAAATCGCCTGCTCCAATCGCCCGGAAGGCGGAGCGGTCTTTGAGATCCGCCTCCCTGCGCTCAAAGCCTCTGCCCCGCTCGCCGCCGCCGTCTACGTCTGAAGCGGCGGTCGAGGGATTCCCCGGCGCCGATTTCCTCCCTTTGCGTCCTACTGTTTCAGGGCAATCGTGTCCTGCTCGATCTGATCGAAGGTCGTGATGACGCGCGCGTTGGCTTCGTAGCTGCGCTGCGCCACGATGAGGTTCGAGAACTCGGTGGCGATGTCGACGTTCGACGCTTCGAGAGACCCGCCGGTAATGCTGCCCAGGCCGCCGCTGGTCGGCGCCCCGATCGTGGGCTGGCCCGAGGCGAGAGTCGTCGAATAGGTGTTGTCCCCGTTGCGCGACAGGCCTTGCTCGTCGGCGAAACTGGCGAGCGCGATCTGTCCCAGGGTCGCCGTCGTTCCATTGCTGAACGACCCGGTAATGGTGCCATCGGAACCGATACTGAAACTCTGCAAGGTGCCGCTGGCGGTGCCGTCCTGTTCAATGGACGCGGTGCTGTTCGCGGCCGCCAGTTGGGTGATCACCGGAGTCGTCCCATTGAGCACATTCCAGTTAAAGGTCTGGTTGCTGGCTCCGTCGGCGAATCCGGAGATGCTGGCCGTAATATCAGTCGGCGGCGTCGCTGCGGCTCCAGTACCCTGCGTGTCCGAGATCAGATTCCCATTCCCGTCGAACGTCAACGTGCCCGTTTGCAGGATTCCGGTCTGCGGAGTCGACACCGGAGGCGTCCCTGAAACCGTTGGACTGAGGTCGGCGGACGGAATGGAAAGCTGGTAGCTCCACGTGTTGACGCCCGTGTTCGTGTACGTCACCGTGAGTTGGTGAGGGGCGCCGAGGGAATCGTAGATGGTGGCCGTGGTGGAATAGGTCGAGCCCACGCCCCCGGTGGCATTGAGGTTGGTGGTCATCTGTAGGTTGGCGGTGGCGGTGGCGGGACTGCTGGTTCCGGCTCCGAGTTCGAGCGTGCTCAGTCCCGCGCTGGTGTTGACGACGCCATTGGTGGCGGGATATCCCATCACCGTTTGACCGCCGGCGGTTTCGAGCAGGTTGTTGGTGCCGATTTCGAAATTGCCGGCGCGGGTGTAACTCTGCACACCGTTCTCCTCGACCACGAAGAAGCCATTGCCATTGATGGCCACATCGGTGTCGACGCCGGTGGCCGACACGTCGCCCTGCGTAAAGTCGGAGGTTTGCGAGCTGACCTGCACGCCCGCGCCCTGCTGAATGGGATCGCCCGCGCCGTCGGTCCCGAGATTTTGATAGAACAGATCGGCGAATTCGATCTGCTGGTCTTTGAATCCCGGCGTATCGACGTTCGCGAGATTTGAGGCGATCACTTGATGACGGTAGGCGCTGCGGTCGAGCACGCGCTCCAGCCCGCGCATCAGCGGGGTTTCGATCATGGACATGGTTGCTCCTTGGAGTGGCGAGGGTCGGCCGGGCGACGGTCGCCGGCGGCCGCAAGCTGGTTCCGGTAGTTGCCCCGCGGCGGCAGGCCAAACTCGCGAACTTTGTTGCGCACCGTGCGCAGGCTTACCCCCAGCAACTCGGCCGCGCGCGCCCGGTTGCCGCCGGTCGCGTCGAGCGTCATGGCAAAAAGCTGGCGCTCCATTTCGCCGAGCGAGAGGCCGGGCTTCCAATCCCCGGGTTTCCAGTCAGGCGTCGGCGGGGAGAGCGGGGACAAGCTGCTTCCCGACGGGTTCTTCGCGTTCAGGCTCTTGCCATGATCGAGCGCTTCCACGCCGATCTCGCCGCCGCGCGACAATGCCACCGCCCGCCGCACGAAGTTCCCCAATTCGCGCACGTTGCCCGGCCAGGCGTTCGTTTCGAGACGAGCCACCAGTTCTTGCGAGAAGCGCGGACTCGTTCCCGGCGCGGCATAGAGCCGGGCGAAATGCTCGGCCAGTTCCCGAACGTCGCCCGGGCGCTCGCGCAGCGGCGGCAGCGACAATGGAATCACATTCAGTCGATAGTAAAGGTCGGCGCGGAATCGGCCCTCGGCGACCGCGGCTTCAAGCGGACGGTTGGTGGTGGCAATCACCCGGATATCGACGCGTACCGTCTGGTTCGATCCCAAGCGGTCGAACTCGCGCTCCTGCAGCGCGCGCAGCAACTTGGGTTGCAGCGCCAGCGGCATCTCGCCCACTTCATCGAGCAGCAGCGTTCCGCCGTTCGCCGTCTCGAACTTTCCCGGACGCGCGCCGACCGCCCCGGTGAACGCGCCGCGGGCATGCCCGAACAATTCGCTTTCCAGCAGGGTTTCGGGAAACGCGGTGCAGTTCAGCGCCACAAACGGCCCCGGCTGGCGGCGGCTGAGGCGGTGAATGAGGCGCGCCATCAACTCTTTGCCCGTGCCGCTTTCGGCTTCGATCAGAACATCGGCGTCGGTCGCGGCCGCCTGCCGCGCGCGCTCGAGCGCCCGCTCCCATGCGGGAGAAGTTCCGATGAGGGTCTCCGTGTCTTTGCCAAACTCTTTGCTGGAACGCTCGGCCCGGCGCAACACCTGCTCCACGGCCAGCTCCAGTTTCTCGAAGCACACCGGCTTCACCAGATAATCGCAGGCGCCGTTGCGCATGGCTTCGACCGCGTCGGGCACGCAGCCATAAGCGGTCAGCAGAATCACCGCCGTGCGCGCCGACGAAGTTTGCACCTCGCGCATCAACTCGAAGCCGTCCCGGCCCGGCATGCGCACGTCGGTGATGACCAGCGAATGCTGTCCGGCGCGAAATTTGTCCAGCGCTTCCGTGCCGTTCACGGCAACGTCGACCAGCCAGCCGCGGCGCTGGAAGCGCGTCTCCAGGGCGGCGCGCATCCCGGCATCGTCGTCGGCGACCAGCAGCCGCTTCATCGCTCGCCTCCCGCAGGCTCGGCATGGTCCACGACATTTCCAGACGAGAGTTTCGCCGCGCGCTCGGCCGCCGTCCCATCGCCCGGCAGCCGCAGCCGGAACGTGGCTCCATGACCGGGACGGCTCTCGGCCGTGATCGATCCCCCGTGCTGTTCGAGAATGCGGCGGCAGACGGCCAGCCCGAGTCCGCTGCTGCCGGGCCGCGTGCTGAAGCCCGCCTCAAAAATGCGGGGCAGATCGTCCGGCACAATCCCCGGCCCGGTATCCCGCACCTCGATCTCGACGCCTGCTTTACTGTGATCGCTGCCGCCGCCCGCGCTGCCCCGAATCGACAGCCATCCCCCGCCCGGCATGAAACGGAACGCATTCAGCGCGAGGTTGAGCAATACCTGCTCCAACCGGTGCCGGTCCGCCGGAATGACGACGCCAGTGAGCCCGTTGACGATCTGCATTTCCACCCGCGCCTGCTTGGCCAGCGGCAGCAAGAAATCGTACGCCCAGTCGAGCAACTGGCCCATGTCGCTGGGCGCGAACTCGGGTTCCGGCGTGTTGTGCAGGTGCAGCACGTTGTTGACGGTGGCCGATAGCGTGCGCAGGCCGGCTTGCACATGTTCGATCCAGCGCCGGCTTTCCCCTTCCAGATTCGCTTCGGCCAGCAACCCCGCAAACAGTTCCAGGCTGCCCAGCGGGTTGCGGATCTCATGCGCCAGCAGCGCCGACATCTCCACCAGCGCCTGCTGCCGCCGCAGATGCTCGCGATCCTGTTCCAGCTTCTTCGCCTCGCTGACATCGCGCACAATAAAAACCGAGGTGGCATGGGCCTCGTTTCGTTCCAGCCAGGCGTGGCGGATCGCGACCCAGAAGGGCCGGGCCGCGGGGGAACCGGCCAATGACCATTCGCACTCTTCGCCCGTCCCTCGCGCCCGGTCGAGCGCGGCGGAGAGCCCGGCCGGCAAGCTGTCCACCGACTCGAAGCTGCCCCCCGCCAGCCGCGCCGCTTCCGGGTTGACAATCGCAATCCGGGAGCCGCCTTCCACCACTAGCACCCCGCAGGGCAGGCCCTCCAGAATGCGGCGCAGACGTTCGCGGATGCGGTGGTTTTCCTCGAGGCTCTTCGCCAGGTCGCGGTTGGTGACTTCGAGTTCCTTACGAAGATGCGCCACCTGGCCTTGCAGTTGTCCATAGGTGCGCTCCAGCGAACCCGCCGCCTCCGTGAAAGAAGCAAAGGCACGGGCCAGAGGATGCTCCGGGTCGCGGGCAAGGTCGCGGGGTGCGGGAAAATTGGCGGACATAAAGATCCTTCTGCAACAGCATTGCCAGCCCGGCATAAATTGCCTTAGAACATGCTCATGCCGTGCACATACGAAGACGACCAAGAGCGTGCGTAAGCCGGTTACCAAACCTAGAGACGCGGCTTGCCGCGTCTCCGGAAGCGGGGGCGAGACGGGGCAAGCCCCGCCTCGACGGGAAGAGGCGCTTCACCCCGAAGTGCGCGGGCTCGAGTCCGTAAGCAAAAGGTGTTCGGGGCGAATCACCGCCTGGTTTTCGCAGAGGATCAAGGCGCGTTCGATCACGTTTTGCAGCTCCCGTATATTGCCCACCCAGGGATAGCTCTTGAGCAAGTTCAAGGCGGCAAGCGACACCTGCGGCGCAGGCGAGGGCGCGGCAAATTTTTCAAGGAAGTGCGTGGCCAGTTGAATGATGTCTTCGATTCGGTCGCGCAAAGGTGGGATATCGATGGGAAAACCGCAGAGCCGATAATACAAATCTTCGCGGAACTTCCCCTCGCGGACCAGCGACAACAGATGCGCGTTCGTGGCCGAAACGACGCGCGCATCGACGCGCACCACTTCCGCGCTGCCCAGGCGCTGCAGCTCTTTCTGCTCCAGAAAGCGGAGCAGCTTGGGCTGCAGGCTCAAAGGCATTTCGCCAATTTCGTCGAGAAAAAGCGTGCCGCCTTGCGCTGCCTGAATTCTTCCCGCATACGACTGCATGGCTCCCGTGAAGGCGCCTCGGGCGTATCCAAAGAGTTCGGCTTCCAGCATGGTCTCGGGAATGGCAGCACAGTTGACGACTGCAAACGCGCGACTGGCGCGCGGGCTCAAGTGATGAATCGCGCGCGCGACAACTTCCTTGCCACAACCGGTCGGCCCGGTGATCAGGACAGCTGTGTTGCGCGAAGCCAGCAGCCGCGTCAGACGATACACTGGCTGCATAACACGTGAGTTCCCGATCATTCCCGGCAGGGGAGCGACGAAAGTAGACGCCGTGTCGGAGAAAAGCTGGTTCGAAAGAAACCTGTCACCGCCGGCGTCAACTTTCTTTCCGCCTTTTTCCCTGAGCTTGTCAGCGTCATCGCATTGCGCCAGACCCATTTCTGGCTTGTCGTCTTCGATCTCGATGGTGGCGCCGGCATCGCGCTCCGGATCCAGCAGCACCACTTCGATTCCAGGGAAGCGCTGCCGCACCGTGTCACTTAGTTCCTCCGCGTCCAGATCGGGCAGCCGGCGATCCAGAAAAAGCACCTGCCAGAAACCGCTTTCCAAATGGACCAGCGCCTCGGCCCCTCCCGTCGCCTGTTCGAAGTGGCGGACGGGGGAACGGAGACTTTCGAGGATACGTTGGCGCACCACCGGGCTGGGACTGGCCACCAGAATGTGGTTCGCATAGTCAGCACGGATGTTAGGAGGAATGTTGGAAGGCGTGCTAGGCGGGATCGGGAAGCTCGTCATACCCCGATTGAAAACCGACTCGCTTAGAACGAGATTAGAAGAAGATTAGAAAACTCTATCGGAAGGAAACCATCGTGTAGTCGGCCCGGCAAATTTTGCTTTACAACCGGAAGCATTTAGTCCCCGGCAATTCCTGCCGCGTCAATCCCAGCCCGCTTCATTCGACAATGGCCAGCACGTCGCCGGGATTCACCGCCGCGCCCGGAGTCGCCATGATTTTTTTCACGACGCCCTTTTTTGGCGACTTGATTTCATTCTGCATCTTCATGGCTTCGACGACGACGATGCCCTGCCCGGCTTCCACCTCGGAATTCTCCGCGACTAACAAACGCACCACGCGGCCCGGCATCGGCGCCAGAATTTTCTTCGGTCCCTTTTCGTCGCTGCCCGCCTTCTGGCGCGAGCGCAGCGAGCGCGGATCTCTCAGTTCCACCGCGAAACGCGTGCTGCCCACCCACATGTGCAGATCGGTCGCAGTCTGCTCGCGCTTGATCTCGTAGGCGTGCCCATCCACCAGCAGCGACAACACGTCGCGTCGCGGCAGGACCGCATCGATATGCACCACTTGCCCGTCCAGTCGGCACTCCCATCCCTCCGCGGCTTTTTCCAACTCGAGCCGGTGTGGCTTGCCGCTAGTTTCCCCGCCTGCTCCACCGCCCGCTTCTCCGCTAACGACAATTTCATACACCATAAGAATCAGCGCAGCGCTTCCGCGCGTCCCTTCTGCTTCCAGTTGGATGGCACCGGGCCCGCTTCCCCTGCTCTCCCATTCTTGCTGCCAGGTGCCGACGGCTCCAGCACGGCAAACATGCCGGAGGCAATCGCCGCGATTCTTTCCAGCTTTGTCGACTGCGAATCCCGTGCCGCCGATGCCCCCGCCGGCGCAGCTTTTGCGAGCAGGCGATCCAGGTATCCGGTGTCGAGTTTTCCCGCCCGGAAATCATCGTCGCGCAAAATTCGCCGGAACAGCGAAATGTTGGTCTTGATGCCGGCCACGAAATATTCGTAGAGCGCCCGGTCCAGTCGCATGATGGCCTGCTGCCGGTCGGTCCCGTAGCCGATCAGTTTCGCCAGCAGTGGATCGTAATCCATGGGAACGTTCCAGCCTTCGTACATCCCGCTGTCCCGCCGGATTCCCGGCCCCGCCGGCTGCAGCAGCACCGTGATCTTGCCCGGGCTGGGAAAATAATTGTTATCGGGATCTTCCGCATAAATGCGGCACTCGATCGCGTGCCCGCGAATCTGCACGTCGGACTGCGCGAACGGCAACTTCTCGCCCGCCGCGATGCGTAACTGCAAATGCACCAGATCGAGCCCCGTAGTCAACTCCGTCACCGGATGCTCCACCTGCAGGCGCGTGTTCATTTCCAGGAAGTAAAAGTTCTTTTGCTCATCGACCAGGAATTCAATCGTGCCGGCATTGGTGTAACTGGCCGCTTGCGCCACTCTCACCGCAACCTCGCCCATGCGGCGGCGCATATCGGGATCCACAATCGGCGAAGGCGCTTCCTCCAGTACTTTTTGATGACGCCGCTGGATCGAACACTCGCGCTCGCCCAGCCATACCGTGTTGCCGTGCTCATCCGCCAGCACCTGCATTTCGATATGCCGGGGATTCACGATCGCTTTTTCGATATAGACTTCGCTGTCGCCAAAAGACCGCTGCGCCTCGCTCTGCGCCGATTCCAGCGCCGAACGCAGCTCCTGGCGAGTATGCACCAGGCGCATCCCTTTCCCGCCGCCGCCCGCCGCCGCTTTCAGCATCACCGGATAGCCAATGCGCTCGGCTACCTGTTCGCCCTCTTCGGCGGAGGCAAGTCCGCGCGAGGTTCCGGGAACGAACGGCACACCGGCTTTTTCCATCTCCCGCCGGGCGCTGGTCTTCGAGCCCATCAGATTCATGGAGTGCGGCGAGGGCCCTATAAACTTCACCCCCGCATCGGCGCACGCTTGCGCGAACTTCGCGTTTTCCGAGAGAAAGCCGTAGCCCGGATGAATGGCCTCGGCGCCCGAGCGCTTCGCTACGTCGAGGATCTTGTCCATCCGCAGGTAAGACTCGGCTGCCGGGGCCGGGCCAATCGGATACGCTTCATCGGACTTGCGGACATGCAGCGCGGCCCGGTCGACGTCGGAATAGACGACGACGGTCGCGATACCCATTTCGCGGCACGCGCGTATGATGCGCACCGCGATCTCTCCACGATTGGCGATCAGAATCTTCTTGAACATTCTCGAGCAGGATACATCGTACCGCTCTGATTCTAGCCGTCAGAGGGCGAGATTGCAGGTGTCAAATCACGGCATGTGGTGACATTACGCACAAAAGTCCGCCAGAGTCTTTCGAGCCCAAAAACAGCTATAGCCAGCTTCTCAGCGGCGTAACTCCACTGAGTCACTGGCTACTAGTACCGTGACCGCATATAGATGTAATCAATGTATGTACTTGGCGCGGGACGTGTCCGGCTCTTCTCCTGAGGCATGGGCAGA
>Ga0208190_1000927_pt1 | contig 11110 bp, 11 predicted proteins | sample June2015DPH_13_1_FD_184708 | JGI IMG/M metagenome (GOLD analysis project Ga0208190, IMG submission 184708) | Peatland microbial communities from SPRUCE experiment site at the Marcell Experimental Forest, Minnesota, USA - June2015DPH_13_10... | ecosystem: Environmental > Terrestrial > Soil >... | reverse complement strand
CAGTTCAAATTGGCCTGGGAGACGTGCACCAATCAGAAGTATTTTGGGAATGCGGTGAGCATTTGGGCTGTGCAGGAGATCAAGAAGGCGTTGAAATGACGGCGATGAAGCCGCGGAAGGCGACGCTGTAGGTTGGGCGACTGACGTTCCCAAATCGTGCGCTCGTGGTAGGCTTTGCTCAAATGCTGAGCTTCGATGATTCGCGCTGGACTCAAATGGAGGGGGGCTATCGAGTCCTCTTTGACCCGCGACCGCTGCTCAAACGGCTTGAACGCGAAGACGACCGTGGTCCGATTTGGCACGAGCTTTGGGATGAACTTCACCATCAGGGTGATGTGGGCGAAGCATCGTTTGCCGCCGTACCTCACATCGTGAGAATCTGCGTCGATCACGGTCTACTCGATTGGAATGTCTGTGCGATCGTTTCGATCATCGAGCTAGCCCGAGGCCAAGGACGTAACCCCGACGTTCCTGACTGGCTTAAAGATGACTACTTCAATGCGATCCGTGAGCTATCGAAGAGTGGACTTTCCGAATTACCGGGCGCTCAAGATCCGGAGTTAATTCGGGCAATCCTAAGTGTCATCGCTATTGAAAAGGGCCTTCGGACCCACGCTGGCTTTCTCGTTCGCTACTCCGACGACGAATTGCTGGAAATGTATCCCGATGCTGCTACCTAACGCCTCGATCTAACAGCAAAAGCCGCCCTCAGACGGCTCTCATGCTGACCACTGACAACTCTTCTTCTACCACCGTCCCCAGGCACGGCTGAAGTAATCGGCCAGCGTCATTCCGATGAGCACGAGGAAGGTAAACAAACCTGACGCTACAGTGAGCTTTGTCAGCCTGGTGCTGTACTTCACGTGCATGAAGAACAGCACCACCAGCGTGGCTTTAGTGGTGGCAATGGCCAGCGCGACCACTGGATTCCAGAAGAGCGTGAGGCCCGGTGCGATGTGCCACTCGCCGAGGTCGATGTAAGAAGCGGCCACTGTAGCCGCCGTGCCCACCAGCAACGCGAGGAGAATTACGAGGTAGACCCCCGGACTTACGATGTGGTGTTCCTGTTCGTGTTCCTGATGTTGTTCGCTCATGCGCCCCAACCTCTCAGTGCCTGCTGATCAAATACAGCAGGGCGAAGAGATAGATCCAGATAATGTCGACAAAGTGCCAGTACAGCCCGAAATTCTCAACAAACGTAACGTGTCCCGTGGTGTAAGCCCCACCCCTGGCGCGAAAGATCATGAAGATCAGGATGCCTACGCCAATCACCATGTGCAGCGCGTGCATGCCGGTCATGGCGAAGTACAGGAAGAAATACTGCTCGGTCTTCTGTGCCATGTCGGGCGCGAGAGGCGGGTCGTGATACTCCTTGTAGACTTCCGGATCCGACGCGGGATTGACGAACGACTGCACGCTGAAACTTGAGCCCGGAATATGGTGCTTCTCCCATTTCTCGTGCCACTCGATGCCCTTGATTCCAAGAAAAGTGAATCCGAACATGAGCGTAAGGCACAGATAGAGAACCAAGGAGCCCCTGCGCCGCTTCTCTGCCGACCACACGCTCATGGCCATGGTGAAGCTGGACAGGATGAGAACCGCGGTGTTGGCGGTTCCCCAGAAGATGCTCAACTGGTGCGAACCCTCAACGAACGCCGGGTAGTACCAGTTGCGCATGATCAGGTAGGCGGTGAACAGCCCGCCGAAGAACATGACCTCCGTGAGCAGGAAGAGCCACATGGCAAAGTTGGTGGCGTCAAACTGCTGATCGACGGTCTCGAAGTGGTGGCGCTGATAGGGCGGATGCTCCCCATGATGAGAATCGCCAGCCTCCGCGGCAGTGCTGTTGGAGATTGCCGTGCTATCCGACACTCGCCACCTCTTTCTCTTCCTGCCGCTCGAGCCACTCGTAGTCGTAGGCTTCGTGGTCCATGACGGGGGTCTCGGGGAAGTTTTCGGTCAACGGCGGCGACTGCGTTTGCCACTCCAGGCCCGTTGCCTGCCAGGGGTTGTTTCCAGCGACAGCCCCGTACTTCAGCGACCAGGTGAGGTAAAGAATCGGCAGCAGATAGCCCACGCCGAGGATGGTGGCGCCCGCTGTTGAGAAGACGTTCAGCGCCTGAAACTCCGGCGGGTAGGCGGCGTAGCGCCGCGGCATGCCCAGCGTGCCCAGGATGAACTGCGGAAAGAACGTGAAGTTGAAACCGATAAAGGTGACGATCGCTGCCAACTGCGAGATCTTCTCCGGATACATGCGCCCGGTCCACTTGGGCCACCAGAAGTGAATGCCAGACAGAAACGCCATGAGCATTCCGCCGACCATGACGAAATGGAAGTGGGCCACAATGAAATACGTCTCCGTCAGGTGAATGTCGGTGCCTGTAGCGCCGAGGAAGACGCCCGTCATGCCACCGATGGTGAACAGGCCCATGAAGCCGAAGGCGTAGAGCATGGGCGTCTCAAAAGTGATTGACCCTTTATAGAGCGTGAAGGCCCAGTTGAAAATCTTGATCGCCGAGGGCACCGCGACCAGCATGGTGAGCAGCGAGAAAACCAGCGCCGCATAGTTGGAGATACCCATGATGAACATGTGGTGCGCCCAGACAAAGAATCCAAAGACGGCGATTGCCACCGAGGAGAACGCGACCGCGGTGTAGCCAAAGACGCGCTTGCGGCTGAAAGTCGAAACCACTTCGGAGATGACTCCCATGCCGGGAAGAATCATGATGTAGACGGCCGGGTGCGAGTAGAACCAGAACAAATGCTGGAAGAGAATCGGGTCGCCGCCATAGGCGGGATCGAAGACGCCGATGTGCACCGTGCGCTCCAGAACCACCAGCACCAGGGTGATGGCCAGCACCGGCGTTCCCAGCACCATCAGGATGCTGGCCGCATAGTTCGACCAGACAAAGAGCGGCAACCGGAACCACGTCATGCCCGGGCAGCGCATCTTGTGGATGGTGACGATGAAGTTGAGGCCGGTAAAGATGGAGCTGAAGCCGGCGACAAATATGGCCAGCCCAGTGGAGATGACGTGCGTGTTCAGATAGTGCGTGGAGAGCGGACTGGTGAAGGTCCAACCTGTGTCAACGCCGCCCGCGGCCATGGTGTAAATGACCATGAAGCCGGCGATGATATAGAGATACCAACTAAGCAGATTGATCTTGGGGAGCGCAAGGTCCTTGGCGCCGACCATCATGGGAATGACGAAATTCCCAATCGTTGCGGGCACTGAGGGCACGAGGAACAAGAACACCATGATCACGCCGTGCATGGTGAAGACCTTGTTGTAAGTGTCGGCGGCCATCAGGGAAGTTTGCGGCGTGAGCAGTTCCAGGCGGATGAGGCCGGCAAGGGACCCGCCAATAAAGAAGAAAAACGTAATCGAGATCAGGTAGAGCGTGGCGATCCGCTTGTGGTCGCCGGTCAGCAGCCAGCTGAGCAGGCCGTTTTCCTTGGACAGGAAGTTCATCTTGGGGATCGTGGCCGTTGACTGATCGGGAAGACTGACGATGGTGGCAGCGCTCATGGTTTGACCTCCTTCTGCGCCGCGGGCGCCTGGCCCGGCGTCGCTGCTTTACTGGCCTGGCTCTCAGGAACCAGGTCGGTGGTGTTGAGAGTCTGCTGGACGCGGTAATCGGAATCGAGATTCTTGATGTACTCCACCAGCGCGACCACGCCTTCTTCGCTCACCTGGCCCTGGTAGGTGGGCATGATGGGCGCATAGCCCTGCGTGATGTGCTGAGAGGGGTTCAAGATGGCCTGGCGCAGATAGGCGTCGTCGGCGGTAATGGTCTCCCCAGTGGAGAGCGTGAGCCGGGAGTCGTAGACATTCGCCAGGCTGGGACCGCGGGCGTCGGGCCGCGTGTTGTGGCACGCATTGCAGCTCAGACTGGCGAACAGCCGCTCACCGTCCTGGGCCAGCGAATTGCCGCTCGTCGAGCTCTGCAGCCACTTCCTGAAGTCGTCGGGGGTCATCACAACCACGTCGCCGATCATCTGCGAGTGGTTGGTGCCGCAGTATTGGGTGCAGAAAAGGTGATAAGTGCCGGGCGTAGTGGCCTCAAACCAGACTGTCGTGTAGCGGCCCGGAATGGCCTCGCGCTTCACTCGGAACGCCGGAATCGAAAAGCTGTGGAACACGTCCTGCGAGATGAGCGTCAACTGGATTGGACGGCCTGTGGGCACGTGCAGGGCGTTGATCTCGTGTTGGCCGCCGGGATGCTCGACCTTCCACATCCATTGCTTACCCACCACGTAGATGTTCATGGCGTTGGCCGGAGGCGTGTAGATGCGGAAGTAGAGCAGAGCCCCCCACACGAACATGATCAGGAAAAGGCCCAGGGGAATGATGGTCCAGGTGGCCTCGAGAATTGTGGAGCCTTCGATTTGCACCGCGTGCGGATGGCGCTTCTTGCTGTAAAGGATGGAGAAACCGACAATCAGCAGAACCACGAGCGTCAGCCCGACCAGGCTGACCAGGACCATGAAGAAATAGAGCGCATCCATTTCGGGCGCAATCTTGGATGCTTCGGGCGGAAAGAGCGCGAAGTGGGTCAACCATTTTTGTAGAAACTGCCACAATACTGGGCTGATGTGGTCCATTCCCTTATCCGTTCACTTTCTTTTCCGTACTTATGGTCCCTTTTCCCGCCGGGTGATCGTGCTTGTAGTCGCGGCGGAACATGACCAGCATGAATCCGCCCAAAAGCACCACCGTAAGGAACCCTCCCAACTGGATCACGCGCGCAATGATCAGATCGTGCGTGTTGGTGGTGGGATCGTAGTGGTAGCAGTAGGTAAGAATGTTGTCTACCGGTGACCCGATGCGATTCGACGAAGCTTCATCCAGGCCCAGGAGCATGTCCTTGGGCGAGTATTCGACTCCCATGTAGTACTGGGCCAGCTTTCCCTCCGGGGTCACGATCTGAATCGAGCTGGCGTGCGCGTATTGCATCTGGTTGCTGCCCGGCACCGTGAGCTTGACGTAGCGAAAGCCTACCGCCTGGGTGAGCGCATCGATATTCGGTTGAGTGCCGGTAAGGAAGTGCCATCCGCCGGCCGTTTCGGGACGGCCATAACGCTTCACATATTCGCGCTTCTTTGCCGCCGCCAGGTCAGTACCCTCGGTGGGGTCGATGCTGACCACGATGATGTTGAAGTCCTTGCCGGGAGCGTAGCGAACCATTTCGAGAGCGCTGGTCAGACCGTCGAGTTCCTCGGAGCAAAGCATCGGGCAGCGATAGTAAACCAACGCCAGAATCGCGGGGTGCTTGCCGAAGTAGCTAGCCAGCGTCACCTGTTGCCCTGCGTCGTCAGTGAAGGCAAGATTGAGCGGCAACTGCGAGTTGAGTCGTTGATCGATGCCCACGCCGCTGAGCAGCGTCGGCGGCCTGTCGTTTGTTGGACCTGTTTCCTTGTCGCCGTAACTGGAGACCTGCGCGGAGAGAAGCGGCGCAGCAAAGCAAAGCACAATAGCGCCCGTGGCGGCTATTGCCGAGCTGCGCAAATGTCTCCGGATTGTGCGTCCCGACGGCATGGCTATTTTTGCGCTCCCTCTTGCTGCCTGACGGCTTCCTGCTCCGCCTCTTCCTGCTCGTAGCTGGTGCGCGCAAATCCGTTGGTCAGCGGCACAGTGACGGTTGGCGTACTTTCGCCGGTCATGGGCTGCTGCGTTTGAACCGCCGGCGCTACCGGCAACCCGCGTTGCGCAATCAACTGCATGGCCTGCCCTATGGGAATTCTTACCGTCCCCTTCGACTGATCGACCCAGCTGTAGTTGTTCAGCAGCAGATCCTCGCGCGCATGCAGATCGGCAACGTCCTGATCGCCGTCGTCGGTCAGCAATCGCGGTGTGGGAAAGGTTTGCGTAATCTCGGCCACCTTGTTCTGCAGCTCGGGACTGGAGGGCATGTTGCCCAGTTGCCGCACATCCACCGTCTTGGTCCACTTGCTGTTGGGTCCGTCTTCCTTGTTCATGTGCGCGTTGATCACTTTGCCGATGCCGTAGCAGAGCATCCCGACCACGGCCACAAAGATGAGCAGCGAGACCAGGAACACCGCGATTCCCGTTACGCTGGCGTCGCTCTGCTCAAATCCCGCCGCAGCGTCGACTTCGTGCTTTTCCGGATCGTGGCCCGGACCGGGATCTTGATCGGGTTGGTTATGCGTGGGCATGCTCGGGCTCCAGAATCTCCTTGAGATGCGGATCGTTCACCTGCACCAGCGGCCGCGTCTTCAGCTGCGTGCAGAAATAAGCCACCCAGAAGCTGAACAAAGCGACGGGCACCGCAACGTACTCGAGAATTCCCCAACTGAAATGCAGGTTGCGCGCGGCGTCTTTGAAGTTCGGCTCGATCAGCCAGAACATGTCGAAGGCGCGGGCGAAGATCATCCATTGGCACACTCGCACAATCCGCTTCTTGTTCCGTTTCAGGTCGCGCGACAGCAACATGGTGAACGGAATCAGCCAGTGAAAGATGAAATCGAGAGTGATGATGACGCCCCAGCCGCCACGGATGCGGTCGAGATACCAGTTGATCTCGTCCGGCAGGTTTCCCGACCAGATGATCAGGAACTGTCCAAAGGCCAGATAGATATTGAGCATCACGAATGCAAACGTGAGCTTGCCCAGGTCATGTTGCTCGGTCTGGCGCAGGATGGTCTTGAACGGCTCGGCTTTGGAGAGCGATACGGCGACGATGATCGAGAATGCCAGCGTCGCATATCCCTGTCCGACAAGAAACAGCAGGCCATAGACCGACGAATACCATGTGGGATCCATCGACATGACCCAGTAGATGGCCGCGGCAGTCATGGTGATCGCGTAGACCACGATGCCGGGGCCGCTGATGTTTTCAAGCTTCTTGATCCAGCGCGGCGTGGTATCCGGACCCTCGGAATCGCGCTTCAAGCCCAGCGTGTTGAGCCGCCACGCGTAGAAGCCCCAGATGGCGAAGCAAAGAAGGCTGACACAGACAAACGATGTCGGATTGAGCATCGGCCGCTTGAAGTCGAGACAGTGAGCCTGAAGTTCGTTGATCGCGCCGGCCTTCAGCGCCGCGGCTGTGTCATCAACGTTGGTGTACTGCGCCCAGAGGTAGAGCCGCTTCATTCCCGCAGCCAGGCCCAACCAGTAAATAATGATCAACGGCAACGTGCGGCTCATGGCCTCGAGCGGCCGCCGCAACAGCAGTCCCCACTTGCCGCCGGAGCAGTACTGCACCATGAGCAGTGCCAAGCCGCCGACACACAGGCCCCATGTGATCGCAGTGCCCAGCACCCACGCGCGATAGAAATGGTCGAAGCCAAGATGATCCTGCGCGTTGCCGAGGAAGATCAGAAGGATAGCGATGCACATCGAGATCCCGCCCACGATCAGCGCGCGGCTCTTCCATCCGTCCACAAACGCGGGTGCGCCCAGGTCTGCTGGGAGCTGCTTGACGTGCGAGATTGCGTCGTGTGCCATTCCTTCTCGTCCTACTTCTGGGCCGCCGGGGCGGGTTTACTTGCCGGAGCGGGTTTACTTGGTGGAATCGAAATCTTTGGATCGGCAGGATAAGCCGGCGCCATGCCCGGCGTTCCTTCGCTGGCGATCGGCTTGTATGCTTCGACTGCCGTCAACGGCAAGGGCCACGGCTGCGCGTATTCGGGATGACCTTCCGCCGCAGCCAGATCCTTGAGGTTCGCGATGTGTACCCCTGCGGGAACGTCTTTCACAGTAGCCGCCTCGCTCAACTGCAGTGCGCGGATATATGCCGCCACCGCCCAGCGATCCTCGGGCGGCAGTTGCGCCGAGTAGTCCGGCATCGCGCCGTATCCGTGCGTCATCACGTAAAAATAGTGAGAGAGCGGCTGCGACGTTCGCACCTGGTCGTGCAGATTGGCGGCCGGCTTGAAGCCGCGCTGCACAATCTCACCCAGCCCGTTGCCCACCCGCGAGTGGCACGGAGTGCAATAGATGTTGAAGCGCTCCTGCCCGCGCTCGAGCACTTCCATAGTCACCGGGAAAGGCATTTCGTTCAGTTCCTGGCGGTAGCCGTTCGGTCCCTGCACCACGCCGGTGTAAAAGTAGCTGTCGTCATGCAACTGGCCGCGGGCCACGGTGTCGAGCACCTGAGGCCGCGCGCCGCGATGATCGGCGAAAAAGTCCGAACCGCGCTGCGGAACCATCTTCGGCTGGTCCTGCATGTCCTGGCGGCAGCCGGCAATGAGCAGGAGACAGGCAAGTCCAGCCAGGGAAACTGGTCTCCCACCCTTTCGCAAAAGGCGCGAAAGGATGGGGCACCCGCTCTGAACCCTGACACCTGATCCCTGTTCCCTGAAGTGGTTCATCAGTACTCCACCTCCGCCACAGAGTTCGGGCTGAACTTCTGCAGGTACGCCTTCGTTTCCGCCAGATCGAACTTCGGATCCAATGCCTCGAGACAGAGGAAGAACTTGTCGGTTGTTGCGCCGTCGCGGAAGTTGGGCGCGTTGAACAGCGGATGATAGAGCGCCGGCAATCCGTTAAGCGCCAACATTCCGAAGGCAGCAGAAAGACCGGCCCAGAGAATGGTCCACTCGTACGCGGGAACAATAAATGCGGGCCAGGAGTAGGTGGGGCGGCCCGCAATGTTGAGAGGATAGGCAAGCACCGAAATCCAGGTCTCCAGCGAAAACGCGGCCGCGCCGCCCATCAGGCCGCCGATGAGCGTGAGCAGCGGCACCTTGTTGCGATGGAATCCGATGGCTTCGGCCGCTTCTTCGACCGGGTATGGCGTGTAGCAATCCATGCGCCGCCAGCCGTCTTCGCGCGCCTGCCGCGCAGCCCTCACCAGGTCGCCCGGCGTATCGAATTCGGCCAGCAGGCCGTAGGTTCCTTCGCGTGCAGGCATATCAGTCAGCAGCCTCCGCCACCTTGGGCTTGATTTTGGCCCCCGGCAGCAACATGCGAATCTCGTTCATCGGAATCATGGGCAGGAAGCGCACAAACAACAAGAACAAGAATGTAAAGAATCCCAGCGTGCCTACGAAGGTCATGTAATCCCACTTGGTGGCGCGGTAGGTGCCCCACGACGAGGGCAGGAAGTCGCGATACAAACTGGTGACGACGATGACGAAGCGCTCAAACCACATGCCCGTGTTCACGACAATGGAGATGAAAAACATGAACGGGATTGAGGTGCGCAGCTTGCGCGACCAAAGTGTGGTCAGCGGGATTGCCAGGTTGCAGGCGATCAGCACCCAGTACGACCAGCCCATTGGCCCAAAAGCGCGATTCCAGAAGGTGAACGCCTCCCAATGGTTGGCCGAGTACCAGGCCATGAAAGCTTCCATGCCGTAGCCGTAAGCCACGATGAAGCCGGTGGCCAGCATCACCTTGCCCATGTTGTCGATGTGGCGCTCTGTGACCAGCGATTCCAGGTGATAGAACTTGCGCAGCGGAATGGCCAGCGTGAGCACCATCGCGAAGCCGGAATAGATGGCGCCGGCGACGAAGTAAGGCGGGAAGATGGTGGTGTGCCAGCCCGGCAGCACGGCAACCGCGAAATCGAAGCTGATGACTGTGTGGACGCTGAGCACCAGCGGCGTGGCCAGACCGGCCAGCAGCAGCGAGGCGGTCTCGTAGCGCATCCAGTGGCGCGTCGAGCCGCGCCAGCCCACGCTCAACATCCCGTAGAAATACTGTGCGATCTTCGACTGCGAGCGGTCGCGCAGCGTGGCCAGGTCGGGGACCATGCCGATGTACCAGAAGACCACTGAGATGGTCGCGTAGGTTGAGACCGCGAAGACGTCCCACACGAGAGGCGAGCGGAACTGCGGCCACACCGTCATGGTGACGGGCAGCGGAAAGAGCCAGTAACCCAGCCAGGGACGGCCCATGTGAATGACCGGGAACATGCCGGCGCAGGCCACGGCGAAGATGGTCATGGCTTCGGCGAATCGACTGATCGCGTTTCGCCACCCCTGCTTGAACAAAAGCAGAATGGCCGAGATGAGCGTTCCGGCGTGGCCAATGCCGATCCACCAGACGAAGTTGATGATGGCGAATCCCCAGGCAACCGGCTGGGTGATGGCCCAGATGCCCACGCCCTTGAGGAACAGCCAGGTCACGGCCACCAACAGCATGGTGGCGCCGCCGCCGGCAAACGTGAAGAGCGCGAACCAGCCCATCGGCGTATGCGGCGTGAGCACAATGCGCGCGATCTTCTCGGTGATCGACCGGAAGGTCTGACCTTGCGCGATGACCCGGAATTCTCCGGTTGCCGGATCGATCGCGGGATCGTCGGGTTTTACTTCCCTGGTTGCCATCGTTGCCCCGTCTTTATTTCTCTGCTTCCTTGTTCCCTTATTCCCTTGGTCCCTCGTTCCCTGCTGTTACGCCGGCGCAATTTCCGTCGGCGTCGCTTCGAGTTCCTGATTCACGTTCAACACTTCGGCCAGATACTGCGTCCGCGGACGCGCATTCTGGTCGGCAATTACTTGATAGCTGCGCTGCTGGGCCCGGAGTTTCGACACGCGGCTGTTGGGATCGTTGATGTTGCCAAACACGATCGCTTCAGCCGGGCATGCCTGCTGGCACGCAGTCACGATTTCGCCGTCGCGGATGTTGCGATTCTCCTTGTCCGCCTCGATCTTGGCCGCATTGATACGCTGGACGCAGTAGCTGCATTTCTCCATCACTCCGCGCGAGCGTACGCTCACGTCGGGATTGCGCATCAGCTTCAGGCTCTCGGTTTCATAATCGGAGAAGAGCAGAAAGTTGAACCGCCGAACTTTATACGGACAGTTGTTCGAACAGTAGCGGGTGCCGACGCAACGGTTGTAGACCATCATGTTCAAGCCTTCAGGCGTGTGCACCGTGGCGCCTACCGGGCAAACCTGCTCGCAGGGAGCGTTTTCGCAGTGCTGGCAGGCCATGGGCTGGAAGTGCGCACGCGGCGCGGCCAGGTCGCCCTCGAAATAGCTGTCGATACGCAGCCATTGCATGTTGCGGCCGATGCGCACCTGCTGCTTGCCAACGACGGCAATGTTGTTCTCGGCATAACAGCTCACGATGCACGCATTGCAGCCCGTGCAACTGTTCATGTCGATCGACATCGCCCAGGCGTTGGCCTCGTTATAAGGC
>Ga0208190_1000920_pt1 | contig 11163 bp, 8 predicted proteins | sample June2015DPH_13_1_FD_184708 | JGI IMG/M metagenome (GOLD analysis project Ga0208190, IMG submission 184708) | Peatland microbial communities from SPRUCE experiment site at the Marcell Experimental Forest, Minnesota, USA - June2015DPH_13_10... | ecosystem: Environmental > Terrestrial > Soil >... | reverse complement strand
CCCGCTTTCTCCGATTGTGATGCTGACTGTCGCGCGGATGTTCGCGTTAGTGTTCGCGTTAATGTTCACTTCGGCCTGTACCTTTTATGGCGAGCATCCAGCCCGCGTTTTATCCGATGCCACCGGCGGCGAGGGTCTGGAGCGCGTCTTCTGGAAGGATGTGCAAGCAGGAAACTGGGCCGAAGTGGAGCGCGCTCTGGCTTCGAACTATGTGGGCGTAACGCCCAGCGGAGCGCTCGACCGCGCTGCAACCATCGAGCAGTACCGCACTTGGCAGTTGAAAGATTGTGTCATCGGAGATTTGAAGACCGAGTTGAACGGAACCACCATCGTGGTGACCTATTCGATTACTCTGAATGGCGCCTCCAATGGAACCGGCGGCTCGCAACCGCTCCCGTCTGCGCCGCAGCATATGATGACCGTCTGGCAACAGCAGAAATCGGGATGGGTCGTGATTGCGCACAGCGTCAGCCAACAATAGATGCGCATTCGATCCGCCATCCCCGCGGAGACGTTGCTTGCTGCATCTCCAATGCCACTGACCGGCAAAAACCTGCCGGCCTTCCGCCGCAGTCTCCTCCATTGGTATGACCAGAATCGCCGCGATCTTCCATGGCGTAGAAGCCGCGACCCTTACCGCATCTGGCTCAGCGAAATCATGCTGCAGCAAACGCGTGTCGCTGCCGTTCTGGACCACTACCGGATCTTCCTCGAACGTTTCCCGAATGTGCAGTCGCTGGCCGCGGCTTCTGAAGATGCTGTGCTCGCGGCGTGGAGCGGCCTGGGCTACTATCGACGCGCCCGCATGCTGCATCAGTGCGCGAGAGAGTTGGCGCAAAAGCACGCAGGGCGGTTTCCGCAACGTGCCGAAGACCTCCAGAATCTGCCCGGCATCGGACGCTACACGGCTGCCGCCGTCGCCAGCATCGCGTTTGCCGAGCCAATCGCGGTGGTCGATGGGAATGTTGAGCGCGTTGTGCAGCGATTCCTCGGTGGCCATCGAACGACGCCGCAAATCTGGCAACACGCGCAGGCGCTGCTTGCCCGCTCGCGGCCCGGCGACTTCAATCAGGCGATGATGGAGCTCGGCGCAACCGTGTGCGTGCCGGGAGAACCCCGATGCCTGGTCTGCCCTATCCGGAGATGGTGCGTCACGCAGCCGTCTCGCCAAGCGGGAAGCCGCCCAATCACAAGAGGACGCCGCTCGTCCCCGTCCGGCAAAACGCCACCCTCGATTCGTCCGGCGAAGAAGAACATCTGGTGTCTGCTCAACCAGCGCAATGGCAGAATCCGCCTCGTGCAACGGCGAAAGAAGGCCTCACTCATGCCCGGCATGTGGGAATTGCCGCAATCATCCGAGCCTCCACGTCGGTTGCCCCCGGCCGCGCAGTGGCGCACGTTTCGCCATTCCATCACCGTTACCGACTACACAGTGCACGTGCTTCGGAATGCGGCGTTAATCAATGCCGCTCTTGCCGCCAGAAGTAAGTGGATCGCAATCGATCGCATCGCGCAGATTCCGATCACTGGCCTGACTCGGAAAATCCTCAAAGCCAGCGGCATCATCTAGAATTATGGAGGTAGCACTTCCATGAAGTGGCTCAATCGTTTGTTCGGAGGTCCGAAAGATATGGCTGCCCTGCCGGCCGGAACCAAAGCACCCGACTTCACTCTGCCTGACGTCTCCAGCGGCAAAGACGGCGGCAGTTTTTCATTGCAGGCCGCTCTCCAAAACGGACCCGTCCTTGCCGCGTTCTTCAAGGTTTCCTGTCCTACCTGCCAGTACACGTTCCCGTTTCTGGAACGCATCCACCAAGCGCACGGGGACACGAGAATCACGATCGTCGGCATCTCGCAGGACAACCAGCGCGACACTGCCGCTTTCCTCAAGGAGTACGGAGTTACTTTTCGCACGCAGCTCGACGATCCGAATGGCTACGCGGTCTCAAACGCTTACGGGCTGACCAATGTCCCGAGTTTGTTCCTGATCGGGCAGGATGGCCGAATCGAAGTCAGCAGCGTGGGATGGGTAAAGCAGGAGGTCGAGGACATCCACCGCAAGCTCGCTTCCTGGCAGCAAACTCCGCTTCTTCCACTTTTTAATCCTGGGGAGGAAGTTCGCGACTTCCGCGCCGGTTGAGGATCGAAAAACTAATCCCGCGGTCGCGGGAAAACGCGCCAGGGCGCAACTCTCGGCAAACGACAGGCCACCTCGCGCAGAAACTTGGGTAACTTTGGCCCCCTCCGCCAACATGCTAGCCTCCTTAGTATCGCGGTTTCAGTCATTTCCCAGTAGTTCGCGAGACGAGAGGCGATGCCTAAGCTCCCGATTTTTCGGTTGCGCAATACCGAACCGTCCAGTCTGCCCGAACTGCGGTACTACGGGATCACACTCTCGTTCACCGATTTGCAACTGGGCGTCGACAATCTTCGCTACGACGTCTTTCTCAGCCCTCGTATCACCACCGATTTAAAGTTTCATTTGGCGCGATACATCTGCCGCTTCGGCGAGGTGGAATCGCTGTTCGAGAGGGAAGTGGCACCCTCCGCGACTCAAAGCAAGTTCATTCGCGCCGCCGAGGGCGTCGCTAAGCCAAACAAATCCGCCCCAGTGGACCTCAAAGCGCTGCTGGTCTCGATTCATCTCGCCATCCTGAACCGGGCCAAGACGGCGGGAAATCCTTCGATCGATGTACTCGGGCGCCTGGCCGTGCTGAAGTTCATCCGCACCGAACTGCATGCGCAGTTTGCCAGGATTCTGGAACAGTGCCGCATGAAGGCGAGATCGCTCGAAGGTGTGCGGCAAGAAAAGTTGATGCGGACGCAAGAACTCGTTTCTTCGTTTCAGGTGCGCAAGAAGATCATCCTTCGCCGCGCCGGACAAGAGATGTTCCGATTGCTGCGCGAGATCGAAAAAGAAACGCTGTCCCGGACTCGCCGCTCGCTGCTCGGCGAGTTACCGTCCGACATCTATCGGCTTTTTCTGAACCCGCTGATCTTCAGCGAAGATGGAAGCGACGATTATCTCTGCGCCGAGCACTATTACATGTTTGGCAACTTCGAAAAAGATCCCGACCGTTTCCCGATTTTCCGCCGGTTGGCACTGAGTTTTCTGCGGGAATTGGGATACGGGAAAGCGGTGGACGATGAGCATTTGGAACAGGCGCTGAATGCTCCCGCGAATGCCGCCGCACTGGTGGGCACGGGCAACGGCGAAGACTCGACGCCGGAGGATCGCTATCGGGAGGATCGTCTCGATATCTGGACTCGCATTTTGCAGCGGGAAGGCGTGATTTCGCACGTCGTTGCTTCCTATGAAGCAGTTCCTCTGCTCGCCGATTATGCGCCACGGGTAAACCCGCAGCAGATCAAGAATGCGCTGATATTCCGCGAAGAAGCGGCGCGCGTTGAAAAAATCATCGCCGAAAGCCGGCTGAATTCCGACCGGCTGTTTGCCGCCATCGGACGGGTGGCTTCGTGCCGCGGCTCGGAGCGTGGCCGCTTTGCCGCGCGTCTTCTCCACGACCTTATCTGCTATCACCGCGACCTGCGCGGACTGGAAGCCCTCGGCGCCGGTTTCGACAGCATCAACCTGGTGAGCGACGATAAAATTCGCGAACTTTCCGCGCTCAACGGAATGCTCTACGAGTTCCTGCCGCCGGAAGACCAGAAACCGACCGAAGATCGGGTTGTTCACCATGTGATCCTGAAGGCGGACGTGCGAGACTCCTCGCGGCTCACGCGCTCGCTGATGGAAAAAGGCATGAACGCCGCCTCGTACTTCAGCCTTAACTTTTATGACCCGGTCAACAAGCTGCTGGCGAAATATGGAGCCACGAAGGTTTTCCTCGAAGGCGACGCCATCATCGTGGCACTGCTCGAGCACGAGGGCGCAAACAATCTTAGCGTCGGCCGCACCTGCGTCCTGGCGTGGGAGATTGTGAGCCTGCTGCGCGAGTATAACGAACTGCTGGAACGCTCGGGCCTGCCGCCAATAGAAGTCGGCCTGGGCATCGCCTACCAGGGTTCAGCACCGCTCTACCTGATGGATGGCGAGCACCGCATCATGATTTCCGACGCCATCAATGAAAGCGACCGGCTTTCTTCCTGCAATAAGCGTGTCCGCAAGCGCCTGGCGCCCGATGCCGGAGTCTTCCAGGTGTATTCGGTCTTGATTGGAAGCGGAGGCAACGGCGATGACCGCGCGGGCGTCGACGCCGGAACCGAAGAAATGCGCCTCAACTACAACGTGGGCGGAATCTGCCTGAGTGAACCTGCCTTCCGCAAACTGCAGCAGGAAATCGCTCTCTCCCCCCGCGGTGGGAACCTCATCGAGCCCGGCTTTAACGGACCCTGGGTCGACGAGCAGTGCGAGCTTTTTGTCGGCACCGTTCCCGTCTCCACTGGAGTGTTTCGTAAAATTGCCATTCGCCAGAACCGGATCGCTCAAGTCGACATCCGCGATCTCTCGATATTGCGCTGGACCGATCAGTGCTACTACGAAGTCTGTGCCAACCCCGCCGTGTACGCCGCCCTGGCAGAAGGGCAATCTACAACCGCCCACTAGCCGCCCGACGCCAAGCCCTCCCACAGCGGTTTAGAAACTTTGCCGAACCCGAAATGGAATCATTACCACCGCTTCGAGCGCGACTGGTTTCCCCGCTCGTTCCGCGGGCACAAACTTCCATCTGGCCAGGGCTTTCGACGCGAAAGAATCCAAACGTTCGTCCTCGCTGTTGAGGACTCGAATATCGCCCACCTTGCCATCCGAGCGAATGACGGCATACAGCGTGACCATGCCGTGGACGTTGGCACGAATCAATTCCAGCGGATAGCCGGGGTCTGATTTCTCCGTGGCCACCGGCTCCAGCAGTTCGCCCTCTTTCTCTTTGCGATCGCCGCCAAGTTCCGCAAACTTGATCACCCAGCTGCCGGTCGTGGAATTCAGATTCGGCATGTTCAAGGTTCGCCCATAGACGCGCTTGCCGCCAAAAACCTTGCGGTCCAGGTCGGTGATTTTGTCGTCGGAAATCGGGGACGCAACGCGCGGGTTCGAACCTACACCCGATGGGGGCCGGGATGACGCCATCTCGCCTGCGTCATCCGCGGCGCCAACGTGCAGGCCGGCGGGAAAAGAACCATGATTGCGCTCGTTGAAACCTGCATCCGCTTTCGATCCCGTAAAATCCGGCGTTCCCGAAGCGCCGGGTTTTCCCTTGGGGGTCGCGGCGAATGTTCCCCGGCGATTGCCTCCAGGAACTGCCACCGGTCCGGTGGGAGTGACGGGATGAATGCCCAACGCAATCAGCCGTCCTCCACTGGCGTTGCCCGCCATCAAACTCGGTGGAGGAGCCACCGGCTGCACGCCACCGCTCGGCAGACGTCCGCCGCCACGCGCCGCCTGCGAATGTTGTTCCGCCAGCGTAAGCTGCGGAGCCGGCGCCACCACATCTCCCGGTCCAAGATTCATCGGCCCGACGATTCCCTTCGTTGATCGCGTTGCTTCCGCCTGCGCGACTTCCGGCGGCGGGGCAATCACCTCCGATGCCATCGCTGCCTGCACCACACGGTTGGGCGCAACCGCCACGTCCGGCGCGGGCGCGACGACCTGCAAATCCGAAACTTCGGGTACGATTTGGCGGCTCAACCGAGCTGGCGCCGCATCCAGCGGAACGGCTGGAACGATCGTTCCAGTGGCAATGATGTTCGGCATGGCAACATCGCGGTCAAGTTTGAGATCGGGCGGCACGACGATGGTTTGGGAACGATTGTCCGCTTCGGGCGGCACCGAAAGGATCGGCTGCCGGGCGTAAGCGGGATCACCCTTTTGCGTCTTCGGCGCGGCGTTCCCGCCCGTATCGAGCGGAGGCAGGTATTCTTGCGGCGTGTAAGTCACAAGCGACGCCGGATCAAAGGCCGCGCGCGCCAGAACTTGTTGTTCTTGAACCCATGAAAGCGAAACCGCCCAGATGAGCCCGCCTGCCGCCAGGTGCAGAAACGCAGATTGCAGAAAGCGTCTCCAGGGCAGTTTCTGCTGGACGAAAACATCCCGCCACAGATCGAATTCGCCGACGGGCAAAGGTGGCTGCGGAAGTGCTGGCTGAAGTCCTGGGCGCAATGCGGGCTTCGATATCCGGTAAGGTGCGGCGGCCGCTCTGCGTCGAATTTCCTGGCGTTCGGGAACGCGCACTGCGGAAGGCTTCCACAAAGGCTTCCACAAGAATTCCCACAGTCTTTCCCCAAGGGATTCCATGGCGCTCGACACACTCCTTAGCCAACTCCCACGATAGTGGGCCCGGAAGGCGGGATCCGAGGCGTTTAGTGGCTCGCCAAGGACGGCTGATATGAACCAGATTATAGCCGACTCAACAGGTGCCGAGGTTAATCGAATCTCACGACGTGGCGTTTTGCCTACTCTTGATCGCCGCCGCTATACTGGCTCTTCCGAGGTGAATATGCCAATCCGTTCTTCCGCGTTTCCGCTTGCGTGTTTCGTTCTCTTTGCTTGGATGCTGGCGGGCGCGCAAGCGAAACCGGAAACGCGAAATTCGGATGCGCAAAATTCAACCACCGGCGCGGAATATTCCGGCATGTATGGTTTCTTGAACGACGGTGAGTTCGTGCAGCTTACCGTTGAAGACCAGGGACATGTCATCGGCTTTATTTCGCGCTATGCCGACTCGTCGCACGAAGGCGGGTTTCTCGAACATTTTCTTGAGTCGGGACAACTCGAGGGCAATCGCCTCGTGTTTACCAGCAAGATCGTGAAGGGTAAATCGTTCCAGTTTCAGGGAACGGTCGAACGGGGCGAGGGCAAGAGCCGGGCCGACGAAGCCTATTACGTGCTGAAGGGAACTCTGGTCGAGAACACGACCGATGCAGCGAAGAAAATTTCTTCTCGCTCAGTCGATGTTTTGCTGCGAAGCTTTCCACAGGATTTGGCCCCGCCACCACCAACGGAAAGGAAATAGGCCTCCGTGTTCGATCCGCCTTCTGTGAAGGCGCGCTCAGGAGTTCCATTGACCTGCACCGTTTGCAAGTGTCGCAGATGGCATGGTAGTGTCGATTTCTCAACCCAACCGTCCAACTCATGAAAGGAGTTTCTTATGAAGAACAGGATATTGCTTGTAGCCATTCTGCTGGCCAGCGTGGTGCCAGCCTTGGCCGCAGACAAGGAAGAGAAAGTAGAGGACCGCATCAACCAATCTGCGACCGTGTTCAAGGAAATCCTCGGCATGCCGGATGGGATTCCGAAGGATCTGCTCAACAAATCGTATTGCGTCGCGATTTTTCCATCGGTAAAGAAAGCGGCGTTCATTGTGGGCGGCAGCTACGGGCGAGGACTGATCACGTGCCGCAAGGGACACAATTTCAGGGGCTCATGGAGCGCACCCTCAATGTTTGCGCTGGAAGCTGGGAGTGTCGGCTTTCAGATCGGCGGCCAGGAAACCGACTTCGTGCTGTTGATCATGAATGACGCGGGCGCAAACTCGGTGATGTCGAGCAAGGTGAAGCTGGGAGGGGACGCATCGGTTGCGGCCGGCCCAGTCGGGCGCGATGCCGCTGCGGCAACCGATATCGTGATGAAGGCTGAAATTCTGTCGTATTCCCGGGCCCAGGGACTGTTTGCGGGGGTGTCATTGGAGGGTTCGACGCTGCGCTCCGATGACGGCGCGAACAAGACCCTGTACGGCAAGGAACTGAGCGCGAAGGAAATCGTGCGCGAAGGGAAAGTACCACCGCCGGCAGACGCACAAAAGCTGCTGGCGCTCCTGCGCAAGGCATCTCCGGTACACGTAGGCAAGTAGCACAAACGGAAGTGAGTCGAAAACAACCCCCCGACTTGGGCTTAGGCTCTGCGGGGGTTTTTCTTGCGCCGCCCAGTTTGAAAGTAGCCTCGGTTCTGCTGTAGCTTGGAGCTTGTGATCCTCGACGTTCTCCATCGCATCGCGAACCACCGTCAATCGCTGTCACGCGCAGAAGCGCGCGCGGTCATGAGCGAGGTCCTCACCGGCCAATGCACGGACGCGCAGATCGCGGCGCTGTTGGTGGCGTTGCACATGAAAGGCGAGACCGTCGAGGAAATCGTGGGATTCGCCGAGGCCATCCGCGCCGCCGCCATTCCGCTCGACCTTCATGCCGATTCCGTTCTCGACGCGAGCGGCACTGGGCGCGACGCGCTGGTCGATACCTGCGGCACTGGCGGCGACGCCAGCGGCACCTTCAACATTTCGACGGCCACGGCCTTCGTGGCTGCCGGAGCCGGCGTGCGCGTCGCCAAACACGGCAATCGCAGTGTGACCTCAAAGTGCGGCTCGGCCGATGTGATGGAAGCGTTGGGCGTGAATATCAATCTGCCGCCGGCGCAGATCGCAGCCTGCCTCGAGCAAGTGGGGATTGCGTTTCTTTTTGCTCCCGCCATGCACTCAGCGATGAAGCATGTGCAGGCCGCGCGGCGTGAACTGCGTCTGCGGACGGTTTTCAATCTTCTCGGGCCGCTGACGAATCCAGCGCGCGCCACCTGCCAAGTGGTGGGCGTCTATTCCGCGGATCTGGTCGAAAAACTCGCGGAAGCGCTCAGCATGTTAGGGTTGCGCCGCGCGCTGGTCGTCCACGGAAACGACGGACTGGACGAAATCACGATCACGGGTTCCACCCGTATCGCCGAAGTGCGCGAAGGACAGGTTCGGAGCTACGAAGTGACGCCCGAGGAATTCGGCTTGAAGCGCGCCGCGATTGACGAAGTCTCCGGCGGAGACGCCGCTTGCAATGCTGGACTGATCCGCGAAGTTCTATCTGGCAAGAAATCTGCCCGCCGCGACGTGGTGCTGCTCAACGCCGCCGCCGCGCTCGTTGCGGCTGGGCGGGCCGATCATCTGCGCGATGCTGTGCCGTCAGCGGTGAAGTCCATAGATTCCGGCGCGGCACTCGCAAAACTGCAAGCGCTTGTTGCTTTCACCGTTGCCCACGCGACGCGCCCAGATTAGCACCATCGGTCGAGCTAGTTGACACTCGCCGCTGCTTTCAACTTCTCAATTTGTTTCAGGTGTCCGGCCCCGTGCCCACCCATTCTCTCGATCAGGTCGGCGACGGTCATCTCGCGCTGCATCTCCGGGTGAAAAGCCGACTTCGCAAAGTCGGGAGCTTTCAGACTTCGCAGCAGACGCAAGTTATGATGCCGCCCCAACCCGTAGAATGCGACCAACTCCGAGGCAGGCGAATCGAGGTAGTTCAGATTGCGGGCCCAAGCATCCTGATTAATCGGAGCGATAACGGGCTTGGTATCCGCCAGCATCTGTCGCAGCCGGTATCCGTAAACGATCTCCACATCCGCCAGGTGGCCGAGGATCTCCAATACGCACCACTGTTCGGGAGAAGGTTGTAGCGCAGAACCTTGTCCGACAGGCCTGAAACGGCTGCCGCAATCTCCTTCGGACTCTTCTCCGCTGCGTCGAGGTGTTTCTTGAACTCTGCTTCTGTCATAGGCAATGCCCCTATGGCGTGGAAATCTCAAACGAATTGTTCGTCAGATCGCTTTCCGGAACGCTGCCATCGTTGACTACGATCTCGCTGGCCGCGCCCTTCAATTCAACTCGCGTCGTGGCTGTGCTTTTGGCACGCACTTCAATTCGATTGGTGACCTCGCCGTCTTCCGACATAATGGTGAATGGAACCTCCGCGCCCGCATTGCCGAGGTTTTCCAGAGTTACGGTGACGAACTGTACATCCTTATCCGACTTCCATGGATGCGCCGACTGCACGCGGAAATCCGGCAGGCCGCGATCCTGATACACCCAATCGTCGAAGAACCATCCTAGGTCGCGCTTGGCGTTGGCTTCGATCAATCGTTCCACATATTTAGGGTCTTTGTCGTCCTCGGCGCGATACCTGGCAAGGGCCTGCTTCAGCGCATCGTCGCCGACCATGTCGCGCAACATCCACCAAACATATGCGGCTTTGCTGCGATAGTAACTTTCATCGAAAGTGGTGGCCAGCGGCTGGCCAACATTTTTCTGCGGGCCGTTCTTCGCCAGAGCGGCCGCCACTTCTTTTTCCGAATCGAGAAATGTCGCCCGGTGCAGTCCAAGAAAATCGAGAGCTGCCTGGCGTCCGCCTTGCTGCTGGCGATACATGGCTTCGGCGAAGTGCGCCAGTCCCTCGTAAACCCATGGCCTCGGCGACGGCAACGCGGAATGAACCAATTCGTGAACCAGGTTGATGCCCGCGAGCTTCGAATCTTCCGCGGCCATCGATGCCATCAACAACGTGCCGCTTTCAAATGGAGCGGAATTCGGATCGGCAAAATCGGCGATGGCAATCGGCGCGCTTGGCTGACCGAACCAGCTACTTACAAATTTCATGGCAGGATCGAGCGCATTGAAATAAGTCGCGGCCCCGACCTCGTGGCCCGGCAGGCTGAACAGGTTCAAGGGAGACTTAGATTGCTTTACGTAACTTGCCGTCACAAATGTCGGTGCGATCGTGCCGAGTACTCTCCAATGGCAAGTTGTCAGCAGCGTCCAATTCTTCCCAAAATCAGCATCCGCTCCTCCATTGGCGCCGCACAGCAACGTCTCAGCTTCCTCGCCGCCGGCACCGGACAGGCTGAGGCTAGCTTGGAATTCGCTCCCCGATTCCCGCGCCTTCCATCGATTCACGACCTCAAACAAACTGTTCCCCTCCGAGAAATCCGCCGACTCAGTTGTAATCGGATACCACGCCACATATCCCGCGCCGCGCACCGCTGTAAACGATGAACCGATCTGGTCCCAGCTCGAATGTCTGGCGATCTCCTCCGGCACTCCGACCCGCGTCAGCCGCGTCGTATCCCGCGGGATGACCCCCTCATAGCCGATCTCAAGTTCCACGGAGCCCTTTGGCTTGATCTCGGCGGGCAGAGTCACGATTGTTTCAGCGAGCGCGCCCGTGTGGTCGATATCCGACTGGTAAGGTTGCGAGACATATTGCACCGCCTTGCCGTCGACGCGGATCGAACGCCAATTGAGGGACGCGGAAATTTGCAGCACGACGATCTTCTGCGGATGAGTAGAGTCGTTGCGCAATGTGACCTTGCCGCGCGCGCCGAGCCTCTGCTGCTGGGGCTCCAACTGAATCTCCAGATCGTATTTTGTGATCGTGAACGCCTCCCGGTCGAGAGCGGCC
>Ga0208190_1000916_pt1 | contig 11202 bp, 9 predicted proteins | sample June2015DPH_13_1_FD_184708 | JGI IMG/M metagenome (GOLD analysis project Ga0208190, IMG submission 184708) | Peatland microbial communities from SPRUCE experiment site at the Marcell Experimental Forest, Minnesota, USA - June2015DPH_13_10... | ecosystem: Environmental > Terrestrial > Soil >... | reverse complement strand
AGATCCTGCGGTTGCGGACGGCGGACAGGATTATCCGGAGAAGGTTCTGCACGAATCTCGGCGCAATCTTCGCGTATGGCTGCAGGACGGGGCCGAGGATATGGAGTTGGAGAAGTACGGCAGCTGGCCGTTGGCCAACCTTCGGCTTGCCAATGCGCTGAAGTTGAAGAACTATGACTTTCACTTAAGTTTTGGCAACGGCACCCATAATTCGAGCCAAGGAGCAGTGGAATTTCCAGAGGAGATGGTGTGGCTCTGGCGAGATTACGACTCTAGCAAAACCGCGCAGATCTATGAGATAGAAATGTCGGAGAAATCCAAGCCGCTCTTTCGAGTGTCGATCACAAATCGTGAGACCGAATAGGGCATGAACCGGGCAACAATAATCGGCGTTCAATTCCTTATCACGTCCAAAATCCGTTCGGCCGCCCAGTCGGGAGCTCCGTATAGCTTCGGGTTAATTCGATGTATTGAGGACCAGGACCGTGGCAATGGGGTCGAGTGCCTTAGCGGGCAGGTGCACGTTCACGCTGTCGCCGGTCTGCATCAGCTTCAGAGGCGTGTGAGTGGGGTCGGCGAGTAAGTAAGCGCTGGTGACCTTGCGGGGTGGTTTGACGAGATGGAAGGAGCCGCTGCCAGGCCAGGTAAAGATCTCGATATAAATCTTGTCGGCCTTGGTGGTGGAACGCCAGTTCCATGAAGGGATGAACTTGGGGTTGCCCATCTTCTCTTCCTCAATGGGGCTTAACGCGCCAGCCTCAGGGCCGAAAAGCGTTGGCTTGCTGTCATAGATAGCTTCGCCGTTGACGGCCAACCACTTGCCTATTTGCTGGAGGCGTTCGGCCTCAGCAGCCGGAATGACGCCCTTTGAGTCTGGGCCGACGTTGAGAAGATAGTTGCCGCCCTTGCTGGCGATATCGATGAGATTGCGCAGCAGGGTCTCGACGGACTTGAAGTTGGTGTCGTAGGACTTGTAACCCCAAGTGTCGTTGATGGTCATGCAGGACTCCCAGTCGCGGCCCGGAAAACCTTGGGGAGGGATGTACTGCTCCGGAGTTTCAGTGTCACCCTGGTAGCTTCCGCCGAGACGGTTGTTCCAGATGAGATTTGGGTGCTGGTTCAGCAGGGTGACGATCTCCGCTGCGCGGTCCGGGGTCATGTTGGCAGTGGGCGTGTCGAACCAGACAACGACTGGAAACTCCGCATATTGGGTCAGGAGTTCTTTGATTTGTGGAATGGCCTTGGTGTGGAGATAGCTGTCGAAATCACCGTCCTGGGCCGAATCCCAGTGGTGGCTTGCGGAATCATGATTGCCGGTCTTGTAGGCGGACCCGCCCGGCGCGGTCCAATCCTGGTCCTGGGAGTAGTAAAAGCCGAGCTTCATACCCTGCTTCCTGCACTCTTCAGCGAGTTCGCGGAGTGGGTCGCGCTTAAAAGGAGTTGCGGCAACGATGTTGAAAGAGTTTGCCTTAGAATCGAACATGGCAAAGCCGTCGTGGTGCTTGGCGGTGATGACCATATACTTCATCCCGGCAGCTTTGGCGAGGGCCACAATATCCCGAGCGCTGAAACTGGTGGGATTGAACCGGGGCGCGAGGGCCTTATATTCCGCAACTGGGATGGAAGCGTTATTCATAATCCACTCGCCGATGCCTGGAATCTGCTTGCCGTCCCAGGTGCCCGCCGGGATGGAGTAAAGACCCCAGTGGATGAACATACCGAAGCGGCCTTCGCGCCACCATTGCATCCGGGCATCGCGCTGGGCGAGGCTCTCGGTGTCCTGAATGGAGGGGACGGGATGATGAATCGGCTGCGTATCCGGCTTGCTGCGCTCAAACTGTGCATGACTCAGAGAAACCGCGACTAAAATCACCACGGTGGCAATATTGCGGCAAACCAGGTTCAAGAAGATTCCCCACTGTGAACAGCCATACTGCGAGATTGTATGCGAAAAGCTGTTCCGAGAAATGCAACTTGTCCGCGCAGTCGACATCGCGAGGCACAAAATCAACTACGGAGACGGGCTTCGAAGCACGCTCACCATTCCAGGCATTCTCGAACGGTGGCCTTGACCGATGGGAGGGGCGGATGTCAAACTGTTGCTGGCAGGATTGAGAGAAAGCGCTTCGGCGCGGTTTTCTCTTCTGCGACGTTCGCCGTACAATAAACGTACAATGGAAGCGGGATTGTGGGGCATTTGGGCCTTTACGCCGAATGCAAAATCAATAAGTTACGTGTTATCAATGTCATAGAGCTGTTCAAATCCCCCCTTCCGCACCATTTTTTCAATCACTTAGACGCGTCCCACAGTCTGTTACAGTCTATTGAACGCTCTGTTCACTTCCCTGCCCGCTGGTCTCATCAAGCAGCTTGCCCACCAGACGTGAGTTCGCGTCACGATTAGCTGACGCAACTCCCCGACCGTAGCCGTCCATCGTCATAGCGATAGTGCTGTGGCGCATCAGTTCTTTCTGCACAGAGACGGGGGCACCCACTTCATCCAGCCAACTACGATAGCTGTGGCGAAGCGAATGCCATCCGATGGGGCTGAGTCCCGCTCGAATCGAAGCAGGTCTGAGTTTGTCCCGCTGGGCTGAGTTGCTGTTTAACGGCTTCCTGCCCAGCTTGACCGGACTAGCGAAAACGTAATCGCTGTCGGCTGGAAATTGCGTCTTCAGTTTCCAGCTTTTGAGAGCGGTTAGAACAGCAGCATCAAGGGGTAATTTCCTTCTTGACGCTACCGTCTTCGTGTCGTCCGTGTAGCCCTCGACTACGCCGCGCTGGATGCTGACCTCTGATCGGAGCCAGTCGAAATCCCCCCAGCACAAGCCAAGGATTTCGCTTGACCGCAAGCCTAAGCAGCCAGAAGAACCATGGTACGGTACGGTTCCTCGGTGACTTCTGCCAGCAGTTTGCGGAACTCATCCATGCTCAGAATCACTGGCTCTTTCGTCCGTTTTCCAGCGCCAGCGACTCGCACTAAGCTGATCGGGTTGCGTTCCGTGGGAACGTACTCCCACAGCATGGCGCAATCGTAGAGGATGCCGAGCATGTTCTTGATGTGCGACTTCGTTTTCGGTGCATAGGGCTTCTCGGTACTGGTGGACTTCAGGGTTTTTAGCCATTGCTCGACTTCATAGGCCTTGAGTGGAAAAGTTTTCCTTCCCCAGTCACGCTGAATGATTTTCAGCTTGCCCTTATAGCCCCGGCTTGTTGAATGTCGATGTGGCATTCTTTCCAGAATGTACCTTTGCACCACTTGCCCGACAGTGATTGCGGTGGGGACTGCTTCGGGATTATTGATCCGCAATCGCATTCCTTCGGACGCCCTCATTGCCTCTGCCTTCGTGCGATATTGCTTTTTGGTGCCGATGCGCTCGGCTCTGCGAGTCTTTCCCTCATACCAGCGGAAAACCAAGTTTGAGTTCTTGGGTCTAGGACAACCGATCCTGTTTGGCTTCCCAGTTGCCACATCCTATATTTTCTGCTCCCTATGTAAGCAGGAATACTTCGTGGACGAAACGGTCGCGTCTTTGCGACGGTGCGTCGGGACAATCCTAGGAATTTTGCAACCGCAGCGGTGGTCTCGCAACGTTGCAGTCGCTCGACCGCCATTCGACGGAACTCCTTCGCATACCGTCTCCTTCGTCTCGTTTCCACTTGCAGTTCCTTCACCTGCAAAGTGTGCCTTATTCGAATGTCTCAAGTGAAGGGTTCAGTCCAGCCTAAAGGTGTCGGATTTTCGTCAATCGCTCACCGCGACCGAGCCGCCGGCAGGACTCACACTCGCTCTCTCTGGATTATGGTGGGATGCCAAGGTCGATTGGACGCGGGCGCACGAATCCGCTCAGCAGGACGAAGGCAAGGATGGCTCGTGGGTGCATGCCTACCTCCATCGAAAAGAGGGCGATCATGCCAATGCTGCTTGTTGGTACAGTCGTGCGGGCCAGCCCGTCTCGCTAGAGTGAAAGCGCAAAAAGTGTCAGGCAATTCGCCGCGCACTTCTCCTAGGATGCTCAAGCAGGAGTTTTTCGATATACAACTGTAATTCACCTGCCATGTTTTTCTTGGCATCTTCGAAACTACGGCCACGAACCGTGAGTGACAGACTTGTACATAGGCCTTGCCAGCCGTCATCATGAGACCAGAAATCGATCTTTTCGGCAGGCTCGACGCGTCTCAGTATCTCGAAGCCGGCAAGAAAAGAGCATTTGCAAAAAAAGAACCGATAGGGGATAAGCTGGTCGCTTGATTGAACGCAGAAGGGTAGAGCAAGTTGTGCTTAGCCATGCTTATGCAGTGCTTGGGAATTCGATGGTTGCTAATTCATTGTTGCGCACAGTTGCTGGAACCCAAGATCGCATAGTCGTAGGGCTGAGGCAGGCGTTGATCTCAAGCTACGGGCTTCCTACCTGGGGGTCACGCTGCATCGGCGCTTCCCGACGTGTGGCGTAAGATCGAATCGAGGGAGCTATTCTTGGCGCAGGCCAACCTGGTTTCCAAGCAGACTCGGATTTATTCATTACGTCCAGACGCAGCCAACCGCTTGAATACGGTTTACATGGCAGGTTACTTCGTGGGCGGCGCTCTGGGTGCAGCCCTCGGATCGCTGCTTTGGAACCGCTTCGGCTGGATTAGCCTTTGCGCGCTTGGCGCAGCGCTGTTTGCTACCGCTTTAACTGTGTTGCTGCGGGGCCGGCAGTTCGCTCCGGCACTGCGCCCATCGTGATCCCCCACGGCTAGCCGGTCCGATTGGGCAGCGTAGATTCTCAAAGCAATCTGAGGAAACAACCCGATTTTGTACCGCCAACCTGGGCGAAGTCACCCAATAACAGGCTCCCCAAGTGATACGCTCGCCTTGTGCCAAACTGGCGTTAAGGCTTCTTGAGCGAAGGTTGGTGAGGTCTCACACGACCGTCCTCATCCATTTGACGACAGCGTCATCTTCGTTAGCTTGCGTCAAGGGTTTGGGCGACTTCGGAATACCGACGGGCCCAAGCTGGAGTTGCCATCCACGGTTGAAGCCACACCCAGAGTCAGAACAACTGCAACAGCAGCCCGGAAAAAGCCACGCACCGCACGAAAGGCGGCGATGAAAGGCCGCAAGAGGGCGTGACTGTGTGAGCCGACCTAGACCAGACCGATTGCCCTGTTCGTTCCGAACACACGCAGACCTCTTGAACCAGGAGAGAGAGCGTCGATCCCACATGCATACTGTTTTGGAAGGATGCGAATGCTAGTCATCACCTTCCAATCCTTTGGATTCGCAGATTAGCCGATCGGCACGTTCATCGAATCCACTCGCGGTTTCTCACGATTATGTGCAACAGTGACCATCTTTCGTGATTACGAATCTGACAAGATAGCCTCGGTGAGATTCAAACTTATGTTTCAGACTGTCGTTTAAGACTGTTGTTTCATGTTCCTGTCGCAACAAAGTCGAAGGCAAACGCATCGGGTGTCCGCGCCCAGGGCTGCTGCTTCAACGCGGGAGAAGCTAGTGGAAGCCGCCGGTCACGTCTTCGCCGAGCACGGCTATCAAGCGACCACGGTGCGGGAAATCGTCAAGCGCTCGGGCGCCAATATCGCAGCGGTCAACTATCACTTCGGCGACAAATTAGGCCTGTATACCGAAGTATTGCAGCAATCGGTGCGTGCGGCTCGGGTGGATGCAATCAACAGCGCGCTTGATCAGAATGCGCCTCCGGAGGACATCTTGCGGGCGGTCATCAGAGCTCGCCTTCAAAGCGTAACCACACCAAACCTGCAGGACTGGCACTTTCGAATCATGGTGCACGAACTTGTGCAGCCCACGCCGGCGCTGTCGCGAGTCGTCAATGAAGTGTCCCGGCCGATTTACAAGCGACTACTCGAACTGATCGGAAGCATCATCGCTTTGCCTCCCAAGGATGAGAAGACCCGGCTGTGCGCACACAGCGTCATGGGACAAATTCTTGTTTATGTTCTCGCAGGTCCTTTACTAAAGCAACTTTGGCCGGAGTTCGAAATGACACCGGAGCAGGTGGACCGGATCGCTGAGCATATCTGGGACTTTTCGCTGGCATATCTTCGGCAAGCAAATTCTGGTAGTCGGCAAGCGACGACGCCGAGCGAGAGAGGTCAGAAATGACGGAGCAACTGGTGATCGACAGGCCTCAAGAACTTCCAAAGCAGGACCAACCGCAACCAGAACCCCAACCAAAGCCGCCGCCTGCGCCGGCGGTGGGAAACGTGTCTGAAATAGTCCAGCAATTGAAGCAAGAGCGGGATCGAGCACAGAAAGAAGTCCAAACTTTTGATGCGGCGATCACGGCCTTGGGGAGTAATGGTTCCAATGGGCAGCCACTCCAACCAAACCCGCAGTCTGCTCCTGCCGCAGCGCATCCAGCCCAAGCAAAACCGCAACCGGCTCCTGCAGGAGGTCAGCCACCCCAACCGAACCCGCAACCTGCTCCGGCGGCGGCGAACCCAGCGCAACCAAACCCGCAATCTGCCCCTGGTGTAGCGCAGCCTAGTCAAGTAAAACCAAAACCTGCGCCTGCCGATGGGAAGCCACCCCGCTCGATGGCCCGTCGAATCATGGTTCCGTTGGTTGTCATTCTGATTCTCGCGGCCGTCGGACTTGGCGTTTGGAGAGTGTTCTTCTACACACCGCCGATGTCGCCAAACATCGTGCCGCTCAGCGGTCGAATCGAAGGTGACGACTCGGCAGTGTCCCCCAAGACGAGCGGCCGTATTCTCGAAATCCGAGTGCGCGAGGGCGACCGTGTGTCCACTGGAGACATCATCGCCGTGCTCGACGACGCGCAATTGAGGGCACGCATAGAGCAAGCGCAAGCCGAAGTTCAGCAAGCGCAAGCCAAGGCCAGGTCCGCGCGAGACCAGATTGCGGTCCTCAATGAACTGTTGCGGCAGGAAGAGGCGAACGTTGCCCAGCAAGAAGCCGCCCAGGACATTGCCAGCTTCGACAAGGAGGCGTACACGCGACTGGCGCGATCGGGAGCCGTGGCCGAACGTCAAGGAAAACAGGCAGTGTCAACAGCCGACCAACAGGCGGCTGCTGTGGCTGGCGCCAAACGCCGCGTAGCCGGAGTAAACATGCAGCTGGCGCAGCAGCAGGCGACTATTGCCGACGCGATGGCGAGCGTTGGTCATACACAGGCGCAGCTCACTGAGGCCATGGAGAATCGCCAGGATCTGACTGTGAAAGCGCCCTTTGACGGGACGGTCGTAACCCGCGTGGCAGAGCCGGGAGAGGTGATTACCTCCGGAACCCCGGTCATCACTCTGCTGGATCTCAGCAAGGTGTACCTGCGAGGTTTTGTTCCCGAGGGACAGATCGGCAAGGTCAAGGTCGGCCAGGCTGCCCATGTGTATCTGGATTCGAATCCCAAGCAACCGGTCGACGCATACGTTTCGCGCATCGACCCGCAGGCGACGTTCACCCCAGAGAACACTTATTTCCGCGATGACCGTGTAAAACAAGTCGTCGGCCTAAAGCTGCAGCTGAAAGGAGCCCTGGGATATGCCAAACCGGGTATGCCAGCTGACGGCGAGGTCCTGGTTGCGGGCGATCAGTGGCCCGAAGAAAAGCGCAAATGACGACCGCGACTTCCACTCCGCTAACTTGCAAATCTGGCTCCGAGGTTTCGGACACGAGTGCCATTCGAATTAGCCAGCTTTGGAAACGCTACGGCAAACTGGAAGCCGTTCGCGGAATCAGTTTTGAGGTGGGCAAAGGCGAGATCTTCGGTTTGATCGGCCCCGATGGTGCGGGAAAAACCTCGACGTTCCAGATTCTCGCGGGAGTCATGGAAGCGAGCTCCGGATCGGCTGAGGTTTTTGGCCAACCAGCGCGCGAGGCACGCTCCCAGACAGGTTATCTGACTCAAGCATTCAGCTTGTACCCCGATCTTACGGTTATCGAAAACATTCGCTACGTCGGGGATCTGCGCCGCGTCGCATCCGACGACATCGTGAAGCGAGGCCGCCAGTATCTGCAGATGTTCGACATGGATCGATTCTCAGGGCGGCTGGCTGGGCAGTTAAGCGGCGGAATGAAGCAGAAGCTATCGCTGGCTTGCGCCTTGGTGCCTCAACCTCGTGTGCTCGTGCTCGATGAACCTACAACCGGCGTGGACCCAGTATCACGGCGCGAGTTTTGGGACGCCCTGGCGCATCTGGCTGCCGAGGGCTTGTCTATCCTGATTTCGACGCCGTACCTGGATGAGGCTGAGAGGTGCCATCGGATCGCGCTCATTCACAAAGGCGAGATCCAGAAAATCGGCACTCCGGCCGAATTACGAAAGAGTTTGGGCGCCAAGCGAGTGGAAGTCCGCGTCGACAACTTGAGCGAAGCCGAGCGCGTGCTAGCAGAGGTGTCCGGTGCGCAGAAAGACATCATGGATGTGGAACGTTTTGGTGACCGTCTTGACGTTCTTGCACGTGACCCCGACAAAGCGCGCCAAATCGTTGGAGAACTCTGTAGCAAAGCCGGCCTGCACATTAGCGACGTTCGCATCGATGAGCCCACTCTCGAGAACGTGTTCGTTGCCGGCCTGCGAGCTCTAGGCGAAGAGTCCAAGGATCCACCGTTTCCCGGGCGCCACGACCACTCGAACCTGCGCGGCCAAATTGCGGTCGGAGCGGACAATCTGACGAAACAGTTCGGAGCGTTCACTGCGGTAAAGAATGTAACCCTTGAGATTCCCTACGGAGAAATCTACGGTCTTCTGGGCGCAAATGGCGCTGGCAAGACAACCACGATCAGGATGTTGTGCGGACTGCTTGAGGCTACAAGCGGGAGCATGCGGCTGGCCGGAGAGCAGGGCAACCTCCGCTCGGAAAGCATTCGCCAACAGATCGGTTACATGTCGCAGAAGTTCTCCCTGTACAACGATATGACCATCCGAGAAAATCTCAGCTTTTTCGCTGGCGTCTATGGCGTGCCGAAGCTTGAGCGTGACGAGAAAATCCGCTGGGTGGTGTCGTTCTCGGGACTCGAAGGGAAAGAAGACCAGATCACCGGCAGTCTGCCTGGAGGCTGGAAGCAGCGTGTCGCCTTCGGCGCCGCAATCATGCACGAACCGAGCGTGCTCTTTCTCGATGAGCCGACCTCTGGAGTTGATCCTCTGGCCCGGCGAGCTTTCTGGGTGATGATCAACCGCCTGGCAGATGCAGGCACGGCGATTCTTGTGACGACGCATTACCTCGAAGAGTCGGAACAATGCAACCGCCTGGGATTCATGGCTGGCGGAGAACTTGTGGCACAAGGAACTCCGAGCGGCATCAAGAGCGCGCAAACCGGCCACTTACTTGAATTCATCGTCGACCAGCCGCAGCACGCTGCCGATGTGCTCAAGAGCGACACTGAACGTTGGCGAGTTTCCCTGTTCGGCAATCGGCTCCATGTGGTCACGGATGAAGATGTTGAGGTAGGCAAACGGACCACGGCAGAGAAGCTTGAAAGCAATGGAATCAGAGTAATCAGCGCGCGCGAAACCTCCTTTTCGCTCGAAGACGTATTCATCAACGTGATCGAGAAGGCGCGCCAGCAGGGGAAGGCTGCACCGGAAGAATGAACAGGAAGGAGCGCATGCGATGCGACGCATAGTTGCGCAAGCCCGCAAAGAGCTGACTCAGATCTGTCGTGACTGGCGGACTCTGGCTCTCGCCTTGGTGCTTCCGCTGGTTTTGTTGCTCCTCATGAGTGTGTCTCTTTCGTTGACCGTAAACAATCTTCCGATCATCGTGCAGGACTTTGACGATTCATCCGCTTCGCGTGACTTTGTGGACGCGATTCGTGCTTCCATTAGTCTTAGTGTCGTGTCCTGGCCGATTGATCGACCACCCGAAGAGGCTCTCAGCTCAAACGCGGCTCGGGCGGTCCTGATCATTCCGTCCCATTTCGGAAGAGACATGGCGCGAGGAGTGAATTCTCCCGTTCAATTGCTGCTGGACGCCTCTGACGCCAATACAGCGAGACTCACGGCGGGTTATGCCAACGAAATTACGCGTGCCTACAATCAACGTATCGCTGGCACTCAAGGCATCACGCTGGTCCAAACCGCAATCCGCCTCTGGTACAACCCAGGACTCTCCTCCAAGAAATTTTACGGTCCAGGGATCTTCGTGCTGGGACTCTCGATGTTTCCTCCTTTGCTGGCCTCTCTCGCCATGGCAAAAGAATCGGAGCTGAAGACAATTCTTCAAGTTTATGTCTCCAGCATCTCCGCGCACGAATTCCTGCTGGGAAAGATTCTTGCATTCATGGTAGTCGCGCTCGCCGAGTGTGTAGTGATGCTCGTTCTCCTGTTTACATATTTTGGTTTGGGGCTGGCCGGCGATCCAACCCCTTTCATCGTTGCCACAATTCTCTACACGTTTTGCGTGGCGGCCTTTGGAACGATGGTGGGGGCGACGATCCCGAGCCAAGTCGCCGCGATGCAAGTGGTGGCCCTCGGTGGCTTTCTCCTGGTGTTTCTGCTCTCCGGGTTGATTTTTCCCATTGCGAACATCCCTGTTGGATTGCGTTGGATCTCGACTGTCATGTGGGGCCGGTACTACATCGAGGTCGTGCGGGATGCGCTACTCCAAGGCGGCGGCTGGCTTGCTGTCTGGTGGAAGGTCACGATCATCGGCATCATCGGGTCACTCTTCTACGGGGTTGGATGGTACAGCATGCGCCGAATGCAGCTCAAAGCGTAAGCGAATGACGAATCCCTTTCAAAACGTCTTCAATCAGCGGTTCCGCGCGCTGGTCCGCAAAGAGTTCAACGAGATCCGGCGCGACCGTCGTCTGATGCTTTCTTTGCTTGTTCCTCCTGTCTTGCAACTGACGCTGTTTGGGTTCGCGCTGAGCGCGTTGGTGTCAGACCTTCGCCTCGGTGTCGTCGATGAAAGCAAGACTCCGGAGAGCCGCGAATTGGTCGCGACCCTTACTGAGAGCGAGAGCTTCCGCCTTGGAGGTTACTATTTTTCGGTAGATGAACTCGGTGAGTCAATCAGTCAGTCCAGGGTAGATGCAGGCGTGGTCATCCCCTACGATTATTCCCGCGAGTTGCACGGCGGACATTCAACCACGGTCCAATTCCTGCTAAACGCCACGAACGCGAATACCGCCACCATCAGCCAGGCTTATGCGGAAGGCATCATTCAAGCTTACACGGCCGGGCTACAGAGCGCGGGCATTCATGCCAGCCT
>Ga0208190_1000915_pt1 | contig 11209 bp, 3 predicted proteins | sample June2015DPH_13_1_FD_184708 | JGI IMG/M metagenome (GOLD analysis project Ga0208190, IMG submission 184708) | Peatland microbial communities from SPRUCE experiment site at the Marcell Experimental Forest, Minnesota, USA - June2015DPH_13_10... | ecosystem: Environmental > Terrestrial > Soil >... | reverse complement strand
TCAGCTTTCGGGCGGCCATTATCGTGGCGCTCACCATTCCGTTGTCGCTGTTGTTCGCGTTTATCGTGTTACACGCCCATGACGGGGCGGCGAACCTGCTCTCGATTGGCGCCATCGATTTCGGCATCATCATCGATGGCACCGTCGTGATGGTGGAGAATATCTACCGTGAGCTTGCCTTGCGGCAGGGCGAGAACTACAAACTGCGCGAAGTCATTCTCCTGGCCGCGAAGGATGTCGACCGGCCTATCTTCTATTCGGTCGCAGTGATCCTGGCGGGCTATCTTCCCATCTACGCTCTCAGCGGCCCTTCGGGAAAGTTATTCCATCCCATGGCAGAGACCATGAGCTTTGCCTTGGTGGGCGCTCTGATCCTCACTCTTACTCTGGTGCCAGTACTGACTTCCTACTGGTTCAAGAAGGGAATACGCGAGCATCAGAATCGTGCCTACGACTGGATGAAGCGCGTATACGCAACCCAGTTGGATTGGGCACTGGCGCGCCCCAAACTTATTCTGTTGATCGCCACGTTGATTTTCGGTGCGACCTTACTGCTGGTTCCGTTCATTGGCGGGGAATTTATGCCGCATCTTGACGAAGGCGCGCTCTGGGTGCGGGCGACCATGCCCTATACCATCTCCTTTGAAGAGGCGAGCCGCATCGCTCCTCAGATTCGCGACATCCTGATGTCGTTCCCGCAAGTCACCACCGTCGCCTCTGAGCTGGGACGTCCAGATGACGGTACTGATCCCACCGGGTTCTTTAACTGCGAGTTCTATGTAGGATTAAAGCCCTATAAGGACAAGGCCTGGAGCGGCAACCTCGATACTAAGGCCAAATTAGTTGAAGCTATCAACAATAAGCTGACAGCCTTTCCCGGAATCATCTTTAACTACACCCAACCCGCCGAAGATGCCGTAGATGAGGCACTAACCGGACTCAAGAGCTCGCTGGCGGTGAAGGTCTATGGTGACGACTTAACCGTTCTTCAGGACAAGGCGGTACAAATCAAGAACACATTGGCCAAAATACCCGGCTTTACCGACTTGACGGTGGTGCGGGAGTTGGGTCAGCCGAGCCTGCTGATCGATGTGGATCGTGACAAGATTGCACGCTACGGAATCAACGTCTCCGATGTGGAAGCGGTGATCTCGGCGGCTGTGGGAGGGCAGGCCGTGACCCAGGTGATTCAAGGTGAGAAGTTGTTCGACCTCGTTGTCCGCATGCAGCCTCAATTCCGTAGCAGCGCGCACGAGATTGGCAACCTACTGGTAGGAACACCGGATGGCAAGCAAATCCCGCTCAGTCAACTGGCCGATATCAAACAGGGAAATGGAGCATCGTTCATTTACCGCGAAAACAATTCCCGCTACATCGGAGTTCAGTACAGCATTGAAGGACGAGACCTGGAACGCGCCGTGAGAGACGGTCAAAGGGCAGTCGATAAAGCTGTCACTTTGCCTCAGGGCTACCGGCTTAATTGGGGCGGCGAGTACAGCCAGTTTCTGGAGGCTAAGTCGCAGCTCATTCTAATTGGCCCACTGGCAGTAGTACTTATTTTCATGATCCTCTTCGCGCTCTATGGGAACTTTAAGTTCCCAGTTACTATCGCCCTGGGCGTTATCATGACGGAACCGGTAGGCGCGCTCATAGCTTTGAAGCTTACCCATACCCCTTTCAGCGTTTCGTCGGTACTAGGATTGCTCGCGTTATTAGGCGTATCGGTGGAAACCGCAGTGATTCTAGTTTCGTATATCAACAAGCTTCGCCTGGAAGGAATGGATATTCCCACCGCAACGCGGGAGGCCTCGCTGCTACGGCTTCGTCCGATCATGATGACAGCGCTCGTAGCCTGCCTGGGACTGCTCCCAGCCGCGCTCTCAACCGGAATCGGCTCAGACACGCAGAAACCCTTCGCCATCGTCATTGTGGCAGGTTTGATCTCCCGGCTCTTTATCGGATTCTTTGTTAATCCGGTTTTGTACCAGATGGTTGCCCGCGAAGGTGATGTGCTTCAGGTATAGCGTTTTTGCCGGCGCAACTGGGGCTCGCTTGCGGAAGAGAATGCTCGGCTTCTACTTGGTAATCACCAACCTCCTCCATATCCTCAGCAACGCGCGCCTTATAAGGCCGACTGGTCAACTACTCGGAAGCCAGGGCTTAGCCTCTATGGCATATGGCATTCGAACGGCATCTACCTATCCAGCTTCCCACAACAGAGCTTTCTGGGCCGGAGAAGGGGCCTGGATGAGGGCTTACGGCGGAGAGATTCGAGCACGCAAAAACCAGAGCCCTGCCTCGTGGGTTTCCGCTTGAGAGCTTCGAGTTGGAGGAAGGTCGGGCCCGCAAGACACCAACCTACCCGTCCGATAAAACCTAAGGGAACAAGCCGATCTCCACCGGCAACGACGTAGAATCGCCGGGGCGACTCCCCTGAGAAAGAGGTCAAAAGTCTCGATAATCGGGCTTGCGAAGCCCGCTGAGCGATATAATCCCTTTGCTATCGCTCATTATCCTCCGTAATATGAGCGATAGAGGTATGCCCTATCGCTCATGACCTGGAATTGGCAACAACCCGACTGGCCGCATTTCTACAATGCGCTGGAAGTGGCCAGCCAACGAAACGAAATCACTGATTGGCTTGCATGGTTTGCTGGAGTCAGCATTGAAGCGCAGCGACGCACGCTTGCGCTCGTCGAATTTCTGATCGACAAGGCGAAGCTGTTCGACAGGCTAGAAGGTCAGCTCAATGAAAGGCAGCAAAAGGCATTGCTGCGGATGTTCAAGGAAGGCCCGGAAGGATTCGAGGGCGGCCTCAGCGCGGGTAAGTACAGCACGATTACCGGGGCCTCGCCGGCAACCGCGACGCGCGACCTCGTGGATCTGATGGAGAAGGGGGCGCTCGTGAGAACGGGCGAGCTCAGACACGCGCGCTACAATTTGTCGGTGCCTTTGAAGCCCGTGCAGCGCGTGACGATTGGCAAGAACGGGGAACTAGTGGAATCGAAATAGCAGTCGAATGGAACGTTGACATGAGGAAGCCAGCTCAAACCGTTAGTAGTTAGTAGTGACACCCGCCGCAGCTATGCGGCCTGAACGGGCAGTGTCACTGGATTTATCACTACCGAGCGGTCAATTCCCGTGAAATCAAATGGAGAGCAGTGACGTGCCGGGCAGGCAATTGGCTTGGCTGGCACGAGGATTTGCTTTGATTTGTGCGGATTGCAAGCTCTTGAAAAGTCTGGCGGAGGAGGCAGTCATATGCGAGCCCTTCTCCGCCGAGAATTCCCTGCTAACAGGGAATAATACAGGGAATTTCATGAATTCAGCCAGCCGATTCCGTCCGCTATTCGCCGTAAATGCCTCATTCTGGATATCTTCCGGTCCCAAAAGGCCCTTCTGGCCTTACATCTAACAGGGAATTATCAGAGGCATATCAGGGAATCAATATTGCTTATCAAGGAATTAAGTCGTGGCTCCTAATGACGGCGCTCGCTCGCATTGGGCCGACTCGGCGTGCTCGCGACCGCGCGCGCAGACGGAATCGACGACTTCGTTAGCCGCTACTTAGCCCCAGCCAAGGGCATTCCCGAAGGTCCGTGAACACCATCCATGACGGCATCGTCGAAATTGAAACTATCGGCATCGGATCGCCAACCGCTCTTAGGCCAGCCCGCCGCTGGTGGCCACAGCAAACCACACCAGAGGTCGGATTTCCCAAGACGAGGCCACCTGTAAAGGAACGATCTCGGGTTCAAACAGTCCACCATGGTCGCTAGGCCAGGCAAAGTTGCGGTAACGGCGACTCCAGCGCAAAGTTTCTTGTGATGATATCTGGGTGTAACTCTTGGCTTTTGAGCCGCTTAGCCGCTGACCTAGAACTTACCTTCAAATGATCTCCTGAGTATTGATCGCGCAGGCGAAGAGGCGCATGGTGCGCTCATGAAAGCGAGGTTGACCCCCATGAAAATGTCCACTCGTCTTATCCACTTTGCAGTTACTCTCCTCATCGTTGGCTTGAGTATGGTCGGGGTGCAATCGGCCGCCGCTCAGGCTTCGACTACCGCGGATGTCGTCTATGGGCAGCAGGGCAGCTTCACCGCCAGCGGCACAAACGACCCCGACGGCGTCAGCGCCAGCAGCGACAATGGTTTCCAACAAGCTGTCTTCGACAGCCATGGCAATCTCTACGCAGCCGACAGCGGAAACAGTCGGATACTGTTTTTTCCCCCGGGCAGTACCACCGCCACGCAGGTTTACGGGCAACTGGGCAGCTTCACTTCAAGCACGCAGAACAACGGCGGGATCAGCGCCAACAGCTTAATGGTGCCATATGACCTGGCCCTGGATAGCAGCGGCAATCTCTACCTGGCCGATTCCTATAACAACCGGGTACTATTTTATCCCTCCGGCAGCACTACCGCCACGCGAGTTTACGGGCAATTGGGCAGCTACACTACTAACACAATGAACAAGGGCGGGATCAGCGCCAACAGCCTGTATTTGCCGCAGGGAGTCATCCTGGACAGCAACGGCAATCTCTACATCGGAGACTTCGGGAACAATCGTGTGCTGTTCTATCCCGCAGGCGGCACCACTGCCACGCGAGTTTACGGGCAGGGCGGCAGCTTCACCACCAACACCGTAAACAAAGGCGGGATCAGCGCCAGTAGCCTATACCAGCCGCAGAAATTCGCCATGGACCCCAGCGGCAATCTCTACGTGGCTGACTACGGGAACAGTCGGGTGCTGTTTTATCCCTCCGGCAGCACTACCGCCACTCGGGTCTACGGGCAGTTGGGCAGCTTCACTACCAACACCCCGAACAACGGCGGAATCAGCGCCAACAGCTTATGGGACCCATACGGAGAGGCTCTGGACAGCAGCGGCAATCTCTATATCGTCGACAACCGGAACCATCGGGCGCTGTTCTATCCCCCGGGCAGCACCACCGCGACGCAGGTCTACGGGCAGCTAGGGAGCTTTACCACCAACATTCCGGTCGACGGCGGGGTCAGCGCCAACGACTTGTTTTATCCGGAAGGCATCAACCTGGACAGCAGCGGCAATCTCTATATAGCCGACTCCGGGGAGAATCGGATTCTCGGATATCCGCCCACCACAACCCCTGGAATCTACAGTCCGGTCAATCAATCAACGCTGACCAGCACCTCGGCAACTTTCTGGTGGGCCGGCTACCCCGGCGCCACCAACTATTGGCTCGACGTCGGTTCCACCTATGGCGGGAACAACTATCTGCAATCCGGACCCCTGCCTGGTTCCCAATATTCGCTGCCGGTTACTACCCTGCCCAGCGATGGCAGCACGGTCTATGTAACCTGGTGGTACGAGGTTGGTGGATCGTGGTCCTACATCGAATATCAATACACCGCGTTTAACGTGACCTTGGAGGAAGGTGTGCTCACCACCCCGACGCCGGGTTCCACCTTCGGCGGTAGCAGCGTTACCTTCGACTGGACGGCGGGCTCTGGCGCCTCGAACTATTGGCTGGATGTGGGAAGCACTCCTGGCGGCAACAACTACTACCAGTCGCAACCCCTGGGCAACGTCCTGACCGTGACGGTCAATGGTCTGCCGACCAACGGCACTCCGGTGTATGTGACCCTGTACTCCTTTGTCGGGGGACAGTGGCTGAGCACCGGTTACACCTACACGGCCTACAACTTGAACGCCCCCTCACCCCTGTCATTTCTTCCGGCGGTGAACTACCACGCAGGCGTAGGTCCAGAGTCGGTGGCCGTGGGTGACTTCAATGGCGACGGCAAGCCCGACTTGGCGGTGGTAAACAACAATAACAACAACGTGAGCGTTCTTCTGGGAAACGGCGATGGCACTTTCCAGGCGGCGGTCGACTACGGTGCCGGCGACTTTCCCCGCTGGGTTGCAGTAGGCGATTTTAACGGAGACGGCAAGCCCGACCTTGTGGTGGCAGCCGAATTTAGCAACGCCGTGAGCGTGCTTCTGGGAAACGGCGACGGCACGTTCCGGCCAGCAACTAGTTATCTCGCCGGCACATATCCTTGGTCGGTGGCGGTGGGGGACTTCAACGGCGACGGCAAACTCGATCTGGTCGTGACCAACGCTGATGTCAGTGGCAACAATGTAAGTGTGCTGCTAGGCAACGGCGATGGCACCTTCCGTCCCGCAGTGAGCTACGCTGCAGGGGACCTTCCCAGAATGGTGGTAATTGGAGACTTCAACGGCGATGGCAAGCTCGACCTGGCCGTGGCCAACGAGCAAGGCAGCAGCGTGAGCGTGCTGCTTGGCAACGGCGACGGCACTTTTCAGACGGCAGTGAACTATGTCGTGGGCAATGCGCCCGTCTCGGTGGCAGTGGAGGACTTCAACGGCGACGGGAAACTCGATCTGGTCGTGGCAAACGAGTGCGGCAATGATCCTACGTGCCAAAGCAACAACGGAACCTATAGTGTGCTTCTAGGCAACGGCGACGGCACCTTCCAAGTGGCGGCGAACTATAGCGCGGGCACTGAGCTCGGCGCCCTCGCGGCAGGAGACTTCAACGGCGACGGCAAGCTCGACTTTGCTGTGGCAAACTATGGCAGTGCTAACCTGAGCGTGTATCTAGGCAACGGCAACGGCGCCTTTCAGGCAGCCGTGAACTATGGTGCGGGCACTGACCCTGACTCGGTGGCAGTAGCGGACTTCAACAACGATGGCAAGCCCGACCTAGCGGTAGCAAACTACATCGGAGGCGGCGTGTCAATACTGCTGAATGACACGCCTTTCCTAGTGCCGGCAATTGTCGAAAGCCCCCAGCCGAAGTCCACTTTGACCGGTGCTTCGGTGACCTTCCAGTGGGATGCCTGCGATCTGGCATCAGCCTACTGGATCGATGTGGGTTCAACACCGGGTGGCAACCAGTATTACCAGTCGCAGCCCCTGCCCACAACGACGTTCTCAGCCAAGGTAACCGGCCTGCCGACCAATGGCAGCACGGTCTATGTGACTATGTACTCGCTGATCAGCGGTCAGTGGCTGTACAACCAATACACCTACACTTCAGCTCCGTGAGGATCTGAAACGGGCTCAGCGCCGCCGCTTCCGAGCGGCGGCGTTTCCCAAGGGTACGGGTGTTTACGCGTGCCTCCCTTTTTGTAGCACTGCGATTTTCCGCGATAGGAGAACGATCTATGTTCACCCGCCACACCGGTATCGTGATTACCCTGATCGTTTGCTTGAATACAGTCTGGGCGCAAGCTCCTCCCCCGGTGGCATTTCTTGCGGCGAGGACTTTCAGTGCGGGCACATATCCCATCTGGGTGGCATCGGGAGATTTCAATGGCGACGGCAAGCCCGACTTGGCCATAGCAAACTACGGTAGCAACAATGTGAGCGTGCTGCTGGGCAATGGCGACGGTACCTTCCAGACGGCGGTGAACTACAGCGCTGGCGCACAACCGACCTCGGTGGCTGTGGGGGACTTCAACGGCGACGGCAAGCTCGACCTAGCCGTGGCGAACCTTGGCAGCAACAATGTGAGCGTGTTTCTGGGCAACGGCGACGGCACCTTCCGGGCGGCGATCAACTACGGCGTGGGCACATATCCGATTTCGGTGGCAGTAGGGGACTTCAACGGCGACGGCAACTCCGATCTGGTGGTGGCGAACGAGAATACCAACAACGTAAGCGTGCTCCTGGGCAACGGTGACGGCAGCTTCCAACGGGCGGTGGACTACCGCGTGGGCACACAACCAACTTCAGTGGTGGTTGGAGACCTCAACGGCGACGGCAAGCCGGACCTAGCGGTGGCGAACTTCAGTAGCGGTACGGTGAGCGTACTCCTGGGCAAGGGCGACGGTACTTTCCAGACGGCTGTGAACTATGGCGCGGGCACAGGTGCCTACTCGGTAGCGGTGGGGGACTTTAACCATGACGGTAAGCCCGACTTGGCGGTGGCAAACTATGGCAGCGACAACGTTAGCGTGCTCTTGGGCAACGGCGACGGCGGCTTCCAGCCGGCGGTGAACTATGGCGCCGGCACAGGTCCGGTCTCGGTAACGGTGGGGGATTTCAACGGTGACGGTAAGCCCGACCTGGCGGTGGCAAACACCAGTGGCGGCAACGTGAGTGTGCTCCTAGGCAAGGGCGATGGCACCTTCCAGGCAGTGGTGAATTACGGCGCGGGAACCGAGGCAGACTCGGTGACGGTGGGGGACTTCAACGGCGACGGCAAGCCCGACCTGGCGGTGGCAGACTACAACGACGGCACTGTGACGGTGCTCCCGGGCAACGGTGACGGCACCTTCCGGGTCGCCGCGAACTACGGCGCGGGCACAGAAGCTATCTCGGCAGCGGTGGGGGATTTCAACGGCGACGGCAAACCAGACCTGGCGGTGGCAAACTCCGGCAGCAACAGCATCAGCGTGCTTCTGGGTAACGGCAATGGCACCTTCCAGGCGGCGGTGAACTACGGCGCGGGCTCAGAGCCTTACTCGGTGGCGGTGGGGGATTTCAACGGCGACGGCAAGCCCGACCTGGCGGTGGCAAACGTTGGTGACAACACGGTGAGCGTCCTGCTAGGCAAGGGCGACGGCACCTTCCAGGCGGCCATGAACTACGGCGCGGGCTCAGAACCTTACTCGGTGGCGGTGGGGGACTTTAATGGCGATGGCAAGCCCGACCTGGTGGTGGCAAACGTTGGTGACAACACGGTGAGCGTCCTGCTAGGCAAGGGCGACGGTACATTCCAGGCAGCGATGAACTATAGCGTGGGCTCAGAGCCCGTGTCGGTGACGGTGGGGGACTTCAACGGCGACGGCAAGCTCGACCTGGCGGTGGCAAACTACGGGAGCAACAATGTAAGCGTGCTGCTGGGCAATGGCGACGGCACCTTCCAAGCGGCGGTGAACTACGCCGCGGGTTCAGGGCCCTTCTCGGTCGGCGCCGAGGACTTCAACGGCGACGGCAAACTCGACCTGGCGGTGGCAAACCTCAACAGCAATAACGTGAGCGTGCTGCTGGGCAACGGCGACGGCACCTTCCAAGCGGCGGTGAACTACGGCGCGGGCTTAAGTCCCTATTCGGTGATGGTGGGGGACTTCAACGGCGACGGCAAGCCCGACCTGGCGGTAGCAAATGACGGCAGCACCAATGTGAGTGTGCTGCTGGGCAGGGGCGACGGCACCTTCCAGGCGGCGGCGAACTACGGTGCAGGCTCAAGTCCCGTCTCGATCGCGGTGGGGGACTTCAACCGCGACGGTAAGCCCGACTTGGCGACGGCTAACTATGGTAGTAACAACGTATCAATACTGCTGAATACCTCGGCTTACCCAGGGCCCGCAATCGTGGAAAGTCCGACTCCCAATTCCACTTTGCCCAGCTCTACCGTAACCTTCCAGTGGGATGCCAGTGATCCGGCCACGGCTTTTTGGATTGATGTTGGAAGCAGTGCTGGCGGCAATCAGTACTATCAATCGCGGAGCCTTCCCAATACGACGTTTTCAGCCACCGTAAGCGGCTTGCCCATCACCGGCGGCACGGTGTACGTGACTATGTACTCGCTGATCGGTGGTCAGTGGGTATACAACCAATACACCTATACGGCCTACAGCAACGCCAATAACAAAGGCGTGATCACGACACCGCCTCCAGGCTCGACCCTCAGTAGCGGCAGCGTAGCCTTCACTTGGACGGCAGGCATAGGCGCCACGGGGTACTGGCTGGATGCCGGGAGCAGTCCCGGAGGTAACCAGTACTATCAGTCTGGCAACCTGGGTAACGTTCTGACCACCGCGGTGAATGGGCTGCCCACCAATGGCAGCACGATATACGTGACTCTGTACTCGCTGGTGCAGGGGACTTGGCTGAGCAACGCTTACACCTATACGGCGTTCAGCGGGAGTGGGGCGCAAGGTGTAATGACCACCCCGACTCCCGGTTCGACGTTCAACGGCAGCAGCGTGACCTTCGATTGGACGGCTGGTGCGGGTGCGTTGGCCTACTGGGTGGATGTCGGGAGCACGGTTGGCGGCAACCAGTACTACCAATCGGGAAATCTGGGCAATGTACTGACGGTCACGGTCAACGGTTTGCCAACGAATGGCACTCCGGTGTACGTGACGCTGTGGTCGCTGGTGGGTGGACAGTGGCTGAACACGGGCTATACCTATACGGCATACAACGCCGGCAGCGCTTTAGGAATCATGCAGACGCCGACTCCAGGGTCGACTCTGAGCGGCAACGTCGCCACGTTCACCTGGAGTGCGGGCTCAGGAGCCATGGCGTACTGGATGGACGTGGGGAGCACTGTCGGCGGTAACAACTACTATCAGTCAGGAAATCTAGGTAATGTGCTGACCACGACGGTGTACAGTTTGCCGGCGGATGGCAGCCAGATATACGTGACCCTGTACTCGTATGTTGGAGGCCAGTGGTTCAACAACCAATACACCTACACCTCAGGTCCGTAAGGATCTGAAACGGGTTTAACGCCGTCTTCGAGCGACGGCTTTCACAGGGACACGGATTCTTCATCCGTGCCCCTACGTTTGGAGCCGCCTATATCGGCTACCTTGGACAAACTGTGGCTCTCGAGAGCCTCGAAATGTCGATCTGCCGGCTGGTCGGCGACCGTGTCGAACTCGAAGGCTCTTGCGTTTTCTACCTGGAAGGAGAAGTGGAGATCTGAGCGGGCTGACGCGTCTGGCTGCCGCGGCGTCGCGGTTTCGGTGATCGCGCTACTCATCAGACCAACACCGAGGACTGAAAACAGTTGGCTTCACCGAGTCCACAAGGGTCTGTCATCGCGAGGTAGTTCTTTCTTGCGAGATCCGCAAAAAGGCCGCCAATCAGGCATGAATTGGCGTTTTTCTAGTTACTTCTCTGATGATAATGACTTGCTGGCGGAGAAAAGTGGATTCGAACATGTGATACATGTCATTCTCTGCCAACAAGTTACGTGTTTGCGTGGGTTTACCGGTCAGCCTGTTTCCCATCTAGCCGGGGAGTCACGAGCGAACCAGCAGTGAATTGGCTGGCTACCAGAGAGTCACGTGCGAACCATATTCTCTCGGGTATGCGTCCTTCGAGAGGGATCCGTAAAGGCTTTTCGACACCAATATCTTTCGCCTTCTCCCACCCTGCGTCGCGGAATGCACCTAAACTCGCGCTCCGCGATTCAGGGTCGTAATAACGCTCGGAGCTCACAGCGAATACTGCCCACAAGCGA
>Ga0208190_1000911_pt1 | contig 11267 bp, 10 predicted proteins | sample June2015DPH_13_1_FD_184708 | JGI IMG/M metagenome (GOLD analysis project Ga0208190, IMG submission 184708) | Peatland microbial communities from SPRUCE experiment site at the Marcell Experimental Forest, Minnesota, USA - June2015DPH_13_10... | ecosystem: Environmental > Terrestrial > Soil >... | reverse complement strand
CTCGACGAGCGCCTCGGCCAGAATTCCTTGCTCCCAGTCGCGGCGCTGCATCGCCAACGCCGCAGACGCCGCCTTCTTAATCCGGCGGGCGCTTTCCGATTGCAAACTTTCATTCTCCGCCGCGCTGGTTGGACCGGCCAAGCCTTGTCCTGTCGCCGCGGGGAGGGCCATCAGCGGAGCAGCAACCGCAGCAGCGTAGTGCACGAAAGTTCGCCGGTTCACGAGAGCACCTCACAGGAAACGGTTTCCCCGTAAAATGGTAGCGCCCGCGACCAGTCGATCATGCGGGCAAGTTCACGGCGTAGGGAGACTAACCGGTCCACGGATCATGCAGCTTTACCTGAATCCCGCTCACGTCGCGCGTATTCCGAGTGACAAAGATTAGTCCGTGTTCGACAGCGGTCGCGGCAAGCAATGTATCGACGACCGGTCGCGGACGGTCACCCGACCAGTTGCCCCACAGCCGCGCGGTGGCCGCATCGATGACCAGAATGCGGTCGGCAAAGCCGAATTCCAGCCCCTCGACCCACGCGGCCAGGGTTTTCGCTGTGGCCGGGTCCGTGCGCATTTTTGCAGCCACGCCCTTGCGCAACTCGCCAATCGTTAACACGCTCAGAAAAAGAGATGCCGAGTCGACCGATTCAAGGAAAGCCAACACTCCCGGATCGGCCCTTTTCTTGCGCGTTTCGCTCAGAACGTTGGTGTCGAGCAGGTAGGCGGGCGCCGGACTCACAGAACGATCTCGCGGCCCGTATCGCGGTCGGGCTCAATCTCGAAGCTGGCCACCTTTGGCCCGCTCAACAGGTACTCCTTCAGCCCGGGCTTGTGCGCCGTCAAGGCGCGGAAATCGTCGATCGAGAGCACTACGGCCCGCTCGGCGCCATGCCGCGTGATGATCTGCGGACCCTTGCTCTGAGCCTCTTCGATCACCTCGCTCAACCGCGTCTTCGCTTCTTGTACCTGCCAGCTAGCCATTTGCCGCCTCTCTTAGTTCTGACTATAATTATAGTTGATCTAGTCATAATTGTCTAGATTTATCTTTATTTTGTGTTGCTTACCGCACATTCCCTGCCTTATTTTCCAGCGCTACATTCGAAAACACTGCCGTGTCCACCGTCTCCGGCTGGTGCGAGCAAAACCCGATGCCCAAATAAAACGGCGCGTCCAGATGCAGCTTGATGGGCGGGCCGAACTGGTGCATCGGCTCGCCATCGAGGCTCACCCAGATCGAAAACTCGTCGCCGCGCTTCTCGATTCCGATGCGCCTGGGGCTGATCGTCACCAGGCTGTCCGGACTCGCTCCGCCTGGCCGCCCGCGCCCGGCCATGCGAAATTCCATATCCGTTACGCGCGTGTCTTTCTCCGGCCGCCAAGCCAGGTGCACCATTCCCGCTCCGTGTTCGGCCACCATTGCTGTCTTCGAATCATCGTCGAGGCTTTGTCTGATCATCACCACGACCTTGCGGTCACCGTAGCCCTTCGGGTCGGGGAAGTTGATGTCGGCAGCCAGCGACACGTCGCCCGACATGCGCTTCCACAGGAACCGAAACTCGTCGCGCGTGTACCAGATGTTGTAACCCGCCGAGTTGATCGTGTATTGCCCCGTCGCGGCGTCGAAGCTTGCGCTGCCAGGCACCAGCGCGCTGCCAATGTCCGATTGGCCATCGAAAACTCCAATCGGAGCATTGAAATTTGTACTCGGCCGGTGAAAGTCCACGGGCGGCGCCACCTGTTGATGAGTCGCCGAGCCGGGTAGCGCCCAATCCGGCACCGGCGGCAGCGGATTCTGCGCAGGCGGCGTCTGCGCGCGGAGCATCAGCGTTGCGCTCGAAACAGCCAGCGCGGCCAGAAGAGAGGTCGAAACAAACAGTCGACAAAAACTGTGAATTCTCATGGCAACCCACTCTACCAGACCCTTTGCGCGGCTGCCCACGAGTCTATTCCATTGTCGTTACCCAGCCCCTCGTGTTGTACCATTCGATTGGATTAACACGCTTGAAAAGGCCTGATTGATGACCCCCACAACATCTCCCACACTTCTTGTTCTTGCTGCCGGAATGGGCAGCCGCTACGGCGGCCTGAAGCAAATCGACCCCGTTGGCCCCGCCGGCGAAACGATCATCGACTACTCCATCTTCGACGCTCTTCGTGCCGGGTTCGGCAAGCTGGTCTTCGTCATCCGCAGAGACATCGAACAACAATTCCGCGAGATCGTCGGCACGTGCTTTGAAAAGCGCGTTGCGGTCGACTACGTCTTTCAGGCGCTTGAAGACATTCCTCCGCGCTTTGCTGTGCCTCAAGGGCGCACCAAGCCGTGGGGCACAACACAAGCCATCCTGCTTGGATCCGGCGCGATCCACGAGCCCTTTGCCGCCATCAATGCCGACGACTTCTACGGGGCGGACGGCTATCGCTCACTGGCCGGGCACCTGACGTCCGGCTCGCCCGACTATGCGATGGTCGGCTTCGTCCTTCGCAACACACTCTCCGAGTTCGGCTCGGTAGCGCGCGGTGTGTGCCAGGTTTCCGACGACGGCTACCTCGAGCACATCGTCGAGCTCACTAAGGTGGAACGCGACGCAAACGGCGCCCGCAACACCGACGCCGCCGGCACAGTTACAAAGCTCACCGGCGACGAGCCGGTCTCGATGAATATGTGGGGATTCACGCCCCAGGTCTTCGATCAACTGCGCGAGCGTTTTGAAAAGTTCCTTGAGGCCAATGCCGCCGATTTGAAATCGGAGTGCTACATTCCCAACACGGTCGGCGAACTGGTGCGCGCCAGGGAGGCGCGCGTGAAAGTGCTCCACTCACGGGATTCCTGGTTCGGCGTCACCTATCGCGAGGACCGCCCGCGCGTGGTCGAGAGCATCCGCCGCCTGATTGCCGAAGGCTTATATCCTGAAAGACTCTGGTCATGAGCGGACGGCCTGACGCCCGCGCCGCGGCAAGCCAATTCGAATTCGGCGGCGCAGTCCTGAGCCTGACGCCCCATGGCGGCGGCCACATCAACGACACCTACCTCGTCACCTGCGAGGCGCAGGGCGCGCCCGTTCGCTACATTTTGCAGCACATCAATCGCCACGTCTTCCACGATCCCGTGGCCGTGATGCAAAATGTCGAGCGCGTGACGGCGCATCTTGACGCGCAGACGGCGGGCCAGCCAGACTGTGCACGCCGCGCGCTCCACCTCATTCCCGCGCGGGACGGGCGCAAATGGCACATGGATGCGCAGGGAGAAACGTGGCGCGCCTATCGCTTTATTGAAAACGCGCGCACCTATGAAACCGTGGCGTCTGCCGAGCAGGCATTCGAGGCGGCGCGCGCCTTCGGCAATTTCCAGCAGCAACTGAGCAGTTTGCCTCCGCCGCGCCTGCACGAGACGATTCCCGACTTTCACCACACGCCCAAACGCTTTGCCGCGCTGGAGCAGGCAGTCGTCGCGGACGTTGCCGGCCGCGCGGCTTTCGCCAAGCCGGAGATTGACTTTGCCCGCGCTCGCCAATCCATCACCGGCGTTCTCCTCGACGCCGATCTGCCCGAGCGCATTACCCACAACGACACAAAGTTCAACAACGTCCTGCTCGACGACAAAACCGGCAAAGCCGTTTGCGTGATCGATCTCGACACCGTGATGCCCGGCCTGGCACTTTACGACTTTGGCGACATGGTGCGCACCACCACCAGCCCGGCGGCTGAAGACGAAAAGGATCTGTCCAAAGTTACGATGCAATTCGCGATGTTCGAGGCGGTGGTTCGCGGCTACCTTGAATCGGCGGGCGCGTTCCTGACAGCCGCGGAACGAAAACTTCTAGCCTTTTCAGGCAAGCTGATTACTTTCGAGATCGGCATCCGTTTCCTCGCCGATTACCTGGACGGGGACACGTATTTCAAGGTGCATCGCGAAGGGCACAACCTGGATCGCTGTCGCACGCAATTCAAGTTGGTGGAGTCCATTGAGAGGCAGGAAGAACAGATGAACCGGCTTGTGGAGTCGATTGCAGGATGAGCGCTGCGACTTAGGGGACGCCCGAAGCGTAATTCGGGATCCGCGGCGTCAGATGGCGGATCGCCATTCCGCGCGTCAATCGGGCCGGCCAGTATAGTGCTGCATGTGATGGACCTCGGAGTGGTCCTCCAGCGACTCAAGATGCGTTGTGACCTCAGCGGGCATCTCCAGGTCGAGAGCAAGCTGCTCTTCCACCTGAGTTGCAAGCCGGTGAGCCTCGCCCAACTTCATCTTGTCCGGAAACAAAAGGTGAACTTCAATGATTTGCCGATAGCCCGTGGTCCGGAAGCGCACGCCGTGGTATTCGATGCCGAGTTCGAGGCAAAGCGCGTCGAGGCGCGCGCGAATCATGTGACCGACCTTGGGGTCCGAATAGTCGAGCAGCCCTTTGAAGGATCGCCAAAGCAAGCGACCGCCCGTCCACAGAATGTTTGCCGCCACGGCATAAGCAACCAGCGGATCGAAGGGCTTCCATCCCGTCATCATCACCAATGCCAGGCCGCCAACGACACCAAAACTGGTCCAACTGTCGGCCAGCACGTGCTTTCCGTCGGCCTCCAGGATCAGCGAATGATTCCGCCGGCCGATGCGCAGCAGATACCACCCCAAAACAGCGTTCAGCACGCCGGCTGCGACGATGAGGATGACCCCGCGGCCCAGGTGCTCCAGCGCCAGGCCGCTCTTCCATTTCTCCGTCGTGGTGTAAACAATGCTTCCCGCGGCGAGTACGATCATCGCGCCTTCAAAGCCCGCGGAGAAGAATGTGATCCGTTCGAAGCCGTAGTGAAAATGCGCGACAGCAGGCCGCGCGCTTAGCCACAAGCTGAAAACCGCAAACGCCACAGCCACCACATGCACTACCGATTCCGCGGCGTCAGAAAAAATTGCCGAGGAGTCCGTGTAGAGGTAAGCGGTCATCTTCCCGGCGAGCATGAGCACGCCCACGACGAACGACAACAGCATGGCGAAGCGAGCATCGCGATACTCTCGGCGCTTATCGGTGGAATCGTATTTCGGCAGATCGTTCATCGCCGGTCCTTTGATTGGTGGGCGATTGATGGCGGTAGGAATCCGCCACCAGTTTACGCGCGGTCGATGAATCTCGTGCTACGGGGCGGTGGAATTAGAGCGGTTCCACAATTCACGTGCCCCTTCCAGCGTCTTGGAGGGTGGCATTGTCTTGATGAAAAAGCCACTCGGCGGTTGCAGGCCTGTGAATAACAATTGTGGAACCGCTGTAAATGGCCCGTCACTCCACTTCGCCGATATAAACGCCGTACGGCCCCAGCACAATACGATTGATCGCAACAGTGTCCGGTCCGCCGGGTGTCTTCAGCAGGGTTTTCAATTCCCTTGCCCGCATTCCGGCTTCGCCCAGGGTCAGATCGGTTGTCACCGTGTCGGCTGTGAAATTGACGCACACAACGACCTGGTGCGCACCAGCAGCCTGACGCATCCAGCTCAGCACCTTTGTGTTTTCCGGGTCGAGCATGATATTCGCGCCGCTCTCGAAAGCCGGGACGGTCTTCTTGAGCCGGATAAGCTCCTGGTACCAGGCGAGCAGCGAATTGGGATCGCTCGATTCGGCCTGCACGTTGATTGCGTCCGCGCTCGATGGCACGGGCAGCCACGGCGCGCCAGTGGTGAATCCGGCATTTGCGGTTCCGTCCCACTGCATTGGAGTGCGCTCGCCATCGCGGCCCTTCTCCTTCGGCCAACCGGTGATTCCGATCGGGTCCTTCACGTCCTGCTTGCGCGTGGGCGGCGTCGTCTTCATTCCGATCTCGTCGCCGTAGTAGACCAGGGCCGCGCCGCGGCTGGCCAGCAAAATCGTCGCGATCACGCGCTGAATGTCCACGTCGTGTACGCCGTCGCCGTAGCGCGCGTCGATCCGCGGGTTGTCGTGATTGTCGAAGAGCAGCAGAGGAATGTGCGCGCCAAGATGCGTTTCCGCGTCGATCAGCTTTTGCCGGAACGCCGTCACGTCCAGCTTGTTGATCATGCCCACCTGCGTGTCCATCGGCAGGTGAAACTCCGGCTTGTCCGGCGTGCCGTACATCTTCTTCAGCTCGCCGATGTTGGGCAGATACGTTTCGCCGATAAGCACGCGCGTGCCGGGAAACTCGCTCAAATCAAACTTGTCTGCTTCCGCGCGCATCTCCTGCATCACTTCGTGCAGGCCAGGCTGGTTGTCTGTCTTCGAACCGTCGAGCTGCGGATCGCCGAATGCGTTCATCACCGGCTTGCCGTCTTTGCCGAGCCGCACCCCCTCATCGGCCAGGCTCGGATCCTCGAAGAGCGTCGTAATTGCGTCGAAGCGAAACCCTCCCACGCCGCGCTTGAGCCAGAAGGCGATGATCTCCTTGAAGGCTTCGTGCACGGCGGGGTTGTGCCAGTTCAGGTCCGGTTGCTGGACGTAGAACTTGTGGTAGTAGTACTGCCGTGTCTTTTCATCCCATTGCCAGGCTGAGTGGCCGAAGAGCGACTGCCAGTTGTTCGGCGGCGCTCCCTTATCGGTTGCGGTTTGGCCTGGAGCCTGCCCTGAGCTTGCCGAAGGGTCGTGCCAGCAATACCAGTCGCGATAGGGGTTGTCGCGCGACGACCGCGACTGAAGGAACCACTCGTGCTGATCCGACGTGTGGTTCATCACCATGTCCATCAGCACCCGGATGTGGCGCTTGTTTGCCTCGGACACCAGGCGGTCGAAATCAGCAAGCGTGCCGTACTGCGGATCGATGTCCTCGTAATTGGAAATGTCGTAACCGAAGTCCACTTGCGGCGACGGGTACACCGGCGTCAGCCAGATTGCGTCGACGCCCAGCGCACTAAGGTAGTCGAGCCTCTTCGTGATCCCGTCCAGATCGCCGATCCCGTCGCCATTCGTGTCCTGAAAGCTGCGCGGGTACACCTCGTAGATCACAGCGTTCTTCCACCAGTTCAATTCTTTCGCCTGCTCCGCGCTCTGCGCAGTACTCGTCTTTTGCACTGGCCCTGATTGCCCTCCTGTGGCGATCGACGCGGCCACCAGCACGAAGCCGGCGGCGCATTTCGCAATCGCACTCAACATTCGACTCTTTTCGAACATGGCGGTTTCCTCGCTCTTGCTGTGCGGTGCAGTATGATTGCGCCCTTACTGAGACTGACCGGGAATCTGCGGGGCTGTGTGCCCGATGCGGTGGAAGTCGATTCCAAAGTGCGGATCCTGTTCAGTGCCATCGATATGGATGGGAACCTCCGTCCCCGCTCCATCTCTTCTGAAGATTCTGTCGGCCGGCTTCAGCAGCAATCCCTTCCAGCCACCCACCATCTCCGAAACCGTCGCGTCAGTTCTGGCTGTGCCCGTGAAATTGAGGGTACTGCCTTCCAGGCCATACTTGCCCGCCAAGTCGATCTCTGCTCCGGGCACAGTGTACTTGAGATTGGGCAGCGTAATCACTCCGCCGACTATTGTGAACTTGCTTTCGATCGCGGAGCGCACCTTGTCTGCAGCGTTTTTCGCTTCCATCGGCTGGCCTTGCCCGCGCAAGCTCAGCTGGCCCACGCCGTTCTGAAGCTTTGCGCTCGTGAATGCCGCGTCTACAAGGTTGAAGGTCCCATTCAGTTTCATCTTTTCGTCCACCGGCTCCGTTCCCGGCGGGATCTCAAGCGTCGTTCTCAGCGTCAGCTCGCCGGTCATCAGCGGCGTCCCGCTCTTGCTCACCAGGCGCAAAAAGTCCTCCATCCGGCCGCTGTCCACAAACACGTTGAGCGTGATTTCGTGCCCGCCGGGCCGCTCCGCTCCGTTGGGCAAAGGCTCTGGCGGAAGGTGCACGATCTTTCCCTCGGTGATAAAGTGCGACCCGCCCAGCCGTGCATGCACCGGCTGCAGCCACGTATCGCCATTTGTGCCGTCCACCGTAGCATGAAACTGCGTTTCGAGCGGCACTGAAGTGCCGAAGTGCGTCAGCCTGAAATCCGGAACATCGGCCTGCCCGTCCACTGTTAGATTGCGCAGCGCGCCCTGGTACTTGCCGGTGGAGTTGAGAATGCCCGCAATCCCTTTGAAGACACCGAGGTCAGCATTCTCGAAGCGATAGTTGCCCATCACCGGAGTCTCTCCCGGATCCTCCACCACCCACGGCCCCATGTTGCCGGAGGTAACGATAATTCCTGCCGGCCGCGGGTTAGTCAACTGCGCATCGAATTGCATTGAACCGCCCACACTCACGTGGCTCAGTTTTATGCGCGCAACGTCGAACTCGAGCGGCAGCTTTCCCGGTTTGCTTGTCTCCAGCGTGAGGTGCGCGCGCTTGCATTCCATGCTTTCGATTTCGAAGCGCAGCATGGGTTCACGGCTGTCGTCGGGTGTAGCGCTACCGGTTGGCGCCACCGCGTGCGTGAAGTGTGGCTTGGGCGGCACGTCTACATCGAGGCCAATCAACTCGACGACGGCAATTCTAATCGGCTCGCCCGCCTTGTAACGCAGGGGCGCATGAAAGCGGAATTCATCCAGCGTGATGAGAGGCTTTGTTACGTCAGTGCCATTCGGGCCCGGAACGGCAACTCCCGCCACATCGATCGGAGGCCAGATGCGCAGCCCCTTGCCTTCGGCCCAAAGCCCGTTGATGAGCGAGACATGAAAGCTGTCGAGCTCAACGCGAGCGTGAAAGTGCTCCTCGAGTTTTTCGACGATTGCAGCGCGCAGCATGGGCTCGGCCCGGTGCAACAGAATGGAGATCGCTACGCCGAGCAGAAGAAACACGAGCAGAACTGCCCCAGCGGCCCACTTCAACCATCCGCGCTTGTGCCGTTTTCGCGCTCGCCTCGTTGCCACCGCTCATCCTCAATTGCGACCGTTCTCGGTCTGCGACCATTTTCGCAGGCAGCGCTTCACGGTGGAATCGCAGCCCGCTGCCCTGTTTGATGCGAGTCGCGACCGAAATCGCATCGGGAGAAACGTTCGGTCTCGTTTGAAGGAACGCATCACAGTTGCCGCAGTGGCTGGCGCCTTCGTTCACTTGGTGTCTTTCGCCTCCATGCCGTAGACTTCTTCTCACGGATGCAAGCGCTGATTGAAAACCTCGTAAAGCTCCAGGCGATCGAATTGAACCGGGCTCGCCTGAACCAACAGATGCGCGCACTGCCGGCCGAGATTGCCCAGGCTACGGCTGCGCTGGCCGCCGTCCAGCGGCAGTCCGCCGATTTATCTGCCGCGCTGGCCCGAGAAGACTCGACGCGTACCCGCCTGGAACGGGATATCGATGCGCATCGCCAGAAGGCCGCGCGGTTCCGCGTCCAGGTCGACTCAGTCACGACACCCGAGCAAGCCGCCGCCATTGAGCACGAGATTCAATTCGCGACTTCAGAGGGCGACCGCCTGGAAGCTGACGAGTACGCGAGCCTGGAGCGCACCGAGGCGCACGAGGCCGCGCTGGCCGAGACGCGCGCCCAGGTGGAACAGCTTGCCGCCGGGGTAGACGCGGTTCGCACGAGCGTCGCCGCCCGCCAGCAGGCAATGGCGTCGGAGCTGGCCGGCCTGGACGCGGAGCGCGAGCGAGTGCGCGCAGCCCTCGATTCCGATTTGCTGGCGCGCTTTGACCGCATCGCTTCCGGTCGCGGCACCGGCATCGCCCGCGCTGAGAATCAGCAATGCACTGGCTGCAGTATGGGGGTGCGCCCGCAAGTCTGGAACCAGCTCCGCGAGGGCGAACTGCTCAGTTGCGACAGTTGCAGCCGCCTCCTTTACTGGGATCCTGCATTTGCGCCCGCACCTAAAGCGCCGCAACCGGAGCTGATCCCCGGCGCCGGCCGCGCCCCGCGCAAGCCCCGACAGGCGGGCGCGTAACAGCCTCTGCTCGACGGAATTCTTCTACCGCCCAAGCCACTGAATCCCGTTCCGCGCCTGCTACCCTTTTCTTGAATACACTCTCCAGGAGCACGATCGTGCAGCGCATCTGTGTCGACATGGATGAAGTGATGGCAGACACCCTCGCCGAGCACCTGCGCCGCTACAACCAGACCTTCGACGAATACGTCACGACGGAAGACCTCGCCGGCAAAGGCCTTTGGGAGATCGCGCCGCTCGATCGCCAGGCCCAGTTGCGTGCGTTTCTCGATGCGGAAGATTTTTTCGAGGTTCTGGCTGTGATACCCGATGCGCAGCCGGTGCTCGAAGATCTTTCCACGCGCTTCGAGATCTTCATCGCCACGCAGGCCATGGCCGTGCCCAACTCGCTCGGCCCCAAGTACAACTGGTTGCAGCGCCACTTCCCCTTCATTCCGGCGACACATTACGTCTTCTGCGGCAACAAGAGCATCCTGCGCGCCGACTTCCTGATCGACGACCAGCCCAGAAATCTCGCCCGCTTCGAGGGCCAGGGACTGCTTTACACCGCGCCGCACAACCTTGCCGCAACCGGAATCGTTCGCGTGAACAACTGGCGCGAAGTGGCCGAGTATTTCGCCGGCGTTCCTGCGCAACCGACGGCCGCCGCCTGATCGCCGCGGTAACTGGCAGGCGCAGCCACTCGGCAGCGCGAACGCGGTTGCACCCGCCGAGCTTCGTTACCATGAACTATGGCAGTGTCTCGCACACTCTTAACGGCGCCAATGACGCGCCGACGCTTCCTGGTTGGCGGTTCGCTCGTTGCTGGCGGCTCGGCGCTCTATGGCGGCGAGATCGAGCGGCATTGGATCGAGATCACACACCGCGACGTGTTCATCCCCGGCCTTCCTCAGGCATTCGACGGATTCCGCATCGCACAACTCAGCGACATCCATCTGGACGAATACACTGAGCCGTTCTTTCTGAGCGACGCTGTACGCGACGTCAACCGCCTGAACCCCGACGTGGTCTTTCTAACCGGCGATTTTGTGACCCACGGGATTCTGCCCAGAAGACTCGCGGTCGGCGCAGCGTGGAAGTGCGCCAATGTCCTCAACCAGATCCAATGTCCCCGCCGTTATGCCGTTCTCGGTAATCACGATGTGTTGATTGGCCCGCAGGACATCATCGCTGCGCTCACCACGAATGGCATCACCGTACTGATCAACGATCACTTGCCCATCGAACGCGCGGGCGCAAGATTCTGGCTTGCCGGGCTTGACGATCCCTTCGTGGGCACGCCCGACCCCGAGCTGGCGGTACCCGCATCCATCCGCAGTCTGCCGCATGAACCCATCGTGCTGCTTTGCCACGCACCCGACTATGTCGACGATCTTTTGACGAGTCCAGCGGGCCACGCGGTCTCCCTCGTGCTCGCCGGCCACACACACGGCG
>Ga0208190_1000910_pt1 | contig 11270 bp, 11 predicted proteins | sample June2015DPH_13_1_FD_184708 | JGI IMG/M metagenome (GOLD analysis project Ga0208190, IMG submission 184708) | Peatland microbial communities from SPRUCE experiment site at the Marcell Experimental Forest, Minnesota, USA - June2015DPH_13_10... | ecosystem: Environmental > Terrestrial > Soil >... | reverse complement strand
GCTAGGTATGCGTCGAGAAAGCTCTTATAGTCGCCACCCGGCACAAAGCAGATTTCCTGTGAGTCCGGTTTTTCCGCAATTACAAGATTGTGCTTACGAGCCAACTCCCGCACCTCGGGCTTCTGCATCCCTCCCAGCGGAAACAGGGTGCGGCTCAACTGTTCCTGCGTCAGGCCAAATAGAAAGTACGTCTGATCCTTCGACCGGTCTGCCGGACGCTTCAATAGCCAACGGTCGCTACCGTCATCAAAAGCAACCTGGGCGTAATGGCCGGTGGCCACCCGGTCCGCCCCAATCTGCCGCGCCACGACGAGAAGCTGATCGAACTTCAAATGATTGTTGCAGAGGCTGCAAGGAATCGGCGTGCGCCCTGCCAGATACTCTTCGACGAACGGCCGCACCACGTCGCGCTCGAATCGCTCTTCGTGATTCACCACGTAATACGGAATCCCAATCGTCTCCGCCACGCGCCGCGCGTCATAAACATCGTCAATCGAGCAACATCGCCCCTGCACGGATTCCGGCATCCCCGCATGTCCGGCGAGCCGCCGCTGGTTCCAGAGCTGCATGGTCAAGCCGATGACGTTGTGCCCTTCCGCGCGCAACATGGCCGCAACGGTCGAGGAGTCAACTCCTCCCGACATTGCGACGGCGATTGTTTCTGTGCTCATTGTGGATACATTATTCGGCGCGCTTCCAACCCCCGCCAGCCTGCGGACGCCAGCGCGTTCCATACATGTCAAGCCATTCGCCGATGGGCTGGTTTTTCTTGGGTTCGCTCCCCATCCGCAGAATATTTCCGTCGGGATCTTCTACCTGCATCTCGCAAGCCCATTCATAGTTGGTCGGTAGATGGCGAACCTTCGCCCCGGTGAGCCTATACTCCGATAATAAAGCATCGACATCTTCTACGCCGATCCAGACCCACGATCCCGGATTCCCCTGGTCGCCTTCGCTCAGAAAAATATGACAACGGCCGCGCGAGACGGACGCAAAGAACGGGTTTTTCTCGTCCGGATTTTGCCAATCGATCTTGAAGCCAAGAACCTGAACGTAATACTTCAAGCTCTCAGAAACGCTTTTGACGCGCAGAATTGGACAGACTCCTTCAAAACCAACAGACGCAGGAGTGACCGGCCGTGCTGAGGACATCTGGGTTACCTCCAAAGAGGGAATACAACAGACGTTGTTGCCAGAGATTGTACTATGCTGCCCCTGCCGGCATCTGCGCGCTAGCGCGCCGGTCGCAACTCTGAGTTTGCACCCTTAGCCCAGACGGGCGATAGCTCTCTGAGTCGGCGCACTGTCTTCGGCACAAGCGACAACGCAAACTCGATATCCTGCGATGTCGTTTGTCTCCCCAGGCTAAACCGAATACTCGCCCGCGCCCGCTCCGACGGCAGACCCATCGCCAGCAGCACATGCGAGGGCTCAATCGCACCGGAAGAGCAAGCGGCGCCGGTCGATACCGCCAGCCCCTTCAGATCAAGGGCGATCACCATCGCTTCCCCTTCGATTCCGTCGAAACAGATGTTTGCGGTATTCGGCACTCGCGGAGCGCCCGCGCCGTTCACACTCGCAAATTCCACCTGCGAGAGCAGTTCCCTTTCCATGCCGTCGCGCATCTCGCCGATACTTTGATTATCGCCGCGTTCCAGCCCTGCCCGTGCTAACTCCGCCGCTTTTCCCACCCCCACAATTCCCGGAACATTTTCCGTCCCCGCTCGCCGCGAGCGCTCATGTCGGCCGCCATACATCATCGCCGCGAGTGCCGTTCCCTTCCGCACATAAAGCGCACCGACGCCCTGCGGCCCATGCAGTTTGTGCGCAGAAATCGTCAGCAGATCGCAGCCAATCTCATCCACTCGCATCGGAATTTTCCCCGCTGCTTGCACCGCGTCGGTATGGAAGTACACGTCGGCCTCGGCCGCAATCTTGCCTATCTCCGCAACCGGTTGTAACACCCCAGTTTCGTTATTGGCCAGCATGATGCTGATTAACTTCGTACTTGGGCGGAGCGCCCGCTTCACATCTGCCGGATCAACGAGTCCGCGCCCATCGACCGGCACGTAGGTGACGTCGCACCCGACCTCTTCCAGATGCCGGCAGACGTTCAGCACCGCATGATGCTCAGTGGTCGAAGTTATGACATGATCGCCTTCCCGCGCCAGCCCGGATATCGCCAGATTGTCCGACTCCGTCCCACCGCTTGTGAACACGATCTCCGATTCGCGCGCCTCCAGCAACCGAGCAACCGCGCCGCGCGCCCGCTCCACGGCCGCACGAGCTTCCTGCCCCTGCCGGTGCATGGACGAAGCATTCCCAAAGTGCTCCCCGAAGTAAGGCTGCATCGCCTCCAAAACCTCAGGCAGCACGGGAGTCGTCGCGTTATTGTCGAGATAGACCCGTCGGGGCATGCTGTTGCTATTGTACTGGGGTAGATAAAGGCGCGGAAATCGGGTCGCCGCTGATGGCCGGCCGCTGACAGCTCACGGCAACGACAAAACTAGCCGTTCTCTCAGTGCCCTTGCGCCATCTGCGGCGTCTTCTCGCCCAGCGTGAAGTGCACTTCCGCCGTGCTTCCCTGGGGCGACCGTCACACTTTTGCTCCAACTCACCGCATCCGAAAAGACGGGGCGCTTCACCCGCGTCTGCGTCATCACGTCGAACATCGGACTCTCGCCAATCACTCGCCACCCTTCATGCCAGGCGACGATTTCATATTGCCCCGGCGGCACATTATTCAGCACAAAGTTGCCTCGGCGTCCGTCACTGCGTAATACGGATGCGGCGCCACCATCATCTCGTCATTCATCCAGACGTGCCCAGCGTTGCAACGCAGGTCGACCACGCCCTCGCGCGTCATCTGACGGCTGATCTCCTGCCCTTCGGAAACAAATGGCAGGTTGTAATCTGCGCTGCCCGACATGTGCACGGTGTGCAATACGGGATCGCTGCTTTTGACCGTCAGCGTAGCTTGCACGGGCACGAGGAGAATATGTGGTTCATAGCGGCAGTTCTTTTGATTGAGAAATCGGCGCTGCGCCGGCAGGTCCATCGCGTTTCCGGCAGTGATGTTCCTGAGAAATACAACGGTGTTGGCTACACCACCATCCGGCGAAACCAGCAGCCTCTCGAGATCGCGGTGCTTCTGCCCAAGTGGATCGCATACCTGCGGATCCTGGTTGATTTCCGACGGGGTCAGGTGTGGCATGGCGCCCTGCCACTTCACCGTTCCCTTGATGGTCCCGCCGCTTTCAACGGAAATGACTTGATAACTCGATTGCGCGACGCCGAACTGCGCCGCAAACAGGACGAACGATAACGTCAAGACACCAGATATCCACCGCATAGACTTCACCCAACCAAAGGGATTTGGCTTCTGGAGAGGAGGGATTCCAGAGTTCGCGGTCCCCGCGACCGCACTGCCCCACCTGGCACGATATTGCCGCCGGTCACATTGTGCAAATGACCATAGTTCACCCACTATCACATGGCTGGATTGGGGCTCGTATTGCAGGCGAGCTGCCAAGCTAAGTCCCCACCCGTAATACTGAAAATCACTCCAGAATTCCGGCCAGCTCTGCCGCAAGCCCCGGCATACATGGAGATCGGGGTGATCTTTAGATTCCTCATTTTCGATCCCGTAGGGATTCGGCACGTGCCCGGCAACCTCGCACGAAGAAAAATTCCCCGACAGGAAATCTCGCGACAGCCCTATCACAATCAGCGTCTCGGGCGCCGGATCTCCATAGCCACGCGCCCAGTGTGCCTGAGAACTCTATTTTGCGCGAAACGGTGGAACAGAAGCGCAGAAATTCAAGTCCCGGAGGGACGACCGAGACCAGCGCTGCCACTCAATGGTTAGCGCTGACCGTCACCGCTTCTCTACCGGCACGTACCTCTGCGGATACTCCGGCCCAATATAATCGGCTCTCGGCCGTATCAAGCGGTTGTCATCGAGTTGCTCGATCACGTGCGCCGTCCACCCGCTTACCCGCGACACCGCAAAGATCGGAGTAAACAGGTCGACTGCGATTCCCAGCGTGTGATACGTCGAAGCCGAATAGAAATCCACATTGGCATTCAATTTCTTGTCGTCCTTGATGAACTGCTCGATCTTGTTTGAGTAATCGAACCACTTCGAGTTCCCGCTCGACTCGCCCAGGTCACGCGACATCTTCCGCAGGTGCGTCGCGCGCGGATCCTCCGTGTGATATACGCGATGTCCGAATCCCGGAACTTTCTTCTTCTGCGCCAGCATCCCCTTCACATGCTCAACCGGGTCTGCGCCCGCGCTATCAATTTCCATCAGGATCTTGAACACCGCCTCGTTCGCTCCGCCGTGCAGCGGTCCCTTCAGCGTTCCGATCGCCGAAGTGATGGCCGAATGCATATCCGAAAGCGTGGCCGCCGTTACACGAGCCGCGAAAGTCGACGCATTCAACTCATGATCGGCATGCAAAATCAGAGCAATATCAAATGCGCGTTCTGCCGTCGTGGACGGAGGCGTCCCATTCAGCATCAGCAGAAAATTAGCCGCATGCGACAACGACCGGTCCGGTTCCACCAACGGCTTCCCGATGCGAATGCGGTCGTAATTCGCCACCAGCATCGGAATCTGCGATGTCAGACGGATCGCCTTGTTTACGTTGGCGTCGTGATCGTTCTTGTTGTATTCCGGATCGTAGTACGACAGCGCCGAAACCAGTGTCCGCAGCATGTCCATCGGCGGCACATGCTTCGGAACCAGTTGCAGCCGATAAATCATGGAAGCATCCAGCTTGCGCTCTTCCGCCATGCGCCACTTCAACTGCCGCAATTCATCCGCGTTCGGTAGCCTTCCAAACCAAAGCAGATAGCAGACTTCCTCAAACGTCGAGTGGTCGGCCAGTTCGTGAATGTCGTATCCGCGATATGCGAGAACTCCCGCATCCCCGTCGATGTAGCAGATTCCCGAAGTGGTCGCGACCACCCCCTCCAACCCCTTTGGCGCATGAACTCCAGCCACTGTCGACATAACCCCTCGCTTGCCTGCCCTGAATACCTGAAGTTTGGCGGACGACCGCGTTCCCCAACCCCACAACCGCGGCGTGCCCAACCCTTTTATACGCCAACCACTTCCGACTTTCCACGCTCCGCCCAAATTCATTTGGATGCCTTCTGCAGCCCGCACCTGATTACGCCCGTAATGCCAGGCTTAGGGTATGTCCGTGTGGCCGCCCCGATTGGGGATACCCTTGAGCCTGGGGAGAGCTTGGTTCAGACCTACTAAAGGTGATGGAAACCCATCGCGGCAAGCTTCTAGGAAGATACGAGATCGTGGCCGAGATCGGTCGCGGCGCGATGGGCGCTGTCTACCAGGCTCGCGATCCTAGAATCGACCGTTTCGTCGCCATCAAAACCATCCTTCTGCATCAAAGCGGCCTCCGCGAGCAGGAGGAATTTCGCCAACGCTTTCTTGTGGAGGCGAAAGCCGCCGGCCGCTTGCTCCATCCCGGCATCGTCACAGTTTTTGACGTTGGCGAAGAACCCGGAACGTCCGACCCTTACATCGTCATGGAGTATATCGAGGGCCGAACTCTTCGAGACCTGCTGGCCGGGGAGACCAAGCGCCTGCCTCTGGAACGCGCTTTGGAAATCACCATTGAGATCGCCGAAGCGCTCGATTACGCCCACGCCCAGGGTGTTGTTCACCGCGACATCAAACCCGCCAATATCCTCATCACGAAAGAGGGGCAAGCCAAGATTGGCGACTTCGGAATCGCTCAGTTGGATCTCAGCCACATCACTTTGCCGGGCTATGCCGTGGGCACCCCTGCCTACATGTCTCCGGAACAAGTCGAGGGCGAACGGCTGGATGGGCGGTCTGACTTGTTCTCGCTCGGCGCGATTCTCTACTCCATGCTGACCGGCTTCAGTCCATTCCAGGGCAACAGCGCTACCACCGTCTGCTTCAAGGTCATGAATCGCAACCCGTTGCAGGTGACTACGCTGGCGCCTGAACTTCCAGCGCAACTTGATGCAGTCATAGTCCGCGCCCTGGCCAAAGATCGTACCCACCGCTATCAGCGCGGCATGGAACTTGCTCGCGACCTCAAAGAACTCCGGGAGCGGGCGGCCGACCATGCCAAAGGAAAGCTCTGGTTTTCAGCTCCGGACGGCCGAAAAAGATTTCTCGATGGCACCGCAAAGCTACCGGTTGTGCGCGCAAACGCAAAAGGCAGTAACGCGTCGAACTCTCCCGCGCCGGCCACCGGAAAAGCGCGAGGTGTATTTTCTCTATTCTCGTTTTCTCCCCTGCAGGTGGGTGTGGCCGCGCTGACGCTCTTGCTCGCGTCCATCGCTCTCGGCCTTCTCGCCTGGCAAGAGATTCGAAGACCCAAGCCTTCGCCCATCGCTATTGCCGATTCTGTGAGCACGCCACGCCGTCCACTCCCCGCACCCGTCGTCAGCCCTGCCGCGACCGAATCCAAGTCGGACGCCCAAACAGAGCATGCTGCGGCAATTGAGAACCAGCCCGAGCCAACCGCTTCGGACATTCCAGCGGCTCCAGATTCAGGCGCTCTTTCTAAAACGCCGGTCACCGCAACTCCCAAACCTGGCACGCATACAACTCCGAAGGCTGCGAAGGTCACAGGTGCGAAGGATGGACTTCTTTCGCCATCAAAAAACGGGGGGCCCGCAGCTTCGCCAAGCGGAACAAAAGCGAGCGCGGTCCCGGCTGTGGTAAAGAATGCGCCGAGCCCTGGCTCGGTTGCAACCGAGGTCCCGCAACTCAGTCCGGCGGTCGCCAATTCGGATCTCGCCATCCACGTCGAGCATCACTTTTCCGATGCAACCTTGTCGATCTGGATCGACGGCCATCTTGCCTACGAGCATCCGCTTCATGACGGCCACAAGAAGCGTCTGCTCCTTCTGGGAGGAGGAGTCCGACAGAGCCTGACCATTCCTCTGGCCGCCGGTAAGCACACCTTACGAGTCCAAGTGCGCTCAGCCGCAGAACAATATGATCAATCAAAAAACGTTGACGGCGAGTTCCTGAAGGGTGGCGAGAAAACGCTCTCCATCAATTTCGACAAACACACCCAAGAGATGCGGGTAGCCTTGGGCAATGAGGCGGGCCCAACTCCAAAGTTGGAACCGGCTCAGTAATCCGAGCCCAGGGCTCTCAACCTCTTCAATCTGCCTGACCTCGCCTCACTCTGGCCAGATCGTCGCCGCCGTCCCGCCAAGGATCCCCTGCCGCATCTCCTCCGGCATGGCCAGCGCTCGAAAGTCGTCCACGTTCTGCTTGATCTCCGGAACCCCCGGCCCCGGCCAATCCGTCCCGAATAGCGTCTTGTGAGCAATCTCATTGAGCCGCGGAAAATACTCCAACAGCCTCTTCGGAGGAATGCCGCTGATGTCGAGATAAACATTCGGATGCCGCCGGATCAGAAAGAAAGCCGTCTCCATCCAGAGGGGTCGCCCGCCATGCGCCAAAAGAATTTTCAACCGTGGAAAATCGACGGCCACGTCATCGACATAAATTGGATCCCCATACTTATTGCGCGCTCCCGGGAACACTGACGTCCCCGTATGGAACATCACCGGAATTCCGTTCGCCTCGGCCGCGCGATAAATAATCTCCAGTTCCTTGACTCCGTGCACATAGTCATTCGGATAGAGCAACTGGTGCGGCGGGTGAATCTTGATCATCCGAATGCCGAGCCGCAAAATGTGCTCGACATCCGCCAGAATGTTTTTTGTGTGCCGGGGATGCACGCTGCCGCATGCAATCAGCCGCTTGGGGTCTTCTTTGACGTAATCGGCGACAAACTGATTGACCTCAGGCCCGAACCCGATCACCTCGGGAGCAACATAATTAATCAGCGCCGCCCGATCCACTCCGCACCGGTCAAGATATTGAAGAAACGCTTTCGGCGACCGGCTGTACGACTCGATCTCTTCAAAATTCGCGCGCTTCTTCTTCATCAGTTCAAGCGCGGAAGGCTTGAACAGTTCGTAAGGCTCGATGTGAACATGGCAGTCAGTGATCAAAGAAAAGCTCCTAGCTGCTGGCTCCTAGCTTCTAGCGAGCAGGAACAGTGTGCTAGAAGCTAGTATCATGTCCCGCAAGTTCGTGGAATACGTATCCGACTGTTTTGAAAGGGTGCGGCTTCAGCCGCACCTCAATGGTTCCCAAGAATCGGGGGCTTTTAGCCCCTGAGGTGAAGAAAGTCGACTCGGATTCACCGCGTCCACTTCTCGCGCGTATTTCTGGGGCACCACACTAGTAGCCAGCAGCTGGAAGCTTCAGTAAATCGGAACTTTGGGATCGACCGTCCGCGCCCATCCGTCAATTCCGCCGCGCATGGACTGCACCTTCTCAAATCCCTGCTGCCGCAACCAGTTTGTCACCGTCAGCGACCGCACTCCGTGGTGACACACCACGACGATATGCTCCTCGGGGTCAAGCTCCTGATGAGCCCGCGTCGGAACGTCCCCCATGGGAATGTTCTTCGCTCCTTCGATCCGTGCCTTCTCAAACTCCCATGGCTCGCGCACATCGAGCACCATGAAAGCCTCGCCGTTCTTCTGCAGCGCCTTCACCTGCCCGGCAGAAATTTCAAAGTCCATAACTCAAATTCTCCCCGAAACGTCATCCAGAGGACGTGCGCTAGCGATGTCATCCTGAGCGGAGCGCGGGAAGCGAAGCGAGCCGCGCGCAGTCGAAGGACCCCTATCCCCTTTCCTGGAGTCGAATGTTCGGCGCGCCCAAGCCCACATCATTTCCCCGCGGCGGCAAATCCGACGTCGTGGATTCAGTCGATCCATCATTCCGAGGGCCACTTCTCAAACGATCGCGTAACATCAGGAACAGCACCGCCCCCACCGGCAACGTTACGGAGATCATCCACGGACCATATGCCGAAGCACTTGCCTGCGCTGGCGGAAAACTGATTGCACCCAAACTGAAACTTGTCTCTCCCGTCGTCCAATTCACTGCCAACTGGCCCAGGCCAACCATGCTGATGAGCGCCCAATACCACGGCAACTTGTTTCTGAGACAGATAATCGAGGCATAAGAACACAGCAGTCCAGTCGCAGCCGCCAGCAACAAAACTGCATATTGTCCCTGGCTCTTGCCAGCCAGCGTGAATCGATTGCGGTGTTCCAGCGAATCGTCCATTGGGACGACCTGAAGCCCCAGAATGGGTGCGACGCCCTCCTTTCTCAGCGTTATGCGTGCGAGCACCCACTTCCGCGGAAACTCATACTCCAGCGCCAGATATACAAGCTCCGAGTCGCCCAGGCGCCCCGTGCTCCGCTCGACAACTTTCACCGAGAGCGGTTCCTGATCCGGAAACCCCTCTGCCATTTCCGTCAACGTTCCGCGGAAGACCACCTGTAGACCGGGGTCCACGTCCTTCTCGAACTCGTCGAACTCCCTGTGCCGCAGTAAATCAAAGTACCTCCTCGCCGCGGCTTCGTCCTCGTGCGGGGCAAGCTCGCCACGCACCGTCGACTGATCGCAGCCGCAAAGAAGCACGGCGACAGAAACCAAAATCAGCTTGAGGTAGCAAGTTCTCCTGCGCATATAAATTCTTGCTTACTCACAGCGCCACCGGCCGCTCCTCCCGGGACACCTGTGCTGCATGAGGGTTTCACCTCCGTAACTCTGACCTCTTACCTCTGACCTTCCTTCTCTCTTCCCAGCGTTGTCAAACTGAGCACTGCCGCCAACGCCCATAGCGCTCCCGTTCCCAGTCGCGCCGCCCGCACATCTGCCGCCGGTATGTGGCGCCACAACGTCAGCCCAAATCCGACAAAAAAGTCGATCATCAGCACGGCGAAGAACAACCGCTCCCGCAGGCACTTCGTATCGACGGCTAGGGCTCCCAGCAGAACAATCCACACCACGTAAGTCGCCGCCGTCCACGCATCGTGCGGCCACACATATTCGTTGTGAACGACATGACCGAACGAAATCCACGCAAAATACGCGCAGCCCAGAAACGCCGCGGCGCCCCACAGCGAAGTACGGCACATGAGGTGACCTGAGGTGTAGGTCTGCGGTTGCTCCGGGTTTTCGGTGGGAATGTCTATTTGCCTGTCCATTTCGGCGGTCGTTTTTCGAGGAAAGCCATGATACCTTCGCGCGCGTCCGCCGTCGAGATCAGTTCTTCAAAATAAATCTTCTCTGCCCGCGCCAGCCCCTTATCAAAGTGAACAGCATCCCACGCATAGATCGCTTTCTTGGCATGAGCCAGCGCGGTCGGACTCAACTGGCAGAGTTCTTCAACCGTCTCCTGGACTATCTCATCCAGATCTTCGCTCCGCGCGGACCGATTTGCCAGCCCGATCGCAACGGCCTCATCGCCGCTGATCGAACGCCCTGTCAGGATCAGCTCGCTCGCTCGTTTCTGGCCAACCAAGGCCGGCAACGCGACGGCCGCGACCGGTGGATAGCATCCCAGTTTGATTTCTGGAAATCCCCAAGTCGCATCCCGTGCCGTATAAACCATGTCGCAAACCGCCGCCAGTTCCGCTCCTCCGCCCAGGCAGGCTCCCTTCACCGCCGCAATGGTTACCTTCCGCGATGCAACCAGCGCCCGAATCACGGCGTGAAAAGATGTGAGCATTTCATGGACTTGCTCCGGGACGTGCGCCTTGATGTCTACGCCCGCGGAGAACGCCCGCGCATCACCCTCAAGAACAATGACCGAGACGTCGGAACGCGCTTCAATCTCCGTCAGCGTCTGCTGCGCCTCCCGCATCATCGGAACGTCGATCACATTGAGCGGGGGGTTGCGCAAGGCAATTCGCGCCACCAGTGGCGAAACATCAACCTTCAGCCGAGTTGTAGATGCGGCGAGCATTCGCCTCCGTTAAAGGTTGATCGCTGATCGGCGCGGCTCCGCGATGGTCGCAAACGGATCTCGCGCCCCCTCTTTTCCCTTGATCCATTTCTTTTCGTTGCGAATAATATCGAGCAGCAACGCCTTGTCCTGCGCGCTCGGCAGAGTTTCGGCAAGGTGCTCATGGTAAGCCAGTTCGTCAACCGCTTCTCCCGTTTCACAGTGGAAGTGTTTCCCGGCCCATCGCCCGATGTTTCGGTTGAACTTCATGTCCGGCGTGTAGAACTTCTTTTCGCCCGGCCGCAGAAAACTATTCAACCGTTCGACCAGCCCCGATACCTCCTGCCGGTAGAGATGACGATTGTAGTCGTTCAGATCATCAAGGTCCGCTGCCTTCTCGTTCTGTGGTTCGTCGTAGCGACCCTT